>Ga0307470_10000028_pt1 | contig 106637 bp, 97 predicted proteins | sample atmos_gasesAM3C__FD_204565 | JGI IMG/M metagenome (GOLD analysis project Ga0307470, IMG submission 204565) | Hardwood forest soil microbial communities from Morgan-Monroe State Forest, Indiana, United States - atmos_gasesAM3C_05 | ecosystem: Environmental > Terrestrial > Soil > Temperate... | reverse complement strand
CCTGCAGGCAACGACAGGTCACCACATGGCGCAAAGGTGACCACACCGTCAGCCGTAGGTGTCGCGGGGGCCACGGCCGGCGATGCGCAGCGGCCCCTTCCGCCAGGTCGGCGTCGTCGGACCGTGCACCCGGATCCGGGTCACCACGCCGCGGCCGAGCTCGGCGTTGACCCGGCCGATGAGCTTGGGTAGCAGCAACCGGAGCTGGGTGGCCCACGCGGTCGACTCAGCAGCCAGCACGAGCTCGCCGTCGACCAGGCTCTCCGGCCGGCACCGGGATGCGATCTCCCGCCCCACCAGCGCCTCCCAGCGGCCGACCACCGTGGCCGCGGCCACCGTGTCACCCCAGCCCCGGTCAGCCACCATACCGTGAATAAGCTCACCGAACGGCTTCGGATCCCGTTCGTCCGGGCCGGCACCGGAGTACCCACCACGCCCGCTGGCACCGGCCACCCGGCGTCGCTGACCCGCCGCACCGCCCGGGCCGCCCGTACCATCCTGCCGGCGAGCCGCCCGCCGGGCCGCCGCGAACACCGACTGGCCGAGGTCGCGGGACCCCCCGGTTCCGGACGGCGGCTCGGGCGGTTCACTGGACACGACGCACCTCCCCGTCGCACACGTAATACCGCGCGCCACGCAGCTTCTCCGGCACATCCTCGGCCACCGCGGCCGTGATCAGCACCTGCCCCGCCTTGCCCGCCACCGCCGCGAGTCGGGCCCGCCGCGAGCCGTCCAGCTCGGCGAAGACGTCGTCCAGGATCAGCACCGGCTCGGCACCGCCCGCCGCCAGCAGCTCGTACGACGCGAGCTTGCCGGCCACGGCCAGCGACCAGGACTCACCATGGCTCGCATATCCCCGGGCCGGCCGTCCGGCCAGGCTGAGATCCAGGTCGTCGCGGTGCGGGCCGACCAGGGTGACGCCGCGCTCCACCTCCTGGCTCCGGACCCGGGCCAGCGCGGCCAGCAGGGCGGCCGCCAGCACCTCGCGGTCCGGCCCGGTCCGGGCGTCGGCCGGCAGCGCGGTGCCCAGGGAGGAGCTGTAGCTGACCGTCACCTGGCTGTCGCCCCCGGCCGATCCCGCGACCTCGGCGTACGACCGGGTCAGGTACGGCGTCAGCGCGGCCACCAGCTCCAGCCGGCCGGTGAGAAGCTCGGCACCGTACCGCGCCAGGTGGACGTCCCACACGTCCAACGTGCGCAGGTCACCGCCCTGGCCGGACCGGCGGGCCAGCCCGACGGTCTTCAGCAGCGAGTTGCGCTGCTTCAGCGCCCGGTCATAGTCGGCCCGCACCCCGGCGTAGCGCGGGCTGCGGGCCACCAGCAGCTCGTCCAGGAACCGGCGCCGCTCGGCCGGGTCGCCGCGCACGATGGCCAGGTCCTCGGGCGCGAACAGCACGGTCCGCACGGCACCAAGCACCTCGCGGGGCCGGGTCAGCGCGGCCCGGTTGAGCCGGGCCCGGTTGGCCCGGCCGGGGTTGATCTCCAGCTCGACCAGCAGCTCCCGGCCGTCCTGCACCACGGCGGTCCGGACGATGGCCCGGTCGGCTCCGTAGCGCACCAGCGGCGCGTCGGTGGCAGTGCGGTGACTGGCCAATGTGGCGGCATACCCGACGGCCTCGACCAGGTTGGTCTTGCCCTGCCCGTTCGGCCCGACCAGGACGCTCGGACCGGGATCGAAGGCGACCTCGGCGGTGGCCCAGTTGCGGTAGTCGGCGACCGAGAGGTGTCGGACGTGCACGGCTCAGCCGTGGGCGGCGGGATGAGACTCGTCGGGTCCCGTCGTGTGCGAGTCGCTCTCGGGCACGGTCTCCGGCAGTACGGCGTGTCCACCGAACTGGTTGCGCAGCGCCGCGACGATCTTCATAGCCGGCGAGTCGTCCTGCCGAGAGGCGAACCGGGCGAACAGCGCCGCCGTGATCACGGGCAGCGGCACCGCGCTGTCAATCGCCGCCTCAACGGTCCACCGGCCCTCGCCGGAGTCCTCCGCCCAGCCGCGCACCTTCTCCAGCTTGGGATCGGCCTCCAGCGCACGCACCATCAGGTCCAGCAACCAGGACCGGATCACCGTGCCCTCGCGCCAGCTTGTGAACGTCTCCGGGACGTTGGCCACGATCGGGCTGGCGGCGAGCAGCTCGTAGCCCTCGGCGTAGGCCTGCATCATGCCGTACTCGATGCCGTTGTGGACCATCTTGGTGAAGTGCCCGGCACCGACCGGGCCCGCGTGCACGAAACCGTAGGCGCCCGGGGGCTTCAGGGCGTCGAAGATGGGTCGCAGCCGGGCGACCTGCTCGGTGTCGCCGCCGACCATCAGTGCGTAGCCGTTCTCCAGGCCCCAGACACCGCCGGACACGCCGACGTCGAGATAGCCGACGCCGGACTCCGCCAGTATCTGTGCGTGTAGCGGGTCATCGGTGTACTTCGAGTTGCCGCCGTCGATGACCACATCGCCGTGGTCCAGCAGCGCACCGAGCTGCTGGACGGCCTGCCGGGTCGGCTCGCCGGCCGGGACCATGACCCACACCGTCCGGGGCGGGTCCAGGCTCCGCACCAGCGACTCCGGGCTGTCCACGTCGCGCGGTGCGGACTCCGAACGGTCGTAGCCGACCACCTGGTGCCCGGCCCGGCGCAACCGCTCGGCCATGTTCGCACCCATCCTGCCCAGGCCGATGATCCCGATCTGCACAGCGACCCCTCTCGGCTGCCGGTTTCCCACGGCTGTCAGCCCTATCCTTGCACCGACCTACCCAGTTCGTACGGGTTAGACGGCGCCCGGCAGCCGGACCGGCATGATCAGGTACCGGTAGTCCGACTGGGACTCCTTGCCTGTCAGGACCGCGGGCTTGATCGAGGTGGTGAAGGACAGCGTCACCACCTCGGTGTCCAGCGCGGCCAGCCCGTCGAGCAGGAAGCTCGGGTTGAAGCCGACGGTCATCGGCTCACCCTCCATGCTCACCTCGAGCTGCTCCTCGGCCAGCCCCTCGTCGTCTCCGCCCGCGGACAGCGTCACCCCGCCGTCCTCGCCGAACTCCATCCGGACGGGGGTACCGCGGTCGGCCACCAGCGCCACCCGCTTGACGGCCTCGACCAACGGCGCCACCGTGAGCTCGGCGGTCGCGGCGAACTCAGCCGGCCACAGCGACTGGTACCGCGGGAACTCGGCGTCGAGCAGCCGGGTGGTGGTCCGCCGGCTCGCCGTACCGGCCGAGCGGGGTGCCCCGCCGGAGAACCCGATGATCCCCTCGCCGGCTCCGCCGCTGGACAGCGCCAGGGTGACCCGCGGCCCGCCGGTCAGCGTCTTCGCGGTCGCGTCCAGGGTCTTCGCTGGCACCAGCACTGCCTGCGAGATGCCGTCCTGCTCCGGCTTCCAGGCCAGCTCGCGGGCGGCCAGCCGGTAGCGGTCGGTGGCGGCGAGGATGATCCGGTCGCCGTCGATCTCCAGCCGGACGCCGGTAAGCATCGGCAGCGTGTCGTCTCGCCCGGCGGCGACGGCCACCTGCGCCACGGCGTGGGCGAACTCCTCGCTGTCCACGCTGCCGGCGGTGGTCGGCATCGCGGGCAGCGACGGGTAGTCCTCCACCGGCATGGTCGGCAGGGTGAACCGGGCCGCGCCGCACGCGATGGTGAGCTTTGGCCCGTCGACCGCCACGTCGACCGGATGGGGCGGCAGTGCCTTGGTGATGTCAGCGAGCAGCCGGCCGCTGACCAACGCCCGGCCCGCAGTGCTGGCGTGCACCTCCAACCCGACCTGGGTGGACACCTCGTAGTCGAACCCGGACACGCCGAGCGCGCTGCCGTCAACCTCCAGCAGCAGCCCCGCCAGCACCGGGACCGCCGGCCGCGGCGGCAGCGCCCGCGCCGTCCACGCCACCGCGTCCGCGAGCGCGTCCCGTTCCACCCGGAACTTCATCGAGCCTCCGCCTCCTACCTGCTCCGCCGGACTCTCTCAGATTGCCGGAGACCCGTGCACGTTGCCCTCTTGCTGTGCCCGCTTGCTCTGTCTTTTCTTCATGGAGACATCTCTGTAGTACTCGTCTTCAGGGTTGTGGATTCTGTGGATAAGTCCGATCCACGCAGGTCAACGCCGTACTGGGGCTGTGGGTACGGTGTGGCTGACGCGGTGGGTAGGGCGTACCACAGGTGGACGACCGAGGGTTGCCCGGTCGAATACACACCGCTGTCCGCAGGGAACCAACTGTTATCCACAGACTTCTCCCCAGGTTGTGTACAGCCCGTGCAGACCCGGTCACGAGGCTGTCCGGCTGCGAGGCTGTCCGGCGCCCTGGCTCCGGCGGAGCTGTGCCATAGAGCCGGGCCCGGCAGGGCTGGGCCTGGTGGCCATCACTACTGCCACTACTGCCGTGCCCGCAGCTTGATCCGGTTGGTCAGCTCGGTCACCTGGTTGAAGATCGAACGGCGTTCGGCCATCAGCGAACGGATCTTGCGGTCCGCGTGCATCACCGTGGTGTGGTCCCGGCCGCCGAACATCTGCCCGATCTTGGGCAGCGACAGGTCGGTGAGCTCTCGGCACAGGTACATCGCGATCTGCCGGGCGGTCACCAACACCCGGCTGCGGGAGGTGCCGCACAGGTCCTCGACGCTGACGCTGAAGTACTCCGCGCAGGTGGCCATGATGGTGCTGGCGGTGATCTCTGGCCCCTCGGACTCCGGGATCAGGTCCTTCAGCACGATCTCGGCCAGCGCCAGGTCGACGCCCTGCCGGTTCAGGCTGGCGAACGCCGTAACCCGGATGAGCGCGCCCTCGAGCTCACGGATGTTCGACTGGATCTTGCTGGCGATGAACTCCAGCACCTCCGGTGGCGCGTTCAGCCGCTCCTGCACCGCCTTCTTGCGCAGGATCGCGATCCGGGTCTCCAGGTCCGGCGCCTGCACGTCGGTGATCAGGCCCCACTCGAACCGGGTGCGCAGCCGGTCCTCCAGGGTGATGAGCTGCTTCGGCGGGCGGTCGGAGGTGATCACGATCTGCTTGTTGGCGTTGTGCAGCGTGTTGAAGGTGTGGAAGAACTCCTCCTGCGTCCGCTCGGCCCGCTCCAGGAACTGGATGTCGTCGATCAGCAGGATGTCCAGGTCGCGGTACCGCCGCTGGAACGCCTGCATCTTGTCGTCGCGTAGCGAGTTGATGAAGTCGTTGGTGAACTCCTCCGAGCTCACGTAGCGCACCCGCACATGCGGGAACAGCCGCCAGCTATAGTGCCCGATCGCGTGCAGCAGGTGCGTCTTGCCCAGCCCCGACTCGCCGTAGATGAACAGCGGGTTGTAGGCCTTGGCTGGCGCCTCGGCGACGGCGACCGCGGCGGCGTGTGCGAACCGGTTGCTCGACCCGATCACGAAGGTCTCGAAGAGGTACTTCGGGTTGAGCCGGGCGGTCTCGCTGGAGCCCTTGCCGGCAGCAGCCCCGCTGGGCCTGGTCGAGGCGGGTGGCGCGGTCCAGCTCCGCTCCATGACGGTGTCGCCGGCCCGGTCCGCGGCGTCCGCGGCGAAGCCGGCGGTCCGTCCGTCACCGGCTGGCCGGCTGGCCGGTCTACCTGGATCGACATCCCCGTGGACGGTGGCTGGGTCCGGCCGCCGGCGGTCGGTGTCCTCGGTGAACGGGCGGACGGTCACCGCGACCCGGATCTCCCGACGTAGCTCGGCCGACAGGGCCGCGGTGATCAGCGGACGCAGCCGGGTCTCCAGCACGTCCTTGGCGAACTCGTTTGGCGCGGCGAGCAGCGCGGTGTCCTCGACCAGGCCGAGCGGCCGGGTCAGCCGCAGCCAGGCACGGTGCTGCGGGTTGACCGTGCTGTCCGGCAGCCCCTCGATGGCACGCTCCCAGACCGCGTCGAGGTCAACCGGATCGTCGGACACCCGTCACTCCTCCCCCGAGGTCTGGCACAGCATCTGGCGGTGCCCGTTGAGGAGACACCTTTCCACACCGCTGTCCACAACCTGTGCATCGCTGGCAACCGTGCCTGCTGGGCAACGCCTGCTGGGCAAGCTGGGCAACCTGTATCGCTGGGCAACCCGTGCGGCGCTGGGACCGGCCACGTGCCGGGCGGGAGAGGTCCGGTTGGACGCGACGCTGACCACCGAGTGACGGATGCGACAACGGCGTGCGTCCACAGGCTAACGGCATAGTGTGTCCACAGGCTCCCCCGCCGTCGGATCAGGCCCGAGTTTGACCTGCTGGGGCAGGCTCCGTACCGTTGGTAGGTCTGACGTTCTTGTCCCGGGCCGGGTCACCGGCCCGGCCGTGTCTCCCGTGTTCCGTACCGCCGTGTTCCTGCGTCTTAGTGCCTGGCCTTGTGTCTGGGCCTGGGCTTGCCCGTCTGATGTATGCCTGATGGTGGGTGCCTGACGGCACCCCACTCTCGTGATGGAGTCCCGACCGTGAGCAAGCGCACCTACCAGCCGAACAACCGCCGCCGCGCCAAGACGCACGGTTTCCGGCTCCGGATGCGTACCCGTGCGGGCCGCGCCATCCTCGCCGGTCGCCGCCGCAAGGGTCGCGAGCGGCTCTCCGCCTGAGCTGGGTGCCCGTGCTGCCCCCGGCCGCGCGGATGAGGCGGAGTGCGGACTTCGCCCTCGCCGTACGTCGCGGGCAGCGGGCTGGCCGTGGAGGCCTCGTCGTGCACTACCTCGCCCCACCGGAGCCTGCCGAGCAGACCGCGTCGAGCGGTCCGGTCACCGTGCCGGCCCAGGTGGGGTTTGTGGTGGGTCGCGCGGTCGGCGGCTCGGTACAGCGGCACCGGGTCGTCCGCCAGCTCCGGCACCTGGTCCGAGACCGGCTGGATCGGCTGCCCGCTGGCTCCCGGCTGGTCGTGCGGGCGCAGCCGCTGGCCGCTGGCCGCGGCTCCGCCGAGCTCGGCCGCGACCTCGACGCGGCGCTGGCCCGGCTGCTGGCCGGAGCGGTCCGATGACCCCGGCGGCCGGACCTGCCGCCCGGCCCTCGGCGCCGGCCCGGGCGTTGATCGCGCCGGTCCGGTGGTACCAGCGGTACGTCAGCCCGTCCCGTCCGGCGACCTGCCGGTACACGCCGAGCTGCAGCGCCTACGCCGTCGAGGCGCTGAGCAGGTACGGCGCCCCGCGGGGCGGCTGGCTGGCGGCCCGCAGGCTGCTGCGCTGCCACCCCTGGCATGCTGGAGGGCACGATCCAGTGCCGCCAGCCGTTGGTCGAGGCGGTGCCCAACCAGGCCTGGTCCCATCTCGTCCCCGTCAGGAGCACCACGTTGCTTAACTGGCTGTACACGGCCATCTCCTGGATCATGCTGCGTTGGCACGATCTCTTCTCGACGTTCCTGCCGGCGAACAGCGGGCTGAGCTGGGCGCTGTCAATCATGTTCCTGGTCATCACGCTGCGCGTCCTGATGTTCCGGTTCTTCGTCAAGCAGGTGAAGACGCAGCGGGCGATGCAGGAGCTGAACCCGAAGATCCAGGCACTGCGGCAGAAGTACAAAGACGACCGGCAGACCCTCTCCCGGGAGATCCTCGCTCTGCAGCAGGAGGCCGGCGTCAACATGGCGGCCGGCTGCCTGCCCGTCCTGCTGCAGGCGCCGGTCTTCTTCGCGCTGTTCCACGTGCTCCGTCGGATCACGCCGGGTGCGGTCCCGCTGTATAGCTGGACGCAGGAGAAGATGGACAGCGCGGCCAACGCCAAGCTCTTTGGCGCGCCGATCCCCGCGGCGTTCAACACCCCGGGCGACAAGCTGGCCGTTCTCGGCGGCAACCCGACGGCGACCCACATCGTGGCCGTCGTGCTGATCGTGTTCATGGTGGCGGCGACCTTCTTCACCCAGCGCATGGTCATGACGCGTACCACCACGCAGCTCGATCCGCAGCAGGCGATGATCCAGAAGCTGATGCTGTACGGCATGCCGGCCAGCCTCGCGGTCTCCGGGTTCTTCTTCCCGGTCGGCGTGCTGCTCTACTGGTTCACCAACAACCTGTGGACCCTCGGCCAGCAGTTCTACATCCTTCGCCGGATGCCCATGAAGACACCGGATGCCGGGGAGAAGAAGCCCACGATCGACCCGAAGCTGCTCGCCCCCAAGCCCGGTGCCAAGCCCTTACACCCCAAGAGCCGGCGTCCCGCCGTCGGTGCCGGAAGCGGCCAGGCCACCCAGAGCACCCCGGACGACGACTCCGCGCCGGCACCTCCCGGACCACAGGTCCCGGCCCCACCGCCGGCGGCCGCGAAGGCACCGGGCCGGCGCCTTGGCCAGCGGTCGCAGGCCACGAAGGCGGCGGGGCCACGGGCAGCGGGTCCGCGGGCGGCAGGCACGCAGGCAGCGGCGCCGAACGCGCCGGCCCCCTCCTCCCCGAACGGCGCGACGGCAGGCGCGGCGAAGAACCCGGCGGCGGGTGGAGCTGATGCCGGTGCGGCGGTTGACCAGACCGCCGCCGCGAAGACGAACGGCACTCCGCCGGCCAAACGCCCCCCAGCCAAGTCGGCCACCCAGCCGAAGAGCGGAAAGAAGCGCCGTCGGTGACCGCCACCCAGACCACCCCCGCGCCGCGGGGCACATCACGGAGCGACGCAGTGACTGATATCTCCCCTGCCACGGAGACCGTGCTCGACCCCGACCTGACCTCGTCCGACGCCGATGTGGCTGAGTTCGGCGACGAGGAGCTGCTGGTCCGGGAGGGCGACATCGCGGGCGACTACCTGGAGCGGCTGCTCGACATCGCTGACTACGACGGTGACATCGACCTGGATGTCGAGGGCGACCGGGCCATGGTGGCCATCATCGGTGGCGAGCTCCAGCAGTTGGTCGGCCCGAACGGTTCGACGCTGGAGGCGCTACAGGAGCTGACCCGGCTGGCGGTGCAGCAGCGCACCGGCAACCGCAGCCGGCTGATGCTCGACATCGGCGGTTACCGCGCCCGGCGCCGGTCCGAGCTGGCGGCGCTGGCGCGGACCATCGCCGATCGAGTGCTGAGCTCGGGCGACCCGGTCCGGCTCGCACCGATGAACCCGTTCGAGCGCAAGGTCGTGCACGACGTCATCACCGCGGTGGGTGGGGTGCGCAGCGAGTCCGAGGGCGAGGAGCCGCAGCGCCGGATCGTGGTCTCCCTCGGCTGACGACAGCCCGAGGGAAATCCCTGGACGACTCACCGAAGTCCCGCCGGATCTCCGGCGGGACTTCGTGTTGACTGGGTCGATGCCTGCCGAAACCGATGGCTCCCCCGGCCCGGCCACTGCCGGCACCGGGCTCGCGCCACCTCCTCCGGCGGCTGCGTCGGTCTTCGGCGCGTCACTGGTCACCGTGACGGCGTACGCCGAGATGCTCGCGACGGACGGGGTGGTCCGCGGGCTGATCGGACCACGGGAGGTGCCGCGGCTGTGGGACCGGCACCTGATGAACTGCGCGGTGCTGACCGAGCTGCTGGATCCAGGGCTCGCCGTCGTGGATGTCGGCTCCGGTGCGGGGTTGCCCGGTATCGTGCTGGCGACGGCACGACCCGACCTCCGGGTCACTCTCGTCGAGCCGCTGGCCCGCCGGATCACCTTCCTCGAGGAGTGCCGGGACGCGTTGAAGCTCGCCAATGTCGCCGTCGTCCGGGGCCGAGCCGATGAGCCGGCCGTTGTCGCCGCGGCGCGGGGTACGGACGTGGTCATCGCTCGGGCAGTTGCACCACTCGATCGGCTCGCCGCCTGGTGCCTTCCGTTGGTCCGGCCCGGTGGACGGCTGCTTGCGGTGAAGGGGGCTACCGCGGCTGCCGAGGTCGACCGGACCCGTCGTGCGGTGGAGCGGCTGGGAGCTGACGAGATCATGATCCGGTACTGCGGCGTCGGTGTGGTGGAGCCGCCCACCACGGTGGTGGAGGTCGTTCGGACGACCCGCCGGAAAGGTAGGGGAAGGCGATGACGACGACGGAAATACGACGAAGTGGCCTGGGTTGGCCGTGGAGCCGGCGACCGGGTCGGGGGTCGGCCGCAGCGGTTCCGGGGCCGACCGGGCAAGATGGACTCCGTATCGACGAGACGCCGAGCGCTTCCCCGGTACCTGAGGTGTCGGGTGAGGTTGAGGGACGGGCCGCTGCGATGAGTGACAACGGATGGACCGGCACGGACCTCGATCCCAGCGTCACCCGTATTCGTCGGGTGCTGGACGAGGCCGTTTCACGTGAAACATCGCCGGCTGCGGACCCGCTGAACCCCGACACTCCCATCGACGTTTCACGTGAAACGTTCGCCGACACCCCCATCGCCGCCGAGGCGGCGCGGGCTGTCCGCGTGCTCAACCCGGACGGCAACACGTTTCCCCGCCCGCCTCGGCGCCGCGTGATCACCGTGGCGAACCAGAAGGGCGGCGTCGGCAAGACGACCACGGCCGTGAACCTGGCCGTCGCCCTCGCCCTACACGGATCCCGGGTGTTGGTCATCGACCTCGACCCGCAGGGCAACGCGAGCACAGGGCTCAGCGTCGACCATCACTCCGGCGTCCCGTCGATCTACGAGGTCCTGATCGGCGAACGGTCGCTGGCCGACGTCGCCGTACCGACCGAGGCCACCCCGAAGCTGTGGTGCGTCCCGGCAACCATCGACCTGGCCGGCGCGGAGATTGAGCTGGTCTCCGTCGTGGCCCGGGAGTCCCGGCTGCGGCGTGCGATCGACGCGTTTGAGCCCGAGGTGGACTACATCTTCATCGACTGCCCGCCATCCCTCGGCCTGCTGACCGTCAACGCGCTGGTCGCGGCCCAGGAGGTGCTGATCCCGATCCAGTGCGAGTACTACGCCCTGGAGGGTCTGGGGCAGCTTGTCCGCAACATCGAGCTGGTGCAGGCGCACCTCAACAACGAGGTCCGGATCTCCACCATCCTGCTCACCATGTACGACGGCCGGACCAAGCTCGCCGACCAGGTGGCGCAGGAGGTGCGGTCCCACTTCGGCGGGCTCGTGCTGGAGTCGGTCGTACCGCGCAGCGTCCGGGTGTCGGAGGCGCCCGGCTTCGGCCAGTCGGTCATGACCTACGACCCCGGCTCGCGGGGTGCGATCACCTACCTCGATGCCGCGCGGGAGATCGCCGAACGCGGTTGCGGACCTCAAGGCGCCGCACCCATCGAGGCTGGCTGGGCCGCCGAGAGCGGCGCATGAACGGCGCAGTGACGAGACACACGGTAACCGCGGCGAAGCGAGGCAGGTCATGAGCGGCGTGAGACGCGGCGGGCTCGGCAAGGGGCTCGGTGCCCTGATCCCGACCAGCGCGGGTACGGCGACCATCGGCCCGGCCAGTGTCACACCGCCCGGAGCGCCGTCGCCCCAGCCGGGCACCACCACCGAGCCGGTCACGGCTGGACCCGCCGAGGTGCCTGGGGCGACGTTCCGGGAGATCCCGGTCAGCCAGGTGCGGCCGAACGCCAAGCAGCCCCGCCAGGTCTTCGACGACGAGGCGATGGCCGAGCTGGCCGCCTCCATCGAGGCGTTCGGGATGCTCCAGCCGGTCGTCGTGCGCGAGGTGAGCTCCGACGACTACGAGCTGGTCATGGGTGAACGACGTTGGCGGGCCGCGGCCCAGGCCGGCTTCGACCGGATCCCGGCCATCGTGCGGGAGACCACGGACGACGCCATGCTGCGGGACGCCCTGCTGGAGAACCTGCACCGCCAGCAGCTCAACCCGCTGGAGGAGGCAGCGGCGTATCAGCAGCTTCTGGAGGAGTTCGGTGCGACCCACGAGGAGCTCGCCCGGCGGATCGGGCGGAGCCGCTCGCAGGTGACCAACACGATCCGGCTGCTCAACCTGCCGGTTCCCGTGCAGCGGCGGGTCGCCGCCGGCGTGCTGTCGGCCGGGCACGCCCGTGCCCTGCTCGGCCTGGACGACCAGGACCACCAGGACCACCTCGCCACCCGGATCGTGGCGGAAGGCCTGTCGGTACGAGCGACGGAGGAGCTGGTGACCCTCGCGCTCGCCGGGCACGACGGGCACGACGGCAACGAGGCCCGGCGGGCCCGCACCCAGCGCGGGCGGGTGACCGCGCCAGGCGTCAACGATCTGGCCGACCGGCTCTCGGACACCTTCGACACCCGGGTCAAGGTCGAGCTCGGCCGGCACAAGGGCAAGATCGTGGTCGAGTTTGCCTCGGTGGACGACCTAGAGCGGATCATCGGCCTGATGGCTCCCAACATCGGGGCGCGTCCCGGCATCCCCGCCGCCGACGGGTAAAGCCGTTACGGTGCTGGCCCGGCGACCCTGATGACGGAGGGCGATAGCTGGCCCAACGCGGAAGGCCCGCGCCGGCAGGCGGGCCGGTTGAGCTCACCGGGCGCGCCTCCAGCGACAATGGCCGGCGTATACCCGCTGATCTCGGCACCCGAGCTGGCCGCCCTGCTGGCTGGCACCAGCTTGCCGGTCCTGCTTGACGTCCGCTGGCAGCTCGGCGGCCCGCCGGGCGTCGAGCTCTACCGCGCCGGCCACCTGCCCGGTGCCCACTACCTCGACCTGGACCGGGACCTCGCCGGCCCGCCGGGCCCGACCGGCCGGCACCCCCTGCCACCGCTGGACGTCCTTGGCGTGGCGCTACGCCGGGCCGGCGTCACCGCAGAGCGGGACGTCATCGCCTACGACGGTATGGACGGCATCGCCGCCGCCCGGGCGTGGTGGCTCCTCCGCTGGGCTGGCCATCGTCGGGTCCGCGTCCTCGACGGTGGCTACCGCGCCTGGACCGCCGCGGGCTACCCCACCGAGACGCCGGCACCGCCGCCCGCGTCCGGCGACTTCCAGCCCGTCCCGGGCAGCCTGCCGGTGCTCGACGCCGCCAGCGCCGCGGCCCTGGCCCGGACCGGCCTCCTCCTCGACGCCCGCTCGGCCCAGCGGTACCGCGGCGAGGTGGAGCCGGTTGACCCGGTCGCCGGCCACATCCCCGGTGCCGTCAGCGCCCCGGCGGCCGCCACCCTGAGCCCGGACGGGCGGTTCCGGGCCCGGGACGAGCTCGTCGCCCATTTCACCGCGCTCGGGGCCAGCCAACGAGGCCCCGTCGGCACGTACTGCGGCTCCGGCGTCACCGCCGCCCATCAGGTGCTGGCGCTGGAGCTGGCCGGCGTCCCGGCTGCCCTCTACGTCGGCTCGTGGAGCGAGTGGGTCGCCGACCCCCGCCGGCCGGTCGGCACCGGCCCGGACCCGGGCTGACCAGCCCACAGCAGGCAACCGCTCTCGCCGGCCGCCGCCCCAACCAGGGTCACACCGACGAGTCGATCCGGGACCGGCCCGCAGCCCGATGCAGCAGCGCCACGCACAGCTCGCCGAGATCCAGCTCGGCGGCCTCCACCGCCATCGGCAGCAGTGACGTCTCGGTCATCCCGGGCGCCACGTTGACCTCCAGGAAGTGCACCTCGCCGGCCGGTGTCACGATTGCGTCGGTCCGGGACAGGTCGCGCAGCCCGAGCACCCGGTGCGCCCGCTCAGCCAGCCGGGCCGCCTCGGCCGCGACCGACGGCTCCAGCCGCGCTGGCCGGTGGTACGTCGTCATCCCGGCGTTGTACCGCGACGCGTAGTCGAACACCCCGCTGAACGGCACGATCTCGACCGCGGGCAGCACCTCCAGCCCGCCCGGCCCGGCCACCACCGAGATGGCCAGCTCCACGCCGGGCAGGAACCGCTCGATCAACGCCGTGTCGCAGTAGGCGAAGCAGCCCACCATCGCCGCCGGCAGGTCCTCGACGGCGTCCACCCGGTGCGCGCCAAGCGCCGACCCGCCCTGTGCCGGCTTGACCATCAGCGGTAGCCCGAGCCGGGCCACGATCCGGTCCAGCACCACCTGCGCGCCCAGCTCGCGGAACGTCGTCTGCGGCAGCGCCACCCAGTCCGGCGTGGGCAGGCCGGCGGACCGGACCGCGGCCTTCGCGTTCGGCTTGTCCCATGCCATCCGGCAGGCGCCCGGCGTGCTCCCGACGTACGGCACGTCGATCAGGTCCAGCACGCTGCGCAGCGCGCCATCCTCCCCCGCCCCGCCGTGCAGCGCGATGAACACCGCGTCCGGCCGGCTGGCCGCCAGCTGGTCCACCAGCGTGATGTCGGTGTCAAGGATCGGCGCCTCCAGCCCGGCGTGCTTGAGGGCGTCCGCGACCCGTCGACCCGAGCGCTGCGACACCTCACGCTCGAACGTCAGGCCACCGGCCAGGATCACCGCGTGCAGCTCGGCTGCGGCACCGTTGCTCATGGTGTGAATCCTCGCAGGTCCGACGCGATAGCGTGCACGGGCGCAACACCGCGCCTACGGAGGGACAGATGCTGTACACCACCCGCGTTGTCCGGTTGGCCGGGCCTGTCGCCGGCATCACCGCGGCCGCGATCCTGCTGGCTGGCTGCAACAGCAAGTCGGCCACCCCCACTGCCCAGCCCACCTCGTCGACGAGCGCCGGCTCGACGGCAGCCACCGGGCCGGCGAGCCCACCGGCGAACGCCCCCCTCACGTCGTTAACCGCCGAGCAGATCCTGGATCGAGCCAAGCAGGCGCTGGTGGCGGCTGGGTCGGTGCGGGTCCGGGGCGGCCTGTCCAGCGGCGCAACCGCGCTGGGCTTCGACGTCCAGATGTCCACGACGACCGGTGCCGGCACGGTGCGAATGCCGCAGGGTACCTTCCAGGCGATCGTCACCGAGACCGAGACCTACCTCAAGGCGGACCCGCGCTTCTGGTCCGCCACGCTCGGTCCCGCCGCGGCCACCAAGCTGGCCGGCAGGTGGCTCCGGCCGAAGGTCGACAACCAGAGCCTGAAGAGCATCGCCGCGCTGTTCCGGCTGCGGGAGTTCGGCGACGGCGTGCTGAGCCCGAGCGGCTCGCTGACCAAGGGCAAGATCAAGTTGATCAACGGCCAACCCGCGATCGCGGTGAGTGACAGCACCGGCCCCGCGGACGGGAGGGGCACACTGTGGATCGCCACAAGGGGCCGGCCGTACCCGTTGCGCCTGGACGGCGGCACGAACATCAGCCAGGGACTGATGTTCAGCGACTTCGGCCAGCCGGTCAGGGTCACCGCACCGCCGGCCGCCGAGGTGGTCGACGAGGCCTCGCTGGGCAACTGACGATCGTAGGCGGATGACCCCGCGGCGTGCTGAACCAGGGCGCCCTCGCGTCCGACCTGGCAACCGTCGGCCCCAGGCCGGGGAGCCTCAGGCCAGGTCGGGCGCGGGCGCGTCGCCGGACGGGCTGTGCACGCCGCGGCGCAGCTCCCACGAGCCGGTGCCGCCCATGAAGGTGGCCCGCAGCTCGATCTCCTCCTCCACCACGCCGGCCAGCCGCCGGATGCCCTCCCGGATCCGGTCCGGGTCGGGGTAGCAGTACGACAGCCGCAGGTCACGCCGGCCCTGCCCGTCGGCGTAGAACCCGATGCCCGGCACGTACGCCACCCGGGCGTGCAGCCCACGCGGCTGCATCACCTTGGCGTCCAGGCCGTCCGGCAGGGTCAGCCAGACGTAGAACCCACCCTCCGGCACGGTCCAGGTGCAGCCGCCCGGCATCATCGCGGCCAGCGCCTCGAGCATCGCGTCGCGGCGCTCCCGGTACAGCTCGCGGAACACCTTGACCTGCTCCAGCCACGGCTGGGTGCGCAGGTAGGCCTCGACGGCGAGCTGGTTGTACGTCGGCGGGCAAAGCACCTGGGCCTCGCTGACCAGCACCAGCTTCTCCCGGACCGCGTGCGGGGCGAGCACCCAGCCCACCCGCAGGCCGGGCGCGAACGTCTTCGAGAACGAGCCCAGGTAGATCACCCGCGCATCGTCCAGCGCCCGCAGCGCCGGCAGCGGATCGTGGTCGAAGCCGAGCAGGCCGTACGGGTTGTCCTCCAGCACCAGCAGGTCGTGCTCCTCGGCGAGGGCGAGGATCCGGGTACGACGGTCCAGCGTGAGCGTCACACCGGCCGGGTTGTGGAAGTTCGGCACGGTGTAGAGGAACTTCGCCCGCCGACCCTCCCTGGCCAGCCCGGCCAGCGTCTCGGCCAGGGCGTCCGGCAGCAGCCCGTCGCCGTCCATCGGCACGTGGACCACGTCGGCCTCGGCCGCCGCGAAGGTGCCCAACGCGCCGACGTACGACGGTCCCTCCGCGAGCACCACGTCACCGGGGTCGAGGAACACCCGGCTGACCAGGTCCAGCGCCTGCTGCGAGCCGACCGTGACCACGACGTCGTCCGGTGAGCCGGCGATGCCCTCCAGCGCCATCACGTCGCAGATCCGCTCACGCAGCCCCAGGTGCCCCTGCCCCGGTCCGTACTGCAGCGCCGTCGCGCCGTTGCCGGTGACCAGGCTGCCCATCAGCGAGCCGACGGCGTCCATTGGCAGTGCGGCGAGGTATGGCATGCCACCGGCCAGCGAGACGACCTCGGGACGGCTGGCGACCGCGAACAGGGCACGGATCTCCGAGGCGGCCATGCCGCGGGTACGGCCGGCGTACCGATCGGAGTAAGGATCGAGGCTGTTCCCGGTCACGACTCAACCTCCCGAGGCAGGACGAGGATTTTCGGTGAGTCTACCGGGCGCCCCCTTCCGAAGCCGGTGAGTTCCGCCGTACGATTCGTCCGATCCGGGTTGGTCACGCGCCAGAAGGACGCGTGTGGGGAGGCGCGGCGGTGTCCCGACGGCTTGCGAGCATCACGCTCGACAACCTGGATGATCTTCCCCGGCGCTGCCGGCGCTGCGTTTTCTGGGAGCTTGACCCGGTCCAGCGCGAGCGTGCCGTAGCGGCCGGCGACCCGGGCTTGGAGAAGGAGGCCTGGGTCTCGTCGGTGCTGCTGGAGTGGGGAAGCTGCGGCAAGATTGTCTACGTCGAGGGCGTGCCGGCCGGCTACGTGCTCTACACGCCGCCGATGTACTCGCCGCGGGCCGTCGCCTTCCCGACCAGCCCGGTCAGCGCCGATGCCGTGCTCCTGACGACCGCGCACGTGCTGCCGGAGTTCGTCGGCGGTGGGCTCGGCCGGATGCTGGTGCAGGGCGTGGCAAAGGACCTGACCCGGCGCGGCATCCGGGCGATCGAGGCTTTCGGGGACCTGCAGTGGTCTGCCCCGGCCTGCGTGATCCCGGCCGACTACCTGCTCTCGGTCGGGTTCAAGACGGTCCGCCCGCATCCGCGGTTCCCCCGGCTGCGGTTGGAGCTGAAGAGCATCGTGTCCTGGCGCGAGGACGTCGAGTATGCCCTGGAGCGGCTGTTCGGCTCGGTCACCGCACCGGACGTGGCGCTGCGTCCGGTCTGAGCTGGCTGCTGGGCTGGTCGACGTACGGCACCTGGTCGTACAGCACTGGCCGACCCACGGCACAACGGCCGGGTACCGCTGTGCCGCGGTACCCGGCCGCCGGTAGCGCACGCCGGTCGATGAGGTCCGGTCAGTCGATGAACTCGGCCAGGTCGGAGAGGATCGCCGACTTCGGCTTGGCCCCGACGATCGACTTCTTGACCTGACCGCCGAGGAAGACCGACATGGTCGGGATCGACATGATGTGGTACTCCCGGGCAATCTCTGGGTTCTCGTCGATGTTGACCTTGGCGATGATGAGCTTCTCGCTGTGCGCGCCGGCAATCTCGTCCAGGACGGGCGCGACCATCCGACAGGGCCCACACCACTCCGCCCAGAAGTCGACCAGGACAGGCTTGTCGCTGTCCAGCACCTCAGCCTTGAACGTCGCGTCGGTGACGGTGATGGTGTGCTTGCCCACTGCGTACTCCTTGGTTGATCGTGGCGTGTGAAATCGCTCTTGGGGTTGGGTCGCTCTTGTGGTTCGGATCGCTCATACATCACGGCTAGCGGTGCTGTAACGCGCCGGTGCTACCGACGATTCCGGGGTCAGACGCTGACGGCCTGGCCGTCGGCTCCCGAGGTCTCCAGGGTGGCGGCGTGCGCCTGGGCGGCGAGGTACCGCTCAGCGTCCAGGGCGGCGGCACAGCCGGTGCCGGCCGCGGTGATCGCCTGCCGGTAGATGTGGTCCACCACGTCGCCCGCGCCGAACACGCCGGCCAGGTTGGTCCGGGTCGAGGGCGGGTCGACCAGCAGGTAGCCCTCGGCGTCCAGCTCCAGCTGCCCCCGGAAGAGCTCGGTACGCGGCTCGTGCCCGATGGCGACGAACACGCCGGTCACGTCCAGCACGGACTCCTCGCCGGACTTGACGTCCAGCAGCCTCAGGCCGCGCACGGAGTCCTCCCCGATCACGTCCTTGACCACGGTGTTCCAGCGGAACTGGATCTTCTCGTTCGCGAACGCACGCTCCTGCATGATCTTGCTGGCCCGCAGGGTGTCGCGGCGGTGGATCACGGTCACCGTGTTGGCGAAGCGGGTCAGGAACAGCGCCTCCTCTAACGCCGTGTCGCCGCCACCGACGACCGCGATGTCCTGGCCGCGGTAGAAGAACCCGTCACACGTCGCGCATGCCGACACACCGTGCCCGAGCAGCCGCTCCTCGTTGCGCAGCCCGAGGTACCGGTACTTCGAGCCGGTGGCCACGATCACCGCGTGCGCCCGGAACTCAGCCTGGTGGGTGCGGACCACCTTGACCGCGCCGGTCAGGTCGACGCTGACCACGTCGTCCGGGACCAGCTCGGCACCGAACCGCTCGGCCTGTGCCCGCATCCGCTCCATCAGGTCCGGGCCCATGATCGCCTCGGGGAAGCCGGGGTAGTTCTCCACCTCGGTGGTGGTCATCAGCGCGCCGCCGAACTGGGTGCCCTCGAACACCAGCGGTGCCAGCTCGGCCCGCGCGGCGTACAGGGCGGCGGTGTAGCCGGCTGGACCAGAGCCAATGACGATGACGTTGCGTACGGCGGTGTCCGTGCCCACGGGAAGCCCTTCGATCGGATGCCGTGCTGCGTGGCGGGTAACCGACCCGCCACCGACGCAACGGATCCTATGAGACGCGGATTCCGCCGCCTACCATCAGAGGGTTTCGGTGAACAGCACCTCGGCGTTGCCGCTGGCGCACCCGGCGCCGACCACGACGAGATGGCGGTGCCCGTCGCGCAGATAGACGAACAAGAACGCCGGTCGTCCCTCGAAGCGGAGGTACTGCACGGCGGCTGCCGGGCCGGCGCGGCCGGGCACCGCACGGCCGATCCCGCTCTCGCAGGACTGCCGCTGCCGCGGGTCCGCCATCGGCCCGGCCAGCGACCCCGGTACCGGTACGGCCTCGGCTCCAGGACCCTGGCGGTCCGACGTGGCCTGGGTGCCCTGGGGCAGCAGCGGCCCACCCTGCCCGTTGAGGATGCCGGAGAGCACGGGGGCGGTTGCGATGGTGTCCCGGGTGAAGGCCTGCAGTGTGCCGCTCTCGCTCGACGGGGTGGCGTTCCGGCTGCCGGCCAGGGCGCCCTGGCCGGAATGCCTGGTCGTGTTCAGGATGCCGGCCACCGTCGTCCCGGCGAGCAGCACCACGCCGGCCGCGACCAGGCCGACCAGGCCGGCCCGCCGGCGGCGGCGGGCCCTGTCCAGGCTGGTGACGGGCGGGGCCGCGGCCGTGGCCGGACCGAACCGGGACTGCCGCTCGGCTGCCAACGCGGCGAAGATGCGCTCCTCCACCGCGGCCGGCATGGGTGGTGTGGGCTGCCGTCGCAGCAGCCCCAGGACGTCGGCCAGCCCGGCAACGGCCGCCTGGCACCGTGCGCACGCGACGGTGTGCGCGCCGACCCGGGCGGAGTCGGCCGGGTCGAGAACCCCGGCGTCGAAGTCGGCGAGCATGTCAAGATCGGGATGCCCGGCAGACGAGGCGAATGGGCCGGAACGGGTGTCGGTCATCGCGCCTCCTCTCCGACGTTGGACGACGCCGGTCTGACGGGGGCCGCCGGATCCAGGTTCCGTGCCGGCTCGTCCAGGCTTCCCGGGGATCGCAGGATGACGGCGAGCCTGGCCCGGCCGCGGGAGCACCTGCTCTTGACCGTCCCCTCGGCCACGCCGAGCATGCCGGCGGTGTCGGCCACCGAGTAGCCCTCCAGGTCAACCAGCATGATCGCGGCCCGCTGCTCGACCGGAAGCTGCGCCAGCGCTTCCTCCACCACCAGCGCGGTGTCTCGCTCGGCCAGCCGGTCCCGGCGCTCCGCCGGCTCGCCCGAGCCGGCCTCGGGCAGCGCCACGGTGGGCCGGGCCTGCCGGCGGCGGACCCGGTCCAGGCAGGCGTTGATGACGATCCGGTGCAGCCAGGTGGTCACCGCGGACTCGGACCGGAACGAGCCCGCTGCGCGGAACGCCGAGATGAGCGCGTCCTGCAGCGCGTCGGCGGCCTCGTCGGGGTCACGCAGGGTGCGCAGCGCGACTGCCCAGAGCCGGTCCCGATGGCGACGGACCAGCGCCTCGAACGCGTAGGGATCACCGCGAGTGTGATCGTGCAGCAGGTCCGCGTCGCTGCGCTCGGGCGCTGTCACGGGCCGAGGATATCCATCGGGGCGTCGGTCACGGCAGGAACTGCACCTCGGCCAGGTCACCCTGGAAGAACGCGCCCACCGGGGCCAGCCTGGTGAACCAGACGAGGTAGAACTGGCCGGTGGCGCTGCCGTCCAACGGGATCTCCGTCGTCGCGCCGATCTGGCTGGCCCGGCCCACCACCCGGTAGCCGGACAGCGGCAGGCCGGCGGCGTTACCGACCCGGACCTCCAGGTTGGTGCCCTGCTCGTTCGTCTGGATCCGGACGGCCCGGATCTTGGCCGAACGGCCCAGGTCGAAGATCAGCCCGACGCCCGGCTTGAGGTTGCCGAACGCCGCGTTCCGCTTGTACTGCAGGGTCTGCCAGGCGGTCCGCGGGTCGCCGTCAGCGGCCAGGCCCACCTCCCCGGGGTTCTCCATCCCGTCGCCGGCCGGGTCGTACATCGTCGTGCTGATGATGCCGACCGGGCCGGGTGGGACCGTCGTGTACGACGGCGTGCCGGCGGTCCCTGGGCCGGGCGGCAGGCCGGTGTTGTCCGTGCCGGACCCGAGCAGCGAGCTGGCCAGCAGGCCGACCAGCGCGATCGCGCAGACGGCGGCCAGGAAGGTGGCCAGCGGTGCCCACCGACGGCGTCGGTCCGGGGCGACGTACCGCTCCTCGACCGGCAGCTCGGCCACGAACGGGTGCGGCTCGGCGTTGCGCTGCCAGCGGGTGAGCGCGTCGGCCAGCGCCTGCGTGGTCACCAGCGGGTCGGGCTGGTGTGGGTCGAGCGCCCGCATCGTGATGCTGGACAGCTCGGTGGGCACCCCGGCCCGGACCTGGCGGGGGCTGGGCAGCCGCCCGTCGACCAGGCCGGCCGGCTGCGCGCCGCCGTACTCGGTCAGCGGCCAGGTGCTGGTCAGCGTCGCGTACAGCAGCGCGCCGAGGTGCCGGACGTCGTCGTACGCCGTGACCGGCGTGGCCACCGCGAGCCGGGTGACGGTGACGGTGCCGCGCGGGGTGATCACCACGTGCCGCGTGTCGAGCAGGCCGACCGCGATGCCGGCCTGGTGCGCCAGGGCGACCCCCTCGGCCAGCTTGGCGATGGTGGCCGCGGCGGCCTGGGCGTCGAACGGGCCGTCCGCGAGGAGCGCGGCCAGGGTGCTGCCCTCGACCCACTCGGTCACCACCCAGGCGCGGTTGCCCTCGTCCGCGGCGTCGAACACGCGCGGCAGCGATGGGTGCTCGACCAGGCTCATGGCGTGGGCGTACTCGATCAGGAAGCGGGCCGTGGCGCCGCCGGGCTCCTGCACGATCACCATGACCGGGCGGTTGAGCACGGTGTCCTGGCCGCGCCAGACACCCGGCGCGGCATCGGACTGCGCTACCAGGCGCTGTAGCAGCCGGTAACGCCCTCCGACCATGTCCAGCTCGGCGCTGGGCGGTGCGGTCTCCACGCTCACGGTGTCCTTCCCGTCCCCCCATGAGAGACCACGGCGCCCGGCTGCGCTGCCGCCCGACCGGCCGCATCGGCTTGCTCCATCAGGCCTGATCCCGACATTCCCCCTTCTTTCATGACCTGAACCTGCCACGTACGGTACCGATAAGCTCGTCCAGCTCTTCGATATGCATGGCACGCGCTACCAACAGGATGACGGCCAGACCCGCCCCGCCGCCAAGGATGAGACTGGCAAAGGATCCGAAGAAGCCCAGCCCGAACGCGTCGGTGACCGCGATGTGTACCACTCCGGCCACGAACATCCCGATCACGGTGGCGACCGTGATCCGGACCAGCACCCGAAACTGCCGGCTCAGCCCGAGCGGCCCGAACTGCCGGCGCAGCAGCCCGGTGCCGTAGAACGCGCCCACCGCGAACGACAGGCCGTTGGCCAGCGCGAGCAGCGCTACGACGTCCCGGGCCGGCGCGACCATCGCAAACAGCACGCACAGCGGCAGCCGGACGGCGACCATCGCGATGTTGACCATGGTCGGCGTCCGGGCGTCCTTGACGGCGTAGAAGACCCGGATCTGCAGCATGGTCACCGCGAACGGCACCAGCCCGACCGAGGACGCCGCCAGCGCTTTACCCACCTCGGCCGCCGCGTCCACGGTCGTCGCGCCGTGCGCGAAGAACACCCGGGCCAGCGGGAAGGCCAGCATGTACATCAGCCCGGAGATCGGCATCAGCGCGACCACGGTCAGCCGGGTGCCCAGCGACACGTCGTTGACCAGGGAGCGCAGGTCACGGCGGGCGGCGGCCCGGGACAGCCGGGGCATCAACGCCGTCAGGAGGGCGACGCCGAGGACGCCGTACGGCATCTGGAAGAGCAGGCTGGCCAGGGAGTACACGTACGAGCCGATGCCGGCCTCCCGGCCGGCGTTGTTGGCCAGCGCGGTGATCACCGTGTAGCCGACCTGGCTGACCGCGACGTAGCCGATCACCCAGCCGCCCAGCCGGCCCGCCTCGCCCAGCCCGGTGGCGGCCCAGTCCCACCGCCAGCGCCAGCGGAACCCGGCCTGCCGCAGCGCCGGCACCAGCACCAGTGCCTGCACCACGATGCCCAGCGTCGTACCGATGCCAAGGGTGTAGACCTGCGCGGGGGTGATCGACCGCGGCTGTGGGACCGCCGGGCCGGGCAGCAGCATGAAGACGACGGCGGTGCCGATGACCACCACGTTGTTGAGCACCGGCGCCCAGGCCGGCGCGGCGAACCTGCCCCGGGCGTTCAGCACCGCGCCGAGCATCGCTCCGATGCCGTAGAAGACGATCTCGGGCAGCAACAGCCGGGCCCAGGTGTTGGCCAGCGCCACCTGCCCGGAGTCGCCCCGGATGTTGTAGAGCCAGGTGAGCAGCGGCGCCCCGACGATGGCCAGCACGGTCGCCGCGACCAGCACCGTGGTCATCAGCGACAGCAGCCGTTGAGCGTAGGCCTGCCCACCGTCGGCGTCCCGCTCCTGCGCATGCACCAGCAGCGGCACGATCACCGAGGTGAGCACGCCGCCGAGCAGCAGCTCGTAGACGATGTTGGGCAGCGTGTTGGCGGTGTTGTAGGCGTCCGGGACCAGGCCGACCGCGCCGATGGCGGCGGTGATGGCCGCAGTCCGCACGAAGCCGGTCAGCCGGCTGACCAGCGAGGCGACCGCCATCGCCTTGCTGGACCGGACCAGGCTCGCCCCGTCGCCGCGCCTGGCGGTGCCGGCCCGCTGGACCTCGGCCCGGTGCCGGGCGGCCCGGCCCGGCCTGGGCTGGGGTTGGCCCGGCGCAGGTTGGCCCGGTGGTGGCCGGCGCGGCGGCTGGCGGTGGTCGGGGAGGTACTGACCGGGGCTGGCCTGCTGATCCGGCCGGAGCGAGCGTGTCGGCTCGGCGTAGAGCTGTCCGTACGCCGGCTGTCCGTACGTGAGCTGGCCGTTCGGATCCTGCCAGGCCGGACCCTGCCAGGTCAGGTCCTCCCAGTCCGGTGGCAGCCAGCCCGGCGGCTGCCGGTCTGGTGCTGCGTCGTGCCGCGGTGGCTCCGGGTGCGGTGGCTCCGGGTGTCGGGGCGGCGTCGGCGGCTGCACCGGCCCGGGATGGCTCGGATGGTCCGGGTGGCTGGGGTGTGGCGGCTGGCCCTGGCGCCGCGGCTTGGCCGGCGGGGGCGGGAGCGGGTCGTAGCGCGGGTCGTACCCGGTCGGCGGCGAGCTGGCCGGTGGTGGCCGGCGGGGGCGCCGCGGTGGTGGCGGCGGCTGGCTCATAAGCCGCGCTCCGCCGGGCTGCCGGCCGGCGGCACGGCGGGCCGCGGGCCGTACCCTGGCCGGCGGATCATCCGGCGGGCCACCAGCACCAGCAGCAGCACGAACGCCGCGCCGGTGATCCCCAGCGCGACCACGCCGTACGCCGTGCTCTGCACCTGGAGCGTGATCGGACCCGACAGTCCCTGGCCGTCCGGGGTGACCAGCGAGACCTTGACCTCGAACCGGCCAGCCCGGCTGAGCGTGACGGGGACCTGGAGGAACGTCCGCTTGCCCACCCCGCTCTTGCTCGCCTGCTCCAGGGTGATCATGCCCAGGTCGTGGGCGGAGAAGCCGGGCGCGCCCCGCGACTCGACCTGGACCCGCACCCGGACCGGTGCGTCGAGCTCGTTGACGATGGTCACCGGCAGCCGGCTGTTCTGCCCACCCAGGGTGTACCGGTTCGGCTGGGGCACGACGACGTACACCTTGTGCCGGATGCTGACGATCAGGTTGCCGACGCGGGCCAGGTACGCCGCACCGGCCGCGGCGTCATCCCGCCAGGCGGACGAGGCGGCCCGGTCCATGGCGTGCGTGAACGGCTCTACCAGGCGGTTCGCGGCGGCGTTGTCGAGCGCGCCGCGGAAGTCGGTGATCTTGGCTTCGATGTTGCGCAGCGACCGCAGGTGGTAGCCGGTCAGCTCGGGGATGTCGCGCGGGTAGACTAGCTCGCCGCGTGGCACCCGGTCGGTGTCGGCGATCAGGCCGGGCACCGTGCCCGGCGCCAGGTACGGCACCCGGCGGGTCGCGGTGTCGAGCAGCATGGCCGCTGCGGCGGTCCGGTCCGGCTCCCACCGGCGGGGCGGGGCGACCAGGAGCCGCCGGCTGATCGACGGGCGCTCCGCGGTGATCATCGCCAGCTCGGCGAGGTACCGCTGCTCGGCCACCCGCGGCCCACCCGGGAGCCGGGCTGACTCGGCCACCACCTCGGCCAGCCCGGCGTCAGCGACCAAGGCGACCGCGGTACCGGCGCCCGAGGGCAGCGGCGAGGTGGCGCTCTGGGTGGAGCCGGTCCGGTCGGCGTTAGGCAGCGCGTCGGCGGCGAGGACGACGGCCCGGGCGCCCTGGGCCACCACGGCGTCCAGCGCCCGGTCGGTGAGCAGCCCCTCCGGCGGCCAGGCCACCCGGGTCTCCACCTGGGCAGGCACGTCGTTGTCGGCGAGCTCGGCGCTCAGCCGGTCCACCGTCTCCTGCCGGACCTCGGCGAGCTTGCCCAGCCCGACCCGGTCCAGCGCGACGACGTCGGCGTCGCCGTACGGCAGCGCGATGACCTGGTGCCGGGCGGCCAGGCTGCCGAGCTGGTGGAGCCAGATCGCGGCGGCCTGCTTGCCGGTGCCTTGGACGAACCGGTAGTGGCTGAGCTGGACCCGGTAACCCTGCTTCATGGCGGCGACCGAGTCGACCAGGTCGGGGTCGACCGCCAGGCTGAACGGGATCTTCTGGGCGTCGGCGTCCAGCGCGACGTCGAGCAGCGCGCGCAGCCGCCCGTGGTCGATGGACGCGGCGAGCTGGTCGTCGAGGAAGGTGCGGGTGTCGTCCTCGGTCAGCCGGCGCGGCCGGTCCACGAACGGCAGCAGCCAGGTCACCTGGGTCGGCGCGGTCACGTCGTGGGGGAAGTACGGCAGGTAGGTCCACAGGCTGCCCACCTGCTGCCGGCCCGCGCCGGTGCCGTCGTCGCCCTCGACCGCCAGCTCGGCCGGGTAGACGCCGATGTCGGTCAGGCGAAGCGCGGTGGTCGTGGTCTGGTACCGCACGGTGGTGCGGTGGCCGGGCAGGATCACGGTGCTCAGCGGCAGCCAGTCGCCGCCGCCGTGGGTGGCCGCGGGCGGGTTGGCATCCGCGTCGGCGAGGGCGCTGCGGGACTGCCGCACGCTCGCGGTGCGTAGCCGCACCCATGCGTCGGTCAGCGTCGCGGTGCCGTTGTTGACCAAGGTCGCGACGACGGTGACCTGGTCGCCGCGCCGGATGTTGACCGGGGTGAGCTGGTCGACGGTGATCTGCACCGGGCCGGTGATCTCGGTCGCCTCCGGTGCCACCGCGGCGGTGGTGGCCGCGGCGGCCACCGGCGGGTGCGTGACCGGAACCGCGACGGCGGGCAGCGCGAGCAGCATCCCGAGCGCGGCAGCGGCTCGGTTGGCGCGCCGGCGGCTCATGCGCTGTCCGCGAGCAGCTTGGACGCCCGGACGGCCAGCACCCGCTCGTCGGAGTAGGCCAGCCGCCGCGGCAGCTCCTCCAGGGGCATCCAGGCGACCGCCTCGACCTCGATGTCGGCGTCGGACAGCTCGCCGCCCTGCGCCCGCATCAGGAAATGGTGGACGGTCTTGTGGATCCGCTGCCCGTCGGCGATAAACCAGTAGCTGATGGTGCCGAGCGTGGCGATGATCCGGCCGGTGATGCCGGTCTCCTCGGCGACCTCGCGGACCGCCGTGTCCTCCAGCGTCTCGCCCGGCTCCGGGTGCCCTTTCGGCATCGACCAGACAAGCTGGCCGCGGCGGTCGTGCCGGCCGATGACCGCTGCGACCGGCCGTTCGCCGGAGTCGTCCACCACCAGACCTCCAGCGGAGGTCTCGTCGACCCGCCGCAACCGCGGGCGGGGGGACGACGATCTGGGCATGACCCGATCGTAGTGCGCAGGCCCTCCGCCGGTAGGAGTACGGACGGCCCGACCAACTAGGCTGGGCGGTCGTGTCGCCGTCCCCGTCCCCATACCCGCAGGTCGTGGTTGCGCTGATCGACGTACCCGAGATCGCCGATGAGCTGGGCGAGCGGTTCGCCGCCGCCGGCCACGCGCTGCATCTGGTGGGAGGTCCGGTCCGGGATGCCCTGTTGGCCCGGATCGGCGGCCGGCCGCGGCGCACCGACGACCTGGACCTCACCACCGACGCCCGCCCGCAGCGGGTGCTGGAGCTGCTGGCTGGCTGGGCCGAGGCGACCTGGACCACGGGCATCGAGTTCGGCACGGTGGGCGCCACGAGAGACGGGCTGCGGCTGGAGATCACGACGTACCGTGCGGACCGGTACGACCGGGTCAGCCGCAACCCGGCCGTGGAGTACGGCGAGTCGCTGGAGGCCGATCTTGGCCGGCGCGACTTCACTGTCAACGCGATGGCGCTGTCGGTGCCCGGTCACGTCTTCACCGACCCGTACGGCGGCCTGGCCGACCTGCGCGCCGGCCGGCTGCGCACCCCGGCCACCCCGGCGGAGTCCTTCGCCGACGACCCGCTGCGGATGCTGCGGGCCGGCCGGTTCGTCGCCCAGCTCGGCTTCCGCCCGGACCCGGAGGTGGTCCGGGCGATGACCGGGATGGCGGACCGGATCGGGATGGTCACCGCCGAGCGGGTGCAGGTGGAGCTGTCCAAGCTGCTGCTTGGCGACGCTCCGCGGGCCGGCCTGGAGCTGCTGGTACATACCGGCCTGGCCGACCACATGCTGCCCGAGCTGTCCGCGTTGCGGATGGAGATCGACGAGCATCACCAGCACAAGGACGTCTACGCGCACAGCCTGACCGTGCTGGAGCAGGCGATCGAGCTGGAGACCGAGCCCGACCTGGTGCTGCGAATGGCGGCGCTGCTGCACGACATCGGCAAGCCGGCGACCCGGCGCAACGAGCCGGACGGGCGGGTCTCCTTCCACCACCATGAGGTGGTCGGTGCCAAGCTGGCCCGCAAGCGGCTGCGGGCGCTGAGGTACAGCAAGGACCTCGTCGAGGAGGTCGCTCAGCTCGTCTACCTGCACCTGCGCTTCCACGGCTACGGCCGGGGCGAGTGGACCGACACGGCGGTCCGGCGGTACGTCACCGACGCGGGGCCGCTGCTGGACCGCCTGCACAAGCTGGTCCGGTCGGACTGCACCACCCGCAACAAGCGGCGGGCCGAGGCGCTGGCCCGGTCCTACGACACGCTGGAGGCACGGATCGCGGAGCTGCGCGCCCAGGAGGAGCTGGACCGGATCCGGCCCGACCTGGACGGCAACGAGATCATGAGTCTGCTCGATATCCGACCCGGGCCGTTGGTCGGACGGGCGTATCAGCACATGCTCGCGCTGCGGATGGAACGAGGGCCGCTGCCGCACGACGAGGCGGTAGCCGAGCTCCGCCGGTGGGCCGCCGACAACGACCTCACCTGACGCCCGCCCTGGCTCCGCATGAGGTCACCTGTGCGCCGTGTGGTGACCTATTGGGGGTCCGGGCCACCCGTGTGGTCACCTCTCGGCGTTGTGGTGACCTGTAGTTGCCCTCGGACCCCAAGAGGTCACCACAACGCCGAGAGGGGACCACACGAGCGCCGCGGCGGGTTAGGGGGTCGGGACGGGCGTTGGGACCGGACTGGCCATCCGGCGGGTCGCGCTGGCGTAGAGCGCCGCGGTCACGGCGTACCCGACCACGACCACGCTCAGGACCACGTACGACTTGCCGCTCGGCGGCAGCGTGAAGGCGCTGAACACCGCCGCCGCGACGAAGGTCATGTTGAACAGCGTGTCGTACAGCGAGAACACCCGGCCGCGGAAGGCATCGTCCACCGACTCCTGCACGGTGGTGTCCACGCAGATCTTCGCCCCCTGCGCCGCGAAGCCGAGAACAACCGCCGCCGGCAGCAGGGCCAGCATGCTGTACGGCGCACCCAGTACGCCCTGCACCACCGCTGCGGTGGCCACCATGCCGGTGATCCAGGCCGGCTTGCCCACCCGGCGGGCCAACGGCGGGGTCACCGCCGCGGCGAGCAGCGCACCCAGGGCCGTGCACACCACGACCTGGCCGAGCCCGGCCGCCCCCGCCCGGAAGAAGCCGTCGCTGACGAAGTGGTTGCGGTACAGCAGCAGCGTCGCCACGAACGAGATGCCGTACCAGAACCGGTGCCCGCCGATCACGCCGAGGGCGTACAGGGCTGGCCGCCGGGCCAGCACGTGCCGCCCACCAGCGACCAGGCCACGGGCGACCTCGGCCAGCGTCTCCCGGGTGGCCCGCTCGGCCAGGTCCGGGCCGAGCAGTGCCTGGTCGAAACCGCGGGCGGCGAGCGCGGACCCGCCGTACCCGAGCGCCGAAGCCAGCGCGACCAGGGCGTACCCGTGGTTGCCGCTGGGGGCGAGCGGGAGCAGGCTGAGGGCGGCGGCCGCGCCGAGCGTGGTGGCTAGGCTGCCGCACGTCGTCGAGGTCGAGTTCGCGGTGACGAGCTGCGGCTCGTCGACCACGTGCGGCAGCGCTGCGGACAGCGCGGCGAGGAAGAACCGGTTGACGCTGATCACGACCAGCGCTGAGGCGTAGAATGGCAGCCCGGCCAGCCCGGTCCAGGTCTCCGCGGCGACGCCGGCGACCAGACCGCACCGAACGACGTTCGACACGACCAGGACCCGCTGCCGGCTCCACCGGTCCAGCAGCACCCCGGCGAACGGCCCGACGAAGGAGTACGGCAGCAGGAGCACGGCGAACCCGGCGGCGATGCTCGCCGGGTCGGCCTGCCGCTGGGGGTTGAACAGCACCGCGCTGGCCAGGCTGGCCTCGAACACCCCGTCACCGAACTGCCCGGCGACCCGGGTCAGCAGCAGCCGGCGGAAGCCGGCGCGGGCGAGCACGGCGCGCAAGATCCAGCGGTCGGTCACTCCCGCAGGTTATGCGACGCGATGATCGGCCGGGCTGTTACCGGCAGCCGGTCGCGCCATTGTCGAACCCGGCCTCTCGAGCGAGCAGCGGCACACCAATTTCGACCGTCGGTGCGGTGCGAACGCGGCGCTACTACGGCAAGATCAGAGGACAATGTGTGCACTGCGTCCCGATGCCGGCGTGGAGCCGGGAGTGCTGCTGGTGGCGTCGCCGCTGCTCGGCGACCCCAACTTCGTGCGTACCGTGATCTACGTCCTCGACCATCGCGGCGACGGCTCGGTGGGCGTGGTGCTTAACCGGCCGAGCGAGGTCACCCTGCTCGACGTCCTGCCGCAGTGGTGGGATCTGGCGAGCACGCCGCGGACCCTGTTCGTGGGGGGTCCGGTGGAGACCAACGCGGCGCTCTGCCTGTCCGAGGTACGGCGGCCCGGGTCGCGGCCGAGCGGGTGGACGGCGGTGTCCGGCACGGTCGGGCTGACCGACCTCGACACCGACCCGGACGAGCTCTCGACCGCACTCGCCCAGTTGCGGGTCTTTGCCGGGTACGCCGGCTGGGGCGGCGGGCAGCTCGCGGCAGAGATCGCCGATGGGGCCTGGCTGGTGGTGGCCGGCCGGACGGACGACGTCTTCGCCGATCCCGGGGTGGACCTGTGGCGAGGGGTGCTGCGCCGGCAGGGCGGCCGGCTGGCGATGCTGGCGACGTACCCCGAGGACCCGAGCCTTAACTGACCGGATCATTCCGCTCCCCGTGTGGTCACCTGTCGGCGTTGTGGTGACCTATCGTTCCGCCCGCTCCCCGTGTGGTCACCTGTCGGCGTTGTGGTGACCTATCGTTCCGCCCGGGTGGTGACGCATCGCCCACCAGGCAGTCGTTTCCGATGCGCAACGCGGTAATAAGCGGTTGTTGGTTCGCGACCGTGGTGGTGGAGGCGTCGCAGACAGCGGTGCCCGGATGCAGGCGCGGCTCGCGCTGGAGCACGGTCGACCGATCGTGCTGATGACCCGGCTTCTCAGCCATTCCTGGGTGCGGGAGCACGCCCGGCTCCCCGGCGTCTCGGTCGCCGACTCCGCGGGCAAGGTCGTTGAGATCGTCAACGGGCTGACCGCGTTGAGGGCACGGGCGCCGAGCTGGCCTTGGCCTAACGGTGCTCGACCTCATTCGAGCCCTGTCCAAGCCGTACGCCAACTTCCTCGTCCCGGTACCCGAGCGAGGGCCGGATGTCTGTGCAGCATGTCGGACAACTCGCGAGCGCGGGTACGCGCTGTGCCGTGGCTGTGTCGAGGCGCAGCGGGTGCTTGCTCGGCAGGTAGCCGACGTCGTGGTGCCGGTGGCTCTGTCGGTGAAGGGCACCCAGTTCGCCCGTGAGCTGGCCGGCTACAAGGGCGCTGCGTCCGAGGGATGCGCGCCGCACGGGTCCAGTCAGCAGCCGCAGCCCTCAGGACTCCGGGGCCACCGGTAGCGGCTGCGTCGTCCTGGGCCGGCATTTCGATCGTGCCTACCGCGACAATGGCGCCTTTACGGCCGGGAGCTTAAGGGGCGGCGGTTTGACTGGTCGCGGTGTTGCGTGGAAGCCGTGCCGTGAGCGGAAGAGCGAGGGCCGGTCGGTCCAGGGACCGGCCCGTCGACGTACAGCGGTCGGGCTTGGGACTAGCGCTCGACCTCGCCGCGGATGAACTTCTCAACCGCCTTGCGCGCATCGTCGTCACGGTACTGCCGCGGCGGTGACTTCATGAAGTAGCTGGACGCCGAGAGGAGAGGCCCGCCGACTCCTCGGTCCAGCGCGATCTTCGCGGCCCGTACGGCGTCGATGATGATGCCGGCCGAGTTCGGCGAGTCCCACACCTCCAGCTTGTACTCCAGGTTCAACGGTACGTCGCCGAACGCGCGGCCCTCCAGCCGGACGTAGGCCCACTTGCGGTCGTCCAGCCACGGCACATGGTCCGATGGCCCGATGTGGACGTTGCCTTTGCCGAGGTCGTGCGACATCTGCGAGGTGACCGCCTGGGTCTTCGAGACTTTCTTCGACTGCAGCCGGCTGCGCTCCAGCATGTTCATGAAGTCCATGTTCCCGCCGAAGTTGAGCTGGTAGGTCCGTTCCAGCTCCACCCCCCGGTCCTCGAACAGCGTGGTGAGCACCCGGTGGGTGATGGTCGCGCCGACCTGCGACTTGATGTCGTCGCCGACGATCGGCACGCCGGCCGCGGTGAACTTCGCCGCCCACGCCGGGTCGCTGGCGATGAACACCGGTAGCGCGTTCACGAAGGCGACCTTGGCGTCCAGCGCGCACTGGGCGTAGAAGCGGTCAGCCTCCTCCGAACCAACCGGCAGGTAGGAGACCAGCACGTCGGCCCCGGTCTCGCGCAGCACCGTGACGACGTCCGCCGGCTCCTCGTCGGACTCCTCGACCATCTGCCGGTAGTACTCGCCGAGCCCGTCCAGCGTGTGGCCACGCCGCACGGTCACATCAAGTGGGGGCACGTCACAGATCTTGATCGTGTTGTTCTCGCTGCCGCCGATCGCCTCCGCGAGGTCGCGACCAACCTTCTTGGCGTCTACGTCGAACGCGGCCACAAACTCGATGTCGCGGACGTGGTAGTCGCCGAACTGGACATGCATCAGGCCGGGTACCCGCCCGGTCGGGTCGGCGTTGCGGTAGTAGTGCACACCCTGGACAAGCGATGCGGCACAGTTCCCGACGCCGACGATGGCGACGCGCACGGATCCCATACGGGGGTCCTCCTTCATCGGTAGTGCCCGTGGCGGGCACGAGTGCTAGGTGAGGTGGGTACCGGGTTGCTCCGGGCGGGGTTTCCGGGTCGCCGGCCGGGCACCGGCTTGGAGCTCCCGGCGTTCGGTGTCGATCAGCTCGGACAGCCAGCGGACCTCGCGGTCCACCGACTCCAGGCCGTGCTCCTGCAGCTCGAGGGTGTAGCGGTCCATCCGTTCACGGGTGCGGGCGAGCGCGGCCCGCAGCCCGTCCCGCTTCTCCTCCACCCGCCGCCGCCGGCCCTCCAGAATCCGGAGCCGTACCTCGGCGTCGGTCTGGGCGAAGAAGGCGAAATGCACCCCAAACTGTTCCTCGTCCGCGGTGGCCGGGCCGACCTCGGCAAGCAGCTCGGCGAACCGCTCCTTGCCCTCGGCGGTCAGCTTGTACACCACCCGTCCGCGACGGCCGGTGAGCACGGGGGCGGCTGGCGGGCCCCCGCCGTCCTCGTGGATCCAGCCGGCGACCCGCATCCGGCGCAGGGTCGGATACAGCGAGCCGTAGGAGAAGGCTCGGAACGTCCCGAGCAGCGCGTTGAGCCGTTTGCGCAGCTCGTAGCCGTGCATCGGTGACTCGCGGAGCAGGCCGAGGATGGCGAACTCGAGCATCTCTTCGCCTGACCCCCTGTCCTCGACATGTCGAGCCGATGTATCGTGTTGATACATCGGCACGATACGAATAGTTGGCTGACAGCGCAACTGGAGATGAACGGACGGTGCCGCGACGCGACTCCGTCCGATCTTGGTGGTCGATATGGCCCTGACCGAGAGCCGCTTGATGCTGATCATCAGGAGTGGCCAGCATCACTCGGTAACACTGAGTCAGCAGGTCAGAGGCCATGTCGCCCAACCGGCGGTCTCGACATGGCCGCGTACGCTGGTCGTCGTGAGAACCCGCCGGGCAGTCGTGGACTACGCGTTGCAGCGCCGTGCGCTGCTCGCGGACCTCTACGCTGGTCGGACGAGCGTGATGGATGTGTGCGACGCGCACCCCTACCTGCAGCGGGCCGCGAAATATCACGGCGAGGCCTCCGAGGTGGCCTGCCCGGTCTGCCGCAAGGAGCGGCTGACCCACGTCAACTACGTCTACGGCGACGAGCTGAAGGCCGCCAGCGGCCAGGCCAAGTCCACCATTGAGCTGCCCCGGATGGCCATGGACTACGGCGAGTTCACCGTCTACGTCGTCGAGGTCTGCCGCACCTGCGGCTGGAACTACCTCTCGATGTCCTTCCAGCTTGGCCGGGACGGCCTGGCCGACGGCACCGGCCAGCGCGAGGCCGCCCACGAGTAGTGCCGGGACCCGGACGCCGCGCCGCCGGGAGATCGCGGCTGCAGGCTCGCCGAGCCGCGGACCCACCTGACCTGTGATCGAACGGCCCCTCCTATGCGTCGTAACCAACGAGCCCTCGTGACGGGAAAGGTGTGTGGCCGTGACCAACTCACTCGGGCCCGGCTCCGACGATGGTCGTGCCGGCTGGCCTGAGGGCGCAGGCGGATCTGAGGGCGCTGACCGGCCTGAGGGCGCTGACCGGCCTGAGGGCGCTGACCGGCCTGAGGGCGCTGACCGGCCTGAGGGCGCTGGGGCCACGCCCGCGACGCCACCGCGACGCCGCCGCCGGCGGATCCTGCTGATCGTCTGCTCGGTGCTCCTGCTGATGGTTGTCGGGGCGGCGGGTTTCATGTACGTCGCCACCAGGATCCCGCTGCCCGGCCAGATCCCGGCCAACCAGGTCTCGATCATCACCTATGCCGACGGCACCGAGATGGTCCGGATCGGCGCGGAGAACCGCACCGACGTCCCGCTGACCCAGGTGCCCGTCCACGTGCGAAACGCCGTGCTGTCGGCCGAGGACCGCGGCTACTGGATCGAGCCGGGAATCTCGGTCCGCGGCATCGGCCGGGCGGTGTGGAACAACCTGCGGGGCCGCGACGTCCAGGGTGGCTCGACCATTACGCAGCAGTACGTGAAGAACGCCTATCTCACCCAGGAGCGGACCTTCAGCCGCAAGTTCAAAGAGATCGTGATCGCCGTCAAGCTGGACCGGGAGTACTCCAAGGAGCAGATCCTGGAGTGGTACCTGAACACGATCTACTACGGCCGCGGCGCCTACGGTATCCAGGCTGCGGCCGAGACGTACTTCCGCAAGGGCGTCAACCAGCTCACCGTGGCCGAGGGCGCCGTGCTGGCCGCCAGCATCCGCTCGCCCGCGCTGTACGACCCGGATACCCATCCGGCAATGGCCAAAGCGCGCTGGCGGTTCGTCCTCGACGGCATGGTCGAGGAGGGCTGGCTGCCGGCCAGCACCGCCGCCACGCTGACGTACCCACGGGTGGCGCCGAAGACGACCAGCATGCTGAACCGGGCCAGGGGCCCGGCCGGGCACGTGGTCGACCAGGTCCGGGACGAGCTGGCCAACATCGGCTTCGACGAGGCGCTGCTCAACCGCCGGGGCCTGCGGGTGCAGACCACCATCGACCCGCGGGCGGAAACTGCCGCGGCCGCGGCTGTGGCGCAGGTCTTCGCGGGCGAGCCGGCCAACCTGCGGCAGGCCCTGGTGGCCATCGAGCCGAGGACCGGCGCGGTCCGGGCCTACTACGGCGGCCAGGCGGGCACCGGCTTCGACTACGCCCAGGCCTGGCGGCCACCGGGGTCGTCGTTCAAGCCGTACGTGCTGGCCGCGGCGCTGGACCAGTCGCTGCACGCCGACAGCGGGCTGAGCGTCTACTCGACCTTCGACGGCAGCTCTCCCCGTACCTTCGCTGGCGTCGAGGTGCACAACTCCGAGGGCGCGCAGTGTCCGAGCTGCACCCTGCTGACTGCGATGAAACGGTCCGTCAACACCGTCTTCTACGACCTGGCGATCCAGACCGGGCCGGCCCGGGTGGCCGCCATGGCGCAGAAGCTCGGCGTGGCCACCAGCCAGCCAAACGGCCAGCCGACGTTGCGGGTCAACGGCGTCACCGACGGCAGCATCGGCATCGGCCGCTACGAGGTGCGCCCGGTCGACCAGGCAGCCGGATTTGCCACGCTCGCGGCCGGCGGGGTGCGGCACCCGGCGTACTTCGTGCAGAAGGTGACGGACGCGCAGGGAGCCATGCTCTATGAACACCGGGACGCCGTCCAGCAGGTGCTGGACCCCCGGGTCGCCAACGACGTCACGTTCTCGATGGAGCCGGTCGCCGGCTACTCCGGTGACGACCTTGCTGACGGCCGCCCGACCGCGGCCAAGACCGGGACGCAGCAGTTCGGCGACACCGCCTTCAACTCCGACGCCTGGATGGTCGGCTTCACCCCTCAGATCAGTACGGCGGTCTGGGTGGGCTCGGACCAGCCGCCCGCTGCGCAACGCCAGCGGCGGCCCGCTGTACGGCCGCGCCCTGCCGGGGCGGACCTGGCAGGTGTTCATGAGTGCCTACCTGACCAACCAGCCGGTCCTGCCGCTGCCGGACCAGGCGCTGGTGCACGGCGCCCCGCCACCCGCGCCGGTGCCGAGCGGACCGCCGACCACCACCGCCACCGTGCCCACCCCCACCACCGTCGCGCCCGTCACTGCCGTACCCACCACGCCGGCGCCCCCCCGGTCGCCGCCGCATACGACGATCCCGCCGCCGGTGACCATCACGCCGTCCTGCGGGCCGTTCCGATGCACCATCGCGCCGCCGATCAAGCCCAGCCCAACCCATCCCACCCGGACCGGCTAGGCGCCGCCACCCGTGTGGTCACCTATGCGCCTTGTGGTGACCTCTTGGGGTCTGTAGGCAACGACAGGTCACCACAACGCCGACAGGTCACCACACGGGCGCCGCGGGCAACGACAGGTCACCACAACGCCGAGAGGTGACCACACGGCAACCACACGGCAAGGTTAGGGGGCGGGCTGGCGGCGTTGGAGCTCGAGGAAGCGGTCGACCAGGCCGCGGATGACGACGGCCATGGAGAAGTCGTTGGCCTCGCACCACTGCTTGAGCTCCTCGTGCTGCTCGGTGGCCAGCCGGACCGGCACGGCCTGCCACGAGCCACCGGACCGCTCCGGTGCCGTCCGGCCGAGCAGCCGGCCGGTGAACAGCTCCGCCCACGGGCCGCCGCTCCACGGGGGGTGGACCGCCGCCGGGCCGGCCTCGGCCTGCCGGTCGAGCAGCTGCCGCAGCACGGCGTCCTGTTCCTCCGCCGGCAGCCCGCGCACCGCCTTGACGAGCAGCTCCCCCAACGATGCCATCGTGATACCTCCAACGATATCTCGCGATATCGCCAGTGTGCTCCGCCTCCCGGTCAGCGTCCAGCGTCGTAGGCTCGCTGTCCGTGAGCGAGCGCAGCGAGCCGACCCGCGTACCAAGCCGTAACCTGCCGGAGCAAGCCGACCGGGTGGTCCCCACCTGGGCGGACCCGGTGGTCCGGGCCGCCAGCACCGCGATCGGCGGTCCCTGGGGCCGGCACGGCGTGGTCGGCCGGTCCTACTTCTGGACGCCGTTGCGGGTCTGCCTGGCGCTGACCATCGCCGTGCTGGCGCTGTCCTGGCTGCAGAAGTCGCCGTGCAAGAGCGGCGCCTGGAACGACAACCTGCAGTACACCCACCTCTGCTACTCCGACGTGATCCCGCTCTACTACACCGAGGAGCTGGACAAGGGGAAGATCCCGTACGCCGAGCACCCGGTGGAGTACCCGGTCCTGACCGGCTGGTTCATGTACGGCGCCCGTTCCCTGGCGCACGCCTACGACACGTTGGCCAACCACGGGCTCGCCCCGAAGGTGGGCGTGGTCGAGTCGTACTTCGACGCGACCGCGCTGCTGCTGGCGGTGTCCGCGCTGGTGGTGACCTGGGCCGTCTACCACCTGGTTGGCCGGCGGAGCTGGGACGCCGCGATGGTGGCCGCCTCACCGGTGCTGTTCGTGCACGCCTTCACCAACTGGGACCTGTTCGCGGTGGCGTTCGCCACGGCGGCGCTGCTGGCCTGGCAGCGGCGGGTGCCCTGGCTGGCCGGTGTGCTCATCGGGCTGGGCACCTCGGCGAAGCTGTACCCCCTGCTCTTCCTCGGCCCGCTGGCGCTGCTCTGCCTCCGGGCCCGCAAGCCGCGGGAGCTCCGGCAGTGCCTGGTCGGTACGGTGCTGGCCTGGCTGGCGGTCAACGGGCCGGTCTGGCTGCTCTGGCCGGACGCCTGGCGGCGGTTCTTCGCGTTGAACCGGTCTCGCCCGGCCGACCCCGACTCGTTGTGGAACATGCTGCAGCACGTCACCGGCAAGCCCCTGGACGACCCGGGGTCGGCCATCCCGTCGACGCTCAACACGGCCGTGTTCCTTGCGTTGGTCGTGGTGTGCGTCGGCGTCGCCGCGCTCGCCCTCGGGGCCAGGCGCCGGCCACGGCTGCCACAGCTCCTCTTCCTGCTGGTGGCCGGGTTCCTGCTGACCAACAAGGTGTGGAGCCCGCAGTACACGCTCTGGCTGGTGCCGCTGGCAGTGCTGGCCCGGCCGTCCTGGCGGGCGATCCTGGCCTGGCAGGCTACCGAGGCGTTCCTGTGGTTTCCACGGATGTACTGGTACCTCGGTGTCGGGGACAAGGGGTTGGACGAGCACTGGTTCCTGCTCGCCGTGGTGGCCCGGGACGTGGCGGTGGTGTGGCTCGCCGCGCTGGTGGTGCGCGACATTCTTCAGCCGGAGTACGACGTGGTCCGATCCGTGGGCTTGGACGACCCGGCCGGCGGCCCGCTGGACGGCGCCCCGGACGGGCGGGGCTCGGCCAGGTCCGCGGCGCCCGCCGCGCCGACCGGGCTCGCCGGGCCAGAGCCGGCGGGAGCGGCGGCGGCGCCGGAGCTGGCAGCGGCCGACCGGACCGATCCCGGCTCCGACGACGTGATCGCCAGGGGGGCCAGCAGGAACACCACGTAAAGCAGCGCGAACAGCGCGGCCTGGCCCCATACCCCGACGATCACCGCCTGCTTGGCCAGCCCGAAGTCGCCCCCGCCGATGATCACGTCGTACCACTGGAACAGCCCGACGAACAGCAGCAGGTCGAGCGCCCAGAAGCCGACCCACCATCCCCACCGGACCGAGATCAGCACGAAGAACGGCAGCAGCCACAGCGTGTACTGCGGCGAGTGCACCTTGTTCAGCAGCAGGAACGCGCAGAGCATCGCGCCGGACACCTGCACCCACGGATAGCCGCCCGCCCCCCGGGTGGCGCGCCAGGCACCGACCAGCAGCGCCACCGCCCAGGCCAGCCCGATCAGCGCCGGGGTCAGCGTGTTGAGCTGCTCGGTGGTCAGCCTTGGCAAGCCCCAGAACCAGATCGAGTTTGTGGTGATGTCCGCCCGGCGCATCCGCTGGAACTCATACGTCGCCCACCAGACGTGCGGGTTGGCCAGCAGGAACGGCGCGTTGACCGCCAGAAAGACCCCGCCGGACGCGAGCACCACGCCGAGCCCGCCGCGCCAGTCCCGCCGGGCCAGCCGCTCGGCCAGCAGCGGCAGCACGAAGAAGCCCGGGTACAGCTTCAGCGCGGCGCCGACGCCGAGCAGCCCGGCGGCCAGCACCGGCCGGCCGCGCGCCCAGGCGTAGACCGCCGCCACCATGGCCGCGGTGACCAGCAGGTCCCAGTTCAGGAAGGCATAGGCAACCAACGCCGGTGCTGCCGCCCAGACGAACGCGCGCCGGCCGGTCAGCCGCGCCAACAGCCAGCCGGTGAGCAGCCCGAACGGCGCCAGGAACAGCGCCGAGACGGCCAGGAACTCGGCGTCGTTGCCGGCCAGCAGCCCGGTTGCCCACATGAACAGCCCGGTCAGCACGGGGTACTCCACCGCACCGCCGACGAGCTGGCCGTCGTCCGGGGACAGCCCACCGGTGAGGTACGGCAGCAGGTGCTCCCGGATCCCCCGGAACGGCCACAGCATCTGGATGTCGGAGTAGCACAGGTCGGAGTTCTTCAGCACCGGGAAGCGCGCGGAGACTCCGAAGTCGTCGTACGGCGGCCCGGCGCAGCGTTGCTTGGCCAGGTAGCCGAGCAGCAGGGCCAGCGCGCACACCCCGAGCACCCCGGCCAGCAGCAGCCGGCTCGGGCGCGGGCCCGGTGGCTGGCTGTGCCCCGGCACCTCAGGCAGGCAGCCGGTCGCGCAGGAACGCGATGTCGGCGCCCTGGCCCGCGGCGCCCCCCGGAGTCTCGCAGATCACCGGGGCGCCGGCCGCGGTCACCACGGCCACCAGCAGCTCTGTGTCGATCTGCCCGGCGCCGATGTTCTCGTGCCGGTCCCGGCCCGAGTCGAACGGGTCCTTGGAGTCGTTGAGATGTACCAGGTCGATCCGGCCAGTGATCGACTTGACCCGGTCCACCACGTCGAGCAGCTCCTCGCCCCCCGCGTGCGCGTGGCAGGTGTCCAGGCAGAAGCCGGGCCCGAACTCGCCGATCGCGTCCCACAGCTTGGCTAGCCGGTCGAACCGGCGGGCCATCGCGTTGTCGCCGCCCGCGGTGTTCTCGATCAGGATCGGCAGCGGGTACGACGTCCGGGCCAGCGTCTTGCGCCAGTTGGCCACGCCGTCCTCGGGGTCGTCGCCCTTGTTCACGTGCCCGCCGTGCACGATCAGCCCGCGGGCGCCGATCGCGGCCGCCGCCGCGGCGTGCTGGTCCAGCAGCTTGCGGCTGGGGATGCGGATCCGGTTGTTCAGCGTCGCGACGTTGATGACGTACGGCGCGTGCACGTACACCCCGACCTCCGAGCCGCGCACCGCGTCGGCGTCCGCGCGGGCCGTCGGCGCGGCCCAGCCCTGCGGGTCGGCGAGGAAGAACTGGACCAGCGCCGCATCCCGGGCCGCAGCCTCGGCCAGTGGGTCGCCCGAGTCGACATGAGCACCGATTGGAAGCATGTAACGAGCTTACGCGGCAGGGGATGTCCCCTAAGTGGGTGACAGTCGCTGCGTTGCGTAGTCCCCTGGTAGTCCTGAACTGGCGCAGATCGCGACACCACGGCATAGTTACCTATCCGTCACCCGAGTGCGGGGAACTACCCCGCGTGATCTGATCGCGAAGCTGTCACTGTGGGAGTGGAACACATGTTCAGGACGAGTCGGGGAGCCATGCACCGGACCCGCGGGCACCTAGCCGGCGCGTTGGCTGCTTCCGTCGCCGGAGCTGGCGTGGCCGTGTTCTTCATCGGAGTTCCGGTGGGCGCTACGGCGATGGGGTCGAAGACCGTCACGGTCGAGTTCACCAGCTCGGGCCCCAGCCCGAGCTCAGCCCACGTCAACGCCGGAGACAAGGTCGAGTTCGTCAACCATGTACCGCAGGTGAGCTCAGTGTCCGACGTGCCGGTGCTCGGGGTGTTGGGCGGCCTCCTCGGCCAGGTGCAGAGCCAAGGCATCACGGTCAACGGGGCCGCGGCCACGCCGTTCGACCTGCCGACCTACGGCAGCAACGTGACGCTCACCTACGACCAGGTCACCACGGCGAACTACTCGGCGCAGTACCAGTTCACGCTGCTGCCGCTGCTCGGCGTACCGAGCAGCAAGACGACCACCGAGACCGGCCAGGTGCATGTCGCCGCCGTGCCGGAGTCGGCTCCGCCAGCCGCGGCCACCCAGCCGGACGCCGGCGGGATGGCGCGGCAGCCGGACGGCTCCTCGGGTGCGGCCAGCCGTGCTGGTGCCGGCTCGCACCCGCAGGCGGGTCCCGGGCTGGGCAGCCAGGTCGTGCCGCCGGCCGCTGCCGGCAGCGCGGCCAACGGCGGTGGCTCGGCGACCAACGCCCGGCCACCGGTGCTGAGCTCCAGCCGGTCCCAGGCAGGTGACACGGTGGTCGACAAGGGCCTACCCGCGCTGAGCGGCAGCAACAGCGGCAACAGCGTGATCGACCAGGTGGTGACCGTTCCGGTGTCCCGTCATGACGGGCTCGGCCTGCCGGCCGTCGTGGCCGTGATCCTGCTGGCCGTGGTCACCGCGGCCTTGGTCCGCACCCTGATCACCCAGCGCCGGATGGTCCCGGCCTAGCGGGCCGTCACGTGCGACGACACCGCCCCGGACACGTCCGGGGCGGTTGTCATGTCCGGCCGCCGGTTCGGGGTGCCCGGCAACGCCCGGCCGGACGCCCGGTACCCTGAGCCAGCCCCGCTGCTGCTCGCAGCCTGTGCGGGGCGACGCATGAGCCCTCCTGCCACGGAGAGTCCGTGGCCGCCCGAGCCCATAGGAGGTGGAAGCTGTTGCGTCACTACGAACTTATGGTGATCCTCGACCCCAATCTTGAGGAACGCACCGTCACGCCGTCCCTCGACCAGTTCCTGAACGTCGTCCGGCAGTCCGGCGGCAGCGTGGAGAAGGTCGACCTGTGGGGGCGGCGCCGGCTCTCCTACGAGATCGACAAGCATCTCGAGGGCATCTACGCGGTGGTCGACGTGCAGGCCGAGCCGTCGACCGTGATCGAGCTGGACCGCCAGCTCAACCTGAACGAGTCGGTGCTGCGCACCAAGGTCATCCGGCCGGACATTCGCTAACGAGGGCGGAGGAGACACCTGTATGGCAGGGGACACGATCATCACCGTGGTGGGCAACCTGACCGCCGACCCGGAGCTGCGCTTCACCCCGAGCGGTGCCGCTGTGGCCTCGTTCACGGTGGCGTCGACGCCGCGCATGTTCGACCGGCAGAGCAATGAGTGGAAGGACGGCGAGGCACTGTTCCTGCGGTGCTCGATTTGGCGGCAGGCGGCGGAGAACGTCGCCGAGTCGCTCCAACGCGGTACGCGGGTCATCGTCAACGGGCGGCTCAAGCAGCGTTCCTACGAGACCCGCGAGGGCGAGAAGCGGACCGTGATCGAGCTTGAGGTCGACGAGATCGGCCCCTCGCTGCGGTACGCGACCACAAAGGTCAACCGGACATCACGTGGCAGCGGCGGGGGTCCGGGCGGTGGTGGGTATGGCGGCGGCAGCCCAGCGTCGTCCGGCTACTCCGGCGGTGATGACCCATGGGCCTCGGCCCCGCCCGCCGGCAACGGTGACCTCTCCGACGAGCCTCCCTTCTAAGCCAGCCTTCCCCGCATCTACGGAGCACCTGACATGCCCAAGCCTCCGGCTCGCAAGCCGAAGAAGAAGGTGTGCGCCTTCTGCAAGGAGAAGGTGCGCTACATCGACTACAAGGACACCGCGCTGCTGCGCAAGTACATCTCGGACCGGGGCAAGATCCGGGCCCGGCGGGTCACCGGCAACTGCTCGCAGCACCAGCGCGACATCGCCGTCGCGGTGAAGAACAGCCGGGAGATGGCGCTGCTGCCCTACACCAGCACCGCCCGCTAGGAGGGGATGGACATGAAGCTCATCCTCACCCAGGAGGTCAGCGGCCTCGGCTCCCCCGGCGACGTGGTCGAGGTCAAGGACGGCTACGGCCGTAACTACCTCGTCCCGCGCGGGCTGGCCATCGCCTGGACCCGCGGTGGCGAGAAGCAGGTCAGCCACATCAAGCGGGCCCGGTCCGCCCGGGACATCCGCGACCTCGGGCAGGCCCAGGAGATCAAGGCGGCCATTGAGGCCAAGCCGGTCACGCTGGCCGCCCGGGCCGGCGATGGTGGCCGGCTGTTCGGCTCGGTCACCGCGACGGACGTCGTACGTGCGGTGAAGAGCTCTGGTGGCCCGGAGCTGGACCGCCGGAGGGTCGAGCTGGCTGGTCACATCAAGGCCACCGGGTCGCACGTCGCCACCGTGCGGCTGCATCCTGAGGTCACCGCGACGATCAACCTCGAGGTCGTGCCGGCCTGACTGAACCGTCGCGCGCTGCTCAGGCCCGGCCCCCGTTCAGGTGGGGCCGGGCCTGAGCTATTTATCGACTCAGCCTGTGGATGACCGGTCGCTGGGATCGACAAATCGATCCCATTTGTCACCCACGTGGGTGATCTTGGCCTAGCCCAGCAAGCCCGAAACTTTCTTCTGTCCACAGCAAGTGCATGACAAAAGCCCAGCTCACGGCCCTACCTGTGGAATTTCAACGGTGTAGTCCACAGGTTGCTCCACACCCTGTGGCCACAATCCACGGACCTGTCCACAGCTTGTGCACAAGGTTGTGCACAGTGCGGTTTGGGCCGTGGCCGTGAGTCCTCCTAACCTGACCCGGCGGTCCCGGTGAAGCAGGGTTGTCGTACCCGTGCCGTACCAATCGGGGGCGTGACGACGACACAGCCGCACGGCTGGGCGCTGGGGTCCTTGGTCGAGGGTCCATCGCACCATCCACTGCCGGCCCGGGCGCGATAAGGGGGAGCCGGTGGCAGTCACCAGCGAGTTGGGGCCACCGGCCGGCTACCCATCGCCGGCCGAGTTCGAGCGCCAGCCACCGCAGGACATTGCGGCCGAGCAGGCGGTGCTCGGCGGGATGTTGCTGTCCAAGGACGCGATTGCGGACGTTGTCGAGGTCGTCCGGGGTGCGGACTTCTACCGGCCGGCACACCAGACGATCTACGACACCGTGGTCGACCTGTACGGCCGCGGTGAGCCGGCCGACCCGGTGACCATCTCCGCCGAGCTCACCCGCACCGGCCTGCTGACGCGGGTGGGCGGTGCGCCGTACCTGCATACCCTGATGTCGTCGGTGCCGACTGCGGCCAACGCGGGCTACTACGCCGAGATCGTCGCCGAGCGGGCCGTGCTGCGCCGGCTGATCGAGGCCGGTACCCGGATCGTGCAGCTCGGCTACGGTGCGGCCGGCGGCTCGGGCGGCGATGTCGACGAGGTGGTCGACCGGGCGCAGGCCGCCGTATACGAGGTGACCGAGAGGCGCCTGTCGGAGGACTACATCCGGCTGGAGCAGCTCCTCACCGAGACGATGGACGAGATCGACCTGATCTCCACCCGGGGAGGGGTGAGCAACGGCGTCCCCACCGGCTTCGCCGACCTGGACGGCCTGACCAACGGCCTGCACCCCGGCCAGATGGTGATCATCGCTGCTCGACCGGCCCTGGGCAAGGCGCTCGCCCTGGACACCCCGCTCCCGACGCCGACCGGCTGGACCACGATGGGAGCGGTCCGCGTTGGCGACTACCTGATCGGCGCCGACGGGAGGCCGACGCGGGTGGTCGCCGCAACGGAGGTGATCACTGGACGGCCCTGCTATGGGGTGGAGTTCGCGGACGGGGAGGTAGTCGTCGCCGACGCCGAGCACCTGTGGAAGACGACCACCCCAGCATTCCGCCAGCGGGTTGAGCGCGCCACCAGCCAACACCGGCCACCGTACATCGCCTGTTCTCGGCAGCCTCCGCTCAAGGTGCTAGCTCCTCTCAATATGCCTGCGGAGCGTGTGACCCGGCCCGTGCACGTCGGTCTGGCGCGTGGCCACGATCGTCCGGTGACCACTGCTGAGATTGCGGCCACGCTGCGATGTGATGATCGGTCCGGGGCACCGCTGAACCACGCCGTCGATCTCTGTGGGCCACTCCAGCTTCCCGAACGGGATCTCCCACTGGGCCCTTATCTGCTCGGGATCTGGCTCGGGGACGAAAGCCGCCGGGTGTGCTGGCGCCGTGACGGCACCGTCGTGGCGATCCTCCGCACCATCGGCGTCGTGGACCACAAGCACATACCCGCGGAGTACCTCCGCGCCTCCGTGCCGCAGCGGTGTGCCCTTCTCGCCGGGCTTATGGACACTGCTGGAACGGTCACCAGCTCCGGACGTGTGCAGTTCATGTGTGCGAGCCCGCGCCTGGCGGAAGACGTGCGAGAACTTGTCGTCAGCCTCGGTTATCGCTGCGAGGCCGGCCGAAAGCACGTGGCAGGGCGCAGCGAGGCGACCGCTACGGCGTACACGATCACCTTTACCGCCAATGATGAGGTATTCCGGCGTGAGGGGAAACGGCGTGCTCATCTGGCGCGGCGAGGAAGGCACCACCAGAGGTGGAGCAACGGCAGGAACATCACCGATGTCCGCAGGGTAGCCAGCGTCCCGGTCCGCTGCGTACAGGTCGACAACGACAGCCACCTCTACCTGGCCAGCCGCTCCATGATCCCCACCCACAACTCGACCCTCGCGCTGGATCTCGCACGGTCATGTTCGATCAAGAACGGACAGTCGTCGGTGATCTTCTCGCTGGAGATGGGGCGCACCGAGATCACCATGCGGCTGTTGTCCGCCGAGGCGAAGGTGCCGCTGCACCACATGCGAGCCGGCCGGATGAGCGACGATGACTGGGCCCGGCTGGCCCGCCGGATGGGCGAGGTGGCCGAGGCGCCGCTGTACATCGACGACTCGCCGAACCTGACGCTGATGGAGATCCGGGCCAAGGCCCGCCGGCTCAAGCAACGGCACGACCTGCGGCTGGTCGTCGTCGACTATATGCAGCTCATGTCGAGCCCGCGCCGGGTGGAAAGCCGGCAGCAGGAGGTCTCGGAGTTCTCCCGGGCGCTCAAGCTGCTGGCCAAGGAGCTGGAGGTCCCGGTGGTCGCGCTCTCCCAGCTCAACCGCGGTCCCGAGCAGCGCACCGACAAGCGCCCCATGCTCTCTGACCTGCGCGAGTCAGGCTGCCTGACCGCCGAGACGCGGATCCTGCGGGCCGACACGGGTGCCGAGGTCTCGCTGGGCGAGCTGCTCGCCTCCGGCGCGCGGGACGTCCCAGTCTGGTCGCTGGACGACCGGCTGAAGCTGGTCCCCCGAACAATGACGCATGTCTTTCCTAGTGGCACCCGCGAGGTCTTCGAGCTGCGGCTGACGTCCGGCCGGAGCATCACTGCAACCGGCAACCACCCGTTCCTCACCTACGATGGCTGGCAGCCGCTGGACCGGCTCACTCCCGGCACCCGGCTCGGCGTGCCCCGGCACCTTCCGGCGCCGCTGGCGTTGCGGCCGTGGGCCGACGACGAGGTCGTCCTGCTGGCACACCTGATCGGCGACGGCTCGTTCGTCCGTCGGCAGCCCATCCGCTACGCGAGCATCGACGAAGCCAACCTGACCGCGGTGACCGAGGCGGCCCGGCACTTCGGGGTGCAGGCCATCCGGGACGAGCACCCCGAAGCGCGGGTAACCACGTTGCGACTGCCCGCGCCATACCGGCTCACCCACGGTCGCCGCAACCCGATCGCCGCCTGGCTGGACGATCTCGGTCTGTTCGGGCTGCGCAGCCAGGAGAACTTCGTCCCGGACGCCGTGTTTGGCTTGCCCAAGAGCCAGGTTGGGCTTTTCCTCCGCCACTTGTGGGCGACGGACGGCTCCGTGCGGTACGACGCCGCGCACCGGCAGGCCCGGCTCTGCTACGTCTCCACCAGCCGGCGGCTGGTGGAGGACCTGGCGCGACTGCTGCTGCGGTTCAGCGTGCTCAGCAGTGTCAAGCGCGTCCGCAAGGCCGGATATCGCGACGAGTACTACCTGGACGTCTATGGCATCGAGGACCAGTCGCGCTTTCTGGACGAGATCGGGATCCACGGTGCCCGCGGTGAGGCGGCAGCCGTCGCTGCCGCACGCGTGCGGCAGGTTCGGCCCAACACGAGTCTTGACCGGAACCCGAGCCTCGAGACAGTGCCCAGCGAGGTGTGGCACAGGGTGCGATCGGTGCTGGCCGACCAGCGGACGACCTACCGGGAGCGCGCCGCTACGGGTACGGCGTTCCGCGGCAGCACCGTGGTGACGCACTCGCCGAGCCCGACTCGGCTGGCCAGAGTAGCGGCCCTGCTCGACGACGCCGACGTGGAGATGCTCGCCAGCAACGATGTCTGGTGGGACACCGTGGCATCTGTCGACAGCATCGGCGAGCGTGACGTGTATGACGCGACGGTCCTCGGGACGCACAACTTCGTGGCCGACGGGATCGCCGTCCACAACAGTTTGGAGCAGGACGCGGACATGGTGATCCTGCTGCACCGCGAGGACGCCTATGAGAAGGAGTCGCCCCGGGCGGGTGAGGCCGACCTGATCCTCGCCAAGAACCGCAACGGCCCGACCGGCACGGTGACGGTCGCTTTCCAGGGTCACTACAGCCGGTTCGTCGACATGCAGCGGGGCGGCTGAGCGATACACGGTCCAGCCTTGCACCGCGGGTCTTGCACTGGGCGAGAGTGTGGGTAAGGCGGAGGGCCCGATCTCTGCGAGACCGGGCCCTCCTGGGTTGGGCCACCCACGCGCCCCGGGTGGCCCGACTGCTCCTGGACGGGTCAGGAGCAGGTCTTACAGCCGTACGCCGCCTCGCTGCCGGCGTACTCGACATTGCCCTTGATGATCGTCGGAAGGCCAGAGGCGATACCTGCTCTGACGTTCCAACCTTCCCGCGGGTTCACCGATGGTCTACACCATCTCACTCATTCTCGCCGCCGCCCCCATATCGGCGTCTCACTGACTATGACTCCACGGCCAGCCGAGCCTTACGCGGATCAGCCGGCGTAGTGGCGGGCGATGGCGACGGCGCGGCCGACGTACCCGCCGCCGAACAGCACCGCGTGCACCAGCAGCGGGAAAAGCTGGTGCAGCTCCACCCGGTCCGGCCAGCCGGCGGCCAGCGGCCGGCCACCCGCAGCGGCCGCATCGCAGTATGCCGCCAGGATCCGGTCCAGCTTCGGCGCCCCGAACAACTGAAGCATCGCCAGGTCGGTCTCCCGGTGTCCGCCGTGCGCGGCCGGGTCGACCAGCCACACCCGCCCGTCGGCGCCCCACAGCACGTTGCCGCTCCACAGGTCGCCGTGCAGCCGGGCCGGCGGCTCGGCCGGGCCGGCCAGCCCCGGCAGCCGGTCCACCAACCGGTCGAACACCGCCGCGTCGGCCAGCGTCCCCTCATCCCGCAGCAGCCTGACGTACGGCAGCACCCGACGGGCCGCGTAGAACTCCGGCCAGCTCGGCTCGGTCGCGTTATCCATCGGTGCCGAGCCGATATAGCCTGGCCACGGCGCCCCGAACGTGTCCGCCCCGGTCGCATGCAGCACCGCCAGCGCCGCGCCGAACCCCTCCGCCGCCTCCGTGCTCGCCGGGCCGGACTCCACCCATTCGATGACCAGCACGTTGTCGTCGACGCCGAGCACCGCCGGCACCGGCGGCCCACCGTCCGCGTCGGCCAGCCAGCGCAGCCCGTTCACCTCCGCGGCGAAGAAGCCCGGGGGTGCGACCCCGCGGGCCGACTTGGCGAAGGCGAGCCGGCCCCCGGCCAGCCGGACCCGGACCGCCCGGCAGATGCTCCCACCGTCCAACGGTGAGACGTCGGCGACGGGCGTCTTCAGCAGCACACTGACCCGGTCGGCATCCACGTCCGTCACGGTAGCCGGTACGCCGACCGCGAACTCAATTGCCTACGGGCCGGCGCCTGTGATGCGGTGGCAACATGGCGGAAGCGAAAAGCGTGCTGGTGCTGCACCTGCTAGGCGGCGGTGACCCGGTCCGGATCGCGATCACTCCCGAGGCTGCCGCGGAGCTGACCGGCTCGCTGCCCAAGCTGCTGCTGGCCGAGACCCCGCAGACCATCACCGCAGCCGACGGCACCCCGGCGGTGGTCAACTTCGCACACGTCGTCGCCGCGCTGGTCACCCCGCTGGCGGCCGGCGACTGGGCCTACGGCAGCTAGCCCGCGACGGTGCGGCCCGGGCGGTGCGTCCGGTGGCAGTAGGGCACAGGCAGCAAGGCCCAGGCAGTAGGGCACAGGGCAGCTCAGCCGAGCGCGCGCACCTCACCCCGTACCACCTTGCCCATCGCGTTGCGTGGCAGGTCCGCCACCCAGCGCCAGCGCCGCGGTCGCTTGTACGCCGCCAGCCGCTCCGCGCAGTAGGCCACCAGTGCCTCCTCCTGCACCGGGCTGCCGACGCAGTACGCCGTGACGACCTCGCCCCACTCCGGGTCGGGCAGGCCGACCACCGCCACGTCCCGGATCGCCGGATGCCCGCGCAGCACGTCCTCCACCTCGCGTGGGTAGACGTTGAACCCACCGGTGATGATCAGCTCCGAGACCCGCCCGACCAGGCTCAGGTACCCGTCCGCGGAGAGCGTGCCGATGTCTCCGGTGCGGAACCAGCCGTCCGCGGTGAACGCGCCCGCGGTCGCCTCCGGCCGCTCCCAGTAACCGGAGAAGACGTTGGGCCCGCGCACCTCCACCACGCCGGTGCCCGCCGCCAGCCGCACCTGTACCCCGGGCAGCGGCAGGCCCACGGTGCCCGGCCGGCGTTCGCCGTCGTACGGGTTCGAGGTGAGCATCACCGTCTCGGTCATGCCATAGCGCTCCAGCACCCGCTGGCCGGTCGACGCCGCCAGCGCGTGCCACAGGTCGACCGGCAGCGGCGCCGAGCCGGCCACCGCCAGCCGCAGCGCTGCAAGCTCACCCGCCCGCGGCGAGCCGGCCAGCCGGGCGTACATCGTCGGCACCCCGAAGAACAGCGACGCCTGGTGCGTGCCGACCGCGTCCAGCACGGCGTTGGCCTCGAACTTCGGCAGCAGGACCAGCGAGGCGCCGGCCAGCAGGGTGCCGTTCAGCGCGACACCGAGCCCGTGCATGTGGAACAGCGGGAGCGCGCAGACCAGCCGATCGTCCGGCGTCCACCGCCAGGCCGCCCGCAGGGCGTCGGCCGCGGCCAGCAGGTTGCCGTGCGAGAGGACGGCGCCCTTCGGCGCCCCGGTGGTGCCCGAGGTGAACCCGATCAGCGCCGGGTCGCCGGCCGCGGCCCGGTCCAGGCCGGGGTCGGCACCGCCGGGGTCGGCCACTGTCGGGTCGGCCAGCGTCGGGCCGAGGCCGGCGACCAGCGGCACCCCGGGTAGCTCGCGCGGGCTGTCCAGGATCGCAGCGGCCGGTCGTACGTCGCCCACGATGTGCGCCAGCTCACGGGCCGTGTACGCCGTGTTGACCGGCACCACCGCACAGCCGAGCCGGAGGAGGGCGACGTAGGCGGTGACCAGGTCGGCGGAGGGCGCGCCGGACAGCAGCACCCGGTCGCCGGGCTGTACGCCGGCACCGGCCAACCGGCGGGCGGCGACATCGGAGCGGGCCGCCAGCTCGGCACCGGTGAGCCAGCCCGTCGGTGCGGTCCACAGCACTGGTCGGTCCGGGCTCGCCGCCCAGGCCGCCAGCCAGGCTGCCGTCAGGTTGGTCGCCGGCTCTGGGGTTGCCAGCATTGAGATCGCTGGCTCTGGGGCCGCTGGCTCCGCGGGTGCCGGGGTCACGCGGCGCCAAGCCCGAGCGCGTTCCGAACCTCGGCCAGGATGCCCGCGCAGCCGGCCTCCACCTGGTCCAGCACCTCGTCGAAGCCATGGTCGGGACCGTAGTACGGATCAAGAACGTCGTGCTGGTCGGCCGCCGCCGGGTCGAACGAGCGCAGCAGCCGTATCTTGGTCCGCTCGGTCTCGTCCGGGGCCAGCCGGGTCAGCCACCGGTAGTGGCCGGTGTCCAGCGCCACCACCAGGTCGCGCTCAGCGAAGTCCGCCCGGCGCCACTGCCGGGCGGCGTGGGCGCTGCCGTCGTACCCGCGGCGGCGCAGCGCGGCCCGGGCGCGCGAGTCGGCCCCGGAGCCGACGTGCCAGTCGCCGGTGCCGGCGCTGTCCACCTCGACCAGGTCGGCCAGCCCTGCCTTGGCCACCATCCCGCGTAGCACCACCTCGGCCATCGGAGACCGGCAGATGTTCCCAGAACAGACGAAACAGACCCGGTACGGCAGGGAGTGCGGCATGCTGGCATCTTCTCAACTGCGCCGAAGGCTGTGTCGGCGACCCGGCGACCCGGCAGACGCGAGCCGAGGCGACCCGACAGAGGAGCCGGATGCGGATACTCGCCGTCGACTTCGGCACGTCGAACACCGTGGCCGCCCTCGGTGTCGACGGCGTGGCGCCGCGGCTGGTCAGCATCGACGGCTCGCCGCTGCTGCCGTCGTCGGTCTTCCTCGCCGACGACGGCGGCCTGGTCGTCGGTCGGGATGCCGACCGGCAGGCCCGGCTCGACCCCAGCCGGTACGAGCCCAACCCCAAGCGGCGCATCGATGACGGCGTCATCCTGCTCGGCGCCAGCGCGCTGCCGGTGGCCACCGTGATCGCCGAGGTGTTCCGGCGGGTCGCCGGCGAGGTACGCCGGCAGCTCGGCGGGCGTGGTCCGGGCTCCGGCGAGATTGACCAGGTCCGGCTGACCCACCCGGCCCGATGGGGGCAGCGCCGCACGAACATCCTGGTCGTCGCGGCTCGGACGGCCGGCATCGGCGATCCGGTGCTCATCCCGGAGCCGGTGGCGGCGGCGACGCACTTCGCCACGCTGGCGGCCTCGCACGGCATCGGCGGCCTGCGGGACGGCCAGGCGCTGGCGGTCTACGATCTTGGCGGCGGGACCGTCGACGTCGCGGTGGTGGCCCGCCACGGGGCCGGCGACGTCGCGACGTACGAGGTGCTGGCCGAGGCCGGGCTGCCCGACCTGGGCGGGCTCGACGTCGACCACGCCATCCTGGAGCACATCGGCGCCACGCATGCCGGCACGATCGACCCCGAGGCGTGGCGCCGCCTGCTGCACCCGACCGACGCGGCGACCCGCCGGCAGGCCCGGGTGCTGGCCACCGACGTACGGGAGGGCAAGGAGGCGCTGTCGCGGTACCCACACGTGGACATCGCGCTGCCGCCGCCGTTCCCGGACGTGCACCTGACGCGGGCCGAGCTTGAGGAGCTGATCCGGCCTACCCTGGACCGCAGCGTGGATCTGCTGGCCCGGACCGTGGCCGATGCCGGGACCACCGCGGCGCGGCTGGCCGGGGTGTACCTGGTCGGCGGCTCGTCCCGGATCCCGCTGGTGGCGAGGATGGTCCAGGAGCGGCTCGGGGTCACGCCGACCACACTGGACCAACCCGAGACCTCGGTGGTGACCGGCGCGCTCTACCTGCCGCTGGGCGGCGCCCAGCGCCGGGTGCCGCCGGTCTGGCCCCGCCACCTGACCGGGCCGGCGCCGGCGTACCCGCGGTCCCGGGTCCCGCTGCCCGTTCCCCCATTGGCGGCCCCGTTGCCCGTGGCCCCGCTGCTCCCCGTCCCGCCGCGGGTGTACGCCACGGTGCCGCGGGCTCAGGTCCGGCCGCTACCGGCTGGTCCCGGCGGCCCGCCCAGCCGGGTCAGGCGGCGGGTCGGGCAGCGGGTCGGGCGGCGGGTCGCGTTCGGCGCGGGTGTGCTGGTGGCCGCACTGCTTGCGGTGCTCAGCGTCGTGGTCGCGCACCGGCGCGGGGACGGCGCCGGCCCGGGCACCTCACCAACCGCGTCCGGCAGCATGCCCCCCACCGGCCTGGTGCAGTACTTTGACGACACCGGGGTGCTGCGGTACGTCCGCCCGACGTTCACCGAGATCACCTCGTGCCGGAAGGGCTTCGGCGCCGGCGTGACCTCGACGGCGGTGCCGGGCAGCACCACCTGCACCTACGCAAACGGGGTCGTCGCGTCGTTCGCGAAGGCCGGTTCGGTGAGCAACATCAACATCTATCGCGACACGCTTGCTGAGCTGCTACCCAGCGTGGTCAAGGTCATCGCGTCGAAGGGCAGGTGGAGCCACGGCCACCTCGACACCTACGCCGGCACCGACGTGGCCGGGCTGTACTGGGACGACGACCAGAACGCGATCTTCGGGTTCGCGCTGGCGCCGGTGTCGAGCCTGCGGGTGGACGGGCTCGAGGCGTGGTGGCGCGGCCGGTTCGGCTGACGGCGTTCGGGTGACGGCGGCTGGCGTATGGCGGTCTCGGACTGACCGGCCGCACGCCGTACCGTCGCACCCGTGGAGTCGGCATTCCTCACCACCGGCCAGCAAAGGGTGCCAGGCCCGCTCTGCCGGATCGTCGCGGAGGCCTGCGCCGAGCTGCGGCCCCGGCTCTCCCCTGGCTCGGCCGTCCGGCTGGACCATGTCGTACGGCGGCTGGCCGGGCCGCTGCAGCTCGCCGTGGCAGGCCGGATCAAGTCCGGCAAGTCCACCGTGGTCAACGCGCTGATCGGCCGCCGGGTCGCCCCCACCGACGTCCGGGAGTGCACCCGGCTGGTCACCCGCTTCCAGTACGGCACGGTGGACCGGGTCGAGGTGGTGCACAGCGACGGCGGCCGCCGCACCCTGCCATACGACGCCGACGGCCTGGTGCCGGCGGACCTCGGCGCCGACCCGGCCACGATCGCCTACCTCGACGCGTACCTGACCAGCGCGCTGCTGGAGTCGGTCACCGTCATCGACACGCCGGGCCTCGGCTCCACCGACGCGGCCAGCGCCCGCCGGGCCGGGCAGGTCCTGGGCGGTGCCGGGGACGACGCCGGAGAGCTCGACGCCGGGTCCCAGGCCGCCATCGCCCAGGCCGAGGTGGTGCTCTACGTGCTCACCCAGGCGGCGCGGGCCGACGACGCCGAGGCGCTGGCGATCTTCCGGGCGTTCTCCACCCCGCGGGCGTCCAGCCCGGTCAACGCGCTCGGCCTGCTCAACAAGGCCGACCAGGTCAGCGGCGCCGACCCGATCGCGGCCGCCCGGTCCCTGGCCGCCAGCCAGGCGGCGGCGCTCCGGCACCGGGTCTGCGACGTCCTACCCCTGGTCGGCCTGCTAGCCGAGGCCACCGAGACCGGCGCCGTCACCGAGGCCGACGGCGACGTGCTGCGGCAGCTCGCCGGTCTCGACCCCGCCCGGCGTGACCTGCTGTTCTTCTCCCCCGACCTGTTCGTCCGGCCGGAGCCGGCGATCTCGGCCGGCGGCCGGGCCAGGCTGCTGGAGCGGCTGGACCTGTTCGGCATCCGGCGGGCGGTCGACCTGGTCGCGGCGGACCCGACGCTGACCACCGGTGAGCTGCGGCGCAGGCTGCTGAAGCAGTCCGGCTTCCCGGCGGTGCGCGAGATCATCGAGCACGCCTTCCGCCGTCGGGCGGACGGGATCAAGGCGAGCGTGGCGCTGGCGGCGCTGGACCGGATCGCCGCGCAGGCGCCGGACCCGGCCGACCGGCCCCTGATCCGGGATGCGGTCGAGGCGCTTGCCCAGCGACCCGAGGCGCACGAGCTGCGGTTGCTGGAGGCCGCCGCTCTGGTGAGCTCTGGCACCGTGCCGATGCCGGCCGAGCTGGCCGCCGAGCTGGCCGGGCTGGTCGCTGGCGAGACCCCGGCGGAGCGGCTCGGCGGCGGTGACGGCGGCGGCGACCTTGGTGTACTGCGTGACCGTGCGCTACAGCGCGCCGGGAGCTGGCGGACGTTCGCCACCTTTGGCTCGACCCCGGCGCAGAGCCGGGTCGCGCATGTCGTGCACCGCGGCTACGTCCTGCTCTGGCAGCAGCTCAGCCAGGCCGACCCGGCGGACGGCGTGCGGTGATCGTCAAGCACGGCTGGTCTCGATGACCCCGCCGGAGAGCCGTGGCCAGCATACCCAGCTCGCGCAGCTCGTCCAGCAGGCGCGGGAGGCGACCGACGCGGCGGTCGAGGTGCTGCGCGAGACAGCCCCGGACGGCGTGGCGGAGATCGAGCGGGTTCGCGGCCGGGCTGACCCGGTGCCCGCCGTGGTGGTGGTCGGTGCGACCAAGTCCGGCAAGTCCTCGCTGGTTAACGCGCTGCTGGCGGCCCCGGAGCTGGCCCCCGTGGACGCTGACGTGGCCACCAGCGTCTTCCTGCGCTTCCAGCACGGCGTCGCGCCGGCCGCCCGGGCGTTCCTGCCCGGTGCCGGCCCGCCGGCGCCGATCCCGGTGGGGTCGCTGCGGGACTGGGCCACCGGGCTCGGGTCGCGGCCGGCCGACCAGCCCCCGCCGCGGCTGATCGAGGTGGACCACCCGGCGCCGTTGCTCACCGACCTCGTGCTGATCGACACGCCGGGTGTCGGCGGGCTGGTCGCCGCGTCCGGTGAGATCGCGCTCGCGGCGGTCCGGGAGGCGACCGCGTTGCTGTTCGTGGTGGACGCCGCGGCGCCGTTCACCCAACCTGAGCTGGACTTCCTGCGGGCCGCCAGCGAGTCGGTCGAGCTGGTGCTCTTCGCGCTGGCCAAGATCGACGCGCACCGCGGCTGGCGGCAGGTGCTCGCCGATGACCAGGCCCTGCTGGGGCGGCACGTGCCGCGGTTCGCCAGGGCGCCGTTCCATCCGGTGTCGGCCACGCTGTTCGCGCGTGCCGCCGGGGCGCCGTCCGCGGGTCTGGCCGCCCTGCTGCGCACCGAGTCGCAGGTTGTGGGCCTGCAGCTCGCGCTGCAGACGACCGTGGCGGCCCAGGCGGCGGCGTTACGGGAGGCAAACACGCTGCGGGCCGCGCGCAGCCAGCTCGTCCGGCTCGGCCGCATGCTGCTGGCCGACCGGGCCGCGATCGACACCGACCCCGGCCGGGCCGAGGAGCTGCGGGCCAGCCGGGATGGGCTGGTCCAGGCCCGGCGAGCCGGCGGCCGGACCTGGCAGGTCATGCTGCGGGCCGAGATCCAGCGGGCCCGGCTGGAGTCGGTGATGGACGTCCAGCGGGAGGTCCGCGACCAGATCCAGCTCTGGCGGGCCGAGATCGACCGGTCCGACCGAGCCAGGCTGGCCAGGCTGCCGGCCGAGCTCGACACGGTGGTCCGGGCGCTGAGCCTGCGCCAGCTCGGCCTGCTGCTCGGCCGGCTCCGCCGGGTCACCGACAACGTGCTGCGCGAGCTGTTCGCCCCGCCGGAGCTGGCCGAGATCTACGACGGCTTCGCGCACGCCGCCGCGCTGCGGCCGGAGGTCGCTGGTCCCGGCCAGCGGCAGCAGAATGCCGAGGACCGGGTGGTGGCCATGGGCGGGGCGCTGGCCGGGCTCGGCGCCAGCCGGCTGGTGACCTTCCTCCCGGCGGTGACCGGGATGGGCGCCGCGACCATGGTGGCGCTGCCGGTCTCGGTCGCGCTCGGGCTGGCCGCGTCGGCCTGGCTGATCCGGTCCCGCCGGCACGTCGCGGACAAGCAGCACTACCGGCAATGGGTCGTCGAGACGCTGACCGAGACCCGGATGACGCTGGAGTCGGAGATCTCCGCGCAGCTCGTGGACGCCGAGCAGGCGCTGACCCTGGCGCTGGACGAGGCGATCGACCGGCGGGTCGAGTCGCTGGACCGGGAGATCAGGCAGATCGATGACGCACTCCGGCTGGACGCCACGGCGAAGGACCGCCGTACGAGGGAGCTGAACCAGCGGCTGGCCAGCGCGACCGCCGCCGCCCAGCAGGTCGACGCCGTGCTGGCCCGGCTGCGGGCTGGTGGCGGAGGCGGGGTCGGCTCGGTCGCCGTGCTGGCCTCGATCGCGGCCGTCGCGCTGAGCGCCGACTGGCCGGTCCGCTGACCCTCGAACCACCACTTGTCGGGGGAATTTCGCCAACTCCGCGCCCGATTTGCTCGACTTATCCTCGACAAGTCGCAGAGGGCCGGCCGGTCACCCGCCGACGGAGCGCTGGCGCAGCGCCTCGTAGAGCAGTACGGCGCCCGCGGTCGCCACGTTGAGCGAGTCGGCGATGCCCAGCATCGGGATCCGCACCAGCACGTCCGCGGCATCCAGCCAGTACGGCGGGAGGCCGTGCGCCTCGCTGCCGAGCAGGATCGCGGCCGGCCCGGTGTAGTCCACCGTGGAGTGCGGCCGGGCCGAGCCGGCCAGGGCGGCGGCGTACACCGTGATCCCCCGGTCCGCGGACCAGGCCCGGAAGTCCGCTGAGGCTGCTGCCACCACCGGCAGCGCGAAGACGGTGCCGAGGCTCGCCCGGATCACGTTCGGGTTGCCGATGTCGACGGTCCCGTCCAGGACGACGACGGCGGCCACGCCGGCCCCGTCGGCCACCCGCAGCAGCGCCCCGAGGTTGCCCGGCTTCTCCACCCCCTCGACCGCGAGCAGCAGCGGCATCTCGGGCAGCCGGAGCGCGTCGAGACGCACGTCGGGCGGCCGGGCAAAGACGACGTACACGCCGTCCGAGCCCGCCCGCACGACGAGCCGGTCGAACACCGCCGCGCTGACCTCGTACGTCGAGAGTTCCGGCCGCTGCCGCAACGCCGCGACCAGCACCGCGGCGGCCGGCGACAGCCCGTCGTCCGGCCGCCAGAACGCCTCGACCGGCCGCAGCCCGGCGGCCAGCGCCCGGCTGATCTCTCGGGCACCCTCGACCGCGAACATGCCGCGCCGGTCCCGTTCCCGGGCCCGGCCCAGCTCCAGCGCGGCCTGGACGCGCGGGTTCCGGACACTGGTGATCCGCATCATCGCCTGCGCACGGTACCCGGAGGCCGCGCCCATCCCGATCCATGCGCCTCCGAACAACCAGCGACCTCCGAACAGCCAGCGATATCCCAGCGGTTTGTCGGGGGCAGCGGCTAGGGTCGGGCAGGACCGACCAGGCGAGGAGGCCGCGTGCCCGACATCGATCCGGCGTTCCTGGAGCTGCCCCTGCGGCGGCTCGCCGATGCCGCGCTCGGCCGAGCCCGCGAGCTCGGCGCCGAGCACGCCGACTTCCGGCTCGAGCGCATCCGTACCCAGTCCATCAGCCTGCGCGACTCACTGCTGGAGAACGCGCTCAACGGTGAGGACGTCGGCTTCGCGGTCCGGGTGGTGCACGAGGGCACCTGGGGCTTCGCGGCCGGTGTCGTGCTGACCGGGGCCGAGGCGGCCCGGGTCGCCGAGCGGGCGGTCGCCGTGGCCAAGGTCAGCGCCGCGGTCAACTCCGAGCGCATCGAGCTCGCCGACGAGCCGGTGTACGCCGACGTCACCTGGGTGTCGGAGTACGAGGTCAACCCGTTCGACGTGCCGGACGCGGACAAGATCGGGCTGCTCGCCGACTGGTCCGACCGGCTGCTCGCCGCGGACGGCGTCGACCACACCGACGCGCTGCTCCGCCAGGTGCTGGAGAACAAGTTCTACGCCGACACCGCCGGCACCAGCACCACCCAGCAGCGGCTTCGGCTGGCGGCCGCGCTGGAGGCGGTCGCGGTGGACGCCGCGCACGGACGGTTCGAGTCGATGCGCACCTGCGCGCCGCCGGTCGGCCGCGGCTGGGAGCACCTCACCGGCCCGACCTGGGACTGGGCCGGTGAGCTGGCCCAGCTCCCAGAGTGGCTCGCGGAGAAGACGAAGGCCCCGTCGGTCGAGCCGGGCCGCTACGACCTCGTCATCGACCCCACCAACCTCTGGCTGACCATCCACGAGTCGATCGGGCACGCCACTGAGCTGGACCGGGCGCTCGGCTACGAGGCGGCCTACGCCGGCACCTCGTTCGCCACCTTTGACCAGCTCGGCACGCTGCGGTACGGCTCGCCGGTGCTGAACGTGACCGGCGACCGCACCGTCCCGCACGGCCTGTCCACCATCGGGTACGACGACGAGGGCGTGCGCACCCAGTCATGGGACATCATCCGGGACGGCGTGCTGGTCGGCTACCAGCTCGACCGGCGGATGGCGAGGCTCAAGCGGCTCGGCCGGTCCAACGGCTGCGCCTTCGCCGACTCCCCCAGCCACATGCCGGTGCAGCGGATGGCCAACGTCTCAGTCCAGCCGGCGCCGGATGGGCCGTCCACCGAGGAGCTGATCGCGGGGGTCGACCGCGGTCTCTACGTGGTGGGCGACAAGTCGTGGTCGATCGACATGCAGCGGTACAACTTCCAGTTCACCGGCCAGCGGTTCTTCGGGATCCGAGACGGCCAGCTCACCGGCCAGCTCCGCGATGTGGCGTACCAGGCCACCACCACCGACTTCTGGGGCGCGCTGGAGGCCGTCGGGGGGCCTGGGACCTGGCTGCTCGGCGGCGCGTTCAACTGTGGCAAGGCGCAGCCGGGTCAGGTCGCGGCGGTCAGCCACGGCGCGCCGGCCACCCTGTTTCGCGGGGTCAACATCCTCAACACGGTGCAGGAGGGCGGCCAGTGACCGAGCGAGCCGAGCTGACCAGCGCGGGCACGAGCGTGACGCCGCAGGAGACGGTGGAGCGGGCGCTGGCGCTGTCCAAGGCCGACGGCTGTGTCGTGCTCGCCACCGACCGGTCTGAGACCAACCTGCGCTGGGCCAACAACACCCTGACCACGAACGGCGAGATGCGGTCCCGCCGGGTCGCCGTGATCAGCATGCTCAACGGTTCGACCGGCACGGCGGCCGGCGTGCTGGAGCGCAGTGCGGTCGCGGCCGAGGACCTTGAGGCGTTGGTCCGGGCAGCCGAGCAGGCCGCGCGGGACGCCGGCCCGGCCGACGACGCGATGCCGCTGGTTGAGCCGACCGACGGCCAGCTCGGCTCGGCCGGCTGGACGGATCCGCCGGGTGAGACCTCGGTGGAGGTGTTTGGGTCGTTCGCGCCCGCGCTTGGCGAGGCGTTCGGGCGGGCCCGCGGCGATGGCCGGCTGCTGTTCGGCTTCGCCGAGCACGTGCTGGAGTCGACATACCTCGGCTCCTCGACCGGGCTGCGGCTGCGGCATGACCAGCCGACCGGCCGGGTCGAGCTGAACGCGAAGTCACCCGACTTCACCCGCTCGGTCTGGGCCGGGGTGTCCACCCGGGACTTCGCCGGTGTCGATGTGGTCGCGCTGGACGCGTCGCTCCGCCGCAGGCTGGAGTGGGAGCAACGGCGGGTCGAGCTGCCGGCCGGCCGGTACGAGACGATCCTGCCACCGTCCGCCGTCGCCGACCTGATGATCTACCTGTACTGGACGGCGAACGCCCGCGACGCCGACGAGGGCCGCACCGTCTTCTCCCGCAAGGGCGGCGGCTCACGGATTGGCGAGAAGCTGGCCGAGCTCCCGCTGACGCTGCGCAGCGATCCGGCCGCGCCGGGGCTCACCTGTGCGCCGTTCCTGACGACCACCGTGTCGCATTCGGCCCAGTCGTTCTTCGACAACGGGGTGGCCGTGCCCGCGACTGACTGGATCTCCGACGGCACGCTGACCAACCTGATGCGCACCCGGCACTGGGCCACCAAGACCGGCACCGCGCCGGCCTTCCCGGTGGACAACCTGCTGCTTGAGTCGGCCGGCGCGACCGGCGGGCTGGACGACCTGGTCGCCAGCACCGGTCGCGGGCTGCTGCTGACCTGCCTGTGGTACATCCGCGTCGTCGACCCGCAGACCCTGCTGCTTACCGGCCTGACCCGGGACGGCGTCTACCTGGTGGAAGGCGGGGAGGTCACCGGGGCGGTCAACAACTTCCGGTTCAACGAGAGCCCGGTGGGCCTGCTCGGCCGGATCGCCGAGGTCGGCCGCACCGAGATCACCCTCTGCCGCGAGTGGAACGACTACTTCACCCGTACCGCGATGCCCGCCATCCGGGTGCCCGACTTCAACATGTCCACCGTCAGCCAAGGCGTGTAGATAGTGGGCCGCAAAGGTGTCACGTAGTACAAATCCGTAGTACGGTGGTCGCCATGACCGAGGTACCAGTCCGCGTTCTCAACCACGACACCGCAGGCGTCTTGGCCCGGGTCAAGCGCGGCGAGGAGATCGAGATCACCGAACGCGGGGTCGTGATCGCACGCATCGTCCCATGCGCTCCGCATCCGCTTGCCGACCTCGTCGCTGCGGGGAAGCTCCGGCTGCCCACGGTCAATGGGCCGATACCCAGGCCGCACGGTCCAGTCCGGACTGACAATGAAGCGGGTGAGCTCGTCCGCGAGATGCGGGACGAGGAACGTTACTAATGATCTATCTGGACACGGCAGCCCTGGTCAAGCTCGTTCGCCGGGAGCCCGAAAGTGATGAGCTGGCGGGCTGGTTGGCTGATCACAGCGAGACCATCGGGGTCACCTCGGTGGTGTCGGAGGTCGAGGTGCCGCGTGCCTTGCGCCGCAGTGAGCCGGCGTTGCTTCGCGCGGTACCGGCCGTGCTGGAGCGGGTCGCGCTCTATGCGATCGACGATCTGGTCCGCGCCACGGCTGCGGCCTACCCCGACCCGAACCTGCGGTCGCTGGACGCCATCCACCTGGCCACGGCACAGGCGGTCTTCGGCGACCAGCTCACCGCGTTTGTCACCTACGACAAGCGTCTGCTGACCTCGGCTGCGGCGCTTGGGCTGCCGGTCGCGCATCCGGGGCTGTGATGGTCGGTCCACCTTCCTGACGTGGGGACGGTGCGGCTAGGCGGCGGGAGGTGCATCGGCGCGCCGGGGCATGAGCGAGCCGATGACCGCTCGACGGTTCGGGCTAGCGCTGGATTTGGATGGTGGCGCTGCTCTGCTCGTTGGCGCAGAAGCTCAGGCAGCCGAAGATGAACCCCGTGGCGAACGCGGTGCCGCTGGCGAAGGGCACGCCGGAGGCCGGCACGCTGAGCAGGATCCGCTGATGCCCGCCTGTGCAGGCCACCTGCGCGTCCCCACTGCCACTGGCGATCTTCTTGCCCACCCGCTGGTTCACCTGGACGTTGACAAAGGTGTTGTTCGAGTTGCAGGTGATGTTGACCGGGACCTCGATAGCCGCTCCCCTGGCGATCAACGTGGCCGGCGACTGGACGGCGATGTCGAGAAAGAGCCCTCCGGAAAAGAAGGCGACCGCGGGCGAGCTGGGCGTCAGCACCGCCACCGCCCCACCAGTCGCCAGGGCCAGGGCAATGCTGGCGGCCTTCGTCCAACTGGCATGTTTCATGATGGATCCCTCCCTGTTGGAACTGCGGACAGATGTAGCCTGGCCGGCTCGTCCGACCTGGCCAAACCGACCAGCCCCGCTGCCATCAGCGGGATGGCCGGCAGATGCCACACAAAGTCGAGCCCCGCGTGCACCGCGAGCGCCGCGGCGCCGGCCAGCACACCGGCCCCTACCGCCCCGGCACCCGTCCGGGCCCGGACAAGCGAACGAAACACGCCGAGCAGGACGGCGAGCAGCAGGACAGCGCCGACGATGCCCAGCTCGATGAGCACCTGGAGGTACTCGTTGTGGGCGTACCGGAAGACGCTCACGCCGCCCGACGGCCGGGACCAGGTCAGGTCGGTGAGGCCCGGTCCGGTGCCGGTCACCAGATGGCTGGCCGACGCACGTAACGCCGCCCGGAAGACGTCGACCCGCTCGGGCGAGCCAAGAGTGAGGCGGGTGTCGCTGAGGAGGAGAACAGCCCGGTGCATCCCGGTCGAACCCACGAGAAGCACCGCCGTCCCGCCGAGCACGATCCCCGTGAACCCCAACCGCATACATGGCCGGACAGCCGGCAGCGCCGCCCCGAGCGCGAGCCCGACGACCAGCGCGACCGCGGCCAGCACCGGCTGCGGCGGAGTCGACGCGGGTATCGACGGCACCAGCCCGGCCGTGGCGACCACCGCGCCGAGCAGTGGTGCCCGACCGACCTGCCAGACCGCGCGCAGGCCAACGGTCGCGGCAAGGACGGCCACCCCAACAGCGAACCCGAGCAGCCCGGCCCGGCTCAGCGTGCCGGCCAGGCCGGTGAGCAGCGCGGTCGCGGCCAGCCCGAGCGGCACCGACCTGGGCCGTTCGGTGAGCAGCGCAAGACACAGCAGCACGAGCACAGCGAGCACGGCGGCGGTGGCGTTCGGGTAGGTCAGCGTCGACGACGCGCGCCACAGGCCCTGCCCCAGCCACGCCCAGCTCTCCCGATGCAGGATCACCCCGAGCCAGCCCAGGCCGGCGACCGCCGTTCCCAGCAGGATCAACCCGGCCAGCACCGACTCCCGGGAGGCGGCCGGCAGCCGCCGGGAGCTGAAGACCACCGCGAGCACGCCGGCCAGCAGCACGGCGTACCCCGCGCCGTACCCGGGGGTGCCGTGCAGGACGCCGTCGAGCAACGCCCAGCCGGCGAGCCCGACGACCGGCACGGCGAAGGCCAGGTCGACGTCGGCCCGGGCCAACGGACGGCTGGTCAGCGCGGCCAGGACCACCCCGACGAGGAGCAGGCCGAGGTACCACCGGACGCGCGGGTAGTAGCCGCCCTGTGCCAGCATCCCCACGCTGAACACAGCCAGCAGCAACGGTGCCGCTGCGCTGGTCACCGTGGCGCTGATCACCGCTGCACTTATACCGCGGTCCCCCCGCTCGCGGCTGATGTTGGTCACGAGCCCCTCCTGGCCGATGACACCGCCCCGAAATTTCCGGTGCCACCCTGAGAAGATGCCTGATACACCGGATGAGACGCAAGAAAGAACCAGAATTCCGTCATGGAGGCACCGAGCCACCGCGAGGCGGGATGAAGCGGACATCCTGCCTGTCGGCTGTGAGGCAGCTCGCACCTGTTCCTGCTGCATCCTTCCTGCATCGGCGATATTCTTCAAGAACATCCCCGTCGCAGCACCATTGTGGCTGAACTATTTTCTGGACGATGGGTGTCTGGCCGGATATCGAAGGAGTTGCGTGCGATGACCGCTCCGACGATCGTTGGAACGGAAAGCCCGCCGACGACCAACGACAGGCTGGTGTCCTGGGTGCGGGAGATCGCCGCGCTCACCCAGCCGGACCGGGTTGAATGGTGCGACGGCTCCACCGAGGAGTGGGATCGGATCACCCAGCAGCTCGTCGAGGCCGGCACCTTCACCCGGCTCAACCCGGAGCACAAGCCGAACTCGTTCTGGTGTACCTCTGACCCCTCCGACGTGGCCCGGGTCGAGGACCGTACGTTCGTCTGCTCGGTCGACCCCAGCGATGCCGGCCCGACCAACAACTGGATGGACCCGGCCGACATGAAGGCCGTCATGACCGAGCTCTACCGGGGCTCGATGCGCGGCCGGACCATGTACGTCATCCCGTTCTGCATGGGCCCCCTCACCGCCGAGCGCCCGAAGCTGGGCGTGGAGATCACCGACTCGCCGTACGTCGTGGTGTCCATGCGGATCATGACCCGGATGGGCAGCGGGGCGCTGGCCCGCATCGACGAGATCGGCGAGTTCGTCGAGGGCCTGCACTCGGTCGGCGCGCCGCTGGAGCGCGGTCAGGACGACGTCACGTGGCCATGCGGCAACGTCAAGTACATCAGCCATTTCCCACAGGACCGGGCGATCTGGAGCTTCGGCTCGGGCTACGGCGGGAACGCGCTGCTCGGCAAGAAGTGCTACTCGCTGCGGATCGCCAGCGCGATCGCCCGCGACGAGGGCTGGCTGGCCGAGCACATGCTGATCCTGAAGCTGGTCAGCCCGCAGGGAAGGGTCCACTACATCGCGGGGGCGTTCCCGTCGGGATGCGGCAAGACCAACCTGGCCATGCTAGAGCCGACCCTGCCGGGCTGGCGGGCACAGATCATCGGTGACGACATCGCCTGGATGCGGTTCGGGCCGGACGGCAGGCTGTACGCCGTGAACCCGGAGTACGGCTTCTTCGGGGTGGCGCCGGGCACCGGGTACCACACCAACAAGAACGCGATGCGCACCGTCGAGCGGGGTAACTCGATCTTCACCAACGTCGCGCTGACCGACGACGGCGACGTGTGGTGGGAGGGCATGACCAGGCAGCCGCCGACCCATCTCACCTCGTGGCTGCGCACGGGCTGGACGCCGGACTCGGCCGAGCCGTCCGCGCACCCGAACTCCCGGTTCTGCACGCCGGCCGGGCAGTGCCCGACCATCGCGCCGGAGTGGGAGGATCCGCGCGGCGTGCCGATCTCGGCGATCCTGTTCGGCGGCCGGCGCCGCGACACCGTGCCGCTGGTCACCGAGGCTCGTGACTGGCAACACGGCGTGTTCATGGGCGCCACGCTGTCGTCGGAGACCACGGCGGCGGCGGCCGGCGCGGTCGGCGTGGTGCGGCGCGACCCGATGGCGATGCTGCCGTTCATCGGCTACCACGTCGGCGACTACCTCAGGCACTGGCTGATGGTCGGCAAGCAGGCCGACGCGAGCAAGCTGCCCCGGATCTACTACGTGAACTGGTTCCGCCGCGGCGCTGACGGCCATTTCCTGTGGCCCGGCTACGGCGAGAACAGCCGGGTGCTCAAGTGGGCGGTCGAGCGGATCGAGGGCCGGGCGGCGGCCCGGGAGACAGCGATCGGGCGGGTGCCGGCCGCGGGCGCGCTGGATGTTGAGGGCTTGGACGTGCCCGCTGACGACCTCACCGCGGCGACGGCGGTGCACCGGGCCGAGTGGCAGGCCGAGGTGCCGTTGATCCAGGAATGGTTCGACCGGATCGGCGAGAAGCTGCCGACCGGGCTGCGGGACGAGCTGGAGCTCCTGAAGCGCCGCCTGGAGCCCGACGCCAGGTAGCCCACCGAACCTGCGACACGTGAGCTGGCAACGCCATCAACCGGGCGCGCGCGGAGCGGCACGGGAAAGACGGTAACGTCCACCCGCATCTTGCCCTATCCGCTCAGTCAGGAGAGATCGTGCGTCCCACCCCGTTACGCCGGTTCGCTGCCGGTGCCGTCGTTGCGGCGATCACCGCGTTGACCGCAGCCTGCGGTGCCAGCGCCCCCAGCCGGGATGAGCTGAAGACCAAGCTGAAGGCCGAGTCGTCCTTCAGTGGTGCGTCGGACAAGGTCGTCGACTGCGTCGCCGGTGTGCTGCTGAAGTACGGCAAGGCTGGCGACCTGCGTGACTACGTCAACGGCAAGAAGAACCTCGACGCTGTCCGCGGCCCGGCCGACAAGGTCGACGACGTGACCAAGGAAGCGACGGCCTGCGCCGTCAACGCCAGCAAGTAGCACACCAGCAACCAGGACAACACCAGCAACCTACGACGGCGGGCGCCTGGGCCAGACCGGCGCCCGCTGCCGGCTTACGTCACAGCACGTCCACGATCCCGGCGAGCAGCGCGCCGAGCCGGGGCAGCGCGGCCCGGCCAGCCGCGATGACCTCCTCGCCAGACAGCGGATGCGGCGACACCCCGGCCGCGTGGTTGGACACCAGCGACACGCCGAGCACCTCGACACCGGCCGCTCGGGCCGCGATCGTCTCCAGCACCGTGGACATGCCGACCAGGTCGGCGCCCAGCCCGCGCAGCATCCGGATCTCGGCCGGCGTCTCGAAATGCGGGCCGACCAGGCCGGCGTAGACACCTTCGGGCAGCGACGGGTCGACCGTCCGGGCCACCGTGCGCAGCCGCGGCGAGTACGCATCGGTCAGGTCCACGAACTCGGCGCCGACCAGCGGCGAGCGGGCGGTCAGGTTGAGGTGGTCGCGGATCAGCACCGGCGTGCCCACCGGCACGGCCGGGTCGATCCCGCCGGCCGCGTTGGTGAGTACGACGGTCCGGCAGCCGGCCGCCGCCGCCACCCGCACCGGGTGCGCCACCCGCCGCGCCGGGTGCCCCTCGTAGAGGTGCATCCGGCCCAGGAACACCAGCACCCGGTGGCCGCCGCAGCGGACGAGCCGGACCGTACCGCCCTGCCCGAGCGCGGTCGGCGCGGCGAAGCCCGGCAGGCGGGCCATCGGGGCCTCCCAGGCCGGCGTGCCCAGGGCATCCGCCGCGGCCGCCCAGCCCGAGCCGAGCACGAGGGCCACGTCCGGCGGGCCGGCGACGGCGGGAAGCTGAGCTGCCGCGGCGGCTACGTCGTCAGTCACGCGCCAGATCATCCAGGACGCCGGGTCATCCAGGACACTGGACGGGTGCGATGCATCGACTGGGACGACGGCGCGGTCCGGCTGATCGACCAGACCCGGCTGCCGGCCGCGGCGGTCTGGCTCCGGCTGTCCACTGTGGACGACCTGGTCGCCGCGATCCGGCGGCTGGCGGTGCGCGGCGCGCCGGCCCTGGGCGCGGCCGGCGCGCTCGGCGTGGCGCTGGCCGGGCACCGTGGCGAGGATCTGGGTACGGCGGCCGCGGCGCTGCGGGCGGCCCGGCCGACCGCCGTCAACCTGGGCTGGGGAGTCGACCGGGCGCTGCGCGCGGCCGGCGCGGCAGCCGGACCGGGCGACCGGGCTGGGCGGGCCGCCGCGGCGCTGGCCGAGGCCACCGCGATCATCGCCGAGGAGGCCGCCAACTGCCGGGCGATCGGCACCCGCGGCGCCGACCTGCTCGTGCGACGGCTCGGGGCCCGTCCCCTCCGGTTGCTCACCCACTGCAACACCGGCTGGCTGGGCTGCGTGGAGTGGGGCACCGCGCTCGGCATCGTGCGTACCCTGCACCAGCGGGGTCTGGTCCGCCGGGTGTACGCCGACGAGACCCGGCCGTTGCTGCAGGGCACCCGGCTGACGGCGTACGAGCTGGCGGAGATGGGGGTGGAGCACCGGGTCCTGGCAGACTCGGCGGCCGCCTCGGTGCTGGCCCGCGGCGGCGCGGACGCCGTACTGGTGGGCGCGGACCGGATCGCGGCGAACGGCGACGTGGCCAACAAGATCGGCACCTATCCCCTGGCGCTGGCCGCGGCCCGGGCCGGCGTGCCGTTTGTCGTGGCGGCCCCCGAGTCCACTGTGGACGCCGCGACGCCGACCGGCGCAGACATCCCGATCGAGCACCGCGACGCCGCGGAGGTCACCGTCGACGCGCCGGCCGAGAACCCGGCCTTCGACGTGACGCCGTACGACCTGGTCACCGCCATCGTGACCGAGCGCCGCACCATCCAGCCCGGCACCATCGCGAGAACCGAGCCGACCGAGAGGACCCAGCCGTGACGGCCACCCGGTACCTGGCCGACGTCGTGCTGCCCTGCGACGCCGCCGAGACGATCCTGCGCGACGGCGTGGTGGACGTCGACGCGGACGGGCGGATCGCCTGGGTCGGGCCGGCCGGTGCGGCACCGGAACGTCCACAATGGACAGTTCGGCGGCTGCCGGGGCTGCTGCTGCCCGGCCTGGTCAACGCGCACTGCCACTCGCCGATGACGGTGCTGCGCGGGCAGGGCGAGGGGCTGCCGCTGCTGCGCTGGCTGGCCGAGGTGATCTGGCCGCGGGAGGGGCGGGTCAGCGCGGACGACGTGTTCTGGGGGATGACGCTGGCCAGCGCTGAGATGCTGCGGTACGGCGTGACGACGAGCTGCGAGATGTACTTCCGCAACGAGTCGGTGGCCGCCGCGGTCGAGGCCAGCGGTGCCCGGTGCGTGATCACTCCGGCGATCGTGCAGGCGCCGTGGCCGTGGCTCGGCGACCTCGACGAGCAGCTCCAGCGGGCGGTGGACTTCGCCGACAGCCACGACGACCCGGGCGGCCGGATCCGGGTGGGGCTGGCGGCGCACGCGGCGTACACCGTGCCGGAGCCGTACCTGCGGGAGGTGGCCGCCGCGGCCAAGGAGCGGGACACGCTGCTGCACATCCACGTCGCCGAGACCGAGCACGAGGGGGATGAGGTGTCGGCCCGGCACGGCGGCGCGTCGGTGCCGTGGATCCTGGCCGACCTCGGCGTGCTGGAGGCGAAGGTGCTCGCGGCACACGCGGTCTGGCTGTCCGACGCGGACATCGAGATCTTCCGGCAGCACGAGGTGGCGGTCGCACACTGCCCGGGCAGCAACGCCAAGCTCGCCTCCGGCATCGGCCGGGTCACTGACCTGCTGGCCGCCGGGGTGCCGGTGGGGCTCGGCACCGACGGCCCGGCCAGCAACAACGACCTGGACCTGTGGGAGGAGATGCGGCTGGCCGCGCTGCTGGCCCGGCTGCGCGACGGCGACCCGACGGCGGTCAGCGCCGGGCAGGCGCTCGCGATGGCCACCCGGGACGGGGCCGCCGCGCTCGGGCTGCCGCAGGTGGGGGTGCTGGCGCCTGGGCGGTGGGCCGACCTGGTGCACGTGTCGCTAGACGACCCGGCGTTCGTGCCGGTGCTGACCGAGCGCGACCTGCTGGCCCATCTGGTCTTCGCGATGCCGCGGTCGTGCGTGCGTGACGTGTGGGTGGCCGGGCGGCAGGTGGTGGCGGGCGGCGAGTGCCTGACGGTCGACGTGGCCGAGGCCCAGTCGCGGGTCCAGCAGGCGGCCATCCGCCTTGCCGCCGACGCCTGACTGCCCGGGATCGGCCTGACCGCCTTGGCCGGACCGCGACGTCCATTACGTGCGGGCCAGGGGTGGCGCGGTCCAGCGCCGGCATCGGTCGGGGTTGTCGTGGGCCGTTGCGCGTGGGACAACAAGCGGATGCCCACGGAAACACCCAGGACGCTGCCGGCCGGTCTCGACGCGGTCGAGATCAAGGTGACCCTCGCCGCCGACCTGGTCGATGACGCCGTCGCCGCCTTCGACCTACGGCCGGGTGCGGCGGAGCGCCGTCGGATCTGGTTCTGCGAGCAGATCACCGGGTACGGCGGCCCGACCCGGCTGCCGCTGCTCGCCCGCGGCCTGATCTTGCGGGTGCGAAGCACGGCCGGGGGCGCCGGCGACTCGACGGTGAAGCTTCGCGGGCCCGAGGGATGCGTCGACCCGCGCGCGTGGCACCGCCGGACGCGGAAGCTCGAGGAGAAGGCGCGGATCGAGGGCGACTGGGTAGGGCAGCGGCACCTGGTGTCGGCGTCGCTCGATGACGACGTCGAGAACGACCTGATCGAGAAGGTCGCCGCCCGGCGGTCCCATCGGGTGGCGCGGTTGTTCGCGGGCCAGGAAAAGCTCACCCGCGACTGGCTGGTCCCACTTGACCAGCTCGAGATGCTCGGCCCGATCGCGGCACTGAAATGGGCGCCGGATGCTCGCGACCCCGGGCCTGGGGTCGCCGCCGAGCTATGGGAGGTGGACGGCAGCCTGCGTTTCCTTGAGCTGTCCGTTCGGGTTGAGGAGAACCCGGCCGTGGCCCAGCGGAAGCTCGAAGAGTCGGTGCGAAGCCGCGGCTTCGACCTTGCCGCGGTCCAGGAGACCAAGACCCGCATCGTGTTGGAACATCTGGCCGCCGCCGCGGGACAACGGTGATCCCCATGCCAGCACCAGCCAGCCGGCGTTCGGCGTCCCGCGGAACGGTCGACCGGCCCGCCTTATGGCGCGGGCCGGTCGACTGGAGTGTGCTGGTCCTACGACGCGGCGGTCTCGGTCGGGGTCTCGGACTCGGGCGCGGTCTCGGTACCGTCCGGGCCCTGCGGCGGCGGGCCGTTCGGATGAACTTGCGTCATGATGTTTCTCCTTATCCTTACCGGTGCTGTCTTGTCTGGTGCGCCCCGGCTGAGCGTGCCCGTCCGGATGGATTCTGGTAGGACGGTGACAGCGAGCGTGTGGATCCGGTTCGCGGTCGGAGCCGCGACCCGCGCGGTGGGTCAAAGCACGCAGGTGGTTGCCTCGTGAACGAGGCTGCCAATGAGCCGGGCCGTGTCCTGAGGACCGGATCGATGAACATATCGGCCAATGTCTGGACTCGCGACCGCCCCGGTGGAAGGATCGCATGATCGTGATGGTAGCGGCGCTGGCTGGCGCCTCCCGCTTTGTGCCTGGCGCGTCCCCCGACTACCGCTGTTCATCTGGCGCTGTGGCCTGCCGGCGTACGCATGTGCGGCTCCCCCTCACCATTTGCGACATAGAGCAGATGACGGGACGCCGCAGCCTGATACATCTCTCGGTGACCACGCTGGCGATCGCGTCATGAACCGGCCTGGTCCCGCCGCGCTCGCCGCGGAGGCACATCGCCTCGTGGGCGTGGCACCACGCCGTGCCCTGCGCGTCGCGCAGGACGCGGCCCGCGCGGCCCAGGCGGTCGGAGACCGCGCCGTGGAGGCGCAGGCGTTGCGGGCTCGCGGTTGCGCACTCCGCGAGCTTGGCCGCCTCGACGAGGGCCTGGCAGCGCTCCGCCAGGCCATCCGGCGGGCCGAGGACGGAGGCGCCGCGCTGGTTGCGTCTGAGGCGCGGATGAGCCTGGCCTACCTGCTGCTCGAACGCGGCCGGACCAGGCAGGCGATCACCCAGGCGGACCGCGCCGCGGCCGGGCTGCAGGGCCTGCCGGCAGCGCACGTGCTGATGCAGCGCGGGCTGCTGCACCAACAGTGCGGTCAGACCGCCGAAGCGCTCGACTGCTACCGCCGGGTCCTGCCGGTGCTCCGGCGTGCGGGCGACGAGCTGCACGAGGCCCGGGTGATGAACAACCGGGGTGTGCTGTTCCTGCACGCCGGACGGCTGGCCGAGGCCGAAGGCGAGCTGGTGCGCGCCACCCGGTTGTATGCCGGGCTCGGCCAGGATCTGATGGCCGCGTCCTCGGAGTGGAACCGCGGTCTGGTGGCCGCCCGCCGGGGCGACATCCCGTACGCGCTGCGCTGCCTGGACGCTGCCGGGGCGACGTTCGACCGGCTGGGAAAATGTGAGCCGGACCTGCTGGTCGGTCGCTCGGAGCTGCTGCTCTCGGCCAGCCTGCGCCACGAGGCCCGGCAGACGGCCGAGCGTGCGGTCGCGGAGCTCACCGCGGCCGGCAGGTCCGCCCGGCTCGCCGAGGCGCTGCTGCTGGCCGCCCAGGCGGCGTTGGCAAGCGGCGACACCCGGACGGCCGCGTCAGAGGCGGACCAGGCGGCTCGACTCGCCGTCCGGCAGAAGCGGCCGGGCTGGGCCGCGCTCGCCAGGTATGTCGGGCTGCGCGCCGAGGAGCGGGCCGGGCAGCGCACGCCCAGCCTGCGGCGACGGGCGCTCCGGGCGGCCCGGGAGCTCGCCGCGGCCGGCTGGCGCGCGCAGGAGCTGGACGCCCGGCTGATCGCCGCGCGGGTCGCCCTGGAACGTGGGGACCGGGTGACCGCCCGCAGGGAGCTTGCCTCCGCTGCCCGGGCACGCTCTACCGGCCCGTTGGAGCTGCGGATCCGGGCCTGGTACGCCGAGGCGCTGCGCCGGCATGCGGACGGCGACCGGCGCGGCACGGAGCGGGCGTTGCAGTCCGGGATGCGGGTGCTCGACCAGCACCGCGGCATGCTGGGTGCTACCGAGCTGCGGGCGCACCTGGCGCAGCACGGCCGCGATGTCGCCGCCCTCGGGATGTCGCTCGCGCTGCACGCCGGCTCGGCCACCAAGCTGCTGCAGTGGGCTGAGCGGTGGCGGGCTCGCGCACTGTGGAACCCGATCCGGCCGCCACAGGACACCGAGCTGGCCGAGGCGCTGGCCGAGCTGCGCCGGATCTCCAGCGAGCTGGAGTCCGGACTGCTCGCCGGCGTCGGCGGGTCGGCTCCGGCGCGTGGCTGGGCGGGTCGCCTGCAGTCGCAGAAGGCCGCGCTGGAGGAGCAGGTACGGCGGCTGGCGCAAAAGGCGACCGGCTCGCTGTACACCAGCCCGTCGGAACCGCCCACCGTGGCCGCCCTGGCGGCCGAGCTCGATGGCCGGGTGCTGGTCGAGATCGTCCGGCCGGAGGACAGCCTGCGGGCGGTGACCATCCGTGACGGCGTGGCCCGGCTGCATCGGCTGGGCGATCTGCGCCAGGTCCGGCGCGACATGCAGTCGCTGCTGTTCGCGCTGCGCCGGCTGGCGTTGGGACACGGCTCGCAGGGCTCCCTCGCTTCGGCCCGCACCGCCGCGGAGCAGGCCGCCGTCCGGTTGGACGCGGAGCTGTTCGGGCCGTTGGCCGACGTGCTGGGTGACCGGCCGGTGGTGCTTGTCCCGCCGGCCGAGCTGCAGGCGCTGCCGTGGTCGGTGCTGCCGAGCTGCCGGCAGCGGGAGGTCAGTGTGGCGCCGTCCGCCGCGATGTGGCTGCGGGCGATCCGGGCCGACGATGGGCACGGGGGCCAGATCCTGCTGGCGGCCGGGCCGGGGCTGGCCGCGGCGGCGGACGAGGTCGCCGGCCTGACCGCGGCATACGACAAGGCCGTCGAGCTGACCGGAACGGACGCGACGGTCGATGCGGTACTCCGCGGGCTGGACGGCGCGGCGGTCGCGCACATCGCCGCGCACGCCCGGCTGCGCAGCGACAACCCGCTGTTCTCGGCACTGGATCTTGCGGACGGGCCGCTGACCGTCTACCACCTCGAGCAGCTCGGCCAGGCACCGCGGCTGGTGCTGCTGCCAGCCTGCCAGTCCGGGGTGGGTCAGGTGCTGGCTGGCGACGAGGTGATGGGCCTGACCGCCGCGCTGTTCGCGCTGGGCACCCGCACGATCGTGGCCACCGTGATCCCGGTGCCGGACCAGGCCACCCGACCGATGATGCTTGCCCTGCACGACGGGCTGCGGTGCGGGCTGCCACCGGCGCAGGCGCTCGTACACGCCCGTGCCGCGACCGACCCGGACGATCCGTGGCAGTTCGCCACCGCGGCCGGTTTCGTCTGCTTCGGCGCCGGGTAGCAGCGTTGCTCAGTTGAGATGTGCCCGCAGCGAGCGGGCGGAGCGGTCGAGCAGCTCCGCATGCTGCGGCCAGGTGTCCACCTGGGACTCCAGAAAGCGGGCGGCGTCGAGCCAGCGGCCCTGCTGGGCCATCGCCTGACCCACCTCCACGAACTCGGCTGGCCCGACCCCGGGCAGTTTCAGCCGCATCCGGAGCACCCACTCCAGATCGGATGATCGGCCCGCATTGCGGTAGACGATCCGCAGGTTCTGCAGGATGCGCGCCAGGATGGCCGGGGTCGGCGTCGTGGTGAGCAGATGCGGGCCGAAGGGGACGTCGGGCCCGGACCCGGTGGAGTCCCGGAACCGGGCCTCGCAGCCGGCCAGGTCGAGGAGCTGGCCGCCGGCGAACGCGTCGACGTACTGCTGCGAGCCGTACGGCCGGACCAGGAAGTGACCGGGCATCCCGACTCCCTCCAACGCGACCCCGGCGCGGCGCCCGACCTCGATGCAGACGACGGACAGGGTGATCGGGATGCCGAGCCGGCGGGCGAGCACCTCGTTCAGGAGTGAGTTGCGCGGGTCGTTGTAACGCCCGGTGTTGCCGGCGAAGCGCTCCTCGACGAAGAGCCGGTGGAGGAGCGCGTCGAGTGAGTCGATGCCCTGGGCGAGCCGGTCGAGCTCACGTAGCCAGTGCGCCGGGTCCAGGTCCGGGGCCGCGCCACCGGCGATCGCCAGCGCGGCCTCGTCGAGCCGGACCCCCCCGCGCGCGGTGACCAGCTCGGCGAAGCGCTCGACTGCGTCCACACTCCGCACAATAGTTGTGTGCCGTCCGGAGGCGGCAGGTAGGAGCCCGGGAGATAGCGGTTGCCCGGTTCCTCAGCGTCGATCTGGCCTGTACGACGGCCGGGCTGGCCAGCGGGCAGACGAGAGCGCTCGCGGGTGCTCGACCCGGCCGGGGCGGGTGCTCGCCGCGGGGTGGGCGCGCGGGCTGGACGAGACCGTGGCGTGGATCGCGGTCGGCCGGCGCGGCTCTCCTGACGACGGCTCGGTTGGGAGCGTCCGGCGGCCACATCAGCGAGCCGCGGGTCTTCTCCGTTACGGAAATCGGCTCAGCCTTTTGGGTGGTTTCCGGGCCACAAGTGACTGCGGGGGGTAAGCGACATTGAAATGCTAAAAAAGCATTGCAACCGATGGTCACCGGCAGTAGCATCCGAATCGGACTTGTTCCAGATCGTTCCCTACCACGCCCTCCCATACATAGTCGATGAGACTTATGTGACGGAGGCTGACGAAGCGAGTGAGTGCCGGGCAGCGCGATGCTGTTCGAGTAGGATGCGCAGCCGGCCACGCCAGCCGGTGTGCACGCGCACGAGTGGTCAGCGGTGCCCCCCGCCTGATGATGCTCGAATGCCGTGGTGACGGCTGGGCTCTTTCAGCAAAGCTCTTTCAGTGAGCCAAATACCTCGTCGCCCCGGGGACCGCGCCCGGGGACCGCGAAAGGAGGATGGTGCGGAGCTGCTGACGCATGCCTACTTACCAAGGCCCATCGCCAGATGGCGTGGCCCGGCCGGCAGGACGCCTGCCCGCGGAAGACCTTGCCAGCAGTGGGCGGAGCCGGGCAGTGGATCGTCCGGAAAGTGCGCTCTGCTCGCTGCCGGCGGGCCTGTATGAGGTACGACCAGCCAACATGCCCACCGGAGGAAAAAGAGATGGGTCCATTCTTTGTGCAGAGCAACCTGAACGGCTTCGTGCTTGACATCGCTGGCGCGAACCCCGCGCCCGGTACGCCGGTCATCGCCTACCCGAGGAAGAGCAGCGGCACCGAGAACCAGCTCTGGACGCTCACCGACGACGGCTTCATCCAGAGCAAGCTGAATGGGTTCGTCCTCGACATCAAGGGCGCGAACCCCGCGCCCGGTACGCCGGTCATTGCCTACCCGAGGAAGAGCAGCGGTACCCAGAACCAGCAGTGGACGCTGGCGAGCATCGGCTTCATCCAGAGCCACCTCAACGGGTTCGTCCTCGACATCAAGGGCGCGAACCCCGCGCCCGGTACGCCGGTCATCGCCTACCCGAGGAAGAGCAGCGGCACCGAGAACCAGCAGTGGAGCCTGACCTGGTGAGCCGTCGGGCGTGACGGCGGTGAGGGCCGTACCAGGTACGCCGGCCGGCGCGGCCCTCACCGCATGGCCCCGCCGCGCAGCCAGTCGACCACCAGCTTCACGCCGTCGGGGAATGACATGCGGGGCGCCCAGCCGAGATCCCGGCGCGCCTTGGTCACATCCAGGCACACCCGCCTGGTCTCGCCCGGCAGCTCTGGCCCGTACATCGCCTCCTGATCGGTTCCCACGTGGCTCGCCACCGTGCGGTACACCTCCAGCACCGACGTCTCGACCCCGGAGCCCAGGTTGATCAGCCCGCTGCCCCGGTCGAGCGCCCGGATGAACCCGTCCACCACGTCGGAGACGTAGACATAGTCGCGGGTGATCATGCCGTCGCCGTTGACGATGCAGTCCTGGCCGCACAGCAGCAGCCGGCTGAAGATGGCGACCACGCCGGCCTCACCGTCCGGGCTCTGGCGCGGGCCGTAGACGTTGCCGAGCGCGAGCGCGACGCTGTCCAGGCCATACTCGTCCTGGTACAGCCGCAGGTAGCGGGTGCCCATGTACTTGGTCAGCCCGTAGAACGAGGTGGGCTCCTTGGCCGCGTCCTCGGCGATCGGGATCGCGGACTCGGCGACCTGCCCGTAGATAGTGCCGCCGCTGCTGGCGAAGACCACCTTGCGGGTCCGCGCCGCCCGGGCGGCCTCCAGCATGTTTACCATGCCGAGCACGTTGGCCGTCGCGTCCAGCAACGGGTCACGCATCGACACCTTCACGCTCATCTGCGCCGCGAGCAGGACCAGCGCGTCCGGCTGAAAATGCAGCACGACCTGCCTTGCCCGCGGGCAGGTCACATCCATCCGGTGTACGGCGTCGGGATCGAGGCCGCTGGCAAGAGCCGAAGCCAGGTTCCGTTCCGAGCCGGTGGACAAGTCGTCGATGACCGCGACCCGGTGACCGCAGGCCAAGAGCGCATCGACCACGTGGGAGCCGATGAAACCCGCGCCGCCGGTGACAAGAACTCGCATGCCATCCCTTCTGTTCCTGGTCTGCTGGGTTGCGCTGGTGTTCTGGGTTGCGCTGGTCAACCATCCGGTCCCGAACGCCGCGGAAAAGTCGACGTACGCAGTCACGATCGTCGTACCGTCTCGCTGATCTTTACTGGCCGGCGGCTACGGTACCGAACCGGCGGGAGCCGTCGGCCGAACATGGCTGTTGGTGCCTGCTCCGGCGCCGGCACCTGTAGCCTGGCCGGACTCAGGCGGAAGCCTGGCCGCGAGAAAGGATGGTTCATGAGCCCGGTGCCCGCCACCTGTCGGCTGTGCCAGGCCGCGCTCACCGAGACCTTCGTCGACCTGGGGATGTCGCCACCCTGCGAGGACTTCCTGGTGCCCGAGCGACTCGACGCGATGGAGCGCACCTACCCGCTGCACGTATGGATCTGTTCCTCATGCCTGTTGGTCCAGTTGGCTGCCTACGTCGCGCCCGACGACATCTTCGCCGAGTACGCATACTTCTCCTCCTTCTCCGATAGCTGGGTGGCGCACGCCGAGCGCTATGCCGAGTCGATGATCGCCCGGCTCGGGCTCGGACCGCGGAGCCTGGTGGTGGAGGCCGCGAGCAACGACGGCTACCTGCTGCAACATTTTCTCGCCCGGGGCGTTCCTGTCCTCGGTGTCGAGCCGGCCGCGAACATTGCCAAGGTCGCCGAAAGCAAGGGCATCCGCACCGAGGTGCGGTTTCTCGGCGCGGACACCGGCGCGGCGGTGCGAGCGGAGCACGGCCCGGCGAACCTGGTCACCGCGAACAATGTCTACGCACACGTGCCCGACCTGGTCGACTTCACCCGCGGGCTGCGCGCCCTGGTCGCCGACGACGGCTGGGTGACGATCGAGGTCCAGCACCTGATGCGGCTGATCGAACGGCGGCAGTACGACACGATCTACCACGAGCATTTCCAGTACTACACGCTGCTGACGATCGGCCGGGCGCTGGCTTCCGGCGGCCTGGCCGTGGTCGACGTACAGGAGCTGCCCACGCACGGCGGCTCGATCCGGGTGTACGCCCGGCCGGTCGAGTCCGCCGGGCCAGCGTCGGCGGCGGTCGCGGCCATGCTGGCCGAGGAAGCCGCCCGCGGCCTGTCCACTCTGGACGGTCACGCCGGCTTCGCGGACGCCGTGCTGCGGATCAAGTGCGACCTGCTGGACTTCCTCATCACCGCGTCCCGCGCTGGCCGGACGGTCGCCGGGTACGGTGCCCCGGGCAAGGGAAACACGCTGCTCAACCACTGCGGCATCCGGACCGACCTGCTGGCCTACACCGTAGACCGCAACCCCTACAAGCACGGCCGGTTCCTGCCGGGCACGCACATTCCGGTCCACCCGCCGGATCTGCTCGCCCAGACGCGGCCCGACTACATCCTGGTGCTGCCCTGGAACCTGCGCACCGAGATCACCGACCAGCTGGCCTACGTCCGGCAGTGGGGCGGCCGGCTGGTCTTTCCCATACCGAGCCTCGAGATCGTCTGAGCCCAGGAGCCGTCGATGACACATCGGAGTCGCCGATGAAAGTGGTCCTGTTCTGCGGCGGGTACGGCATGCGCATGCGTGACGGCACCACCTCAGCGCCCAAGCCGATGGTCATGGTCGGGTCACGGCCGCTGCTCTGGCATGTCATGCGGTACTACGCCCACTTCGGCCACCGGGACTTCGTGCTCTGCCTGGGCTATGGCGCGCGGTACATCAAGGACTTCTTCCTCAGCTACGAGGAGACGCAGTCCAACGACTTCGTCTTCTCCGAGGGCGGGCGCCGCATCGACCTGCTCACCAGCGACATCGCCGACTGGCGGATCACGTTCGTGGACACCGGCCTGAGCTCGCCCATCGGCGAGCGGTTACGCCGGGTCCGGCATCTGCTCCGGGACGAGGAGATGTTCCTGGCCAACTACGCCGACGTGCTCACCGACGCGCCGCTCAACGACATGATCGAGCGGCTGCGCTGCCTCGACGCGGGGGGCAGCATGCTCGCCGTCCCCCCGCAGTCGGCGTTCCACTGCCTGCGGTTCGACGACGACGCGCGGGTCAGCGAGATCCGCGCGGTCAACACCATGCCGCTGTGGGAGAACGGCGGCTACTTCGTGCTGCGGCCGGAGATCTTCGACCACCTGCCCGAGGGGTCGGACCTGGTCGCGGACGGCTGCGGCGCGCTGGCCGCCAGGGGACGGCTGCTGGCCTACCCCTACCACGGCTTCTGGCAGCCGGCGGACACCGCGAAGGAGCGGGCCGCGCTGGAGGAGGCGTACAGCCACGGCCACCGGCCCTGGATGGTGTGGGAGGCCAGCGCCGGCGCCGGCCAGGCCGCTGCGGCGGTCCGCTTCCCCGCCGCCGTCGACATCGAGGCGCGGTAGCCGGGGTGCTCGGACTCCACCTCGCCGAGCGCGCCGACGGTCAGCCACCGGTCATCGTGGCGCTCGGCGCGCACTGTGACGACATCGAGATCGGGGCCGGCGCGACCCTGCTGCGGCTGGCCGCCGCCCATCCGGGGCTGCACGTCGTCGCCACCGTGCTCACCTCGACGCCGGAGCGGGCCGACGAGGCCCAGTCGGCGCTGGCGGCGTTCCTACCCGGCGCCACGCTGGACCTGCTCGTCTGCGCGCTGCGGGACGGCCGGCTGCCGGACCGCTGGGACGACGCCAAGGAGATCGTCGAGGCGACCCGGCGGCGGGCCGACGAGGTGGGCGGCGCCGATCTCGTCCTCGCGCCGTCCACCTACGACGCCCACCAGGACCACCGGCTGGTGGCCGAGCTCGCGCCGACAGCGTTCCGGGACCAGCTCATCCTGGGCTACGAGATCCTCAAGTGGGACGGCGACCTGGGCCGCCCCAACGTCTACGTCGCGGTGGACGAGGCGCTGGCCCGCCACAAGTCCGACCTGCTGCACGAGCATTTCCCGTCGCAGCGCGGGCACGGCTGGTTCGACCGGGAGACGTTCCTGGCGCTGCTGCGCATCCGCGGCGTGGAGTGCAACGAGCGCTACGCCGAGGCGTTCTCCAGCACGAAGATCGCGCTGTCGATCGACAGCTTCCCGCTGAGTCCACTGCGAAGGGTTGGTTGAGCGTGCGCGTGCTGGTGACCGGCAACGAGGGCTACCTCGGCACTGTGCTGGCCGACGTCCTGGCCACGGCCGGGCACGAGGTGTCCGGGCTCGACAGCGGCCTGTTCGCGGGCTGCGTGCTCGGGCCGCTACCGTCGGAGCCCCCGACCCGCCGGGTCGACCTGCGCGATGTGGAGCTGGCCGACCTGCGGGGTTACGACGCGGTGGCGCATCTGGCCGCGCTGTCCAACGACCCGCTGGGCAACCTCAAGCCGCAGGTCACCTACGACATCAACCACCTTGCGAGCGTGCGGCTGGCCCGGCTGGCGCGCGAGGCCGGCGTCCGGCGGTTCCTCTACGCCTCGACGTGCAGCGTCTACGGCGCCTCCGGCGGTGGCAGCCTGGTGGACGAGACGGCCCCGCTCGCGCCGGTCACGCCGTACGCCGAGAGCAAGGTCCGGGTCGAGGACGACCTGCATGACCTGGCCGACGCCGACTTCGAGCCGGTGTACCTGCGCAACGCGACGGCGTTCGGCTTCTCGCCCCGGCTGCGCGGCGACATCGTGCTGAACGACCTGGTGGCGACGGCGTTCCTCACCGGCACCGTGCTGGTGCTCTCCGACGGCACCCCGTGGCGGCCGCTGGTGCACTGCCGCGACATCGCGGCGGCGTTCCTGGCCTGCTTGGAGGCGCCGCGGGACGCCGTCCACGACACGGCGTTCAACGTCGGATCGGCTGCGGCGAACCTGCGGGTCAGCGACATCGCCGACATCGTCACCTCGGTGGTGCCGGGCTCGGCGGTGCGGATCACCGGCGAGGCGGGCAGCGACCCGCGGTCGTACCGGGTCGACTTCAGCCGGATCACCGCGCGGGTGCCCGAGTTCCGTCCGCAATGGACGATCGAGCGGGGGGCGCGGGAGCTGTACGACGCCTACCGTGCGTACGGGCTCACGGCAGAGGTCTACCAGGCCAGGTTCACGCGGCTGCGCTGGCTCGACAGCCTGCAGCGGCAGGGCCAGCTGGACGACGACCTGCGCTGGACACCCTGACCGGCCTGACCGGTGACACCCATGTCATGCCTCGCCATCCGATTCGAGGGGTTCGATAGCCCTGTGGACTGCTTATCCTGAGGAGGTCGCGATGTCCAACTCTCTGATAAGGACGGCGGTTGCACCCATTGACTGAGACCGCCCGGACGAAGGGAACCTCACATGGCAGCAACGGCGGCGGCGCGGATGGGGCAGGGCGAGACTGCGGAGCTGGTGCCGGCTGGTTCCCGGTTCGCGTTGGGGGCGCCGCGCCCGGCGGGGGTGGGTGGGGTCGTGGCCGCTTCGGCGCCGGTGGGGGTGCGGCCGTTTGGGCTGCGGTTGTTCCGGCATGCCTGCTATCTGGGGGATATGGGGTTGCCGGCGTACCGGTACTGCCCGGTGCGGCAGGTCGCGGTCGCTGACGACGGCAGCGGTGAGCCGTTGGTCCGCCGGCTGGTGGGCTGGGACAAGACGACCACCGGGTCTCAGGACGGTGAGGAGGCGCCGCAGGAGGAGTGGACGATGGACTACCTGCGGTGACGGTGCTGGTGTTGTCGGATGATCTTGATCCGACGGTGGACCGGGTGGTGGAGGGGCTGGCCGGGCGTGGTCGGTGTGGTACCGGCGGCCGACCGCGTTCAGGGTGCCGGACGTCTTGTCGCCGGCTGAGCGGGTGCACGTGGTCGGTGAGGCGCGGTACGGGTTGGGCGGGGTGCTGGCGTCGCTGGAGGCGTTGTGGATGAACCACCCGGGTCACGAGGCCGACGCCGCGTACAAGCCGCGTCAGCTTGTGGTGGCCGCCCGCTGCGGGCTGGCCGTGCCCCCCACGCTGGTCACCAACGACCCGGCAGCGGTGGCGCGGTTCGCCGCCAGCGCACCGGGGCCGGTGGTGGTCAAGCTGCTGGGCGCCACCGTCCGGGTCGATGACGGCGCCTGGCAGGTGGCGCACACCCACCTGATGACGGAGGCGGACCTGGCCGACCTGGACGGGGTACGGGCCACGGCTCACCTGGTCAGCAGTTCGTCGACAAGGCGTACGAGGCGCGCGTGGTGATGGTGGCTGGGCGGGCCTTCGCAGTCGGGATCCACGCCGGCAACGACGCCGCCCGGGTCGACTGGCGCTCCGACTACGGCGCGCTGAGCTATACCGTCATCACCCCGCCACCCGCGCTCGCCGAGGGTGTGCGGCGGTTCATGGCCGCGTTCGGCCTGACCTACGGCGCGTTCGACTTCGTGGTCACGCCCGCCGGCCAGTGGGTGTTCCTGGAGTGCAACGCCGGCGGCCAGTACGGCTGGCTGGAGGGGCAGACCGGCCTGCCGATCACCGATGCCATCGTGGACGTGCTCGCCCGGGGAGACCGGCGGTGACCCCCGACTGGTCCGGGCTGGCCCGCCGCCTCGCCGACCAGGTCGCCAAGGCACGCGGGCACGCCGACCCGGCCTGGCACGCGGCGGTGGCGGCGGTGCCCCGGCACACCCCTGGTGCCCGCCTACCACCAGCGCAACGATGACGGCACGTGGCGGACGGTCCAGGACAGCGACCCGGCCTACTGGGACACGGTGTACTCCGACCGCACCCTGCTGACCGCGCTGGCCGAGGTCCGCACCGGCGCCGGGGTCCAGCAGGTGCCGGTATCCTCCAGCACCCAGCCGAGCCTGATGGTCCGGATGCTCGACGAGCTCGACCTGCACGACGGGCACCGGGTGCTGGAGGTCGGCACCGGGACCGGCTACAACGCCGCCCTGCTCGCCCAGCGCCTCGGCGAGCGCAACGTCTACTCCGTCGACCTGCGCCCCGACCTCGTCGCCGCCGCCCGGGACCGGCTGGCCGCGGCCGGCTGCCGGCCCACCCTCGCCACCCGCGACGGAACGCTCGGGCTCGCCGAACACGCCCCCTACGACCGGATCATCGCCACCTGCGCGGTCCCCGCCATCCCACCTGCCTGGGTCGAGCAGACCCGCCCCGGTGCGATCATCCTGGCCGACCTCCAGGGCTGCCTGTACGCCGGCAACATCGCCCGGCTCCACCGGGTCGGCGACCACGCCGAGGGCCGGTTCCTCACCACCTGGGCCGGGTTCATGCCCATCCGCCACACCCTCGACCTGCCCGACATCCCCCGCCCACGCCAACCTCGCAACGACGCCGCCGAACGCGCCACCCCGCTCGGCCCCGCCGTGCTCGACGAGCCGGTGTTCGCCTTCTTCACCCAGCTCCACCTGCCACCCGGCACCACCCAACACGTCACCGTCCACGACGACGGCACCACCACCCACCTGAACGCCCCCGACGGCTCCTGGTGCCACACCCCCGACCACACCGCCCCCGACGGCACACACCGGGTCACCGAGGCCGGCGCCGTACCCCTGTGGAAGCTCCTCGAACACGCCCACCACCAATGGCAGCACGCCGGCAAGCCCGACTGGCCACGGTTCGGCGTCACCGTCACCACCACCCACCAACGCATCTGGCTCGACAGCCCGGTTACCGGCGACACCTGGCCCATAGCCGTTGATAATGGCTGAAAGTCACGGATCCAACTGCCCGGTGGCAGGGCTGGCCTACCGGACCCCGCGGGAATCCCGCGGGCCGGTCACGCCGTACGCCGAGAGCAAGGTCCGGGTCGAGGACGACCTGCACGACCTGGCCGACGCCGACTTCGAGCCGGTGTACCTGCGCGAGGCGGGCAGCGACCCGCGGTCGTACCGGGTCGACTTCAGCCGGATCACCGCGCGGGTGCCCGAGTTCCGTCCGCAATGGACGATCGAGCGGGGGGCGCGGGAGCTGTATGACGCCTACCGTGCGTACGGGCTTACGGCAGAGGTCTACCAGGCCAGGTTCACGCGGCTGCGCTGGCTCGACAGCCTGCAGTCTGCCTTGGGTAGCAGCATTGACGGTTCGCTGAAGGTGCCGGTGCGGAGATAGTTGTCGGCGGACCCCCGTGCCAAGCATTCTCGCAGGTTCGGAACCACACTAGGGTCATCAACGACCCGCGCAGCTCGCTATATAGGGAATTTGTGTCAACGGTCGATCGGCTACGCCCAAACTTTTTCTTGATGAAAACGTACCGTTACTGCCGCCCAAGCGATTTTCGACCTGAGGCACCTGCGAGCCGGTCGTTACCTGACCAGCCTGTGAGCCGAAGAGCTATGCGAACCTGAGTCTGCGTACCAGCGACTGATGCGTGAAGGCTCGAACGAAGTCCTCTTAAACGTTGATGTCCCGCGGATCCAAGCTGACACCGTCACCCGCCTCCGCAGCATCCCGTCCGGCGGAAACTACCGTGATCTCGCCAAGGATCTTCAGGGATCTTCGGTCGTTCGGGGAGCACGACGAGGGTGGTGGGCTCAGGCGCCCAGCAGGGGCAGCACGGCGCGCAGCCGGGGGGCGGACCGGTCCCGGGCGCTGACCACAGTCACCGGCTCGGGCCAGCGGATCGCCAGCTCCGGGTCGTCGTAGGCGATGGTCAGGTCCTCCGCCGGATCGTGCTCGCGATCAATCCGGTAGCAGACGTCGGCGGGCTCGGACAGCGCCTGCCAGCCATGTGCGCAGCCGGCCGGGATGAAGACGCTGCGGTGCGAGCGGTCGTCCAGCTCGAAGCACGCCTGGCGGAGGAACGTCGGCGAGCCGGGGCGCAGGTCCACCACCACGTCGAAGACGCGCCCGTACGAGCAGCGCACCAGCTTGGCTTCCCCGCGCCCGCCGCGCAGGTGCAGCGCGCGGACCACCCCGCGGTGCGACCGCGACTGGCTGTCCTGGACGAACGACGCCGGGTCGATCCCCGCCGTGCCGGCCACCGTGGCGTCGAAGGTGCGGCTGAAGAAGCCCCGCTCGTCGGTGAACGGCGTCGGGGTGAACAGCACGACCCCCTCGATCGGGCCGGCGGTGACCCGCAGGCCGCTCACGTCAAGGCCCGGAAGGTCGGCTTCACCGCGCGGCTGTGCAGGTGGCGCTCGACGCCGTCGACCAGCGCCCGCGCGTAGACGTCCAGCGCGCCAGCGACCGCCTCGACGGTCCGGTCCACGTCGTCGTCGCTGTGTGCCGCGCTGATCACAAAGGACGGTGCGAGCACGCCGCGCAGCAGCAGCTCCTGCAGGAACAGGGTGCGCATCGCTTGTGACGGCGTGCCGGCGGCGTCCCGGGTGCCGTAGACGACGTTGCAGGGGCGGCCGGCCAGCGTTACGAACCGGCCCAGGTCGCGGGTGTCGATCTCGGCCTGGACCCCGCGCACCAGCCGCTCCCCCTGGCGGTGCAAGGTGCCGACGACGTCCTCGCCCTGGTAGGCGTGCAGGACGGCGCGAGCCGCGGCTAGCGCGTGGCCCTCCGCGCCATGCGTCGTCGACAGCAGGAAGACCCGGCGCCGGCCCGCGGGGGGGAAGCCGCCGAGCTCCATCAGCTCGCGCCGCCCGCACAGCGCCGAGATGGCGAACCCGTTCCCCAGCGCCTTGCCGAACGCCGACAGGTCCGGCCGGACGCCGAGCATCGCCTGGGCGCCCCGCGTGTGGTACCGGAACCCGGTGATCATCTCGTCGAAGACCAGTACGACGCCGTGCGCGGAGCACAGGGCGCGCAGCCCCTCGAGGAAGCCCGGCGCGGGCTCGCAGGCCACCGACACCGGCTCCAGGATCAGGCAGGCCACCTGCCCGGGCCGGCTGTCCAGGAGGGCGCGCACCGAGCCGAGGTCGTTGTAGCGGAAGCTCACGGTGAGGTCCCGGACTGCCTGCGGCACGCCGGCGTTCATCGCGGTGGTGCCGATGAACCAGTCGTCGGTGGAGAAGAACGGCTGGTCCGCGCAGATCGCGACGAGGTCGCGGCCGGTCGCGGCGCGGGCCAGCCGGACCGCGGCGGTGGTGGCGTCGGAGCCGTTCTTGGTGAACTTGACCATGTCGGCCGTGCTGATGAGGCCGAGGAAGTCCTCCGCGGCCCGCAGCTCCAGCTCGGTGGGCCGGGCGAAGTTGGCGCCCAGCGGGAGCTGCGCGCGCACCGCGTCCAGGACGGCGGGGTGGGCGTGCCCGAGGGTCACCGCGCGCAGGCCCATGCCGTACTCGATGTACTCCCGCCCGTCGACGTCCCAGACATGCGCGCCGAGGCCCCGGACCAGCAGGGGGGCGAGGTGCTCGGGGTACTGGTCGTCGCCCTTGGCGTAGGTGTGCGCCCCGCCTGGGACCAGCTCGGCCAGCCTGGCGCGCAGCGCCCGCGACCGGGTCAGGTCCGGTGCCGCCGCGACCTGGCCAAGAGCGATGTCGCTGTCCATGTTCTCCCTGCCGTGCCGCGGCGGTGCCGTGCTGCCGTGAGCGGGACCCGTGCAGGATAGGGGCAGCCTGGCCGCTGCCAGGATGGCACGGTGCATGACGACGTTTTTGCCTGCCGATGGTGCGGATCCACCGCGTGTACGACGGTGCTGGACCTCGGCGCCCAGCCGCCGTCCGACGTGTTCCCCCGGGCCGGCGCGGGCGAGCCGGTGGCGTCGTACCCACTGAGCATGGTCGTGTGCGGGCGGTGCGGCCTGGCCCAGTTGGCGCACGACCCGACCGAGGCGGACGAGCCACGGGGGCTGGAGCCGCGGGCGCTGGTCGAGCAGGCGCACGCGGCGGTTGACGCCGTTGCCCGCGCCGGCCTGCTGGCCGCGGCACCGCGGGTGGCGGAGTACGACAGCCCGCACGGCGGAAGCTGGCGGTCGCTGCTGGTCGGCCGCGGCTGCGTCGACGTCACCGGGCAGGCCGGGTACGCCGACGTCGTCGTGGACGTGTTCGGGCTGATGCACGAGGCCGACCAGCGGGCCGCCGTCCGCGCGCGGACGGAGCGGCTGGCGCCCGGCGGGGTGCTGCTGGTGCAGTACCACCCGCTGACGACCATCGTCGAGCAGGGCCAGTGGAACGCCCTGCGGCACGGTCACATGGCCTACTACTCCACCCGGGCGCTGACCGGCATGCTCGCCGGGCATGGGCTGGTCGCCGAGTCGGCGTGGACGTTCCCGCTGTACGGCGGCACGGTGCTGCTCGCGGCCCGGCGCGGCGGGACCGCCGGCCCGAGCGTGCGGGAGCTGCTGGCTGCCGACGATGCTCGCGGCGTGCTCGGGCCGGAGCTCGCCGCCGGGCTGCAGGGGATCGCCAGCGCCGCGGCTGCGCGGCTGCGCGGCTGGCTCTGCGACCAGCGGCGGGGCGGGCGACGGGTGCTGGGCTACGGCGCTGCGTCGCGGGCGGTGCCGCTGCTCGTCGCGGCGGGCATCATGCCGGACCTGCTGCGGGCCGTCGCGGACGGGTCCGCCGCGAAGTGGGGACGGCTCATCCCCGGCGTGGACATCCCGATCATCAGCCCGGCCGAGCTGTGCGCCGCGCGCCCGGACGCCGTACTGCTGTTCGTCCCTGACCTGCTCGACGAGGTGCGCCGGGCGCTGCCGGAGGTCGAGGCCGGCGGCGGCCGCTGGGTGCTGGCCGAGGCCGAGCCACGGCCGGTCCCGCCCCAGGCTCATTGACCCCAGGGCTCATTGACCCAGGCTTTGACCATGCCCGGGTGATCAGCCCGGCTCGGCGGTCACCCCAACCGTCGTACGACCAGCGGCCGTCGCGCCGCCGTCCTGGCTCAGGCACCACAGCGCCCCGGACAGGCCGACCAGCAGCGCGCCGATCGTAGAGATCTGGACGAACGCCGCCGAGTCCAGGACGGCATCGGTCGTGATGATGGTGACGATCGCTCCCGCGACGCCCGACGCGAGCTCGGCGGCGACCGGGTCTCGCTGCCGCGACACCGAGCGCACCGCGTACCGCACCGCCACGACCAGCACGGCGACCATGGCGAGCAGCCCGACGATCCCGCTCTCGATCACCTGGTCGAGGTACTGGTTGTCCAGGATCGGCTGCCGCGGGATGTCGTACGTGCCGAGGCCCTGGCCGAGCCACAGGTGGTCGAAGAGCACCCGGAAGGCATAGCTGCGCCCGGCCGCGCGCGACTCCAGGGAGTAGTCGTGCGACCCGCTGGTGAACAGGCTGCCCAGCGCGCTGGCCGTCTTCGAACCACCCAGCACGGCGGCCGCCACCAGCGCGCCGACTCCCGCCAGCAGGCCCATGAGCCGGCGAACCGACCAGCGGGACGCCATCACGGCCACCGCGCACGCGACGCCGATCACGGCGCTGCGGGACAGCGAGACGACCGCGCCGGCCGCGATGACCAGGGTGATCGCCCCCCACGGCCAGGCCGCCCGGCCGCGCCGCCGAGCCGCGAACGTCACCCCGAGCCCCAGCGGGATCAGCGCCGACGTCACCGCGCCGAACTCCAGCGGATGCTGCGCCGTCCCGCGCGCCCGGACCAGGCCGGCGCGGAACGACTCCGCCAGGGTGGCGGTGCCCTTCAGCCCGGGCGGGCGGAAGGAGGCGGCCAGATCCAGGTGGACGGTCGACTGCACGAGCGCGAACAGCGCGCTCAACGCGCCGGCGATCAGCAGGCAGCGCAGCACCAGCTCGATCTGCTGCCGGCTGCGCAGCGCCTCCAGCACGAACATCGAGAACGCCGAGAGTGTCAGCACGGACACCAGCGCCTGCTGTGAGTCGGCGTACTTCTCCGTAGGGAGCACGGCGAGCATCGCCACCGCGTACGACAGCAGGGCGGAGAGGACGACGAAGCCGATGGCAATCCGCAGCGCCCGGACCCCGAGCCGGCCCGGCTGGCCGACCAGCCGGGTGACGACCCACAGCACCCCGGCGGCCAGGACCAGCAACTGCGCGGGGCTGAGCCCGAGCCCGGTGTACGGGACCTTGAACTGTTGGCGGAACCCGAGCAGCGCAACGGCGGTCACGGCCAGCAGCACGGTCGCCGTGTCGAACGGGTCGCGCGCCGGGCCAGCACCCGCCGCCGCGCGACCGTCGGTCACTGCTGTCGGCCGGCGGACCGCCGGGAGCCCGCTGTGGCCGGCTCGGTAGCTGCGGCGGGCTCGGTGACCGGCCCGGCACCGGCGCTCGGCTCGGTGCCAGCCTCAGCATCGGGAGCGCTGGCGCCGTCGGGTTGGGCGCCGTCGGGTTGGGCGTCATCGCGCCGGGCGGCTCGCTTCGCGGCGCGACGCCGTCGACGTGCCGCGACCAGCGTGTCGATGACCAACAACATGATCAGCAGGACGGCGGCGACGACGACAGCTACCGCCCCGGCCGCCCTGATGCGGCCGTTGCCGCTGGCGACGCCGAGCCCGGGCGCGGACAGCTCGGCGAGGTTGACCCGATCGTCGGCGGCAATCGACTGCTGCTCCTGCAACACCTGGAGCGCGACCCGCGCCTGCTCGACGACCTGCCGAGCGGTGAACCGGGCCATCTCGGGATCCGTGCTGCTGGCCACGATGGTGAGCTGCACACCGAGCTGGGCGAATGCAGGGTTGTCCGAGGTCAGGTTGCTGACGGTGTACGTCCCGGTCGCACCGACCAGGCTCAGCGTGCTCTCGGTGGCGTCGGAGCTCAGCATGGCGGAGACCACGCCGGCGAGCTGCGCGACACTGTAGTTGAGGTTCAGGAAGGGGTTGGCAAGACCGGGATCGGCGGCGCGGGCGGGCGGCACCAGCACCACGACGGCCTGGCTCTGTAAGACCGGCTGGATGGTGGTCGCGACGCCCGCCGCTGCGCCGGCCGCGACGATCAGGATCACGACAGTGGCCCACCACCGCCGCAGCAGGACCTGACCCAGCTCCGCGACGTTCATCCTGTTGCTGCCTTGCCTGCCTGATCGAGCCGATCGGGCGATCTGTGCCACTCTATAGGGCTGTTAGCTGTCATGGCGCACCCGTCCTCGGCTGGGGTTGAGGGTGAGCACGTGCCAAGAGACCCGTGGGAGCGCTTATGGACGCGGCACGGCCACGAATCCTGCTGGTAGGGCCAGCAGCGGATGGTCGCGGCGGGATATCCACGGTCACCCGGCTGACTCTAGACGAGCTCGCCGACCGGGCCGAAATTCGCCTGGTTGTCAGCTTCCGCGACGGCTCGCTGCTGGTGCGGCTGGCCACGTTCGCGCGAGCGATCATCCCCACGGTGTGGGCGATGGCGGGTGGCTGGGCCGACGTGCTGCATGTGCAGCTGTCCTTCGGGGGCAGCGTGCTGCGCAAGGGCACGTTCCTCCTGTGCGCCCGGGTCTTCGGTGTCGCCACCGTCGTGCACGCGCACGGTTCGAGCTTCGTGCAGTGGTATGATCGGCTGCCGACAGTGTGGCAGCGCTTGGTCCGGCGCGTCCTCCGAGCCGACCGGGTGCTCGTGCTCGGCGCGCCGCAGGAGGCGGCGTACCAGCAGCGGCTGCGGCTCGAGCCGGGCCGGCTTGTCCTGCTACCCAACCCGGTCCAGGTGCCGACCGGCCCCCGGGTTCGCCGGAGTTCCGACCCGGGCCGGACGGTCGTGGTGTTCCTCGGCCGGTTCGGCGAGCGGAAGGGCGCCTTCGACCTCATCGCCTCGGTCGAGGCGCTGCCCGAGCCGGCCGCGAGCCGGGTACGGGTCGTGATGGCTGGCGACGGCGCCGTCGACCAGGTCCGGCAGGCGGTCCTGGACGCCGGCCTCGACTCGGTGATCTCGGTCCGCACCTGGCTGGACCCGGCCGAACGCGACGCGCTGTTGGCCGAGGGTGATGTCTTCGCGCTGCCCAGCTACGAGGAGGGGCTGCCGATGGCGTTGCTGGAGTCGATGGCCTGGGGGCTGGCGCCGGTCGTCACCCCGGTGGGCGCGATCGCCGACCTGATCCGCGACGGCGAGAACGGCCTCCTCGTGCCGCCCGGCGACCGGGCCGCGATGACGGCCGCGCTCCAGCGGCTGACCGAGGACAGCGACCTGGTCCGCGGGCTGGGCGAGCAGGCGGGCAGGACGGCTAGGGACTTCGCCGCGGACATCTGGGCGGGCCGCCTGCTCGCGATCTGGCAGGAGCTGGCCGACCTCAGCCGGCGACCTCGGCGAAGACGGCGATGAGCCGCTCCGCGGCATGCCGCGCGGCGTAGTGCTGCTGGTAGTGCCGGGCGGCGACCGCCCCCCGCGCGGCCGCCGTACCGGGGTCGGCGAGCGCGTCGAACGCGGCGGCGAGACCGCCGACGTCCTCGACCCCGACCGGCTTCTCGTCCGGCGGCTGGAACTGCGGCAGGGCGCCTTCGGGGGAGACGATCGGGGTCACCCCGAGCTGCATGGACAGGACCTGTACGCCGCTCTGCGACGCGCGCCGGTAGTGGACGATCGACGCCTTGGCGGCGGCGATCGCAGGCACCGCCTCGTGATAGCTGAACGGGCGCCGGTCCCACCGCACCTGGTCGGGCAGCGGCCCCGGCGCGGCGCCGTCGCCGTACAGGACGAGCCGGTCGCCACGCCAACCCGGACCGCTGACGTGCCGCTGCCACGCGGACAGCACGACCGGCAGGTTCTTGTACGGGCCGAGCCGGCCCACGAGCACCATGTCGTGCCGCTGCCCGGCCGGCACCGGCGCGGGCGCGTCCCGGTCGGCAAGATCGCTGGTCAGCGGCACGACGGTCAGCGGCCGCCCGGTCACCGCCGCCATCGAGTCGCGGACGTGGTCGCTGAAGACAACCAACCGTGCGGCCTGCCGGCTCCACCGCTCGAACAACCGGCGCTGCCAGCCCGGCCGTTCCTCGGTCGCGTCGTGCGGACGGTCGTCGTGGATCAGGTGGACCACCGGTGCCAGCGCGGCAAAGGCCAGCCAGCGCGGATCCCACACCAGCTCGACGACCACCACGTCGGGCCGGAAGGCGCGGGCGGCCCGCAGCGTCCGTGCGAACGCCGGCCAGGTCCCCGGGCTCTTCGGCCGGGGCTCCAGCAGCAGCTCGTACTCGCGGCGGGGTCCGGACTCGGGATGCCGGTCCGACGTGACCAGCAGCGCCTGCGCGCCGCGCGCCCGCAACGCCTCGACGTGCACCCGCGACAGCGGGCGCAGCCACGGTGACAGCCACAGGACTCTCACCCGGACCGCACCCTCACCCGGACCGCGCCGACGTGGTGCCCAACGCGGCCCGGAACGCGGTGTCGTAGGCGTCGACCATGATCTCGGTCGTGTAGGCGGCGTTCACCCGCTCCCAGCCGGCCCGGGCGAGCGGCTCCAGCCGCGCCGGGTCGGCGAGGACGCCGGCCAGGGCCGCGCGCCAGGCGGCCTCGCTGGTCGGCTCGACCAGGATGCCGGCCCGGCCGCCGTCGAGCACGTCCGGTACGGCGCAGACCGCCGAGGCCATGACCGGGACGCAGCGGGTCATCGCCTCCAGCAGGACCATCGGCAGGGCTTCGGCAGAGCTCGGCAGGCAGAGCACGTCGACCTTGGCCAGGGCCTCGTCGGGACCGGCCGCCCAGCCCCGCCAGCGCACCCGTTCCCGCAGTTCGGCCGGTGTGGTCGCGGCAAGCCGCTGCCGGTCTGGCCCGTCGCCGAAGATGTCCAGCGTCCACGGCAGGTCGCGCAGTCCGGCCAGCGCGGCGATCAGAAGCTGCGGGTTCTTCTTGGCGACGAGCCGGCCGAGGAAGCCAAGCCGCACCGGCTCGTCCGGCCGCCAGCCGAACATCCGCCGTACCGGGGCGATCCCGTTGGGCGCCAGGTAGTGCGTGTCGTGCAGCGACTGGTGGCGGGTGAGCTCGTCCCAGTGCCGGGCGGCCAGGGCGATCACGCCATCGCTGCGCCGGATGGCCGCCGCGACGGCACTGGAGTAGGTGGGCACGTCAGGCCGCGGCGGGGTGTGTGACGCGACCAGCCAGCGGCGGTCCCGGCCCGGGCCGGAGCGTCGCCAGAGCGTGCCGAAGCCCACCTCGGTGTTCGTGGTCCCGCTGACCAGTACGGCGGGCCGGCCGTCGCCGTCGACCAGGGGCAGCCACCACGGCTGGCGGACCAGCCGGACCACCGGATCGAGCTGGCGCTGCAGCGGGCCGAGGGCCTGCAGGCAGACCAGCGACACCGGGTGGCCGCGGGCGGCGAGGGCGTTGGCGAGCACCACCCGCTGCCGCTCGGCGCCGCCGTAGCCCAGGGTGTTGGTGGTGATCAGGACCGCCGGCCGCTCGGCTGCGGTGGCCGCGCCGGCCGCGACCTCGTTGGCCGTGTTGCCGATGCTGGCCAGCCGGGCGCGGCCGGCGGACCGCTTCGAGCGCTGGACCCGGTCCAGCACGGTGGCACCGAGCAGGAACCCGTCGGCGTGCCGCCGTCCCCCGGACAGCAGGAGCTGGCGGGCGAGGTTGGCGCGCAGCAGGTCGGCGGCCCGGCCGGCGGCGGCCGGGTCGCCGCCGGTCGTGCCCTGCCCGCGGTGCCGGACCTGCGGCTCGTCGACGAGCCGGAGCCGCCAGCCGCGGGCCTTGGCCCGGCGCTGCCAGTCGGCCTCCTCGCCGTACAGGAAGAACTCCTCGTCGAACGGTCCGACATCGCGCCAGGCCGCTCGGGACAGGAGCAGGCACGCCCCGGTCAGGTAGCCGGTGACCTCGTCCGGCGGTGCCGGGTAGAGCCCGGACACGGGGGTACGGCGCAGCCGGCCCGCGTACCCGCTGTACGCGACGATCGCCCGCACCGCGGTCAGCGGCCGGTGGGCGACGTCCCAGGGTGCGTCGCGAGCCGTGTCCCGGCCGGCGTCCTGGCGCGGATCGGGCGGATCGGGCGCCAGTGTCGGGGCCGCGGCAGCGACCCCTGGCGCACTGATCGCCGACCGGGCGCGAGGCAGCGGGCCGAGCAGCTCGGCATCGGGGTTGAGCAGCAGCAGGTCGTCGTCTCCGGCCTGCTCGGCCAGTGCGTTGACCGCCGCGGCGAAGCCGACGTTGGTCGCCGCGAAGGAGAACTCCGCCCAGGGCGCCTGCTCGGCGACGGCGCGGATGTGCGTGCTGGTCTCGGAACGGTTGTCCCAGACGAGGACCCGGTGGCCGGCGAGATGCTGGTGTACGCCGGCCAGGCAGGCGGTCAGCAGGTCCGCCCGCCGGTAGCTCACGATCGCGACGCTGAGCCCGTTCGGCGACCCCGCCGATGGCGACCCCCCGGACAAACCCTCGCCGGATGGTTCACGGCCAGCCGACACGGCAACCCCTTTCAAAGCCGGCAGATCATCTCATGCCCGCTCGACAACGCCTTATGGGGCACCGGTAGCATAGCGTTGCCCATTGTGGCCCATGATCACTGCGGCGGAGGTCCCGCGTGGCCGACCGGACCTGGCGGAAGCCCCTCGATCGACGATCCGCGCTCGGCCTGCTCGCCGTCGCGGCGGCCGGCGTGCCGGTGCTGGGCGCCGTGTCCGCGTACCGGTCGCAGGACCCGCCGAGGCCGCACCTCCAGCCTGGCGACCCGGCGATCCCTTCGGGCCCGCCGTCGTTCTCTGGGGCACCGCCGGCCGCGGCTCCCCCGTGGACCGAGCCGGTGACCACGGCCAAGCCGATGCCCTCCAGCACGCCATCGCCGACCCGCACGCCGCCGCCCTCCGACCGGCCGTCGCCGTCCGGCGAGCCGCACCCGTCCCGACCGGCTGCCCCGCGCGCCCTGGCGTACGACTACCGCACCGGCGACACCTCGCAATGGCGCGGCGGCAAGCAGATCTGGAGCGCCGGCTCGATCGATGTTGTGTCGGACCGGACCTTCCGCGGCCCCTACTCGTGCCGGTTCCGGCTGCCGCCGGGCCAGCAGCGGGTCGAGGTCTACGACGAGCCGGAGAACGTGTCCGGGACCAGCCGCTACTACGGGTTCGCCTTCCTTCTCGCGGAGGACTACTACCTGACGGCCGGGCACAACGGGGTCCTCGCCCAGTGGGTCTGCCAGGACGGCAGCCGGTTCGCGCCGGTTTTCCAGGTGAACATCCAGGGCCCCTACCTACGTCTGTGGAACGCTTCCTCCTACAGCGGGTTGATCGACCCCACCGGCCGCATGATGTGGACGCTGCTGTGGCAGACGCCGGTGGTCACGGGGAGGTGGCAACGGATGGTGCTTGGCGTCCAATGGTCTGAGCGGCCGACGGCCGGCAGCGCGGCGTTCTGGTACGGCGGCAGGCAGGTCCTCACCACGACGCAGGGTCGGACGCTCTACCGCACCGCGACGGGTGGGGCCGCCCCGATGTTCATCAAGCAGGGCTGCTACACCGAGTACCGCGCCCCGGCCGGTTCGATGCGCACCGTCTGGCATGCCGGCTACCAGGTCGGCCCGGGGTACCCGGATGTGGCGGTCTAGTGGCCCGCGTCGGGGGTCCGTCGCCTGAGGTGGGCAGGCTGCGGGCGCGGCTGGTGGTGCGGCAGGTCCGCCGCCGGGTGCAGCGGGTGCGGACTCCCGCGCGGAGCTGGCAGGCGACGCTCGGCCCGTTCGGCCTCGACGGTCAGGAGCTGCTGCTGCGGGCGCCCCAGTTCGAGGACGCCGACGCGTGGCAGGAGGCGAGGCTGTACAACCGGGAGTGGCTGGAGCCGTGGTGGCCCGTCTCGGGCCGACCGTGGGAGCAGGCGCAGTCGCCCCTCGAGTGGGTGGCGTACTGCTCCGGGATCCGGGCGAGTGCCCGCGTCGGCCAGGCGATGCCGTTCGCCGTCATCGTGAACGGCGCCTTGCGTGGCCAGTGCGGAATCGATGCGGTCGACCGGGGCACGAACACCGGCGAGATCTCGATGTGGATGGACCAGCGGTCCAGGGTGCGGGGAGCCGCGACGCTGGCCGCCGCGGCTGTCTCCCGGTTCGCCCTAACCTGCCCGGAGGCGGTCGACCGGGTGGTCGCGCCGATCTCCACCACCAACCGTGCGGCGAACCTGCTGGCCACCCGGACCGGGTTCACGCTGGAGGGCACCCTGCGCAGGTACCGGCCCACCAGCGAGGGGCGGGCCGACCACAACATCTGGTGCCTGCACCGCGACCCGGAGACGATCACGGCGCTCACGGCGCTGGTCGACTCCCTGCAGCGGTAGGTTCACCGCGTCCCAGCAGGGCGCGCAGGGTCGACGGACCGACCGGACCGAGCAGCGCGCAGCCGACGACGTAGACGATCCCGGTCAGCGGGATCAGCACCAGCACCGGCAGCCCACGGCCGAGGACGAGGACGAGCACGCCGAGCCCGGCCGCCGGCAGCAGCCGGACCAGGAAGGCCCCGGGGGTGCGGTAGTCCGACACCCGCGACAGCCGCCAGGAGGCGACCGCGAGCCCGGACAGCTCGCTGGCGATGAGGGCGATCCCGGAGCCCACCGCGCCCAGGTGCGGGATGAGCACCATGTTGAGCGCGATGTTCAGCGCCAGGTTGACGATGTTGACGACGAGGAGGAACCGCTGTTCGTGCGCCGCGAACAGGGCCTGGCTCAGCACCGAGGTGAGGAACGTGAGCGCCGCGGCGACGAAGAACAACGCCAGCGGAACGGCGGCCATGCCGGCGAAGGCGTCGGAGGCCAGCAGCCGGACGATCGGCCCGGCCAGGAAGCCGCTGAACGCGATGATCGGCAGGCCGACGTAGAACATGGCCTGCACGCTCGATCGGATCAGCCGGACAAAGGCGGTGCGGTCGGTGGCGAAGGTCTCGGTCATCGTCGACAGCGAGGAGGAGGTGAAGAAGTCGGACAGCACCGAGAGGGTGAACGCGATCGGGTAGGCCAGGCCGTAGGCCGCGACCTGCGCGGTGCTGCTGAGCAGCGAGAGCAGCAGCCCGTCGGCGCGCCAGTAGAGCACCGCGACGAACGCCATCAGCGTGATCGGGACGCTCTCCCGCAGCAGCGGAAGGGTGACCCGCCAGTCAAAGCGCGGCCGGAACCGCCCGAACCTGCGCGCGGCCAGCGCCAGCACCGCCAGCGTGACCAGCGGCGGGATGAGCTGGACCACCCCGATCCAGCGCAGCCCGCCGTTCAGCGTGACCACAACGACGGTGCTGGCCAGGATGAGCAGGCGGGAGAGTGAGTCGGCCAGCGCGACCGGCCCGAAGCGCACGTTCGCGACGAAGACAGGGGGGTAGCAGCTACTCAGCGTGCTCAGCGCCAGCCCGGCGGAGACGATGGCGACGACCATCTGGACGTCGTGCCGGCCGGGGTAGACGGCCAGCCCGGACGCCATGGCCAGCCCGGCGAGCGGCAGGCTGTAGAGCAGGCTGAGCCCCAGGTTGGCGCCGACCAGCTCGTCCAGCGTCCCGGCACCGCCGCTGACCCGCCGTACGATGACCGACCCGACGCCGAGCTCGGTGAGCGTCGACCACAGGCCGACGAAGACGATCGCGGTGGTGAGGATGCCGTAGTTGTGCAACCCGAGGTAGCGGGTCGTGATCGCCACCGTGAACACCGAGGCAACGGTCGACAGGGCGCGCGCACCGAGCTGCACGGCCACCCCGCGGACGATCCGCGCCGCCCGGCTCGGTGGCGGCCCATCCGGTGGCGGCCCATCCGGCAGCGACGGGGCCGGCAGGGGTACCGCCGGCAGCGACACGGCGGACTCGGGCTCGGCCATGCGTGCACTTTACGGATTGGGCCCATCAGCCTCATTCCGGCAAGGCGGCTACTGTCGTCCGGTGGTCGATGCCAGTGGCTTAGGTGGGGCGATTCGGGCGTACGTCGATCTGCCCAGCGGGCTGGACGCCGCCGACTGGAGCGCCCGGCACAGCCGGGGCGAGGTCCCGGACAGCTCGCCGTACGGGCTGCACCGGATGGCCCACTACGGCGTCGAGGTGGTGCTGCGACCGCCGCTGGATGGTCGCCGCCTCGGCCGGGTCGCGCGGGCGGTGCGGTCGCGCAGCGGCGGCCTGGAGCTCGTTGAGGCGGCGGTGGACCTGCGCCGCCGGGCGAGCCGGGACGCCGACGTGGTGCTCTGCTACGACGAGCGCACGGGGGTGCCGGCGGCGCTGCTGGCTGGCCGCCCGCGCCCGCCGGTGGTGACCGGCATCGGCTGGCTGACCCAGCGTGCGACGACGCATCGGGTGCTGGCGGCGGCCGCGCGGGCATTGCCCCGGGCGGCGCTGGTGTGGGCACAGTGCCGCCCGATGCTGCCGATCCTGGCCGAGCAGTGGGGGGTGCCGGTGTCCCGGCTGCGTTTCGTCACCTTCGGCATCGACGCCGACTTCTACACCCCGGTGGACGAGCCGCGGGAGCCCGACCTGGTGGTCAGCGCCGGGGAGGACCGGCATCGCGACCACGACCTGCTGGTGCGGGCCATGCAGGAGGTGCGGCGGCGCCGACCGGGGATCCGGCTGGAGATCGCGACCGGGCTGCCCATCGACCTGCCGGGTGATCTCGGCCGGGTCTACACCGGGCGACTGGGCGGGCGGATGCGCAACTTGTACGCCCGCAGCAGCTTGGTGGCGGTCGCGCTCCGGCCGACGCCGACCGGCTCGGGGCTGTCCGTGGTGCTGGAGGCGATGGCCAGCGAGCGGCCGGTGGTGGTCACCGCCAACCCTGGGATGGAGGACTACGTGCGGCACGGCGAGACCGGGGTGCTGGTGCCGCCGGGGGACGTGGACGCCTTTGCCGCCGCCGTTGAGGGTCTTCTCGCTGACCCCGACCGGGCCGCCGCGATGGGCCGCGCCGCCGCCAAGGCCGTCCGGGAGCGGTTCACCACTGAGACAATGGCCGAGGAGCTGGCCCAGGTTTTGCGCGAGGTTTCCTGACCCGATGTTTCCTGACCAACGTTTTCCTGACCCAAAGGATGGGTCGGCGCCAGACCAGAAACAGTCCCGCCGCCTGCTGCTCACCGCGACCCTCACATCGCGACCCCCTCACATCGCGCCCGCAGGCGCGGAGCTTCGCCGCCGAACATAGCCCCGCAGTGACCGAAGGTGGATGTGTCCGTAGGGGGGGCGACCGGACACAACCACCCGCCAGGACTGGCGCCTGGGCAGGGCGTGAGAGAGTTTGGTGGCCACCGTCGGCGTGTCGCGCCGGTGCTCGCCACGCGGTGGCCACCCACGTCGTCCTGCTTCATGCGGTTCGTTTTCGGTGTCGGTGGTGGCGGATGGGTTTCCGCTCGGGGTCGATTGTTGGTGGTGGTAGGAACTCTGGTAACCCGTCGTGGGCTATTCGTACGTCCCAGCCGTTGTGGTGTACGGCGCGGTGGTGAAAAGAACACAGGAGCACGCCGTTGTTCTGGTCAGTTCTTCCGCCGTTGGCCCAGTGGACGCAGTGGTGACAGTGGCACCACTGGTACGGCCGGTCACAGCCGGGGAAAACACACCCGCGGTCGCGGAGGATGATGGCCCGGCGGGCCGCGCCGACGTAGTGCCGGGAGCCGCGACCGAGGTCGAGCACCTGGCTTTCCCCGCCGAGGACGGCGGGGATGACGGCCGCGTCGCAGGCGATACGCCGTACCTGGCTGGCGGGCAGAATGTCGCCGCTGTCGAGCGTCCCCACGCCGGTCGCCGCGGCTAGCTTGTCATACGGCATGGTAACGACGAGGGTGGGGCGTTCCCCGCCGTTGTCGGGCAGCTCGCCCATCCGCAGGGCGCGCTCGCCGAGCTCGACGAGGGCGTCGGCCATCCGCTGCCCGTGGGTGCGATCGTCCCGCACGCCGTTCTCCGGGTCGGCGGGCCGCGGCGCGGCCAGCGGGTCGAGCGCGACCCGCAGCGTCTCCGCGCCTTCGGTGTCCAGGAACCCCGAGATCCGCTTGAGCCCCGGCCCGGCGGGGGAGATCCGCAGGTCACGGCGGCTGTGAGCCTCGGCGGCCTCCCGTTCGGCCTGCCGGCGGAGCAGCTCGTCGCCGTGGTCCGGGTCAACCACGTCCAGGACGCGGCGGCCGAGCAGCGCGACCTCGTCAGGGTTGAACGTGCCGCTGTGCCGGACCAGCTCCCGCTCTGCGGCGGCCCGGGTGCCTGCGGGTGTCTCGGCCGGCAGCGCCCGGATGGCGTCCGCGATGACCTGGGCGTGCTCGACGCTGACCGCCCCGTCCGAAAGCGCGGCCGCGGTCTCCGGCAGGTCGCCGTCGAGCGCCTTGGCGAGGCGGAGCAGCCGCCCGGCCTCAGCAGGCCGCACCAACAATGCGTCGCGCAGCCAGGCCTTCATGTTCGGCGCGTCATGCGCATGGGCCAGGCCTCGGGACTCGGCTTCGCGCACCAGCGGCAGCAGCAACGTTCCGGTCATCTGCCCGAGCTGTTGGTGCACCCGCACCAGCAGGTCACCCACTGCCGCGTCGGAGACTCCCCACAAGCGGGCGTCACGACAGGAGTCGAGCAGCACAGAGATCTGCTCGACCACCGAGGCGACCACATCCGACATAGGAGAAGAATAAGGGAGACCACCGACAGAACCGGACCGCCAACCCGAGCGCTCGGCCAAAAACTTGAGAAACTTCGGTGAGTGAAGCGGCGGGTGCCCACAGTAGTTCCGGTGGCAAGCCGGTCGCCGCAAGGCGACTGGCGCGGCAGCCAAACCACCCGAGTAATGCCGCCCCCACACCGATCTGGTATCCGCCACAGCCAAGGACCATGAAGCCCGCCTGGAGTCTAAGCACCACCAAGGCGAATGTGCTCGATCTCGGTCGGTGCGGTGACGGCGTCATTGTCGGTATGTGGCGGCATCCGGTCCGTCCAACAGTCGCCTGGGCAGGATTGCAGGTAGAAATCGCACCTGGTGTGCTGGATGGACCTGATGACTTCGGCCAAGCCACCGGAAAAGGTGCCCACGCAGGCTGGCGGGGTGGACCAGCCGAGCAGCACACTGAAGTGCCGGCCGCCGTAGAAGCAGATCGAGTCGTTTGTCGGGCAGCGTGGCCCGCCTTTGTGCCAGCGCGCGTCCGCCGTAGGGAGCGGCGTCAAATGGTCATCGCGACACCCGATAAGATTATACCGGAGTGTCGAGTGGATGGGGAGGGTGAATGAGCGGGGGGCTACCGTTGCTGCTGGAGGAGCGGGAGACGATCTCTCGGGAGTTGGTACGCGACTCCTCGGCTCGGTCGATCGCGAAGCTGCTCGGACGGCATCACTCGGCGATCTCCCGGGAGATCAACAACAACGGCGGCCGTGACAAGTACCGTGCGGTGGAGGCGCAGCGGCGTAGCGAGGCGTTGCGGACCCGGCCGAAACCACGGAAGCTCGCCGCGTGCCGCCGGTTACACGATGCGGTCAACGACGGGCTAGCACAGAAGTGGTCGCCGCGGCAGGTCAGCCGGCGGCTACGCTTGGACTACCCGGATGATGAGGACATGCGCGTGTCAGCCGAGACGATCTACCAGTGCCTGTACCTGCAGGCCCGTGGCACGCTGCGGACCGAGCTGAAGCTGGCGTTGCGTACCGGCCGTACGCGGCGGGTCGACCGGTCCCGCGCGGCGGTGACCAGGGGAAAGATCCCCGACATGATCAACATCAGTGAGCGGCCGAAGGAAGCCGACGACCGTGCGGTCCCGGGGTTTTGGGAAGGGGACTTGATTATCGGTAAGGGCAACAAGTCCCAGGTCGCCACCCTGGTGGAGCGCACCACCCGGTTCACGATGCTCGTCCGGATCCCTTACGATCGCACTGCCGAGCGGGTCGCGTTGCTGCTGGGTAAGAAGATGGAGACGCTGCCGGAGCTCCTGCGTAAGTCCGTCACCTGGGATCAGGGTAAGGAGATGGCCCGGCACGCCGAGTTCACCGTGGCGACCGGTGTCGACGTGTACTTCTGTGACCCGCACTCGCCGTGGCAACGCGGCAGCAACGAGAACACCAACGGGCTGCTGCGGCAGTACTTCCCCAAGGGTACCGACCTGTCCTTGCATTCCCAGGCCGACCTTGATAGGGTCGTCGCAGAGCTGAATGGACGACCCCGCGAGACCCTCGGTTGGCGGACACCATCTGAGATGTTCAGCAAATTGCTTGCGGAGCACGTGTCGCCATGATCACTTGAGACCGCCCTCTTGTGACGAGTTCAGCTTCGCCTCAACGCGCGAAGGTGGTGAGGGTTCGCGCGTCGAAGAAGTGCATGAAGACGAGCAGGACTGCCAGGGTGGCACTATCAGTTGGTCCTATCGAAATCTGTCGATCAACGAGGGTGACCAGTTCCTTGTGGTGATCAGCTATCCGGACAAGATAGCTGAGCAGGTCTGGCAAGGCCAAGAAGTCAAGGTGGGTCAATGCTCAAGCTAGAGCGCGTACGGCGCTATGCCTGGGCCGATGAGGCCCACGACCTGGCCTGGACCCTTGCCGTGGTTGAGGGTCTCGACCCAGCAGGCGTGGTAGCGGCTTATGGCGGTGACCCAGCACGATCAGTTGGCTCGATTACGTTCGAGCAGGAACAGGTGCCGGTAGGCGAGTTCGGTAAGTATCATTACCTGCAGGTTCTGGCTCGTGAGCGGCATGTCCTCGCCATCGAGAATAATGGCTGGGCTGGGAAGAGTGTTGAGGTGGCCAAGGGGGCGTCCCGAGACCGCGGTCGCTTCTTCAGCGTCTACTGGAGCTTGAACGCGAACTATACGCTTACCCAAGCTATCGACGGCCGCATCGTGGCGCACTTTGATCCGTTGACCGTTCAGCACCCGGCCCCGCCGGGGGAAATCTACCCGGCCTGGATCACGGACGTCGTGTTCACGGACGACTCGTTGCACGCAGTGTTGCTGGCGCTCCTGGAGGAGCAGACCGGCCTGGCTTTTGCCCGAGAGTGGCTGACGGCCGAGCTGCCTGCCTACCGCATACCTGACGACCTTACGGGGTAGTAGCAGTCGGCCCGGTCAGCTCGGGCGAGCGCGCGTTAGATGCTGGGAAGGTTGACTATGGGGCGTGCCCGAGGTCGTCGGTGCGGCGTCGTACGGCGGCGGCCTCGTCGTCGTGGCCGAGCTGGTCGAGGACCGTGGCCAGCGTGCCGAGTGCGCCGCGCAGGTAGGCGTTGAACGCCCGGGGAAGGTGGCGGACCAGGCCCTCGTAGCCGGCGACCGACTCCAAGGCTGTGCCCGGGAGTGTTCAGGGCCACGTAGTCCTCACCACCCGCTCGGCGACCGGCTCCAGCTCGGCCGCGACCGCGTCCAGCAGCCGGCCCAGCCGGCGCCGCGCGGCCGTCACGGTGTCGGCGGCCCTGGTCGCCGCGGCATTGGCGGTCGCGACGTCGTACCCCTGCCTGGCGAGGGTGGCGACGATGGTGGCGGTGGGCACCAGCACCGCGCCGAGGTCCTGCCTCGGGTCGCGGCTGGCCTTGAGCATGCCGACCAGCGGCCCGGCGGACACGTCGATCACGCCGGCCCCGCTGGCGCCGCCCCGCACCTGGCCGCGCGAGGTCTTGACGAACCGGTGCGCCGGGTCTGGGCTGCCGGCCCGCTCGCCCTCGGAGGTCATCGTCATGTGGTCCCAGAACGGGCCGTCGGCCAGCAGCGGGCAGCCGTAGGCGAACAGCTCGCGGCCGTTCTCCGGCAGCGCCTCGCCGCCGAGCGGGACGGACGGGTGGTCGGCCACCGGCACGGCCAGCAGTGCCACGTCGGGGTAGGAGTAGACCTTCTCCTCGGCGTTCGCCGGCTCCCGGACGTGTACCTCCGCGGGGTGTTCCGTGCCGTCGTACGCCACGGCGTAGCTGCCGCCGGGAACCTGCGGTACGACGTGCGCGCAGGTGACCACCTGGCCGGGGGCGACGAAGAAACCAGTGCCGGACCTGTGCTGGACGCCGTTCGCCGTGCGGGTGACCACCCGGACGGTGGCCGCGATCAGTCCCTCGCGGTGCCGGCTGCGGTAGTTGCGCACGGGCCTGCTACTCGTCCTTGCCCCACTCGAGGGTGACCGTGACCGAGCCCTCGGCCTTGCCGTCCACGAACAGGGCGGTGAGCTTCCCGGCCCGCATCGCGAAGCTCATCGAGAACTCGACGGTGGCCCTGCGCGGCGCCACCGCCTCCATCGCCTTGCGGAAGCCGGCCGAGAAGTCCTCAATCGCGCCCATCGCGTCGGACAGGCTCGGCAGGCCGCCGGCCACGAGCTGCTCGCCGCCGGGACCGCCGGGGCCGTCGTCGTCCAGGTCGACGACCGGCAGGACGACGACCTGCCCGCTCGGTGTCGCGGCCGTGACCAGTCGTGTTTCCGACACGCCGTCCTCCCCTTCCCGATGCACAGCCCAGCATGGACCCGCCTGCCCGCCCGCGCGGGCAAATCGCCGATCCATGACCCTACGGGCAGCACCTAGCGGAGATGGGCGGGGCGCGAACCGCTACCCTGACCGGTGCCCCACGTGCGGGCGCACGTGCGGGCGGATGCCGGATGCCGGGCCTCTAGCTCAACTGGCAGAGCAGCGGACTTTTAATCCGCGGGTTGTGGGTTCGAGTCCCACGGGGCCCACCCCTCCTGAACTGGGATTTCACCTGGGGCCACGATTTTATGGCCAGGCTCGTGACATCAAGCGTGACGCGAGAGGCTCTACGCTGCTCTCGTGAGTGCTTCAGACAAGGCCAGGCGAGGGCGCGAGGCAGCATCGATCGGCTCCCGAGCGGCGCCCTGCGAGTGCGGGTGTACGCCGGCCTCGATCCGCTGAGCAAGAAGCGGCTATACCTGACTGAGCTGGTCCCTGCCGGGCCCCGCGCTGACAAGCTCGCCGAAGGCGCGAACCAAGCTCCTGAGCCAGATCGATGAGCAGCGCAACCCGTGCACGCGGGCGACTGTCAACCAACTCCTCGATCGCTACCTTGAGGTACTCGACGTGGAGCCGACGACCCCGCGGCGCTGGCGGGCAGCGGGAGGCGTTGCGGGACGCGCTGGCCACGCTGCCGGCCCGCACCGCGACCGCGGTGCGGCTACGGGAGGGGTACGGCCGGTACGGAAGGCAGGTCGCCGCCATCCTCGGGTGCAGCAAACCCACCGCCGACCGCCTCGTCCGTGACGGCTTGGCCGCGCTGCGGGCCGAGCTGGAGCCCGCCTGACAGTGGAGGGGCGTAGGTGCGACCGTCACGCGGATGCTGTGGATGTCGACTCGTTGAGCACGTGTCGGTGGCGTCGTTGTCCGTTCCGGTATGTCGACGGGTGTGGGATCGGTTGGTGACTTTATGCGACAGACTGTAACCAGCGGTTCCCTCCTTGTATGGGCACGCGCGTCAATCTCCTGGCTGCACGCACTCGTCTGGGTTGGGTTTGGTCGGGGTCGGGTTGGGCTTTCTGGCTCGCGTGTGCGTGTGTCCGCGCCGGGTCGCCGGGGATGGGATGATTTGCCGGTGTCGGTGTTCCTGGTGTCGTTCGGCGGCGGGGGCCGGTACTGGCATCTGTTTGCGGGTCCGGTGGAGGGGGTCGTGGTTGGTGGGGGGTGAGCAGGTCTATCTGGATTTTGATGTGTTGATGGGTTCGGATGGGCCGGGTGGGTACTGGGCTCGGGTGGTGAACGCGCCGGCTGGTGAGGGTTCGCGGGTAACCTTTGGTCGGCCGTTTACCGAGGTGGAGCTGGAGAACTTTCTGCTGCGGATCGGTCGTCCGCGGCGGGTTGTGCGGCGGTTGGACGCCCCGGAGCTGGCTGCGGCGAAGGGTTTCGGTGCGCGACTGTACGAGGCCGCCTTCAGCGGCCCGGTCGATGCGACTTTGTTACGGAGTTTGGAGGTGGCGCGGGCGCGGGGGGCGGGGTTGCGGGTTCGGCTGCGGCTGTCCGACGCGCCGCAGCTGGCGGAGCTGCCGTGGGAGCTGCTCTACGACCGGGCTCGGAACCGGTTCTTGTGCCTGTCGGAACGGACGCCGGTGGTGCGGTTGTTGGAGGTTCCTGACCCGGTGGTGCCGGTGGCGGTGGCGCCGCCGTTGCGGGTCCTGGTGGTGATCTGCGCGCCGAGTGACTATCCGGGGCTGGCGGTGGAGGAGGAGTGGTCACGCCTGGCCGGGGCGGTGGCCCCGCTGGTCCAGGCCGGGTTGGTGGAGCTGGTGCGGCTTCCGACGGGCACGCTGTCTGGTCTGCGTCGCAGCTTGCGCCGGGAGGTGTGGCATGTGCTGCATTTCGTGGGTCACGGGGGGTTCGACCCGGTCTCCCGCGACGGGGTCCTGCTGTTTGAGGATGAGGTGGGCAGAGGTCGGCGGGTCAGTGGGCAGGATCTGGGGATGCTCGTGCATGGCCGGGATCTGCGGCTGGTGGTGCTCAACGCCTGCGAGGGCGCTCGCGCGGATCCTGCTGACCCGTTCGCCGGGGTCGCGCAGAGTCTGCTCCAGCAGGGTGTGCCTGCGGTGGTGGCAATGCAGTTCGAGATCACTGACGCGGCTGCGGTGGTGTTCGCGCAGGAGCTGTATGAGGCGGTCACCGATGGGTGTCCGATCGACGCCGCGGTCAGCGCGGCGCGTCAGGCGGTCTACCTGGATGGTAACCAGGTCGAGTGGGCTACACCGGTGCTACACCTGCGTGGTGACAGTGGGCAGCTGTTCACCATCCACGCTGCACAGCCCGCCCACGACGACGCCAGCACCCTCAACGTGGGCACCGGGAACCGAACCCTGGCTGGTCCACCACCTTTGGTGGTGGACCAGTTCGGGAGAGCAGACCACACCACCATCGCCGCGGCGATCGCCGCGGCGCGCCCTGGTGACCGGATCATGGTCCGTCCTGGCTTCTACCAAGAGAGCCTGGTGATCGACAAGCCGGTCGAGGTGATCGGGGACGGCCCCGTGAGCGCGATCACCGTCCAGGCCCGGGGCAGCGACGTGGTTCGGTTTACGGCCCCGGCCGGGCGGGTCAGCAACCTGACACTGCGCCAGGCAGGTGGTGCAGTCGGGCGCGCGGTGAACATCACCCGTGGCCGGCTCGTTCTCGAAGGCTGCGACCTGTCCAGCCACAGCGGCGTCTGCATCGCCATCCACGGTGGCGCCGACCCACGTATCCGAGGCAACCGGATCAGCAACGGCAAGAACGCCGGCGTCTATGTCTACGGCAGCGGGCTGGGCACCGTCGAGGACAACGACATCACCGGCAACACCCGCGCCGGCGTGTGGATCGGGTCTGGGGGGAACCCGACCGTCCGCGGCAACCGGATCAGCAACGGCAAGGCCGTCGGCGTCTATGTCTACGTCAGCGGGCTGGGCACCATCGAGGACAACGACATCACAGGCAACGTTAAATCGGGCATAGTCATCCTGTCTGGGAGGAACCCGACCGTCCGCGGCAACCGAATCAATCGCAACGGGGGCTGGGGGATCCGGATATCCCTACTCGGAGGTGGCACGGTCGAACGCAACGATCTCAGCGCGAACAAGCTCGGAGCACTGCACATCGGAATCGGTTCTCGGTCGAAGGTGACACAGCGAGATAACACAGAGTGACCCGTTCCGCGCGTGATGATCTGCTGAGGTGCCGCGTTCCTTCCGGATTCCGGACCCAATAGGGTCTTTTCTCTGGAAGGGAGAGTGGGTTCGTGTCGAGGAAGCGGTCGAGTTTCACCCCGGAGTTCAAGGACGAGTTGGTGAGGCT
>Ga0307470_10000027_pt1 | contig 108075 bp, 205 predicted proteins | sample atmos_gasesAM3C__FD_204565 | JGI IMG/M metagenome (GOLD analysis project Ga0307470, IMG submission 204565) | Hardwood forest soil microbial communities from Morgan-Monroe State Forest, Indiana, United States - atmos_gasesAM3C_05 | ecosystem: Environmental > Terrestrial > Soil > Temperate... | reverse complement strand
TATGGCGACGGCCCATGCGGGAGCGTAGAGACCCGACTGGGTCCAAACGGATCCGTCAGTCTGTGGCACCTTGTGCACGAGTTTTTTGGTTGGCACTCCTGCCGCCGCGAAGTCGACGAACGCGTCCCCGCCCACCGCGACGTACCCGCGCTTCAGCAGCCGCGCTTCACGCGCCTTGAACGTCTTAAGACGCTCGCCGCCTGCCCGCTCGATGATCGCTGGCGCCTGTTCGTCCATCACACGACGCACGTTGCGAAGCGCTTTGAGGACGCGCTGACGAGCTGTGCGCCGCGCGCGTGCCCGATCGTCCGTGCCGCCGAGCGAACGGATACCCGCGGAGAGTTCGCGCAGGTAGTGGTCGAACGTCGGGTTGCCTGTGGGCGTGATTTTCACGCTGCCTCCTCGCGGATATCGTCGGCCGTGATGAAGATGCGCTCGCCATATGGGCACGGCATCTCGTTCGAGCCGATGACGATCCAGATCACCCGCATGTTCTTCGGCTCGGTCTGCATGAAGCCGTCTCCGATGTAGCCGTCCGTCAGGATCACGAGAACGTCGGGCGCGGGCTTCTTGTCGGCAAACGCCTTCATGCCCGGCGTCATGTCGGTGCCCCCGCCGCCCTTCAGCAGCTTCGCGGCCTCCTGCACCGTGCGGACTTCTTTCATCCCGTGCATCATCGCGTCGCAGACGGCGACCGTGACGTTGGCGCCCACTGCGTCGAGCACACCACTGACCTCTGACAATGCGGCCGCGAGCGTGTCCGAGCCCATCGAGCCCGACGTGTCGATCAAGACGCCGACCTTCGGCTGCGGCGCGTGCGTCGCGGGGACGATCGGGCGACCGGCGCCGAACCCGACGCCTGCTTGGCGGCGCGAGACGCGCGACCACGTGAAGTCGACAGCGCCAGGGCGGTAGGCGACTGCGCCACGCACCGTGCGCGCGAGCTTCTGCCGCCACGGCACCTTCGCGGGCTTGAGCATCTCGTCTGCCCAGCGTTCGAGCGAGTCGGGGACGGTGCCGCGGTTCTTCGAGGCGTGCTCCTTGACGGCCTCCGCGGTCGCGCGGCGCATGCGCTCCATCTCGGCGGCGGAGCGCCCTTCGACCTCGCCGTCTTTCCCCTTGTCCTTGCCGGGGGCAGGCTCGCCGGGGAGCGGACGCTGCGCGCAGCCGCCACAGTGCCCTGCCCCCGCGCCCCCCTTCTTCTCCTTGCCGTCGCCCGCACCGCCCGTGCCTGCGCCCTGCTTCTTTTCCTTCTTCTGCTCTTCGAGGAGGCGGCGGAAGCGCTCCTCAGTCGACAGGCCGTTCGGTTGGTTGAGCGTCTCGGGGAACACCGCCGAACCGCCGTTGATCTTCGGCAGCGTGGTGAACTTGCGGATCTCCTCGTTGATGCACGCGTCCGCGGCGTGGTTCCACAGGCGCGCGCGGGTGAAGCCTTCCGGCGTCGGGTCGGGCACCACGCCCATCGCGGCGCCGCGCTCGCTGTGCTTGAGCGCGACGTGCATCGCCTCGTGGATCAGCACGGCCGCCAGCTCGTCGGCGGAGAGCCCCGCGACGAACTTCGGATACCAGCGAAGGATGCCGTCGTTGGTCACGGCGAGCGTCGGCGTCATGCCGAGCGCCTCCATGACCTTCGCCTCGTCCTCCGTGATCTCGCGGCGGATGAAGCCGCGCAGGATCGCGCCGAAGTACGGCGCGACCCCGTTTGGCTGACCGTTCTGTTTGCGTGTGGGGTCGACGACCCGCGTGATGCCCGCTGCCAGCTTCTCCCGAGGTGAAAGCGCCATAGGTCGTCTCCCTTTCAAGCCGTGTGCCAGGAACTAGGCGATGCCCGCGGCCGTCAACACCGGGTGGAGCTTGAACAGCACGGGCTTCGCGGCCGCTTCCACGGCCTTGCCGAGCTGCGCGGTGACCTTGTTGTGGATCAGCGCGCGAGCTGCCGGGATGGCGACGTCCGCCGTGTCCTTGGCGACGTCACCGATCAGCTCCCAGCACTTCGCGGCGCGGGCGACGCGGTTCGCGGCCTTCTCGGGGATGACGAGCGCAGCGCAGGACGACAGCACTGCGAGCGAGCGATCCAGGCGGCGCTCCTCGTGCTTGAACGAGACCTTGCCGTCCAGGAGGTCGGCCGGGTCGGGGAGGTCCATGTTGGCGCGCCACGCGTGGAACTCGGTGACCCACGGCAGACCGACGAACCCGGCGAGCATCTCGTCGGTGTCGATCTCGTTGAGGCCGTGCACCTGGGCGGAGGCGAGCGCGACGGCCGCGTACTCGACCGAGCGGCGCGACGGCCACGAGCGCGAGCTGGACGCCGCTGCCTTCTCCGGGCGCTTGTGCAGCAGCTCGGGGCGGCGCGTGATGAAGCCGCCGATCATGCCGCGAGCATTGGCGTCGGCACTCGGCCACAGCTTCAGCACGCGCGCTTCTTCCGCGGCGGGGTCGAGCGCCTGCACGTTCTCGTCGAGCCCGAATCCGCCGATCAGCCCCTCGACCCACGCGCTCTCGTCGAGCCCCTGGAACTCGAAGTGCCCGAAGCGGTTGGCGAGCGGTGGCGCGAGATCCCAGCCGCCAGCAGCGTCCTTGGTCTCGTTCGCCGCGCCCACGACGCGCACGCCGTCGCCGAGGTAGTGCGAGCCGATCGTGCGGAGCTGGACGGCGCCGAGCAGCGGCGCCTGGATCATCGGGGGCGCCGTGCTGATCTCGTCCAGGAAGAGAATGCCACGACCCTGCGCCGCCGCGAACTTCTGCACCCAGTCCGGCGGGGGGTAGTGCAGCAAGCCGTCCGCGCCTGGCACAGGAACGACGCCGAACTGCCCCTCACCGCGCTCGGCGGGAGAGACGCGCTCGAACGGCATCGACACCTGGCGTGACAGCATGTCGAGCGCCGCAGTCTTGCCCGTGCCGGGCTCGCCCCACAGGAGCGCGGGGAGTCCCCAGCGGCGACCGAGGCGGCAAAAGAGGAGAGCGTGAAGGATGCGCATGTTCATGGGGTCGACTCCTTTTCTCGGGATTGGAAGCGTACAGGCCAGCAATCTAGCACAGCTCATACCAAGCTGTCTACAGGGGGTTTGAGCGTGACCAGGCGCGGCAAGTGTGAAACGGCACAGGGCAGGTGTGGCGCGGACCGCACAGGGGGCTTTCTTGTAGCACGAGAATAGATGACGCGGGGGCTGGTTTCGTTGGCACGGCCAGTGCTATCTTCCTGGCGCATGACCAAAACACGCATCCTCTGGAGAAACCGCCCCTCGACCCCGAGCGCCAAGAAGGTTCGGTACGACGCGTTCCTCGCAGTGCACCCGGGCCTCCGCGAGGCGCTCATGCACAACCATCGCATCTCGATGGACTTGGACGCCAAGCTGATGTCGTTCGGCTCGCTGTCGGACGCGCAGATGGCGCTGGCGTTCAAGCTCCACGCGGAGGCGTTCTGCCCGGCGCGCCCGAGCGAGATCAACGTCGCGGCGCCGACCGGCCGCCAGACGATCCGCGGCACGGTCGTCTCCGTGAAGGAGCACCGCAGCGAGTTCGACCGCTTCGGCTCCACGCTGAAGATGACCGTCAAGGTCGCCACGGATGCAGGCACGTGGCTCTGCTGGGGCACGGTGCCGAGCAACCTGACGACGACCCCCGTCCGCATCTACCAGAGCGATCCGGTGACGGGCCCGTCCACCGAGGTCGTCAAGGGCTGCGAGGTCGAGTTCACCGCGACGCTCGTCGCGGGGCGCGAGCCGCACTTCGCGTTCTTCAAGCGCCCGACCAACGCGCGCGTCGTCGAGACGGCGGGAGAGACGGTGGCGGCGTGAAGACCAAGATCATCATCGAGCTGGTTGTCGAGTGCGACGACCGCGACGAGACCGAGCGGATGATCGACCGGATGCTCGATCGCGGCCAGATCCAGGACGCGATCAGCGAGCAGTACGAAGACGTGCTCGGCGGCGAGCTGGAGTTCGTGGAGTCGTCAGTCCACACAGAGGACGCGTCATGACCCGCAGTACCTACCACCGCGAGCCGGCGCGACTGCACTGGCGCATCGGCTTTGAGGAGCAGGCCACCAAGGCGTGGCTCGCTCGGTGCGGGGCTGGAGGCGAGCGCTTCGTGGCTACCACGGCGAACCGCGATCAGGTCGACTGCGGGCGCTGCCTGCGCATCATCCGAAAGTACAGGAGCGCAGGGCTGTGAAGAAACCACGTCAGCAGGTCAAGGTCGTGGCTCCGCGCCTGTGCGCGTTGTGTGGTAAGCCGCTGACTTCGCGCTCGGTTCTCGGCACTGACTACAAGCTCAGACACCCGCGGTGCTCGCCATGAAAACGCTCGACGGTCTCATGGCGTTCCTCGCGCGGCGACTGACGCCCGAGCAATACAGCGGGCTCGTACGGCACGCCGCTCAGCATGGGCTCGGCGTCCGCGACTACGTGGGGCGTCGCGTGCTGAAGATGGTCGAGGAGAAGTTCGCCGAGAGGAGAGCTGCGTAATGGCCAAGGAGAAGATCCGCAGTACCGCCTTCCGTCCTGAATCGCTCGCGCGCATCGAGCAGATGAGCGACATCATCGACGAGTACCAACAGCAGGGCCTCACGCTCACGGCGCGGCAGTTGTACTATCAATGCGTCAGCCGCGACCTGATCGCCAACACGCCGCGGGAGTACCAGAAACTCACGGCGCTCCTGACTGACGCGCGCTACGCGGGGCTCGTGGACTGGGACGCCATCGAGGACCGCGGGCGCGAGCCGAACACGCCGTCCGAGTGGCCGGATGTCGCGTCGCTCGTGGAGTCGGCGCTGCGCGCGTACCGGCTGCCACGCTGGGACGGCCAGCTCACCTACGTGGAGCTGTGGGTCGAGAAGCAAGCGCTCGCAGGTGTGCTGGAACCGCTCGCCCGTGAAGCCCACGCCACGCTGATGGTGAACAAGGGATACAGCTCGGCGTCCGCCATGAAGCAGAGCGCCGATCGCATCAAGAAGGCGGTCATCCTCGATCAGGAGCGCTGGGACGAGATCGACGAGGAGCTGAACGAACAGAGTGAAGAACTCGGTGTCGACTCCCCTGAGTACAAGAAGCTCCAGCGCGAGCGCGGCTTGGAGCTGGTCGAGAAGTGCGTGCTCAAGCCCGTCATCCTGTATCTCGGCGACCACGACCCGAGCGGCGAGGACATGGTTCGGGACATCGGAGAGCGGCTCAAAGAGTTCGGCGTGCCGCGTCTCGTGGTCGAGAAGATCGGCCTTACGATTGCCCAGGTGAAGCAATACAACCCGCCGCCGAACCCCGCCAAGCTCACAGACTCGCGAGCGAAGGACTACGTCGCGAAGTTCGGCTCGCACTCGTGGGAGGTCGACGCGCTGCCACCACAGGTGCTCACGCAGCTCGTGCGCCGCGCGTTCGCGAAGTACGTGGACAAGGCGAAGGTCGAAGCGATCAAGGCGCAGGAGGTGAAGGACAAAGACGCGCTGCGGGCGGCCGCCGAGAAGATCATGAAGAAGCGCTAGCTGGCACGCGATCTGCAAAGCCAGGAAGATAACAGGAGGGAATTGACCATGGGAAAGTTCGTGAATCCGGAGACTGACATCGTTGTGACGCCCGAGAGCATGACCACCGCGGGTGCGGTGAGCTACTGGCGCGCCGGCGGCACGGTGAGCATCGAGGCGCTGCGCAAGGCGTGGGAGACCGCGGGGCTCGACGTGGCGCTGCTCCGCAAGCCCCCCGAGCCCGAGACGGCGCTCCGCCGCGCGGTCATGGATCTGGCCGATCGCGTCTCGATCGTCATCAACAGCAAGGAAGCCGAACGCCGCACGCTCGTGCGCCCGACGGCCGAGGTGTCCACGTGGGCGATCGTGGAGGAGGTCGTGGTGGAGGGGGAGGCGCCGAGCTACACCACGCTCGCCATCGTCAGCTTCGTGGCGGGCAACCCGCACGTCGAGCAGATCGGCGGTTCGGACGAGCAGGTCCAGAACATCGACGAGCGCGTGTCGGCGAGCTTCGCGGCGCATCACGGCCTCTACGACCCGGCCGACATCACGACGTGGCTCGTGAAGCTCGCGTACACGCACAAGGCAGTCACGCTGCGCGACTCGGGCGGCGTCTACTTCATCCCGCGCGGGTCGATGGACTTCTGGAACAAGGCTGCTGACGCGCTCGAAGCCGCGAGCCACAAGAACCACCGGGTCTTCCGCATCCCCGCGATGAAGAACGCGGAGGCGGTCGAGGCGATCGTCGAGGCGGTCACGGCAGAGGCCGAGCAGGTCGCGCAGCAGATCGACGATCAGGTCAACGCGGGGCTCGGCGTTCGCGCGCTGGAGACCCGCAAGGCGGCCGTCAACGAGCTGCTCGCCAAGATCGCCTCGTACGAGGAGCTGGTCGGGCAGCAGCTCAAGGTCCGCGAGCGCGTAGAGTCGCTCGGGGCGGCGGTCGCGGCGGCGGCGCTGGCGTCGATGGTCTCGGATAGCGAAGGGGCGGCGGCGTAGTCGTGATCGCCTTCTTCACCACCCCGCTCGGGCTCGCCGTCATCGTGGCGGCGGTGATCGCGGCGACGCTCTTTCTCGGCGAGGCGTTGCGGTTCGCCGCGCGCCTCGCGCTCGTCGCGCTGCTCGTGGGCGGGGCGCTCTACTTCGTCGGCTTCGCGCCTGTGGTCGAGTTCGTGAACAACATGCCTGCGCACGTGAGGAGAGTGATCTGATGGAACCATGCAAGGTCTGTGGGCGGGTAGCGCGATACATCCTCAACAACGGGGACGTGGTCTGCACCGCGCACCGCGACGATCAGACCGCGCAGGCAACGGGGTGCAGAGTCTTCTCGGCTACGCGCTCGTACGACCGCGAGCATCTCGGGGAGAAAGTGACGGAGTGGATCCGCGCGAACAACGTCGAGATTGTGGACACGTGGGTGACGCAGTCGAGCGATAACGCGTACCACTGCATCACTTGCACTGTGTTCTATCGAGAGCGCTAGATGGCGATCCTGGTCATAGCTGTCAACTTCACGATGGACGAGGCGGAGTTCCTCACATCGTTACTCTCGCGCTGGAGCGAATCAGCGCAGCCAGGATCGGCTGAGCGGTTCTGGGTGGAGCGGCTGCACAATCGCGTGCATCAGGAGGTGGTGGACGTGGTGGCGGCGGACTCAGCAGCGCGGTTGGCGGCGTCAAGCTTGCCCACAGGGTTCCCCACGTTGCCTCCCGGAGGACTCCCAGGGGCGCCGACACCTCCCGCGCCCGCACCCATCGCGTTTTGCACTTGCGGACACTTTCCTGGATCTCAGGCGTGCCACAGACGGCGCAACGCTGGAACGCACCCATGACGTCGAGCGATCACTGCGCGGACTGCGGCAAGGTCGTTCCAATCGATCGGCCGGTGTTCCGCGCGTCCAAGAACCGCGGTGTACGCTGCGAGCAATGCGAACTAGAGGCGGACAAGCAGGACAAGAAAAAGAAGGAGCCGACGCGATGACGAACGCGCAGCACCTTCAGCGCGTGCTCGCGCTCCGTCTACGCGGGCAGTGGTCTGCATCGGCGGACGACGGTGTGCACATTGGGCACGGCGCGGGGTTTTCTTGGGAGGAGGCCGTGCGCGAGGCGGTTCGAGAACTCGATGAGAAGCGCGCAGTCGCAGTCGAAGTCGCCGTCAAGGAGCAGTCGTGAGGCGCTTCCTTGCGGTTCTCGGCGCCGCCTTGTTTGCGTTGCACCTCTTCTACTGGTTGCCCCTCCAGCCAGGTCGCACCGGTGACATGGACTCGAACATCTATCATCAGGCCGCGCAGCATCTCGTCGTGGGACAGCCGATCTACACCGTCGGTCTTCGCACGCGGCTCGACCAGTCGCCCTTCGAATTCCTGTACGCGCCGACCGCGCTTCTCTTCCTCAAGCCGTTCGGGACGATGAGCCGTCCGACGTTCCAGGCGTGCTACTACGTGCTAGCGACAGCCGCGTTCTGGGCATTCGCAGCCGCGCTCGCCAGGATTGCTCGCAGTAAGCTGAGCGTCCTCGACGTGCTCGTCGCGGGAGCGCTCCTTCATCTCGTGCCTGGCATGACGACGATGCTCGCGAACGGGAACATCGACATCTTCGTGCTGGCGCTCGTTGCGTGGGCATTCGCGGCTCCACGGTTCGCGGGGGTCTTGCTAGGTGTCGCGGCTGCGTTGAAGTTGTACCCCGCGGTGCTGATTGCCGCGCTAGCCTCTCGGGCCTCCCGGCGATTCGGCGCACAGGCGGCGATCACGTGCGCAGGACTGATCGGACTGACGGTGATCGTGCTCGGATGGGACATCTTCGTTGCGTGGAAGACCGTCGCGGCGCCGACGCTCCATGACGGCATCTTCTCGTCCTGGAACGCCAGCGCGTCTGCCGCAGTCATGCGGATCTTCGTACACGACATGACGAGGCCGCTTCCGGCAGCCGCGAGTACGTTCCTGGCGTGGTTCCCGTACATCGTTGTCGCTGTTGTCGCTTGGGCACAGCGTCGCAGGTCTGTCGCCAAGTACGGTGTCGTCGTGTTCGCCACGACGGTGTGGGTCGTACCGATCTGCTGGTGGTGGCGTCTCGGTGCCGTACTCGCTCTCGTCGCGGCTGTGTGGATTCGAGAACAAAAGGAGGAGTTGCTATGCGAATCGCTGTGATCGTTGGAATCGTAGTGGGCATGTTCGGCTGTGGGGACGTCGTGTCGATCGGTGACGGGGGCACGGGCGCGGGTGGGAGTGGAATGGCAGGGACCGGGATGGGCGGCGCTGGCGGCACCGACGCGTGCGTACCCGACGCGTGCAACACGTGCGTGGATGGACGCAAGGTGCCCGTCGAAGACGGGACGGTATGTGCCGCTTCGTCGTGTGCTGGCGCGGCGACGTCGCCGTTCGGCGGAACCTACCCGAACATGGTGGTCACGCCGACGTGCCACGCGGGCGCCTGCACCATCGCGCAGACCGAATGCTCGCCACAGTCGTGCGAGTGCGGCAGCGTGGGCGTCGGCTACGCGGGGTGTTTCACAGACACAGGGCCGGCGGCGTGCAAGTGCGTGAACGCGCAGGGGAGCTACTGCTAGCGCTGTCTGAGTCGCGCCGCCAGCTCGATCGCCGGACGCGCGTCTTCGATCCCGTGCCCACGGCCAGCGAGCGTCTCCGCGTAGACCGTGTTGTGGAGCCTCTCGAAGCCCGTTGTGAAGTCGATTGACTCGCCGTCGACGGTAAGTGCACGCACAGGTGTGCTCTCTGCGGTCGACAAGTAAAATTTCACATACGCGCGTTCGAGCACGAGATCTCCGACGAGGCCTGCGGGAGAGCACGAAAGAATTCCGCCTCCGCGGATGTCCTTACCCCACACCCACACAAGCAAATCGAGCATGTGCACGCCGATGTTCATCACGAGGCCGCCGGACTTCTCCTCACTGCCCTTCCAGCTCCGTTGGTACCAAGCTCCTCGCGGCGTGTAGTAGCGCAGGTCGACACGCGCTCGCGTTTGCCTGCTTTGCTGGCTAGCTCGGAGCGCTTGTAGCTGCGGCATGTGACGGAGTTGTAAGACAGTGAAGACGCGGCGCGTGTCGGTGTTGAATGGATCATGCTGCTGTGCTTCTCGTTCGACTTCCGCGAGCGCTTCGAGGTTCTTCGGCTCGATCACGAGAGGCTTCTCACAGATCACTTTCGCACCGGCACGCAGCCCCATGCGGATGTGCGAATCGTGAAGGTAGTTCGGCGAGCACACTGAGACCCAGTCGATCGGATTGCCCTCGCGACGAAGCATCTCCAGGTAGCGCTCGAATCGCTCGGGCTCCGTGAAGAACTCGGTGTCCCGGTCGTAGCGGTCGAGGACACCGACGGCGTCGTGCGGGTCGAGCGCCGCGACGAGCTTGCCGCCGACAGACTTGATCGCTTCGAGATGGCGGGGAGCGACGAAGCCAGCGGCACCGATGAGCGCAAAGCGGGGTGGCGCGTTCACGCGACGAGCGTATCACCGTCGACTGCGGCTAGGTCAGCAAAACCGAGGAGCTTTCCGCCGTGCACCTTCACGTCGGTCAGCCTGAACGAGTGCTTCCACACGGCATAGCCGTCGCGCGTGGGGACGTCCTGGTTCGTATTGCCGCTGACCTCTTCGATCTTGCCGTCCAGTGTGGAGATCACGAACCCAACGTGTCCCTGGTGGTGGCCGTGATCGACGAAGTAGAGCGCTCCGCGGCGCGGAGTCATGCTCTTGTACTTGCCGTCTATCCGATCCCAGATCGTGAGGGCGCTACCGCTGCGCGGACAGGGGTTCTTGGTGAACAAGATCTCCGACGAGCGCTTGTAGCACCAGTAGGCGAAAGCTGCGCACCACGGGCGCCCGGGAAGCAAGTTGACCGATGCGAGATATTTGTCGACTTCGGGACCGCTGTTCGACCCCCGAGGATCTTCACGCCTCCCGATCTGCGACATCGCCATGGCGAGCGCGCCATCGCAGACATCGCGAAGAGTGATCAGAGCACCGGCCATCGTAGGTAGTGTCTCGCGGCTGCGTGCAAGTGCGCAAATCGGCTCTTGACCTGGCAGCCAGGAATCCAGCACTATCTCTCAGCAGTGAACATCGTCTTTCTCGACAGCACGGCGGTTCCTGGTGTACGTCGTGGTCCTGGGTCTCCTGCCTACTTCTCGCGTTACGCGATCCAGCATCTCCAGCAGCAAGGTCACGAGATTGTGATCGTCGGCGGGTACGAGGATGCGGTTTGTCTCCCTGCCGACGTCGTCATCGCAGAGTGGTGCAACGAAATCGCGTATCAAGCCGCCGCGCGTCCGCTCAAGAAGCTTATCATTCGCGTGCGCGGGTACGACGTCTACGGGCCGCTCGACACGCTCAAGTGGGAGAACGTCGACGCGCTCGTGTACGAGAGTCCGCTGCTGAAAGAGATCGCGGAGGAGCGCTTCGCGGGGCTTCGCGGATTTCGCACGCATGTCATCCCGAGCGGCGTCGACCTCGCGAATATTCCGTGGCGTGACCACGGTGATTGGGGAGCCAAGACGCGCCCGGTAGTCGCGCTCATCGCACGCACGACATCAGACAAAGGCTACCAGCTCGCATACGAGTGGGCACGGCGACGCCAGGACATCGAGCTGCACGTGACGGGGGCGCTCGGCGAGACGAACCCGAGGCTCGTGAGCTACTTGAATCACGCTGCTCCACCGAATGTCGTCGTGCACGGAACGGTCGATACCATCCCGTGGCTCGAAGAGATCAAGGCGGACTTCTTGCTGTCCGCGTCCATTCACGAGTCGCTCGGCTACACGATCGCGGAGGCGATGGCGATGGGCATCAAGCCGCTCATCCACGACGCTCCAGGGATCACGACGAACTGGCCTCTTTATCTCACGTGGCGCAGCTTGGACGATCTCGATCGGCTCGTCGCGCACACACCGTACGACTCGACGGCGTATCGCGAGTTTGTAGAACAGCGCCTCGACGCCGCAAAGTGCTCGACGGATTTCGCCGCGTTGCTGACGGCGCCAAGCGCGCGCGCAGGCAACGCTGTCGACGTCGAGGCGCTTCGTCGTTACAGCTACGACCACGCGAATCGTGTGTTCTCTGTTGTTCGCAAAGCTATCGCGCAGCCCTCTGACATGCGAGCCATCGACGAGGTCGTCACTGACTACCGCTCGCGGCTCGAACCGCACAGCGTCTCGTCGACCGAGCGCTACGGCATCGCTATGGCGACGGCTGTGGCGCACTTCAACCACGAGAATCATCTGGACGCCGAAGTGTGGGCGTGTCGCGCGATGATGGACTTCGCGCGCCCGGACGCGCTGTGCTTGATGGGCGAGTGTGCAGACGCGCGAGGTGCGTCCGAGGATGCGCTCCAGTGGTACGAGGCGGCGTGCGCCATGGAGGACGTCGCGGATCGCTATCGGTTCCCCGAGCTGGTGCAGAACCGCTTCAATCGGCGGGACGAACTGAAGCGCGCTGTCGCAGTTTCGCTTCCCGCCGCACCCGCACCCGAGCGGTACATCGTCATCGTTACCGTGCGAAACGGTGCGAAGTGGATCCATCGTTGTCTGGAGTCGATTCGAAGGCAAACCGTCACGAACTTCGAGTGCGTCGTCGTGGACGATTGTTCAACCGATGGGACAGGCGATATCGCAGAGCACTTTGGCAACCCTGAAGGGGGTCTCGACGACGATCGTTTTTTCGTCCAACGCAACACCGTACGGCGCTTCCAAGCGTACAACACTGTCCAGGCCACACGCACGTACGCTACACGCCCCGAGGACGTCGTCGTGCTCATTGACGGTGACGATTGGCTCTTGCACGATCGGGCCTTCGAGGTCATTCGCGCCGCGTACATGGGCGGCGCATGGATGACGTACGGCTGTCTGGTGGAGAGCGCGGGCGCGCCTACGCGTTTCGGTTACTACCCGAGTAAGATCGCGCGGGAGAGCCGCTTCCGCGAGCATGTGTGGTGCGCAACACCTCCACGGACGTTCAAGCGCTTCTTGCTCGATGAGCTGAAGGACGAGGACTTCACGGTCGAGGGGAAGTGGCCCGAGATGGCAGGCGACGTCTGTGTGTACACACCGATCATGGAGCTAGCTGCCGAGCGCACGGTGGGCATCCGCGAGCCGATCTACGTCTACAACACGGACACGCCGGACAACGAACACAAAGTCGACCCGTACGAGACGACGCGCATCCGTGATCTGCTCCTGGAGCGCCCACCGAAGAAGCGGCTTGAACGATGACGCGTTTCGAGCGCGCGTGTCACGTGTGTCGTGCGCAGCGCAAGAAAGCTGATCGACGTGTTGTCGCCCGCACGGCGTGCCCCCTTGTCTGGTGCCGAGCGGCTCGCGGGACTATGTGCACCAAGCCAAGTGGTGCACGTCGACCACCCCACGCCGAGCGCCGCAGGGCCGCAGCGTGATCGTCCCGAAAGTCTTCCACCGCGTCTGGCTCGGTCCCGCGCCGATGCCCGACGAGTTCGAGCGCTACGGCGACACGTGGCTACGGCACCACCCTGCATGGGAGCTAAAGCTGTGGACGCCTGAGAGCTTCACCACGCGTTGCCCCGAGCTGATCGCGGGGTGTAAGAAGCCCTCGAACGCGTCGAACATATACCGTTACGAGATCGCGCTCGAACACGGCGGCGTGTACTTAGACACCGACTTCGAGTGCCTGAAGAACATCGAACCGCTAATCAACGGCGAGGATCTGTTCACTGCCCATCAAGTCGACGACCCGAGGAACCCCGGCTATCTTGCGAATGGGTTCTTTGGCTGCACTCAAGGACATCCCGCGATGAAAGCGCTGCTCGCGGCAGCGCCGTCGTGGACTGGCCCAACGTACGGTCCGACGTTGTTCACGCGCGTGCTGAAGGACTTCTTGCCCCGCATCTTGCCCCGCAAGCTATTCTATCCGTACTCGTGGGACGAGCTGGAGCGAGAAAACGGGCCCTTCCCCGACGCGTACGCTGTCCACCATTGGGGATCTAGAACGCTGCCGTTCGTCGGCAAACGTATAATCAGATGGTGACACGCGTTCTACTGTGTGACCGACGACCAACAACGTTCTCGGAGACGTACGTCGCGACCGAGATGGCATGGATGCGCAAGCGCGGTGTAGAAGTAAAGCTGTGGTCGGAGCTGCTCCGGCACGCGCCTGGACCAGCCGACGCCACGTCGGTGCCTGGGACGCTTTCTGAAGCTGTGGCCGCGTTCAAGCCCCACGTGTTGCATTTCTGCGCGCACATGAGCCCTACCGACGTGGAGCCATTCGCGAACAAACTTCTAGAAACAGGCGTGCCCGTTACAATTCGTGGGCACAGCATCGGGTTTAGCGTGGAGCACTATCGCCGATTGCGCGACGTCGAGCGAATCTGGCTGTTTCCACATCACGCCGCGCAGATCGAACAGAGAAACATAGAGTCCCTGTCCGTCTCGTATGACAGTGCGCTCTACTATCCTGCCACGCCGGGCCGCAGTGTTGTCCGCGCTGGTGCAGCCAAAGCAGGGAAAGACCTCGAAGGATTTCTTCGCGTCGCGAGGCTGTGTGCTGACGTCGACTTCACGCTCATAGTGACTGGGTCAGATGACGACTATCTTCACGAGCTTGCAGTGCAAGCGCCAAAGAACGTGACGCTGCATCGGCATGTTCCGCCCGCGGCAACCGCGGCGCTCGTACGGCAAGCGCGAGTGTGCCTGCGTGGGCACGACATCCAAGGTCACCCGTACGGAATGCCGATCTCCATCGCGGAGGCGCTGGGCGCCGGCTTACCCATCGTGGCGAGAGCCGGAGGGCCGGAAAAATACGTGGCCGACGCGGGAATGTTCTACCGGACAGACGAAGAGGCAGCAGCATTTGTGTCTGACGTCATGAGCTGGCCTGCTGAGCGTTGGCAAGAAGCGCGCGCGCGTTCGCTAGCACGTGCGCAACGGTTCGACGCCGATCTCGTTCTGCCTCGCATCCTCTACGTGTGGCGCCATTTGACGCCTTGATGGCATTCAGGTTTAATCGATAGCTGACATAGGGAAGGGCAACCTTCCCACCGCGACCTGAGTAACAGGCGCTCCTCGACGGGAATTGTCCCGCCGGCGAGCGCCTTTTGTTTTGGCCGCACGGGTTCTCTGCCGCACTGGGTTGGCGGCGAGTTTGAGGGGTATCCCGCCCTCAAAGGAGAAAAGCACACATGGCGACGAATCAAGGCAACACCTCTCGACGGCTGTACTTCGACGTGATCCTCCCGGCCACGCGGAACAGCCAGTCGTTCCTCTGCACGCAGTTCACTGCGGGCACTCCTGGCGACCGTTACGGCACGCTGCTTCGCGCGCTGGAGGCGTGCACAGGCAGCACCCCGCCGTCGACGAAGCGCTCGCGCGCGGTGAGCGCGTGGTACCAGCCGGTGGGCATCACGCCGCAGAACGTGACCACGCCCATCAACGAGCTGTTCTCTGTCGCGTTCATCTCGCCGGTGGCGAACGCCAACTACTCGACGGAGCAGACGAAGCTGCCGTACCTGACCGTGGGCAACACGGCGGTCGCCAACAAGGCGGGAAACGAGGCGATCTACAGCGTGACCTCGGGAACCTACCGGCACTTCGCCGCGCAGGTGTTCAAGGTGCGCGCGACCTCGGGCATCGGCTTCGGCGGCACGATCTCGTCGCACGGCGTGCTCTACGTCCAGCGCCCGCACTCGATCGAGGTCTAGTCAGCGCGGAGGACTGCTAGTAAGCTGGCGTGCATGAGCCGCCGGGTGCTGGAAGTCCTCACGCTCGACAAGATCGAAGGCGTCGCATTTCCAGAGCCGGTCCGCCTCGTTTTCCTCCCCCCGGATCGAGGCGGACCGCACGTGTCCGCAATTCGGTCGACCCTCGCGCCGCAAGGTCGTTTGCGCCTGTCCGCATCCCCCGGGCGGCTGTTTGCTGACCTAGATCCTGGGTCGCCTGAAGAGCCGGTGCTTGCGCTCGACACGATCGTGCGCAACGACGCCACTGGGTTAGAGCGCATGCTACGCAGCGTGCTTCCGCACGTCGATGAGATCGTCCTCGGTGTAGACGGGCGCAGCGACGATGCGACGCTGAAGGTCGCGCAGGCGTATGGCGACTGCGTGTTCGTGTTCGAGGGTGCGGACATTGGGTTGTCCCAAGAGGAGTGGACGCCAAGCGAAACGAATCCACGGGGCAAGATCGACTTCGCGGCTGCGCGCAACCTGGGGCGTTCGCGCGTGCGCGCACCATGGGTCCTTGTAGTCGACAGCGACGAGTATCTGGAGACACAAGTTGACTTGCGAGCGATCCTTGCAGGCGCCCCGCTAGAAGTCGGAGCGTTTCGACCCACAGTCCGTATCGTCGAGGGTGGTCAGTGTACGTTCGAGTCGAACGATCACCAACGCCTCGCTAGAGTGAAGTATCGTTGGACGGAGCCTGTGCACAATCAGCTCGTGTGCCACGACTCCGTGCCGCCATCGAGAGTCGCGGTGGCCATCATCTCTGACACCAGCTTGCGGGACGAAGACGAGCAAGCTGCGCGGGATGCGCAGCGTGATGTCGGTGTTAGCGCGTTGGAAGAAGCAGCGCTGGCGGGCAATCTGAACGCCTACTTCCACTTGGCCAAGCATCGCATCAAAGGGCCACTCGCGGAGGCCGTGCGCGCTGTAGAGGATTTCCGTTTGCGGTGCGAGCCGAATAGCATTCTTGGGTGGAAGCGCCAGTGGCTCGCGCTCGGTCTCGCCTTCGAGTTCTACACGCGGGAGAACGACTTGCAGGAGGCAAATCGGTGGGCCGTGCGTGCGCTGCTAGACGGTCCGTCGATCGCGGCATTCACGCTTCTCGGGGACATCGCGGAGGACGAAGGTGACTTGCGTCGCGCGTTGTCTTGGTTCGAGTGCGCATGCGCGATGAGCGACGACGTGAACATCACGTGGCCACGCATCACTCATCTGCGTTGGGGACGCCTCGCGGCTCTGCGGCTAGCGCTATCGAGTCCTGAGGCGACGGCACACGCGCTAGCGCTGCTGAAGGGCGAAGCTACTACTTCCGCCGCGGAACCGGGCAGTGCGCCTGCTTCATCAGAAACAGCCCCGACGTCAGGAACTTGAGTCCAAGCAAGAAGCTACCGAGCCAGACGGCGTCGACGCTGATCACGGCAGCGAGATCTGTGACGGGCGCGTCGACGTACTCCTCGACTGTCGTAGCGTAGCGCTTCAGCCGCGACCACCCCGATTCGGAAGGCGGAGCGGCAGCGGGCGCTTGCCCGAAGATCATCCGTGCTACCGGAGTTTGAAGCCGACAGCCATCGCGATACTGGCCAGTGCGGCACCGAAGAGGATCTTTCCGAGGTCACCCATGTCTGGAAGCATGCCTGGTGAGCGGCCCCGACGTCAAATGGTCGATTTGACGCATCCATCACGTCCCCTGTACGCTGTAGTTCGTGCTCGTCGGTCAGCCCCAGCTCGGATTCTCCGTCACCGATCCGTTCAAGAAGGTGGGGCAGTTCGTGTACAAGTCGCACGTCATCGGGACGAAGGCGATTGTGAAGGCCATCAAGGACCCGCGCGTGCAGCAAGCGGCGGCGCAATCCGCGCAGCAATACGCTGCGCAGTCGGGGCAGGGTGGTCAATACGCCGCGCAGTACGCGAAATATTCGCCGTACATTCAAGCAGCGCGCGGCGCGTTCATGCCGCCGGGAGCCGTGCCGGGACCGGGTGGACAGCCGATGATGCCCGACGAAGAGGGCGAGATGGCTCCAGCCGCGTCGCCTGTGCAGCACGGGAATCTGTTCACCATCGGCGCCATCCTCGGCGTCGGAGTTCTCGCTTTTCTCTTGCTGAGGAAATGACCACATGTACTTCGGCCAACAGGCGATTCAGACTCCACCCCGTGCGATGATCCGACCGCCAATCCCCCCGATGGCGCGACCGACGTGGACGGCGCGTCCGACGACACCACCGCCACGGTTTGCGCCACGACCGATTCCGCCGCACATCGTGACGGCTCCGCGGCCCTTCGCGCCGCCGCCGTCTGCACCGCGCTTCGCGCCGCCGCCGCGTCCGTACGTGCCGCCGTATGACGCTCTCCGCGCGCAGCGTGCCGCACGTGAGCTGGCGATGATCCAAGAGCGTCGGCGCCTCGCAGAGATCCGGCTCATGGAAGCGCGCGCTCGGATGGCAGCAGCGCGCTCGGCGCGCGAGGCTGCGGCAGCTCAGACGGCGTTGATCGCGGCGCAAGCGCAGGCGCAGGCGGCTGCGCAGGCGGCAGCGACAGCAGCACAGGCACAAGCGGCGGCTGCGCCCATCGTCACGACGCCCGCCCCCGCCCCGGTGACTCCTGCGCAAAGCGTGTCGCCATCGCAGCCAGGCGTTGACTTGACGCCACAGCAGGACGCGTCGGCAGCGGAGGCCGCTGCGGAGGCGCCCGCGCCGAAGAAGTCGAAGCTGCCGCTCGTGATCGGGATCGTCGCGGTCGGCGGCATCGCGGGATACTTCTTCCTGCGCAAGAAGAAAAAGAAGAAGACGCACGATGCGCCCGTCGAAGGCTACCGTCGGCGCCGTCGGAGATAGCGCGTGCTGGTAGGACAGCCACCGTTCGGTTTCTCGATCACGTCGCCGTTCAAGCAAGCGGCGCGCGCGGTCCGGTATACCGTCGCAAAGCCCGCTGAGTTGACGATGCGCGCGACACGCGCGGCGATGCCATTTCCGCTGCCTGGTCGTACGCGGTACGCGCGACGACGGCGCACGCATCACTCTGGGTGGTCCGGAGTCGACGACGAAGCGCTCGGCTTTTCAATCACCGCCCCCTTCAAGAAGGTGGGGAGCGCGGTCAAGACCGGCGTGAAGTACACCGTCGTCAAGCCCACGCAGTACGCGGTCAAGGGAACGAAGATCGCCGCGAAGGCGGTCTACAAAGCGCACGCAATCCCGACGCAGTGGCTCGCCATCAAGCCGACGATGTGGCTCGCGGAGAAGGCGACTGCGCCTGTGAAGAAGCGCGTCCAGACGCTCGTCAATCGCCGCGCGGCGAAGCTCGCGTGGGATCGGCGCAAGTCAAAGACGCCAACGCCGGCGGAGCACAACGAAGCGCGGACGTGGACGCGCAATCGCCTGCTGAAGATGTCGGTGATCGTGCCAGCGGCGCCGCTTCTCGCAGCGTTCGCTGGCGCGCCCGACGACTACCAGCTCGGCATCGCCCCCGCGGTGGTCGCGGCGGCTGTGCCTGTTCTCTTGGCTGCCGCAGCCGTGGTCCTCCAACAGCTCGCCAAGTCGGGGGAGGCGCCCGCAAACCCCACGGACCCCGGCGCGCCGGCTCCACCCCCGCCGCCCGGGGCTGACGGCGGACCGCCGCCGCAACCAGGCGAGGTTGATTTGACGCCGGTGCAAGACGCAGCGGCCGAAGCTGCGGAGCAAGGCGCGGAGGCGATGCAGCAGGTAGCCGCGCAGGCTGGTGGGCGACAGCGTGTCGGGGGGATGACGTTGCCGAAGGGCATCAGCAAGAACCACATGCTGATCGGCGGGGCCCTTCTCGGTGGCGTGTTGCTCATCGCGATGCTGAAGCCAAAGAGCGGCGGCAAGGACAAGGACTAAAACCGCGATTTGACGAGGGTGCCCCCCGACGGGCATCCTGTAGTTCGTGCTCTACGACGGCGGCGCCATGGCCCTACGGGCGCATCAGGTCGGGTCGCTTGCGGACCGCGTGGTGTTGCTGCGTCGCTTGGTGTGGTTCGGGGAGCAGGCATTCGACCGCCACTCACCGCCAGTCGGCAGCTTGAAGGACCCGCGCATGCGGCAGATCGGTCTCGCGGTCACGCAGGTGTGCCAGGCGCGCAACGACATGTGCGAGCTGGGTGCGATCTTCGACTTCACGAAGCGGAACGTCCGCTACACCGGCGACATCACGAACAAGGACACGTTCCAGTCGGCATGGCGCACGCTCCAGATTGGCGGAGGCGATTGCGACGACATGGCCGTGCTCAACTCCGTGCTCGCGATGGAGAACGGCTTCACGACGAAGTTCCGGATCACGTCGAACACCGGCGCGACGTGGGATCACATCTACTGCCTCGCTGGCGTGCCGAAGATGCAGCCGCGAAAGTGGGTCGCGCTCGACACGACGTTGCCGGGGAACAACAAGTTCGGCGTCGAGCCGCCGCGCGCGAAGAAGGAAGATTTCGACGTGACGGAGCCGAGACGATGAGCTGGCGGGCGAAAGTCGAACGGGTGATCGGCAAGCTGTCCGCGCAGGCGTACCGTGCCACCAACACAAGCCCCTCCGGCAGCAAGTACAAGCGGCACCACCCATACCGGATCCCCGAGGAGGCACAAGAACTCGTGGCGTGCCTCGGGGATCGCGATCAAGTACGCGGCGAGCGCACGTGCAAGACGATCATGGAAGGATTGCGGCGAAGAAGGGCGGACATCGACTGATGAGCCGCTCCGACGGCAACGTCCGCACGCTCGTGCTGCCCGACGGCGGCACGCTCACCATTCCGCTGCCCGGCAGCAAGGCGCGGTTCGCGCACAAGCCCGGCGGGCTGCTCGCCGAGGCGGAGTCGCGGACCGTCCCCACGCTCGTGATCGGCATCGTGCTCGGCGCTGCGGTCGGTGCCGGCGTCGCGGTGTGGTGCATGCGAGGACGATGATGCTGCAGCCTGGCCTACCCGCGCAGCCCCCAACGAGCTTGCAGGTGCTCGGGGGGATCGTGTGGAGAATCGTCACCAACCTTTGCACAGCACGTGCACACTGTGACGTCATCATCACGATCAAGGACGGCCGCGTGCAGTTCGTCCGCGTGAACCAGACGTTTTTGCCAGAACAGCTCCCTCGGGGTTAGGCTAGTCGTCATGCTTCTCGCCGCCGGGCCAAGCGCCAACCCCTTCCCGCACCGTAAAAAGTGCGATTGGATCGAGCAAGGCAGTGGCTTGAGCGTGCGCATGTGCGAGGACGGCGAAGTGCTCATGTGGCACGACGCCAACACGCGAGAGACGTGGTTGCACGGAGAGAGGCCGCCGAAGCGCTGGCGAAGGTTCTTCAGACAGCACCACTTCAGCGGATGCGGGCTCGGCGCAGCGGAGCCTGGCGTGTGCCCACCGAAGCCAACCATCAAGCCCACCCCGCTCGCCAAGATCCGGCGGCTCCAGAATGCGCTTCGCGGGCTGAGCAAGCGCGTGAAGGACCGTGCGATCAACGTCGTCGCTGATGGACTGATCGGACCGCATACCGTCGCCGCGACGAATCGCGCGCTGTCTGTGCACGCACCCGGTTTCGGCTCGGGCGGGTTGACAAAGGCGCAGGTCGTGCGGCTCGCACCACAGATTGCTGCCTACTTGGAGAAGGCGCCGTACGTGGCCAAGTCGACAGCAGTCGCCGCGATTCCAGAGCCGCTGCCCTCGTCGCCGTTTGTCGCGACCGCCCAACCGATGGTACAACCAACAATGCCGGCTGCGATGCCGGGAGGAGCACCGATGCCCGCCTACTACCCGCCGCCCCCCGCGTTCTACCCGCCACCGGCGTACGGGCCACCTGGGTACGGGCCCCCGCGTGCTCCTGGCGGGCTTCCTGCTGACCGTGCGACGCTGGACGTGCGCGCATTCATCCCCGCGCAGTACGAGCACGTGCGCATCACCCCCGCGACGGGACTCGCCATCGTCGCGTTCGGCCTTCTGGCCGTGATGGCGGTGTCCAAGATCCGCGGCGAGCGCCACCACAAGCGGAGCGACTAGTGGCGCTCAACGTTGTCCAGGTCTCGACAGGCTATCCGACCTCCGGCTTTAGCTTGCCGGATCTGATCTCGCTTTGCATTCGAGACGACGATGGCACTGGCGGCGCGCTCTACCTGAACGGGCTCGGGGTCACCAATATCCTCAACAACTCGTTCGATCTCAAGTTGCTATTCACCGGTGTGGGACTGGTGTTCAATTCGTATCCGCTGCTGCGTGCATTTCGCGCAGTGAATGCTGCGACAGGAAACGCAGAGATGCTGGCGCAGGTCGCGAAGTATCTGGAGATCAACTACTACCCGATCGCGGGCGGTGCGATCCCGCTTCGTTTTGTGCCGATCGCGGGGCTCGGTGGCGATCCGCCTACGGTGTCGTACTTGCAGATCATCGCAGCCGTTGGAACCATCGGCGACACGTGGCGCCTCAACTTGAAGCTTCGCCACACGGTCACGAACTGAAAGGACAACATGGCCGTCACCGTAGTCCCCGTCGATTCAGGACAACAATCGGGTGGGATTAGCCTCCCCGACTATTGCTCATTCTGCATCAGCAACAGCGGAGGCGATGTGGGGCAGGTGCTCATCAACGGGATGGGCGTCACTAGCGCATCGATCGTGAACGCGTTCGATCTCAAGACGATGTTCACGTCAGCGGGCTTCACATTCCGTTCGTATCCGCTGCTACGCGCCTTCCGGATCGTCGGCACGGTAGCGGACGCGCACACGCAGTTCGTCACGCACCTCGACATCAATTCGTTCTTGATGGGCGCGGTTGGCGCCACCACAGGGATCGGCATCGACTATCTGCATGGAATCGGAGGCGGGCCGTCGAACGTTCCGTATCTCGGCATCAGCGTGCCAGATGCGAATGCGATCTGGCGCGTCGATCTGCGCTTGCGTCACTCGATCATGAACTGATGCGCAGACGTATCTGTACGCGAGTCGCCGCCAAGCGAAGCTTCGCTCGTCGAAGCTTCCGCTGGAAGCGCAGCGGTCGCGGCACGGTACTCGTCGGGTGTCCACGCGGAAAGTGGGATCAGCGCACGCAGCGCTGCCGCGTCGGCACGCGCGCGTACGAAGTGTGCAAGAGATCTCGATGATCCACCCGACGCCCATCGGGCAGCAACCCGTGCCGTTCTGCACGACACAGCTCGGCGCCTTCTCGTCCGACGCACGCGTCGCGATCACACAGGCGCCGGACTACTTCGTGTGGTGGTACACCGCGAAGTCAATCGGGCTCGGCGTCGCCGTCGGGGTCATCGGATTCTTGATCGGGCGCGCGACGGCGAAGCGATGAAGTTCCGCGTCTACATGGACGAAGTATGTCCGAACACGCGGACCCATCGCGGGCTTCTGCACCACACGACGCTCGTCGGCGACTACGAAGCGCCGAACAAGCGTGCGGCCGCGCGGGCGGGCAAACGCGACTCCAAGTACGGTGCGCACGGCGACATCACGAACGAGCTGCCGCGTTGTACGCGACGGTGGTGGGCCTACCCGCGATGAAACGACGACGTACACGTCTTCGCGGATCGAAATCGGCGGCGCCGACGTGCCTGGCGTGGGGCGTGAAGTTCAGCGTGCCTGGTAGCCCTGAGGTTTGGACATCCCCACGCGGAACAGGCACGCGAGCGTCCGAAGAAGCAGCGCGGTTCGAATCGCGGGAAGCCGCCGACGATCACGTGCGCCGCATGTCTGGGCCACGAAGCTCTGTGCGTGCGCGCGTCGCATGTATTCCCGAGAGCAAACCGTACCCGAAGTACGACTGGTCGAAGCGGCGCTAAGCGTCCACGCCGCGATCGACCGTGACATCCTCTACCGCGAGAGCGTCGATCGTGATGCGCACGTCTTCGTATGCGATCACTTGTGAGCCAACCCTGTCCACCATCGCTTGGCGAACTTCATCATCTTCGAGTGGCCCGGCGTGCTCGAAAACGAAGTGCATGAGCGCCGTACCCCGAACGCGCATCAGTGGTGGGGGCGCCGCTGGCGAAGCACGAACGTCAAGCCGCCCACGAGCCAGAAACCGGCGGCATGCGCGACATGCGCGATGGCGTCCTTCGTCGCGCTGTGCTCGCCGTCCATCAGCTTGCGCGCGCCCATGCCAGCGACGAGACCCGCGATGCTGCCGAGCGCGACGGGGAGCGCGAAGTCCCAGATGTTGACGGCGCAGGCGGCCTCGGGAGCGGCGATCAGGTGACGGGGCACGTCTCCACTCTACCGCCGATTTGACAGCGGCCCAAACCGTACGGCACACTGGCTGCACATAGGCGAGGCGTAAACCGCCTCGCGCTCTCAGCGGACCTGAGTAACAGGGCGCTCCGACGGAAACGTCAGGGCGCCCTTTTTGCGTTTTCAAACCCCAAACCAAAGGCGCTCACGATGATGATTCCGACCGGCCGCGCAGGCGAATCCATCCCGCAGCTCGTGATGCGCACCGGGATCATCCGTCCGGTCCGCCCGGAGAACGCGCGCCGCGACATCTCGATCGCGCACGTGGAAGCGGCGACGCGCCTCGCGGTCGGCCAGCCGATCTCGCCCGCGTTCCTCCCACCCGCGCCGGCGCCGCTCACGCCTGCCGCGGTCACGCCAGCGATCCCCGCACCGGCAAGCCCCACGACGTCGGCGGTCGCGCAGTGCGCGACAGCGACGCCTCCGATGCCGTTGCCGGTCGCGCCTGCGCCGATCCCGACCAGCCCGTCCGGGCAACACCACTGGCACCGGATGCACCGTCGTGTGCACCCGTTGGCGGCCGAGATCAGGCGGCTGCATCCGCAAGCGCGTCTGCACGGCGCCGACGACATCCTGCTCGGCGAGTGGCAGGGGCGGCCGCAGGCGAAGTTCCAAGTCGCGGCCGCGCCCACACGTCCGGGCGCGCAAGCGGCTGTCAACGCGCTCCGTGAGAGCGCCCGCATCCTCCGCCAGACGGGGCTCGGCACGCTGCCGCCCGAGCTGGTCGGTGGCCCGCTCGCTGCGCTCCTGCGCGGCGGAGCTGTGGAGTTGCATTTCCAGAATGGGGTCGTCGCACGTACGGCCCTCTGACCCAACAACGACCCCAACCAAGGAGAGACACATGGCCAAACGACGTCACTGCCGGTTCGGCGTGAACAAGCGAACTCACCACTGCCTGAAGCAGCCGCGCCACGGCGGTCTCGGGCGTTCGCGTCGGCGCCGCCGGCGTCGGTAGTTCCTCGTCGAGAACAGAACCACAACCATCAACCTCTGACGACGGAAGGAAACCAACACCATGGCTCGACACAGATTTCGGGGATTCGGTGAAGGCATCGGTTCCCCGCACATCGCAGGCCCGCTGATCGGCGGTGGAGCGACCCAGCTCGGCATCATGCTGGCGCACCTGCACGCCAAGAAGAACCCACAAGCTCTGCGCCACGCCGGCATCCACGGCGCGGTGCTGGGCGCGATCGTCAGCGGGGCGCTCACGATGTCGTCGAAGTACCGCGACACCGGAATCGCCGCGCTGGTCACGGTCGGCGTCATGACGCTGCCCCGCATCCTCGAAGGCTTCATGGGCCTCGGTCACCGCGACGAGACCATGAAGGGCTACGAGCTGGGCATCATCACCCCCGAGCAGTACCACGCCCTGTCGGATTCGGAGCCGGTCGTTCAGCTCCTCGACGCGGGCGGGGGCGTGATGGGCACGCACGTGGCCGAAGAGGTTCACCCGATGGCCGGCGCCGGCGCATCCGACTACGTCGAGATGCTCGGCAACGGCGGGTTCGGGACGAACTTCCTCCAGCCTGGCTAGCGGGCGAGCCGCGTCGCTCGGCTCAGCGAGAGGCTGGGCGACGCGGTGAGTTTTCTCCTCTCGCAAAGGGCCGCGGGTCCCTCACTCACCAGCAAGCGCCGCCGGTCGTTTCACCGGCATGGTCGCTGGGACCACACCGGCTACGCCGACCCCAGCAGAGAGAAACATCACCATGGCCAATCCCGGCACACTCACCGTTCGGGTCAGGGGCGTCCCCTTCCCGATCGAGTTCGCTGACTGGACGCACGATCGCCTCTACCACACGGTGGAGTTCGAGGGCGGAGACGCACAGACCATCCAGACCTTCATCGGCGCGCAGGGCTCGCCGATCCCGGGTGGAAACCGCGTCCTGACCCCGGCCGACACCAACATCCCGCGCTCGGGTGACACCGGGTTGCAGGAAGGGTGGGAGATGCTGATCTACAGCATCCAGATCTACGTCGTCCGCGAGATGGCCCGGAACGCGAACCAGCAGTCGTTCTCGCTCCAGGACATCACCACGGCGGCTGGTGGCGCGACGCAGTTCTCGCGCAACGCCCACCTCGGTGGGTACGACCCGGCCAACGTGGCGGGTGGCGTGCTCTTCGACTTCCTCCGGAAGACCTACCACAAGTTCCAGGTCAACCAGAAGGTGCAGTCGGAAGGCACCGTCGACAAGTACCCGCAGGGAAGCGGGCCGAGCGTGTTCGGCACCACGACCGCGCTGGAAGTCGCGAACAACGGCGTCCCCTCGCCGCGCGACCAGAGCGCCTTCGTGCTGCCGATCTGGCTGCGGCCCAACATCGCCTACGTGGGCCTGCTGGCTCCGCAGGCGGCGCTCGGCATCGGTGGCCCGGCGGCGGCGGCGGGACCGCCTTTCCCGACGGTCGGCGGGTACTTCGACTGGTCCGGCATCCCGGCGACGAACCTCGGGTTCGACGTGAAGGAGACGCTGGAAGGCCTGCTGAAGCGCCCGGTCGTCTAGCGACGCCGGCGCAGCAACGCGCCTGAAACGAGGGCGGAGTGGCGAAAGCTGCTCCGCCCTTTTCTTTTGCCCGATTTGACCCACCCGCCCTCGCCGGCCTATCATCGTTTTCCATGAGCATCTCGCCCGGCCTCGAAGCGATGATCGTCCAGCTCCTCCCGTGGATTCAGCGGTTGAAGATGGGCATCGACCCGATTCTCAACCAGCCGATCATCCGCCAGCCGTACTCGTTGCCGCTCGCGGCTGGTCAGGTGATCCCTGCCGGTACGACTGGCGCGATCCTCAACTCGACGTCGTTCAACTACAACTTCGAGTGGCCATTCGAAGTTCATGCGGTGAAGTTCTCGCAGGACATCGCGCACACGTATCGTGACTGGCGCGTGTCCTTCCAGGACCAGACGTTCCAGCAGCCGCTCCAGAAGAACGCCAGCCTCGTGGCCGATCTCGTCGACGACAACACGGGGAAGTGGGAGTGGAAGTTCCCGTGGGTCATCCGTCCGAAAGGTGGCGGCATGACCGTGACCGTCGACAATCTCGACGCGGTGAACCCGATCACCGTCGACATGTCGTTCCTCGGCTACCAGCTCGTTCCGAAGCAGGGCATGCCCACCTGAGCCGCTGATGGCTGATGGTGGAGGAAACATCGGTCTGATTCCTGGCGTGCGCATGACGCCAGCGTTTCGGCCCACGCCCAACAGCGAACCGCTGGGCGCGCTCACCGGCGCGCCTGTACGGACGATCTTCCGTAGCTACCAGGTCATCCCGGCAAGCGCGGTGGGTGTGGGAGGAAACGAGGCGACACAGATCGTGCCGCCGACCGCGGCGAACCGCCTAGTCGTCTTGCTCGCGCCCGCGGTGAACTTTCGTATCTACATCGGCGATTCAGGCGTGACGCCACTGACCGGATTCGCGCTTCCCGTCGGTCAGCCGTACGACGCGGTCATCCCCGGCTTGCAAGACATCTACGCGGTGACAGACGCTCCCGTCTTCCTCCGTCTTCAAGTCCAGATCGCCCCGATTCTCTACGCCGAGCAGCAGCGAAAAGTGGGGTAGCCGCACGTGTGGTTGTTGGCGCTCATCGCGTTGGCGGGCGTCGGGACTGCCGCGTACAAGCTCACGGGTAGCGCGAATCTATCGCACGTTGCCGCGGGCTTGGGGCTGCCGCTCGCGTACGTGCGGCTCGCCGACAAATGGGCGAAGCGCCGTGGGCTGCCGCTCAATTGGGTGCTGACAACGATCTTGGTCGAGTCTGGAGGAAAGCCCAACGTCGCCGGTGACGCTGACGGCCGCTCCGCTGGATTGATGCAGGTCAACACTGTCGCGCACGCCAAAGAGATGGCTGCTGCGGGGGTGTCACGCGCGCAGATGTTCCAGCCAGCAACGAACATCGAATGGGGCACGAAGTACCTTCGCGAGTTCCGCGACAAGGTGCTGGTGGCGCTGGGCGGGCGCTCGCCACCTATCCCGCTCGACTATGTCGTTCGGCTGGCCTACAAGGGCCCAGAGACCGTGTACAGCGTTCTACGTCGTGGAGGCAATCCTGCGTCGCTGTCGTGGGCACCGGACGCGCTCGCCAACTGGCAGAGGAAAATGGCGCTGGTTCAGAGCGCAGAAGCGCGTGGAAGGGCCGTTTTGACCCACGGTCGGCAGACGGTGTAGGCTGTAGAACATGATCACGCGGACCTACATCGTCCAGATGCCACTGGAAGGGCCCACCACCCCGCTGGACATCTTGGTCGAGTCCGCACCTGGATCACAAGATGATCCCGTGCTGCCGGGCGACGGGAAGTATTACGAATGGCGTGGGCGCCCGCTGCGCTTCCCCGTGTTGGCTGCTGCAGGCGCCGCGGGGGGGTTCGTGCCACGCTTGCGCCTCGGGTTCCTGGTGACCATCACGCCGATCGCGGCCGCGATTCAAACCGACCTGCCAGGCGTGCAGCTCTCCGAGTCGCTCGCGGAGCTGGCCAGCACGGATAGCGGGCCGTCGATCAACATCCCGACGCTCGCCGACCCGAGCGGAGAGGCCGCGATTCGTCTCATCGGCGGCGTGGCGACTGCCGGGCTGTTCTACGTCGTGACGCTGATGTGTCCCGAGGCCAAGGACGAGGACCGCAGCAACACGGGGCTCTAATCGGTGGCCTGGTACGCACATTCCACGCGCCGCGGGTTCGTCGTCACCGCACGCGCTCGTGTCCGTGGCGGTCGCTACGCCTTCGGTCCGTACGGCAGCAAGAAGCGCGCATGCACGATCGCGCAAGGGCAAGGGCACGGGAAGCATCCGATCGGCTGTCCGTTCACCAGTGCGTTCGGTCGTAGCCGCCGGCGCCGGAGACGTCGATGATCTCGCCCTCCTCACAGCTCGGCGCCGGCTACGCGCTGGTGCCGCACAGCTCGCCGATCCCCGACGTGATCCGGGTGCCTGGCTCGAACGTCGTTCACGCGCATGCAGGCAACACCGTCTTCCGCACGCCCCATCTCGTCGTGCGTGAGGCCGAGGCCGGCTCCGGCTACCCGATCGACCTCTCGACGATGATGTTCGACCACAACGGCAACCTCGTGCCAGCAGACGCCAGCGCGCACGACATGTTTCGAGGCGCGATGGAGCCCGTGTACGCACGGCCAGTAGGGTCGACGTTGCGGGGACTCGTGCCGGCGATCTCGATGTTCGTCGGCGCTGGCCTTGGCTACCACGCGACGCCAGAGCGCAAGCTGTGGGGCGCAGTCGGCGGTGCGGTTGTCGGAGGGATTCTCGGCCTTTTGTTCAGGTGATGCGTGATCGACGAAGCAGGGCGTCGTCTCATCGCGGAACGTAACGGGCTCGGCGCCTTCGTCTTGCCGCCCGAGATCCGCAACGAGATGAACGCGGTCAACCAGCTCGTCGACGGGCTCGGCGTCTCAGTGAACGAGCGGCGAGGGAAGCTGCCCGCGAGCACGGTCAAGCACTTCGAGCAGTTCTGGAACGAATGGAAGGTGTTTTACGCGCGCAATGCGTCGAGCTGGTCGGGCGGCGTGTACGATCAAGCTGTTGAGTTTCGCCGACGCGCCGTCGAGTGGCGTGATCGCCTCGCGAAGGCTGGCGCCGACGTCACACCAGAACAGCTTGCGCCGGCGAAAGACCTCATGAAGGACGTGCTCATCAAAGTCGGCATCGGCGTCGTGGTCCTCACGGGGTTGTTCATCGCCGGAAAGCTCGTACATACAATCGTGCTTGGCGGTGTCACGGGCTCGCTTGGGGAAGCCGAGGCGGCTGCCGTTGCGCTGATGGATGCGCAGCGCCGAAGGCGCCGCGCGAGTCATCGTCGTTCGTAGTAAGATAGGTGGTACATAGCCGGCAGAACACCGCCGGAAGCTGGGTGACCAGAGTAACTGGCGCTCCTCTCGGGAAACCGAGAAGGGCGCCTTTTTGTTTTTGGATTGATGATGCTGAAGCACCCCTCGCAAATCGGACAGCAACCACCGAAGCCGTCGAACACCGGTGTAGCCGCGGCTGTGTTCGGTGGGCTTCTCGCTGTCGGCGGCGCGGCCGCCGTCGCCTACGCTTCGCGAAGCCGCGCTCCGCAACCGCAGCCCAAGCTCGGTCGCCCACGTATCGTGTTGAAGAAACCGTGCAACTGCGGAAGGTGATCTGTGGGTAGCGGGTTGATGACGGGAGGCTTCGACGGGTGGTTGGGTCCGTCGCCTAGTGGCGGTGGAGGCAGCGGTGCGGTTGTCCTTGTTCATTCGGGTGTCGGCATCAACGTCGACAACACCGATCCGACGAATCCGATCGTCAACAACACGGGTGTCCTCACGGTCACGGAGGGCACGGGCATCAACGTCGACAATACCGATCCGCAGAACCCAATCGTCTCTCTCGACACCACCACGCTGCCGCTTTGCTGGTCGGGCACCTATTACGACTTCTGTATCGCGGCCGACGGGCACATCACGGTCACACAAGACCCGCCCTCGACTGGCGCGGACTCGGACGCTAATCCAGCGTTCCTGTTCCGACGACACTTCACCGTCAACTGGCCCGCGTACGGCCTGTGGGGCGAGTACGACACCCGTTACGATCAGTTCACCGGCGCCGACGACAAGGGTGGCGGTCAGTTCTACTATTACGAGACCGACAGCACGAGCACGCGCCGCCGCGTGGCGACGCACCAGGTGTACATCGATCGACAAATCTCCGCGTCCGGCTACGACCCTGCACTCGCGCCGGACACCGGATCGCGGACCGCGTTCAACAACTGGTTCCTCACGAACCGCTTCGACGACGCGAGCTTCCTCACGTGGGACGCAGACGGGGTCCATATCAAGGATGCTCTCTTCCCGAACGGCGGCCCTTACACGCTCTTCTCGCACCAGACGAACATGTGGGGGCAAGCGAATATCTCGAACGCGCCCGAGGTCGATTCAGAGCTGGTCTTCCAAGCCGTCGCGATCGGCAAGCATCGGGGGGCAGGCGAGCGCCGCGCCTTCTACAACCTCTTCCATCTCGACGACGTGACCAACGAGGCGGGCCACGTGGAGTGGTGGGTACGGAGCGGGGCGCCGGCGGCGACGCTCGCCCTGTCCCTTTACACCGACAAGATGCAGTTCCCGGCTGTCACCGGAGCGCTGTCTGCCGCAAACACGGGAGCGCTCGCGTACGACGGAACGCTTGATCGTCTTCAGCTTTCCAACAACGCAGGCGCCTACTCGTCGATACTGACGGCCGCGGACATTGGCCCGACGACCGGATCGATCGTCACCGACATCGTTTCGACCGAGCAAGATCTGGAAACGGCCACGACGTTCACAGTCGTGCCGAATTCAGCAGGACGTAAGTTCTTGCCGATCGCGGCCTACGTCGAATTCACGAACGTCAACACGCTCGCGACGGGGCCGTCGTTGAAGCTCGGCAACAACGGCGCGCACGACAACGTCGCTGGTGTGCTCGCTGTGGCCAACACCGCAGTCACGGGAAGCGCTCCGCCTTTCGTGATGGCCTCCGACGTCGCCATCATCGATCTCAACGCGACGGGCATCATCTGCGAGTTGACCGTGAACGCGGCCGCCACGACGTGCTTGGGGCGCATTCACGTCATCGGCGTCTACACGACCTAGCGATCATGCACAAGAACAACCACAAGGCGAACGGAACCGCGAAGACCGCACCGCCGGCACCGACGCCACCCCCACCGCAGGCGAGTCCGCTAGCGTCACCACCCCCGCAGCAGCGCATCACATTGGGGGATCTGGAGGTGCGCTTGTCCCCGCGAGACGTGTGGATCATCGCGAACGGCGTGCGAATGACCCCATGGGGCGGCGGGGAAGAACGCGTGACGAGTCTCCATCGCATCTACACGGCGTTGCGCCTCGCGAAGGTCAACACGAGCGCGCAGATGTGTCCGCCAGCCGATGCGCGACCAATCGAGATCGTGAAGATGCCCGCTCAAGATGTTGAGCTGGTCATCCGTGTGCTGTGTGGCGAGGGGGACAAAGCTTTCAGCGGCGAAGCTGGCCCGACCATGAGCGATCTGGTCATACGGTTGCGCGAGCAGGTCAAGGCTGCTGTGCGCGCCGCTGTCGCCAAGCAGGTCGCCAAACAACCCGCGAAGGCGTAATGGCACACAAAGCAACTCCGTTTCCGCTCTCCAGTGCTGACGTCGCAACCACGTCTGTCAACGGCGCGATGTCTGCGGCGGACAAGACGAAGCTCGATGGCATCACAACGGGCGCGAATGCAGTGGTCGACGTCCAGTTGATCACTGCGACTGGCGCAGGGACGTGGACAAAGCCAACAGCAACGACCCCTCGCGACTCCTACGTGTACATGGCGGCCGGTGGTGGAGGCGCTGGGGCTGGTCGTCGAGGCGCGGCGGCCAGCTTGCGGGGCGGGGGCGGCGGGGGCGGTGGCGCGGGAACGTGCTGGTTTCGGTTCCCGTCGTGGCAGGCGGGCGCGACCGTCTCTGTCACCATCGGTGCGGGCGGCGGGGGGGCGGCGGGGCAGGGGAGCAACGACACGAACGGCGCGGCCGGGTCCGACGGTACGGATACGGTTTGGGCGTCGGGTTCGTTTCAAACGACCGCAACGGCCGGAACCCACGGCAACGGCGGCACGGGCGCGGCGGGTGGTACGGCTGGCGGTGCTGGTACCGCTAGCACGCGCGAAACGACGGCCAACCAGACGGGGGCGGGCGGTAACGGCCGCGCGGGCGGCACCGGCGCTGCAGCGCCAACAACGGCGCCAGGCGGCAATGAAAGCGCTGATTTCCTTATCGGCGGCGCAGGCGGCGGCGGTGGCGGCGCAGGCATTTCGGCCGCGGACGCCACGACCAACGGCGGCGCGGGCGGCAACGGCGCTCCAGTAGCGTCGGCGGCGATCACTGGCGGCTCAGCCGGCGCGGGCGCCGCCGCAGGGGGAGTCGGGTCGAACGCTCCTAACAGCGGCGTGAGCGGCGGCGGCGGCGGGGGTGGCGGGGCCTCGAACGGCGCCGGCCGTAACGGAGGCAACGGCGGCAATTACGGCGCAGGTGGCGGCGGTGGCGGCGCGTCCGTAAACGGCACTACGTCCGGCGCTGGCGGTAACGGTGCCAACGGCGTCATCCTAGTGATAACGTACTGCGGGTGAGGCTCGCTCTACCGATGCCCGTTGAGGCGCGCGACCTAACCGACGAGGACATAGAGCTGATCGCGAATCGGATTCGCCTCAGCGTGATCGACCAGCTCAAAACTCGGCGGGAAGAAGAGCGGCAAGCCGAGGCAGACGTCGCGAAGTTACCCCAGCTTGATACCCCAGCTTGATAGCGGCTAGGTCTGCTCCACATCCTCCAGCGCTCGCTCGGCCGCAGCCGCGCGCTCTTCGATCAGCATCAACACGTGCTGTGTGGCGCGCAGGACGCAGATCGAAAAGCCACCAAACCCCGCAAACCCCTCCTCCGCATAACGAGCTGGGACGCAGTGGTCGTCCACCATCACGTGGCAGTACGACATGATGCCCGCATCACGAGCCTCGGCGTAGACGCTTCCAGCGTCGAGTCTCCAGCTTCGAATGCCGACGAGCGATGGCTGCTCGCGCCATCCGATCTTGTAACGCTTGAGCCCGCGGCGCGCGTACACGGTGGCACGACGGAGCCGGAAGCGCTGGCGCGGGGTCAACGGGCGATAGTTTTCCGCCTTCGTTCCATCAGGGCCATTTCGAACGACGACCACAGTGCGGTTCATGGACACTGCCAGCACCGCACTTTCTTTGGCGTTAGGTGTTGAGGCCGCAGCACCTCGTGTCTACAAGCGAGCGTCAGCCATCGCCATCGGTACAAGCCCCGCGCGGGTTTGAAGCGCACGACCTTGCGCCACGGTTTTCGCGCGTGCGAAGTCACTAGCGATCCCGCTCCCCCGAGTCTACCGGACTCCGGTCCATCACAACCCCGCCTTCGTCAGACCCGCTGCTACGTCGTCATCGAGCACGTGCTTGTAGAAGCGTTCGGTAGTCTCGATAGACGCGTGCCGCATGAACTCGGCGGTCTCCGCGAGCGACTTCGTAGCGCGCAAGTATAGAAAGCCGGCGGTGTGCCGTGTCTTGTGGACGGCGACGTGAAGGCCCTTGGTCTTGGTCAACCCGACGGCCTCACATACAGTGGTCCAGATGTTGTGGAGCTGCGCGACCGACAGGTGCTCGCCACCACGCCCACAGAAGAGCGGAGCTTCGGTCGCCGTCGATTCGCCGTGCGCGCGCTTGAAGGCGAGCCAGCGCTGAGCGACGTCCCACGTGTCTGTCGAGATGGTGATCTCGGCTTCGATGTTCCCCTTCCCCGCCTCGAAGTAGCAGCGCGGCTTGCCGCTAGCGCCCCGCCGGAAGTCGCCGCAGCGAAACGAGCACAGCTCGAACCGTCGTGCCGCCGTGCCGAGCAGCACGAGTGCGATGGTCGCGTTGCGGACCGACCGCACGTCAGTGTCGGGGGTGGCGTCAAAGAGCGCCGTGCGCGCCCACAGACGAAGCTTCTCGAACTCTGAGATGGCAAGCGCGCGCCGCGGGTCCACGCGTGTCAGCTTGCGCCGTGGGCTCTTCGAACCGGATGTAGGCCGTTTAGCCATCTCTATTCCGCCAGCTCGAAGCAGTGGACAGGAACGTGGTAGGCCGTGCGGCTGCCGTCTTCCGTGCGCACGTGAATGCCCCGACGGTACATCCCGGTGACGACGACGATCTCATTCACCTGGAAGGCGGCGCTGTGGTCCGTACGCTTGAATGGCGTCAACACACGCACGTGCTTGCCCTTCAGTGATTTTGCCGCGATGGCAAGTCTACTCAAGTGGCTTCCTCGCGATGTCGACGTGCCGGCTCCAGCCGACGTGCTTGCACACGAGGCAACGGTACTCGTGGAAGGCGGCGAGCCCGCGGATCCCGCGGTTGCCGCCGCGATACAGCCTCGTTCGGCCTGTGCGTACGAGATGCGTACCCCGATTGCTCGCGGGAGATTCGGCGGGCGTCGGGAGGCTCGTCATGGCGCAGCTCGCACACGTGCGATTCGCGCTCGTCGAGCTTCGTCATCACCTGACCTGCGCGCATTCCAAGGGACGGTTTCCCTGCTGAAGACACACGCGTATCGTCTCGTTTCGCTGGCGCTCGGATTCGATACTGTAGCGCGTCTGGGTTCCGCAGCCACGAAAGCCGAGAACCCCGATCAGCAAGAACGCGCAGACAACACCCACCAGAAACTTTGTATCGGCATTCGGTTCCATCATCGCACCCGTTCCTTTCCTGTGTAGTCGAGCCGCTCCACGCGCACGTCGACGTGGAGACCGTTCCGGATCGTCGAGATGAACCGCACGCCGTAGCCGGCCGCGAGGATCCGCGATGCCTCGACGACGGCTTTGTCCTCCGCGTCGATCGCCTTCTTGAGCAGCCAGCGCGCCTTGCCGAACCAGTCGGCAGGCGGTCCGAGGCCCGGTGCCCAGTCACCGCCGGCGGCGTGCCGCTCGGGAGTGCACTCGTCCGTGCAGAGCGTAGTTACGTGCGTGTGGATCTGTTCAGCCACTAGCGCTTCTCCTTCTCCTTGCTCGCGAGGAAGACCCGCCCTGCCAGCGTGATCGAGCACTTGAATCCGTCGCTTAGATGGATCTCCGCGAGCCCGTGCCGGCGCAGGTTGTTGTGCACGCGGACGCGACCCTTCCCGTATGACGGTTGCTGCTCGCGTGCGAGACGCTTCAGCTCGTCGAGCTGGGCCTTGGTGAGCTTGACGACTGTCATCGCCGCACCGGGCTCGACTCCAGTGCCATCCGTCGCAGCTCTGCGGGCGACCATGGCTGCCGCCGCGGATTGTTCCAGGCAGGGAACATGATCCGCAAGCACCGACCGCACGTGACCTCGTAGGCCTTCCCTGTCAGCCGCGCACCCGGCAGCGGACCGTTGATGTTGTTGCAGAGCGCGAGCGCCTTCAGGTCGGCGCGCCCGCGCGTGTCGCTGTAGCGCCTGTGGACGACCTTCTTGACCGCTTTCGTTTTCGCTGGCATCTCAGCCTCCTTGCTCCCGCTCGTGACGTCGTCGCCAGATCTCTGTGAAGAAGACCGCGCGTTGCAGATCGTTGAGCGACTCGATGGCGAGCACCAGATGCTCAACAGTCAGCCGAACGCGCTTCCAGTTGTCGTACGGACCGCTGACCTCCCCGTTGTCCCACGCCATGAACGGCGTCACCGGAAAGGTCGGTCCGAATCCGGCCTCGTCGATGCCGAGCTGGCCGATAGGCGTCGCCAGCAGGAACTCGGCGGCCTGATCGTGCGCCTCGGTGAGCACTTCGCTCAGCGGGGCCGAAGACGCCCCGTTGACGGCTTCTGTTTTCTCAGGCATCTTGAAACCAGATTAGACGATCCCACCGTCGATCGTCTAGTCTTAGTTACGCTACGTAACATTACGCACTGCGTCGTTGACGGTCGCGCCTCGAAGTGGCACCGTAAATGGATGCCGCGCCCACGAGGCCCCCACGGAGCGAACGACAGCACAGCTATCGCGGTGCGCGTCCCCGACGATCTGCTACGTCGAATCCACCACACCGCGGGCGCGACGGGCGGCGCCGAGCTGGCTGAGTGGCACCGCAACGTCCTTCGGCGCGCAGTCGGCGTGAAGCTGACCTACGAAGTCGGCTATGAGGAAGGGAAGATGGCTGGCTGGGCGGACGCGCAAGCGCGACTTCGCGAGGCGTTGAAGGGCGCATGACGGCTCAGGAACGTCTACGCGTCGCTGCGCGCGCTGCCGGTTGGCTCGCCGAGTACGAAGTGCGCGGCGTCCAATGGATTGCCGACGTCCTCTGCACCAACGGGGACGCGCTGGTCGCGCTCGAAGACCAGCGTGTCGACAGCAGAGATCGCGTCCGCGAAACGGGGACTGCTTGAAGGATGACTAGCGCAGCAGATCGACCCACAACAAAGGAGAACGCCATGAAGGGACTGAAAGTGAAAAGCGGTGCTTGCGCGGGCGGCATCGACACCCGGAACCACACCCGCAACCTGCTGAAGTAGTTCTGTCTCGTGGCGCACGTGGGGGAGTTTTCATCGGGCCTGCGTGCGCCACGAGGCGCTTTTGGTTTTGAGATGAGCACGTCACTCAAGGTAGGAGACCTCGTGACTGTCGCGTTGCGCTGGCAGCGCGGCCTAGTGTGCACCGAGATCATGCACATCACGCCGTTCTACACTTCCGACGAGTCGAAACCTGGCTTTCTGGCCAACGACGACGATCGAAATGTGCACTATCTCGTCGACGAAGGAATCACGTGGGTGCGTGGGCACGTCGCCGACGATAGCCTCGAAGGCAAAGCGCTGATCGCCGCGAACGCACTCGCGCCTATAGCCTTCACAGCATTCACGGTTGGCGTCATGACGACCGCGCCATCCACGTTTTGGCGGCCCTCAATTGGGTCAAACCCGACGCTCTCCGTCGGCAACAACTCGTCGTTCGCAGCCCCCAACCCCAAAAACGAACTAGGCGAATGAGCACACCGCGCCGACCTCTCGTCACCATCGACGACCCTGTCACGATCATCGAACCGCATCGCGTGCTGCTCGAATGGGTCGAAGAGGTGCGCCGCGACGTGTTCCACACGCGAGCGCAAGAGGACCGCGGGTATCGCCATGACCAGGAAGGCGTGGTCTGGGCGCGAGGCCACCACCTACCCGATTCCGAGGTCGTGACGGCGCTGCGCGCAGCCACGAGCTTGAACGTGCCCGAAGAGACCAGAAAGCCTGGGGTCTCTCCACAGTCCTCGCACCATTTCCAAAGACTGATGGAGGAAGCGAAAAAGGCGACAGACGAAGCCATGCGAGCGACACTGGTGGTGCAGACGCCGTGGTTGCGCCGCTGGTTAAAACCGTGAAGCGTTCGAAGCATCCGCCTCCGATCGGCCCCGTGACGATCCTCAAAGTCGGACACGTCTTTCACGGCAACTGGCGTCGAGGGACGGTTCGACACCACGTCTCGGGGAATCTCATCCAGGCGAACGTCCAACGCAGCGACGAGGGCATCACCTGGATCCGCGGGCACCACGACGAGAACAGCGAAGAGGTGAAAGCGCTACGCGCGGCGTACGCGATGCGCGCTCCTCCCGAAACCTTCGAGGAGCGCCTCGCGAAGCGCGGTTTCATCGACGCGACGAAGTTTGGCGAATGAGCACACGCCCTCTCACCGTTGGCGACAAGATCACCGGGTTGATCCGCGGCGAGTTCTTCTGCGGTACGGTGCGAAAGCTGTGGCAGCGTGGCTTCGTTTGGGATCGCGGCGAGGAGACCACACAGGTGCTCAACTTCATGCACAACGAGGGCATCTCGTGGATGCGCGGAGAGGCGACGCTCGACGACCGCAAAGCGCTCAAGGCCGCAGTGGCGCTTAGAGACGGGGAGTGATGGCACTGCACGAACGAACGCTCGGGCACGGCATGAAGATGACCGTGATTCGTGAAGAAGGTGATGGTGTCGTCTGCGGCTTTGTCGGCGGGCACACTACGGATGGGCGCATCAAGGTCGTGGTAGGCAGCCCCGCGATCGAGTACTGGGTCAGCTACGCGCATGAGGGTGTGGTCTGGATTCGCGGCCACGCGCGTGAGGGTGAGCCCGCCACCGAGGCGCTTCTCGCCGCCAACAAACTCTCGCGGATGCGTGAGTGATGGCGCCGCTCCCCGCGCGAGGCTCGAAGATCTACGCGATGATCCCCGGCCCACTCGGTGCCCCGGCGGATATTCGCGACCTGCACGTGACGTCTGGTAATCTGAACGAAGGCGGCGTTTTTGGTCCGTGGTTCGGCGTGCAGAACGCGTGGCACAGCGGTGCGTTTAGGCTCGTCGACGAGGGTGTCCTCTGGACGCGCTCTACCGACCCAGTCGCCTGGACAGCGCTGCGCGCCGCGTATGCGCTAGCGCAGTCAAACGCACTGTAAGCCTCTTGCGCTCCTGCTAGGAACCTGGCAACATCTCAAGGCATGCCAAAGGCCGTCGCCGTCCAGCGGTTTCGGAACGAGGTGCATGTGATCGGTGACACCGTCACGATCCCGCTCGACAGCGTCAAGCGCGCAGAAGCCGAACGTGCCTTCAAGCTGATCGAGGAGCTGCGGCAGATCGCCATCGACGAAGCCGATGTCGACATGTCGCTCGTCGAAGAGGAGGAAGTCGTGATCGCTTTCGACTTCAGCCTGCAAGGCGACGCTGCGCTCGTCCGAGTGATGCAGGTCGCCGAGTAGTGCGCAAACGGGTCGCGGTCGGCGATCCAGTCACGTACACGTACGGTCCCCAGCGTGTGGTTCACGCGCGCGTCGCGAGCCTCGAACGTGGCGAAGACGGGGTCGCCTGGTTCAGGACATCCCCATGGGATGCGTCCACGCCCGTGGCTCAGATCGAGGACTACGAAGGCGTCACCTGGGAGCGCGGCTTGACCGATGGCGTCGCGCTTCTCGCTGCGCACGCACTGGCTGCGTCACGTGAGTAGACCCGGACGCGGAGTGCTGGTGTCCACGCGCGGGCGCTCGCCGCCCAACAAGGAAATGCGCACGTGCGCCTGCGGCGTCGAGTTCTTCGTATGGACAAAGCAGGCAGGCGGCCCGGTTTGGCATTGCCAATGCCCGCCGTGCGAACGCTTCGCCATCGGCGTGACGATCAAGATGGCGCGCGCTCTATACCCGCATCCACTCGCTCGGGTGCTCCGGCGCCTCGTCGATATCCGATGGGCCCCTTGATTTGCCCCTAGCGCGCCCCCCACGGTACTATCGTCGACATGGAAGTTTACACAATCAGCGGTCCGGACGACCAGATGCTCGGCCCTCCGACGGCAGCCGAAACGGCGTGCGCCAAGCAGAGCGCCCCGCTGTTCGTGAGTGGCGCTGGCGCGCAGCTCTTGAGCGCGCCCGTCGTGCTGTTCGGCACGTACAAGCTGTTCAAGAACAGCACCGCGGCCGGCGTGACTGGGCTGATCGCTGGCGTGGCGCTGTTCTTCACCGGCCGGCGGCTCGTGCAGGCAGCAGCCGCGACCTACGAGCGGTGCTTGAAGTGAGGCGGCGTCGGCGCGGGCTCGGGTCGAGCGCGGCGGCGCACTCGCAACGCAGAGATCGCTACGTCGAAGGGGGTATCGCGCAGGCACAGGCGGCGCTGCTAGCCGTCCAAGAAGGGCGCTGCGCGATTGCGTACGAACATCTCCGAGGCGCGCGCTGGTCAAACGGCGCGGCTTGGGCGAATCGTGACTCGGGCGGTGTCGGCGCGGCAGGAGGCGCAACACTGACCGAGTTCGACCGCAAACTGCAACACGCCGACGATCTCTTCCGCAATCGCTGCTTCCCCCACCGCTGACCCCGTGCCGACGCCCGCCGCAGTCTTCGTCTTCGGCCAGACGGGGTGCCCCGCCTGTGCCACCTACATCCCGCGCTTCAAGCGCATCGCGGGGCCGTACCGCAAGCGCATTCAGATTGGCGTCTACGACCTCGCACGAGATGGCCGCCACGCGAACGAGTTCGCTTCCAAGCTCGGCATTCGCGCCACCCCCACCACCGTGGTCATGAATCGTCGCGGGTCGCTCCACAAGCACGTGGGCGCGCTTGGCGACGCGCAGATCGTCCAGCTCCTCGACAACGCCGCGGGGTGACGCGAGATGGCCTGGTTCCTGTCGTTCCTCTGGAAACGGGCCAACGACGAGCGCTGGCACCCTGTCGAGGCCACGACCGAGGACGAACACCCCCTCGCCTACATGAACCGCGCGCGGCGGACGTACGTCGACGACGGCCACGAGTATCGTCTGCTGTTCTTCACAGAGATTCCGCCCGAGCTGGTCACTCGCGCCGACACGCCAGCTACTCGGCCTGGAGCAATTCCGCGTCAGCCGCTCAACGTGCGATAATCATTGGATGGACCCCGCGGCGTCCACGGGAGGGCTCGCACACCTCGAACAGTATGGGGCGCTAGGGATCGTTGTGGCGGCCCTGCTCGGCCTAGTCATCCTGCTCGTTCGGCAGTTCGTGCAACACGCGATCAAGTCGAACGAGCAACTCCAGGCGCAGAACGCCGAAATGCAGAAGGAAAACCTGAAGGCGATGCACGCCATCGTGATCGCGATTGAAAAGCTGCGGACCGACCTGGTGTACGAGTTCTCGGCTGTGCTCAACAGCGACCCGACAGTCGTACGTGAGCGGGAGACCCGCGAGCGGCGGCTTACGCGCCCGCCAATCAAACCGCGGGAGGGCGGCGGGGGCTAGGCGGCGCCTTTAGACTGCTGCGCTTCGACCAGCAACGGCAGGGCGTCTCTGACCTCTTGGTCCTTCTCGACGAGCCGCCGGTCAAGCCACCCGCGGACGGCATCGAGCCGATTTCCGCCGAGCTTTTCCCACAGCATGCAGTTCGAGAGCTTCGTGGCCTTGTGCGTGCGGTTGAACTCGGCGACGGCCGCGCTCGCTTTGCTGAGCATCGTTTTGATCTGGTCGAGGTTCTTTGGATCGACGAGCGAGCCGAACGGCGTCTTGAGGATGCGAATGTGCTGCACGCGACGCGCGTATCCTGTCGTGATGACGTCGGCCTTCTTGCGGTCATCGCTGATTCGAACCTCGTGGACGACTACGAGCTTCGTGCCGTCGTCTGTGCGCCGCGTGGAACCACGTTGCTGCCGAACGGTGTTCTTCTCGCCACCTTCGATGCGAACCGCGCCTGTGACGACGATCAAGGGCCGTAGGTCGATCATGTTATTGGGAAGATAGCCTGTTGCTAGGTCCCTGGCAACCGTGCTAGGTTGCTGGCATGGCACAGAGGCCGATTCCCAGCGGGTACTACGCGATGACGATCAAGGATCTGCGTGGCTTCATCACCGGGGGATTGCACCCGGGGAGGGAAGACGCGCCGATTCAAGTGGAGATCGACGGACAACGATTCCCTGTCATCAAGATCGTGCGCGGGCTCGGAGATGCGATTGTCTTGCGTGTGCCGTCGGAGCCTACTTGATCCCGTTCGTTGATCTCAAGCCGTACGTCCAGCTCGTGAGCGGGCTCGACAAAATCTCGCGTGCTGATCGATGGGCGGTCCTGGGGCTCTCCGAGTTCTTAGCTCGCGGCGAGTTCATCGGTGGCGGTCCCACCACGAAAGCGTTCGAAGCGGCGCTCGCCAAGAAGCTCGACGCGGAGCACGCTGTCGCATGTGCGAACGGTACGGACGCTCTCCAGCTTGCGCTTCGCGCTTGCGGCATCGAGCGGGGGCACCGAGTCGCGATGCCCAACATCACCTTCTGGGCGACATTCGAGGCGATCGTGAACGTCGGCGCGACGCCCGTCTTGCTCGATATCGACGCCGCGGACTACCAGCTCGACTTCGACGAACTCGTGCGCGCACGCGAGACCATTGGCGTCTCTACTGTCGTGCTCCCTCATCTGTTCGGCTGGTGTAGCCGACAGCTCAACGACTTCCGCGTTTACTGCCGTGCCGAACGCATTACGCTCATCGAGGATGGCGCGCAGGCATTCGGCGTCAAGTACGACGGCGAGTCCGTGTTCAAGGACGCCGACGTCGCTACGCTGAGCTTCCACCCCGCGAAGGTGATCGGGGGGATCGGTGACGGCGGTGCCGTTCTGACGAAGAACGCACGCACTGCCGCACGGATTAGATCCCTCGCTAACCACGGGCGCACGGCACACTTCGAGCACGCTGTAGTGGGGTGGAACTCGCGCATGGACGCGATCCAGGCAACGTGGCTGCTTCGAGCGCTGGATGTCGCGGACGAGGTGATCGAAGAGCGCGTCGATCTGGCGGACCGTTACTTGGCGCACCTCCAACACTTGCGCACGTGTGTTCGCTCCCCGCCCACCGTCGACGACAACGGATATCTCGCGCTCCACATACTTCGTGGTGACACGGCGAAGGCGCATGCAGCCAGCTTTTCGCTCGGCCACCGTGTCCAGGAGCGTCTCCATGAACGCGGCGTCGAGGGACGCCGGCTCTACCCGATTTCGATCGCCGACCAGCCTGGCGAGAAAGGGCAGTGCGTTCCCATCGGTCCGCTGATCAACAGTCGATCCTTCTCCGAGCGCGCGTTCTGTCTTCCGCTGTGGTACGGGATGACGGACGCGCAAGTCGAGCTGTGTGCGAAGGCGTTCGAGGAGGTCACACGGTGAAGTACCACAACGGGAGTCCGTACATCGCGCAGCTCAGCACGCGCTACCCCCACGCGATCATCGACACGCCTGTCGAGATCGGCGAGGACACGCAGATCTGGCACTTCACGCACGTCATGGACGGCGCCAAGATCGGCGACCGCTGCACGCTCGGGCAAGGCGTCCACGTCGCGCCTGGCGTCGTCATCGGCAACGGCTGCGCTATCCAGAACGGCGTCCAGCTCTTCACTGGTGTCACGCTCGAAGACGACGTGTTCGTCGGTCCATGCGCAATCTTCACGAACGTGACCACGCCACGTGCGTTCGTCGACCGCAAGCAAGAGTTCAAGCCGACGCTCGTCAAGCGGGGCGCGTCGATCGGCGCGAACGCCACGATCCTCTGCGGCGTGACGATCGGCGAGTACGCGATGATCGGCGCCGGCGCAGTGGTGACGCGCGATGTGTCGATGCACAGAATCGTCATCGGAAACCCCGCGCGGGAAGACGGCTGGGCGTGCCGATGTGGCGTGCGTCTCACGATCCCGCGGCTCACGACATTCTTCAACCCGTGCCATGCGTGCGCCGCACGCTACGACTTAGTCGGTCCCTACCTCAAGCGACTCCCATGATCGACGATCCCCTTGCTCCGTACGTCTGCCTCGGCTGCCCCGCCGTTTACCATGTGTGTCCGGACTCGCTCGACCACAACTGCCCGAAGTGCGGCGAGAAGATCATCCCGAAGAAGTTGATCAACGCGCGTGAACGGAACGCGGGCCGACATACGTGTTGTACTTCTGTGTGTGACGTAGAAGTGGTTCGCGCGTCTGGTGATGTCGTCTGCAAGGCGTGCGGCGAGACGTACTACGAGCACTCGCGCTGCCTCGGGAGTGCGTACGATCCCGGATACGGCCACACGGTGTACGCCACCCACGTTCTCTGCGACGGCACGCACGTGCACCTATGAGCTTGTGGACGAAGATCAAGTCGCTGCTCTCGAAAAAGCCCGTGGAGCAGAGCGCGCCTGTCGTCGTGGAATTCCCGCACCCACGTCTCCTCCCCGAGCTGCCCGGAGCGATAACGCACACGACAACGACTCTCACCGAATCGGTCTCGTGTTCAGTCGGAGCTTCCCCCAACCACGAGATGAGGGTTGTCATCGTCGACGGCGTAGTCAAAACGATTTGGTCGCCCTGCAATCGAGTGGTCGCGTTGACAGCCGCACAGCTTGGCGGAGAGTCATGCGGTCGAAAGTACATAGAGCTGCGTGACCGCCTCTCAGGAAAGCCTGTAATTTGGCCGTCGTCGTGGACACAAGCTTGGGTAGAACACCAGCGACAAGCGCTAGATGCTACGCTGGACCAGGCGATCCGCGCAGCAGATCGCCGCCGCGCGGAACGACGTGCTGCGCGCCTGGAACCCATAACGTGCCGCCAGTCGTCGGAAGTCTGGGAAGCATACCTTCACCGGCTGACAGGGCTAGCCGTGACGGTAGACAACACACGCGTTTCGGTCGAAACGCCAGACGCGACGACCATGTACTGCTATTCGGGCAGCGTCGACAACGGAGTCTGGGCGCTCGCGCAAGGGCCGGGTGACCAGCGCGTCTACGACATGCTCAACAAGTACATCCGATTAACGAGCAAGCTCGCGAGCCACACGTGAAAGGTCGTCGGTCGCGTCGCATGTACGCGTTTCGTTCTGGCGCTGAGCGTTGGGCATTCGTTCCACACCCAGACATCTCCGGTTGGTGGTTTCGCCTCCATCCAGCGGTGCTCGTCGCTGCGTGTCCGTTCCCGCATTGCGGCGCCGCGCCTGGCGTGCCCTGCAAGAACAAGGATGGCTACGTCAACTTCCTGCATTGGGGTCGGCGGACGGCAGGGAAAGGGGATGTCGAGAAGCTCGACTTTGCTCTCGGTGTCATCACCGAGATCGGATGCGCGCGTGGCTAAGCCGTTTCTCCGTTGGGTCGGCGGCAAAGCGAAGCTCGTACCCGCGATCCGCGAGTGGCTCCCATACCAGTGGCGCTACTACCATGAACCGTTTGTTGGATCGGGCGCGCTGTTCTTCTCGCTCGTCCCCCACTCCGCCTACCTGTCCGATCTGAACAACCGCTTGACCGTCACGTATGGTGCGATCCAGCGAGACCTCGACGCCGTGCTTGGGTCGCTACGCGTGTACGCCGAGATGTACACGAAGCACGGTGAAGCGTTCTACTACCACGTTCGCGACACGATCGACCCCGACACGATGGACAGCCACGAGCTAGCCGCGTGGTTCGTATTTATGAATAAGACGTGTTTCAACGGGATTTATAGGGTGAACGGTGACGGCCGCTACAACGTCCCTGCGGGCAAGTTCGCGAACCCGCCGACGGTATGCGATGAGGAGACGCTGCGCGCGGCGAAGTCAGCGCTTGGCGGCGCGACGATCATCAATAGCGATTTCCGCGCGACAGAGGAGCGTGCGGTGGCGGGGGACTTCGTTTACTGCGACTCTCCCTACGTCCCGACGAGCGAGACCGCCGACTTCACCGCGTACACGAAAGAGGGATTCGGACTCGCGCAGCAGATCGCACTGCGTGACATGGCCGTACGACTCAAGAAGAAAGGCGTCTACGTGCTGCTCTCGAACTCGGACACGCCACGCGTGCGCGGGCTGTACGCCGGATTCGAGATTCGAGAGATCCAGCGCGGCGGCGGCCTGAACTCCGACACGGAGAAGCGCCAACGGGTGACGGAGCTGCTGATCCGATGAGCCGCTGGCGACCGCGGCCCGGCGCGTCTGAGGTCTACGAGATCCTCGTGCCGTGCGCGCTCGCCGAGGGTGGACGACACAAGATCAAGCTGCGCTTGCGCCTGGCGGACAACCGAGTGACGTTCGAGGGCGTTTGCGATCGACGGGCGGCCGAGGCGCACGACGCGCTTCTGCCTGAGACGCGCGTCCACGTCACTGATTACGCCTGCCAACCGTGGATCGCGCTCATGCACAACTCGATCAAATTTCGTGCTGTGCAAGCTTTCGATCTAGCCCGCTGTCGTACGTGTGACGCCATCGTGCCGTCGTGGCACAACGACTGTCCGTTTCAGATCTTCGACGAAGACGCTGGTCCGACGCACCATCTCGACCGGCGCGCCAATCTCGCTTTCTGGGAGCGGATCGTCCGATCAGGGTGCATTCGGTAGCGCCACGAAGCGCCTGTTATGGAGTTAACCAGAATCCCGCGAGAAATACGCGACCCTTGCAGGTCGTGGCTGTAGCAGGGACGGCAGCGGCCGTGATCTGAACGGAGTGCGGCGTCGCGCAGTCGACTGCTTGGACGCCAATCACGGGCGCCAGGGCGGCGGCGGGGCCCGGCTGCCCCGCCGTGTTGATAGCGTTGATGTTGGCGGCGGTCATGTGGATCGCGTTCGCGAGGACGTTCGTCTTCGCAGCATTGTTCCCTAGGTTGTCGGTCGGGCCCGTAGTGATCGTCCCGTCGATCAGGTCGATGAACCAGCGGATCCCCACTGCAAAAAAGTAGCGACCGGCGAAGTTCGGTGTCATCTCGTAGCTCGCCGGTGCCGCGAGGAAGTCGATCTGCGGCGTCACCATGGTTCCTTGAATGCCAGCACCGGACGGCATCGTCGCTAGCTTGCTGAAGTCTGCACTGGACAGTAGCCCCGTCTGATTCGCTGTCGCTGGCGTCAGCACGACAGGAATCGACACCACCACACGGCTGTCGCGTGAGTACGTCGAGGTGTCCAGAATCGTACCGATTGGCGCCGCGTTTGTCGGCTGCACGTTTGTGCCGCGCCCCGCGACAGTCGCCGACACGAACACCCACTGCCCAACGACAGGAGTCAGTCCTATCTCAAGCAGGACCCGCTGTCGTCCAGCAGTCTCGACGATCACCGGACCGCCGGGCCCAACGCTGCCCGATAGAACGACACCGAGCGTCCCCTGGACACCGGCAGCACTCGTCGCGAGCGCGCGAAGCGCCGTGTTGCTCGCGAGCACGGACTGTCGAACGATCTCTCCTTGAACGAGATTCGTGACCCCGCCGTTGAAAAGCGGAGAGACTATTACGCCGTCAACGGCCATCTACTAGCTCGCTCAAGGCACGGACAACGCTTGCAGCTCGTCCAACGAGTTCCGCGCACCCTTCCATTTTTCCCGCCAGGTCCGCGAGTCGGCGCCGGCGTTCATCGCCTTCCAGGACAGCGAGAGTTCGCGCAGACTCGACGCAATCGACGCCAAGCTCAGTGATAGCGACTGTGAAGTTCCGGAGGGCGGACTCGACAGTTGGGGGTCCGCTAGGCTTGGTTGGTTCTTCCCGGCCAAAGCGAGGGTCATCGTGTCCTCCAGTAGTCAACGTAAGTCTCCGGCATGGTGTTCGCCACCGCCGCTAGTCCTCATCATCATCGCGCGCACGACGCCGAGACGATGACTTCCCACGCACCGCCTTGGCTACGAGGCTCAGAACAACCAAGACGCTCACACCGCCCACCGCCCACCACACCCATTTGCGATCGGGCTCGGCGGGTGGGACATCGAGCGGGATCGCCGGCGCGCCGCCCCCACCCGCGCGAGCTACCGCCGCAGGCGCCTTGATCAGCGGAAAGGTTCCGCCGCCTGCCTTGACTGCGCTCTCTACGGCCGCTGCGATACCAGGAGCGAACTGCCGCACGTGCTGAAGCGTCAGCTCGGGCCGCGGGAAGTCCTTCATCACGACGTACTTCTGCGCGATGGCGTAGTTGACAGCCTTGACGGTCTTCGGACCGATGATGCCGTCCACGCCGATCTTCGTCAGCGTCGAGTCGCCGTGCAGATTGCCGAGCGCCTTGAGCGCATTCTGTAGACGAAGCGGCGCCGTACGCGGGACGGACACTGCGCCGAAGCCTGAACCGCTGATCGTGTACACCTCAGCCATGGATCACGGCGTTGCTGGTTGCGACCCGTTCGGATCTGTGACGACGAACTGCGCGCACGTGCCCGCTGTGATCCGCGATTGCACGCGTGCGAACGCCTCCTGCCGGCGAAACTGTGTTGAGAACGCGTAGCTGCCAATCGCCAGCGTCGTCGTGCCCCCGTTGTCGATGAACGTACGCACGACGATGGGCATTGCAACGATGCCTGCACCAGCATCCTCCTCCGCGACTTCACGGCGCCACGGTCCAGCCGGGTCGCTCGCGAACTCCAGGTACCACTCGATCGTGCCTGGTGCGGTCGCCACGGCGAAGTCGAAATCGAGCGTCAGAATGCCACCCGCGAGCATCGTGTAGCCGGACGCGACGAAAGACCCGGTCAGCGCTTTCTTGAACAGCGTAACGGCCACAGGAAGACGATATCACAGGGAGCCGAAGTGACAAAAACGGGCGTCAGCGGTAGGGTATAGGGATGGCGTGGATGACCAGAATGCGCGACCAGATTCACCTGGAAGCACGCAAGGAAATGGACGACGCTGGCCGACGCCCACGGCGCTCGCGGCTCAATCGGCTCGACAACGCGATGCGCGCCATCGCACGTGGTCTCGGCGTGCACCGCACACAGAAGCAGAAGAACGAGAAGCGCCGCGCGCGGCAAGGACGGTAGTTCGTGAAGCACCCGTTCATCTGGGGCGCCGTCGTCGGTATCGGTGGCCTCATCGCCTGGCATCAGCGCGGTCGGATCATTGGGCTCGCGCGGCGCCTTCGCCACCCGTTCCGTGGCTTCGGCGACGATCGCTTCTTCATCGGCGGGCGAGGCGATGCGGCCGTCGCAGTCCGCCAGCTCAAGCGCTACACGTTCGCGTCGATGCAGGATCAGAGCCCAATCGTCGGACTCACGCACGCGAGCTACGCAATGGCGTTCATGGACTTCTTGGAGGAGACCGTCGGCCGCGAGAAGATCATAGCGGCCGGGTTCGACCCAATCGAAGTGCGACGGGTCATCACGGGGCTCCAGGACGCGCACGCCGAGAAGCTACGCGCGTGCGATCCGTACCTCGCGAAGGTGCTGGAGTTAGAACGGAAGCAGCCTGGCGGGCAGCTCCCCGGGTTCGTGTTCGCCGACGCCACCGGCGCGCCGATGGGGGCGTAGTCAGTGAGCATCATCTTGCGTCCCGAAGGGCGATCTTGCCTTAGCTTCGTGACCCCGCCGGGCAAAGGGCCGATCCTCGTTCGACGGCCAGAAAACCCACGTCGCGTGGGAGCGGACACGTATATCGATTGCTGGAAAACTGTCGAGAGATTTCCGCGCCGCCGAATGGGCGACGCCCTCGCGTTGGCTCGCAAGCTTGGGCTGGCTGAGGTTGTTGAGGATCGCGCGCGCGGAACTACGCTCGTGCACGAACGCATTGGTTTTGGCAGGCCCCGTCGATGACCCTCTCCCCCGTCGCCAAAGCTCGGCTTCGCCTCGCAGTCGTCGCTGTCGCGCTTGTGCCCGTGGCGCTGATCGCACGCGCGCTGTACTCGGAAAAGCTCATCGAGTTCGTGCATCGCGGCTGGGCGACTGCCTGGCAGAAGTACGACGCGTCCGTCCCACGAGATGCAGCATCGGAGGAACCATGACAAAGAACATCGCCATGAAGGTCTCAGCGTTCGGTGGCGCAGTAGTCGCAGGCGCGGCTGGTGGCTTGGCGCTTGGCCCCGTGGGCGTCGCGATCGGCGTACTGGGAGGTGTGCTCGTCGGGCTACCCGCGCTGTATCACGATGCACCAGCGCGTCGCCCGAAGCCAGACAAGCGTGGGCAGATCGCCGACGCCGAAGAGCCGAAGTCCTAGCCCTTCATCGCCACGCGCACCAGCTCGACGTTGTCGGGGTCTTCCATCCAGATCCGGAACTTCTCGATCTGCGCATCGGCAACGTCAGGGTGCGTGCCGGTTTCGATCAGCCGCAGCTTGAGCGCCATCAAGACCTTCTTCGTGCAGTGCGCGCAGCCGCGCCCGAACGCCAGCTCGCTCTGCACGTCGGGCGAGACGCCGTAGCCCGAAAGCGTCTTGTACTTGCCTGTGCTTCGCGCCTCGATGGGGATAGGGACGGCCTCAACTACGGCCGCGACAGTCTTATCCGTGTCGAGACGCGTGGGGGCGTCTTCGGCGTACTCGTCTTCCCACGGCGGGTCGTCTTCGCCAGCCATAGCGGGGAGTCTACCGTGTCAGCGACGTGACATCAGTAACCGATCCCGAGCTTGATGTTGGCTTTCCAAGCCTGTTGTCCGGCCGTGATCGACGGATAGACGCCTGGCGCAGCCGTCCACGCAATCGCGTTCGGCACGCGTGCGTCCACGAACGTGAGCCACGGTCGCGCCGCTGCAATCGCCGTAAGTTCGATGTTGTAGTCCGCCACGGTATCGCCGTCGACGTTCGGGATCGCGTCGTAGTCATCTTGGATCAGGTTCTGTAAAAATAAATTCCACGTGACGCCGGGAAAGGTCAGGGTCAGGCTTCGTACCGCATCGATCAACGCGGCATACCCTGCAGAGAAGGCTGCCAGCGTTACGCCTGGAATGATGTAGTCGCGGAATCCCAGCTCGAAGTAGAGGTCTACTGTTGTCGGAGACCCTTCGAGGGCGGCTTCGATGATTCCGCGTGCCCAAGGACCCATCGAGCCGCCGAACGTCTGTAGCATGCCGCTGATCTGTCGCACCGTCGCCGCGTGGCATGTCACCCGGCCCGGGTAGTCGGCACGCAGCCACGAGACGACCGGCGTGCACGCGGCGCCGGCGTCGTGTCCGATCGGCACATCATCTCCGACGATCAACAACCGTCGGGCGACGGCGGGGCCCACGAAAGCTTGTGCGCCCCCCGCCACAATCGATTCGATGAACGATCCCGCTCTGTAAAGCGAGTGCTCGTTATAGGTGATCTTGTCGCCCACCAACACTTCGACGTCGTGCGCTGCGATGACGGTCGACGCGCCGAAGATCGCAAACCAGAAGTATCTCACCTGATCGTCGGCGCGCGACGCTACGCCAGTTCCGGGAAACGCGGTCAAGATGCCGTCGGTGTTGACGACGACGTTGTCGTTGTCGCTGTTGTCCGCGTTGTCGCACCGCACACCGACGCAGATCTCCTGTGTAAGCGGAACGGTCGCAAACGCGATGCGCGCCAGGGGATCGGTGTGAACACCGCCGCGTGTGTCGCGCGCCGCCGGCTCAGTGTCGAGGTAGAGACCTTCCGTGTTTTTGAACCAGGTCTCGCTCCGACCGTTCAGCGTGGGCGCTCCAACAGTTGTAAATGCGAATCCGGTACCGGCGGGACCGCCCGAAGCGGAAAGCACCGCCGCGCCGCCCGCCCAATCGCGCGCGCGCACGTAGAATTCCAGCAGATCATCTTGTTCAAAATCAAGCGGCAGATCGTAGCGGTTCGGACCCGGAGTAGCAGGAAAGACGTTGCGCGCCCACTGCTGCATCTCCGCGTCGGACGCTACGCGCAGCAGCTTGCCCGTCGCGAAAATTCCGCCGGGCTTCCAGCCATCGACGCCGGCCAGTAGAGGCCCGCCAAGTCGATACGAACAGGTCGCATCCGGGTCAACTATCGGGTTCGCGATCGTGGCCGTTTTGAATTCGGTACCTGCCAAGAAAAATGGGCGTGGCAGCGATCCCCAACACGCGCGGATTTGGCCATTCGCGCCATCATCGACGATCGTAGCGACAATGAAATTGAGACCAGGGTACGGGACGTTGGAGAAGGACAAGAACGTGTTTCCTAGCCCGCTGAACTGCCGAACTTGCAGCACGCCGCCTGAGACGCATATCTCCCATCCCTTCGTCACGCCCGCGTCGAGATTTGATAGCAGCGTAGGGCCGCCCGCGAATTGATTCTGATCCGTGACGCTGAAGACGACGGCGATCGTGCTTCCGATTTGCCACTTCATCCCGACGTTCGCATTGCCCGTCGCCTTGAAGTAGTTCGTGTTGCCGAGGGAGGCGAACTCGCTACCCGTCCAGTATTGATCTGCCAGCGTCGATGTCTCGATTGGCCGCGGTATCGTCACCTGCGCGATGACAGTTTTGGCGGTGTCGTAAAGAGAATTGTCAAGACAGACGGCAATCTGGGATCGCACCGACAGATTGGGCGCGCAGCGTGAACCATCGGGTTCGCGATCGTGGCCGTTTTGAATTCGGTACCCGCCAAGAAAAATGGGCGTGGCAGCGATCCCCAACACGCGCAGAGAACGGCGTCGTGATACTCGGAGGCGTCGCGGTCACCTTGCCCGCGCCGGTGTTCGCGTCGTCGATCGCGCCGGCGACGTAGAGCGCAGCGCCGTTCGCGGGTTTCCCACCGGCCGTCGTGCACTTCACTGTCGCGCGGAAGGTTCCGGTAAGCAAGCGACCGTCGACCCAGAACCCCACGGGGAGCGCTGCACGCGGATACATGTTGTCCGTCGGTAGCGCAGTCGACAGTGGCCCGTCGTACGCGAATAGATTGCTCGCGGGCATGAAGCTCGTGTCGAGCCCAGTAATCGTGTCTGTACCGCTACCGCTTGTCGTCCCCGCAAGAATCGTCACGGTCGCGTACACACGCCCTGTCGTCACGTACGGCCCTGTGTCCTCGACGATGCCAACGGCAACCGACGTCGTTGGAGCTACGTTCGTCGCGCGTCCAGCAACAGAAGCAGAGACGTAGAGCGTGTCGCCAGGTGAAATCGTCAGTCCTGCCTCACACAGAACTGGCTGACTTGTTCCGGCTACAGCAACGTTCGCGACGCCATTGATCCCGACGATCCCGGAGATGTTGACGCCGGCGAGACCTTGCAAGTGGCTCGCGGTATCCGCTTGTGCACGTACAGCGCGATTCGTTCCTGATATCCGCAGGAGCATGCCAGTGCTCCATGCCGCCGAATCCGCGTTGTAGAGAGCGCCGTATACGTTGTCGGAGGGCATCTATCGCCTGCGCGCACCCAACAGCACGTCCAGGCGCTTCTCCAGCAGCCCACGCGCGTGCTGCGCGTTCCGATGCATGTCGGCGCAGTGGCCACGGTTCGCGGCCGCCTGCGCTTCCCTGAGCGCCTTGGAGACGCTTACGCGCGTGGGCGCTGGCAGCGACCGGCTGACGCTGTGGAACGTGCCCGTGGTGTCCTGGAGCAGATTGAGATTGCAGCGACGAGCGGCCATCAGCACTTCTTCAGCAACGCATCGCGCTTCCGCATCAGCGCTTTCACCCGTGGCTCGTCGAACAGCGCCCCTTTGCTGTGGAGCATGCCCGTGTACCCGCGACGATCCGCATCCTTCATCGCCGACACGAGATGCCGATCGACCGTAGCCAGCCGCGCCTTGCAACTTGAGAAATGCTTCCGTGCGCCGCCCAACGAGATGAACGGGAAGCGGCGCTTGAAGCGAATGCGCGGGAGGAAGCGCTTGCGACGTCGACGGCGGAGCATCAGCGTCTCCGGTTCCCGCAGTCACGATCTTCGACGATCGTGAGGTTCTTGCGACTTCCCGCCGCTTTGCGCGCGACGCTGAACACGTTTCGTGCCGTCGCACGAACGCACGCGATGAAGCGCAGGTTGCGCGCCTCGGGAATGCCGCCCGACGGGCCGCCCGTCTTCTCGTAGACGGCGAATGTACGCGACTTTGCCATCAGCGGCGCCTCCGACGACGTGCGCCGTCCAACGTTTGGATGATGCGACAGCCTGTCGCGTCCAGCGCGTCACGAAAGCGCGGGCCGGGAGTGATGGACCCGTCTGGGTTCTTCGCTCCGACACCTGTTCCGTAGATCGGAGATCCATCCGGGTTTCGCCCCGCGATCATGAGCAGGCTCAATTCACGAAACCCTCGTGCGGTGGTGCACTCGACGTGCACGCGCTTCGGCTTCTTCGCCATCAGAACTGGACCCCTCGCGTGATCCGCGCCATCTTCGACTTCACACGCTCGATGCGCTGCGTGCCGGGTCGCCGCCAGAACACCGTGCCGCGACCGCCGCCGCGCGGGCTCACGACCTGCACGATTGCGTTCGGGTTCTGCATGATGACGGTCTCGGCCGCCTCACGCGAATTGCGATGCTGCTCGGCGGACAGCTTTCGGCACGTCTTGTTCGGACGTCCGAAGAACCACCAGCAGACCTTGTACTTCGTTGCCATCAGCGCCTCCGCCTGCGACGACGGCTCCGCGTGCCACCAAGCCCGATTACGCGAACGCTTCGGCCTTCCAGCCGCGACACCGTGCGAGCGTACTGGAACGCGCTCTCCTTCTTCTCGAAGCACGCGTCGAGCCGCGTGCTGTGCGTGACAACGCAGTAGCTCTTGGCCATTATCGTCTCCTGCGACGGCGCGATAACGCGCGGCAGCTTCGCATGAGCTGCTTCGTCGCGCGCTTCTTCTCCGCGGCCGTCAATCGCGTGCCTGCGGGATAGTCGATGTAGTTGATCGAGTGCATACCACGCGTCATGAGCACGGCCGATGGACCGAGCCCTTCACGCCGCGGTGACAGGAACACGACTTTGCACTTCGCCACGTCAGCGCCTCCGCCGTTTGCGGCGCGATCCACGCAATGACTCCTGCGACGTGTTGCCGATCAGCTTGCACGTGATCTCGCCTCGGTCAGGCTTGCTGCACACAGCGCTTGCCGGGGACAGCACGAAGCCGATGCGCGCCTTACCACTGATGTTCATCCCGCGAAAGCTCACGCCGTTCGCCTTTATGCGAATCGCAGGGTAATTGCTCGTTCCTCCGCTCGGTGACGGGTAGCTGTACTGCCCAGTCTCCATGTAGCCGTCACGCTCGCAGCGAAATCCGACTTCGGCATGGCCATTGCCATCCAGTTCGATGCGGTGAACGATGCAGTTCTTGGGGACAAGACGGCGCATCAGCGGCGCCTCCGACGTCGGCGGCGCCGCGTGCCTTGCATCGACGCGACGGTCGCGGGCATGTACGTACCGCTCTTCGTCTTGACCATGTAGATCCGCCGCGCCATCGGGTTGATCTTCGGCTTCTTCTTGCCGAAGAGCTTTTCGAGGAAGCTGCCACCCCACAGATCGGCGGGCGTCTCGCGCTTGCACGCACCGACGTGAACAGACCGCCGCGTGACTACGTTCGTGAGCGTCCAGCAATCTCCGTTGGCCTTGCCATCGCGGGAGAAACCATCAACGTCATCACGTGACCACACTGGGATGTCCCGCGCCGTCGGTTTGCCTGGCAGCTTGTACGGCTTGCCGTTCTTCTTGGTGATGATGTACGGCATCAGGGCACGCCTCTCGTCGCGCCTGCCTGACTTCGCGCCGCTCGTTTCGCAGCCTTCGCGCTCTTCGCGAATCCGTGCCGCACGATCGTTCCGTCGTAGCGCACGACATAGAAGTGCTTGCCCTTCGCGCTGACGGTTTCGAGTTTGACACGCCCACGGTCACACGACGTGTGCTCGCCGTCGATGCCCATCGGGCGCCACGGCTTGCACGTGATTCGCCGACCCGCGGATGGGGGCGGAGGAAGATCCCAAATCGCCATCAGCGGCGCCTCCGACGTCGACGTCGCGCACCCTTCAGGGCGTCATTGGCGCAGCTCTTCGTGCTGAAGAACACCAGCGCCCCGTCAGGATAGCGCCCGCCAATCCGCTGCCCCTTCCCGATTGGAAGCCGATGGCGCGGTGGGGGCTCGGCATACCAGTTCGCGACCTTCGTGTACGAACCACACGGAGCGTCGCAATAGCTGTCGTTGCGCGTCTTCCGCTTCTCTCTGAACGGGTTCTCCGAGAAGCAACGCGCAGGCACGCCGTGTCGTGCGGCCGCGCGCCGCGCCGTCGCCGGCGGCCCCTTGACCACGAGACGGATGCCCATCTTCAACCCCATTACGCCGCCCTCCGCTTGCTCGCGCGCCACGCTCGCCCGATCGTCCGCACGCGCCGCCGATCGAGTCGCGGGCCGCGCGCGACGTGTGCGCCGGGCCGCAAGGCACGCGTGACAAGGCGCCGCTTCATCGTCCTCGATGCTACGCCGCCTCCAGGGGAGCGGTCAAATCGCCAACTTGCAGCGCCCACGCGCGCGGCGTTATTCTCCCTTCATGGCACACAAGAACAGGCACGACGCTGTCACGACTCCAGGCGTTCCGTCTCCTGCGGTTCTGGCTGAAGCATCCGAGCCAGCAACAGCGCGACCTCCCGAATCGACCACGCCGCCCGAATGGGTGACGAAGGCGCGTGCGCTTTCGGGCAAGACGGGCGAGCCGAACGGCGCCTGGCACGACTACTTCAAGGAGCCGCTGCCGACCACGCCGCCGATCGCGAAGTGGTCTGGCAAGGACGCCACCTACAGCCAGTATGAGGGCGGCCGGGTGCTCGCGGAGTACCACGAGGGTGGGTTCTTCGCCGTGCTGACGACGCCGATACCGCTGGCGAAGATCCTGCGCGGGTAGTCACGTCAGCAGCGCGCGAAGCGCACGGAGTCCGTGACGGACGATCGCGTACTCCCACTGGAGCGACCAGTAGAAGACCAGCGCGAGGCCGATGACGCCACCAGCGCCTTCGCGCTTCCATAGCTCGCGGACGTCACGCAGAGGGTTCACCGCTTGACGCGCATCGTGCGGAGAAGCTGTCCGCGCTTCTTGTAGACGGCAGGCAGGCGCGCGGCGCCAGGATCGACGGCGCACACCGCGAACACGTCGAGCTTCGAGCCGCGATCTGGATTCGCAAGGTCGCGTGCGTGCTCGAAGCTGCGCCCCGCATGCGTGTCGTAGGGGTCGCCGTTCACGCGGACGACCGTGAAACGTTGCTCGCCAGGAGCACAGCGGATGGAGCGCTTCATCGTGGCTGTTTGCACGACCGCGCGAACGTTCGGAGAGCCGTCTTTGCCGCCGTCAACGAGTTGAACTCCGCTGAGGTACCGGCAGGCTCCCAAGGCGCCCACGTGCCTGCGACTGCTGCCGACTGGTCAATCCGCCACTTGCCCGAGCGCTCGCGGATCGCCCGCACGGCGACCGTGACCGGACGGGTTCGAGGCTCGTCGTACCCGCCATGATAGCGCTTGACGTGACACGTGATGGTTGCCACGTGCGCATCCGGCATGCCTGGTCGCGTCTTCTTGTCGAACTTCACTCTGGCAACCTGTCGAAGTCCGTCGCGCCAGCGGCCGCGAGCTTCACATAGTGGGTCACGAGCGCGATTCTCGTCGCGATCTGGTGCTTCGTGAGTCGCCCCGTGCGCAGCTCTGGGGGCACGTCGTCCCACCCGTCGAAGATGCCGTTGACCGCTGTCACCGTCGGCGTGTCGAGCACACCGTTCACGCGCACTGGCAGGCCCATGCGTGCGAGGTGCGTCTGCATGGTCTTGATCGGGCTGGCGGCGCCGAATCCCCCATCCATGACTGAGTCGCCTGCGAGCGGTCGACCGAGGATCACGCGCGCATCCTCCCGAGCCCCGTCGCGAGCACCACGGCGCCGAACAGTCCGAGCGCGACAGCACCCCACTTGACCGCTTCCAGCGAATCGCCAGCGCCGGAGAAGCTCGGCGCGATCAGGTCTGGGTTCTGTCGCACCGGCGCGAACGTCGGCGCGATGAGCCCCGCGGGCGCTCCGCGCGAGCGGTAGGTGGGCGGAAGCAGCTCGCCGGGACACTTCCTGCGGACGGCGGTGTGCGCCTTCGACAGCAGCCTGTGCATGCTGAGCGCGGCCGCCGGCGACATCCCGCGCGCGGCGAGCGCCTGGGAGTAGGCGGCGAGATCAGCCCACGCAGCGTTGAGGATCTGCTCAGCGGTGGCGCAATCCCCGGCAGCCGAGCGCGCTTTCGCGTGGGCGATCTGCGCTTTGAGGATGGCGGAGGTCATCGGCGATGCCTGATACGGCAGGATCGTTCGATGACGTCCCACCCGCGTGCCGTCGGGTAGTACCGTCCAGCTCGAACCCGCTTGACGATTCCACGCCTCATCAGCACGCTGAGATGGCTCGACGGCGCGCCCGTGTACGCAGTGAAGTCGTTCGCCGAAAAGTCTCGGTTGTGTGCAATCGTGCCGAGCTTGCAGACGGTGTTCAAGTTCAGCTTGAAGTTACGCGTGACACGTCCGTAGCGCGCCATCGCTCAGTCCTCCCCAGGCTCCCGCAGGAAGAAGTAGAGCCCGACGGCGAGGCCGACGACCACGACACCGCCGACGACCCATGGCCAGATCGACTTCTGCTCGGGCGCGCCCATCATCACGACCTCGCCGTCCGAGCCGCGCATCATCACGCGATTGCCTGGCGCGGCCACCGGCAAGTTCGGCGCACCTGCCCCGCACGGCAGTCCCGTCAGGTCGTGCGTGTGCCCGTCCGACTCGTCGGGCAGCACGCGGAAGCCCTTCACGCGATGGTAGTGGCCCGCGTCGACGTCTGTGTTGCCGTCACCGTTCTCGTCGATGAACGCCCCGTGGTTGTGCATGGGGAACATCTTCCCCGACACCTGCGAGGTGATCTGGCACGGGTTGCCGACGGGGTGGAGCCGCGCGTACGGCACCGCGTCCGGATCTGGGTAGCGGCGCTCCATTCGCGCTCGCGATCAGGCGTAGTCGCCGGGCCGCAGGATGTTGCCCTGCGCGTCCTTGTACGCCACGACGCGACCGTCGCAGATCTGCTTCGAGATCCCCGACACGCTGTCGGTGATCCACTCGCAGGTCGGGCCCTGCGCCGCGACCTCGTGCACGGTCTCGGGCTGCCACATGCGCGAGATCCAGCTCCGACGGCGACGCCCCCCGCGGTAGCCGCCGGGGCGCCCGAAGCCGTGCGTGGCGGCCGGCGCCGGCGCGACCACGACAGGTGGGGGCGGCGGGGGAGGGAGCGGTGCCGTCTGGAAGGGGAACGAGCGGTGCACGCGGTCACCCGCGTTGCGGACGCCTGCGCGGATGTTCGCCGCGCTGGGCATCACGCCGGGGATCATCCCCATGCGCATCGTCCGGTACGGACTCACGTGCGTGTGCCCCTGGACGCCGCCGGTCGATCCGAACCCGAACCCGGAGACACCACCGGGCTTCGGCAGTGCAGGCGCGACGGGCGCAGCCGCGGGCGCGACCGGCATCGGCACGTCGGGCAGCGCGTGCGGACCCATTGCAGGCTCGTACGGCGGTCGGTACATCCCCGGGGCCGCGACCATCGCGTGCGTCACCATGTGCAGCGGATGGAAGTGGGAGTAGAAGCCCGTGTTCGGCAGCTTCGGCACGAAGCCAGGAACCGCGGCGTTTGGAGTCGAGTACGGGGTGCGGGTGGCGCCAAGGATCATCGTGGACCTCGCTTTACCGATGAGAATACGTCCCCTTGGGGAGGGTCGTCAAATCGAGGTCAGAGACACGTCGAGCCGTCTTTAAAAAGAACGTCGACATGGCGCCTTCTAGCGCATCTGCCCCACCGCCTAGCAGCCGGCGCTCTGCGTCCTTGATGATGTTCTCCCGTCGCTGCTGCTTCTGCTGCTTGTGTTTCGCGCGTCGACGGCGCTCCCGCTCGTACTTGGTCACGGCTGCGAAACTCGTTGGTGCGCCAGGCAGAGCTTCTTGCCTCCGCTGCACTTCACGCACAACGCACGGTCGCACGTCTTGCCTTCGAGCCGACCGCGAAGCGCGAACGTGCACCGCTCTACCACGATGCCCCCGCAGCCAGTCGTCGAACAGCGCAGGGTGTCTGAGCTGCGACGACAGACGAAGACGACAGTTGGATCGCTCATTCGGTCTCCACGCATGCGGCCAGCGCCGCCTCTGCCTCGCGCGCGATCCACGACACGCGTAGGTCAGCGAAGAATTCGTCGATCGGTTCAATTCGCGTCGCATTACCGATGTGTCCTGGATCGTCACACGCGTACGAACCGCCATACTCTTCCCAGACCACACGCGTCGCGCGCATCGGACAGGCGACGATGTCGTCAGACGACCCTGTGACGTGCCCAGTGCAGCGGCGATGTGGTCCGCGCGCGTCTTCCGCACCGGGCACGTACAGTTCGGCGCTCACGACCCCTTGATGAACTGCTTGACCGCGTCCCACGTGCGCTTCGCCGACTCGATCTTCTGCTGCACGCCGACTGCGATTTGGATGCCGGCGTGCGCGGCGAAGTCCTGTCCCCAACCCAGCAAGCAGGTCAAGGAGCAGAGCGCCGCGCTCGTCGTCACCGCACCGTCGCGCCCAACGCGCTCGATCTTGAAGTACGCGCCAAGCGGCGCTTTGCACTTCGAGCAGTTCATCGTAGGAGACCAGGCACGCTCGGATGCATGCCCCACAGGACGGCGGCGAGCGCGATCCCGAAGAGCCAGCTCCCCGCGGTGGCGACCTTCGGCCACTTCGTGTTCCAGAGCAGAACACCCGCGGCCATCATGATGACGAGGAAGAGGAAGGTGGACATGTTGGGCCTCCTTGGTTGTGAGCTTACCCCGATTCGTGGTTGTAGACGCGAACGACGTACACTTCGACTCTGACGTTGTGCTTCTTGCGGCGAGCGTGCTGCACGCCGACACCATGCGCGTTAGCTGCGTGGCACGACCAGCCGCACGTCATGCAGAACGCCTTCGCTTCCGGGCGTGTGCTCCACTCACCGCTAGTGCTGGCGCTTGCCACTAGCGCGCGGGCCCCTTCTTCTGCGCGCCGCGGATGACAGCCTCGGCAACCGCGAGGCAACGATCGATGTTTCCGAGCTGAACGCCCAGCTCCACGTTCGCCATCATCCACTTCATGCTCACGAGGTGCTTCCGCACGACCGCACGCGCCTCTTCGACATCCTGAACAGAGGGGAGCTGCCCAGTTAGATCTTCGCTGTCGATGCTCATCAGACCTTTCGCCAGTCGGTCGACACGGCGAACGTACCGTCGGGCATCTCCAAAAGCTTGTAGTCAGCGAACAGTGTCGGCTCGATGCGCTGCATGCAGAGGAAAATCCGCGTCGTCACGTTGCGGATCGGGACGTCGGCGGCGCCGGCCGCGCGCATCTCGCACACGTGGCGCAGCGCGCGGATGTTGCCGGAGAAGACGATCGGCGCTTCCGTCTCGTTGGGCAGTAGCGACCGCGCCGCCTGGTTGACCTTCTTGCGCATCTCCGTCTTCTTCTCCGACGTGAGCGCGACGTCGCCGGAGGCCTGCAACGACGACAAGATGCTCGCGATGGTGTCGTATTCCGCCGACGATCGATCGACGCGCTTCTCGAACATCTTGTGCAGATCTTCGTGCGCCTGATACTCCGGTCGCTCGACGAAGCGAAGCACCTTCCCGTCGACGTAACGCTGAGACACCTGCGAGAAGGCGACGCCCGTACGGTGTCGCACTAGCTCGTGGGTGAAATCGCGCCCTGCGCCCCACAGCAGCAACGTGTACTGCGCGTGTTCGAGCACGCTGCCGTGGCCCGAACTGAGGATGTTGTTGACGTACTTCTGCGCGTCGGCGTTCTTCGTGCGGTTCGGTCCGAAGCTCATGTAGCAGAGCTGCCCGGCGGTCTTGACCAGATCCGCGCCGTCTTCGTCTCCGCCACCAATCGGCTCGTCGTCGACGTACTGTGGAAACTCCAGTTCCTTTGGGAACTGTTCCAGGAACGGCTCGATCGCGAGATGATTGAACTGCGGCTTCGCGAGCAGCAGCACGCCAGGTTGCATGAAGTACGCGACGCCACCGTCTGTGCGCTGCACTTTCGGCACGAACGCGGGCCACGCACCACCTGAACCACCCAATCGCGTGAACACATCTTCTGGCTTCGCTTCCTTCATGATTTTTTCTCCTCTCCTTCGAAGACAAATCGTCCGTTGCCCCGCTGAAAGACCACCTTCTTCACGTTCGCGAATGCCTCGTCCCACGTCTTGCCCGCGCCGAACATCATCCACTCGCCGCGCTCGTACTTGCCGACGTATATGGGCGCGTCGTGCTGTTGGTTTCGTCCGATGCGTGCTCCGTCGCCAAACATTTCAGTGGCGCGCCTGAGAACGGGACACGGATTGAGCAGATGGATGCTCCCGCACACGCACTCACGTTGGTCAGCCACGGTGCACATCCGCTTCGAACAGCGCCGCGCGCATCTCTAGCCACGTCTTCAGCTCCTCGACACGCTCGAAGACAGGTGTTCCGATTTGCTTCGCTTCTTCGACTTCGGCACGTGAACCCTTCGACTCTTCCCACCCCGACACGAGGATGGCTGCGTCACAGCGACGAAGCGCCTCCAGCGTCGCCTCGTACCAGAACTCGGGCGTCATCGTCCCGATGAACACGCTCCCTGTGTTCGTGTGCGGGATGAACGGGTAGGCGCCAAGCTTTGCGACCTCGTAGCCGAGCGCTGCCGCACGATGGATGTTCCGGCGGATCTCCCAGTCGTTTGGCCCGAAGAGCGGACCGATCACGTAGACGACCTTCACGACGCGTCCTTGCGCATCGGCGGTGGGACGTCGAGCATGCTCTGCGTCCACGCACGGTGGCGCGTAGCTGCCTTGAAGATGCCCTCCGCGACCTGCTCCTGTGAGCGCTCCCCGTTGACCCGGTAGTAGACTTGATAGTACGGATCGGGCGCGAGTACGATTCGTTCCTGCCCCAGATCGCAGCCCCACAGGCGCACGTACTCGGCGTGCACGCGCTCCTGCTTCTCCCGATCGCGCTCGTAGCGGTCGCGCGCCTCCGGGCGCCGTCGCAATGCTTCCTCAGGGGACACGTCGATGAAAACGTTCAGCGACGCGTCGGGCAGCGGGAAGTTGATCCGGCGGAGCCACTCTGGATCGAGGCCATCCGCAGCTCCATAGCAGAGCGCGCTTGGGATCCAGCGGTCGCAGATGACGACTGTGCCCTCGTTGAACTGCGCCGCGATGTCCTCTGCCGCGTCGGCCTTGTCCGCGATCATGAGCGCTTGGAGTACACGCGCGTGGTCGTCACACGCATCTGTAGCTGTGTCCGTCCATGCCACACACGTATCGCCGATCAGCAACCGCCTAATCGTCTGTCCGACTGGCGTGTCGTAGCGCGGGAACGAATACGTCACGACCTCGCGACCCATCGCACGGATGTGCTCGGCGAGCAATCTTGTCTGGGTGGCCTTCCCAGCAGCGTCCGTTCCCTCGATCGCGATGAACATCACAATCCTCGCGTGATGCCAGGCTGCTTCATTGCCGCCGGGTTTTCGGCGGCGAACTTACCGAATCGAGCGATCAGCTCCTCGACTTGTTCGAGCTGGAAGTCGTTGCAGCCGTCCGCGACGCACATCTCGCGATACTTGAGCAACAACGGGAGCGCCAGACGGTCCCGCGCGCGGAACAGGATCGTGGGCTCCGATTCGGCGATCACTGTCTCGTTCGACGTCTTGACGATCTGGCCCTTCTCGTCGATGTGGTGCTTGAGGTCGATCTTCCGTACGATCATCGTCATCTCCTTCCATCGTTTCGTTCGTCCACGATTCGCCCGCACACGCGGCAGTAGCGTACGTAGCGGCCACGCCCCTTGTGCGTCCACTCCGCCTCGGGCATGCACGGCGGATCGTGTAGTGACTCGCGCTGTGGCGCGCGCGGTCCGAGGTGGTTCAGATTGCGCACGCCTTGTCGTGTGAGTTCGATCGGCATCTCAGTCTCTCGCGAGCTTGCGGGTGAAAGAGGCCGCGCGCACGTAGACTTCGCTGCGAACTGCCCTCTGTTGGTTCAGCTCGTCTAGCGTGGCGTCGACATCGCTAGCTGGACATTCGCGCCACGCCGCTATGCTCACGCCGGATCCGTCGATCTCTTGCACGCGATAAAGCGGCTCCAGCGGCCCCTCCACGATCACCTGGGCGACGCAGTATCGACATGCCCACAGAGGTGAGCGGTGCTCGGGGCAGACGAACTTCGGTTCTTCCAGAAGATCACCGTTGTCGTCAACCGTCGGCTTGCGCAGCGCGACCGCGCGAGGCGGCTGGACGTATGGCTCATCTTCCTCGCCGTCCTCTGTCTCCAGCTCGACACCAGGGGGCAGATCGCGCCCCGAAAGCGCGTCGGCCGTCTTCATGATGCGCTCGTCTAGGTTCCCCCCGCGCACGCGGCGAGACGCCTCGATCACCTCGACGTGCCCGCGCTCCCGTGGCGAGAGGTCTCGTGAGATCTTCGGAATCTCTCCGGAGTGGCGTGTCGCTTGCCCGACCTGCAACCCGCCAATCGTGCTGTGCGCGAGGCAATAGCGCGTCGGTGGCACGAAGCACGGAAGCCCCACACCACCTCCCCCGAGGCCCATGCGCAGCTCGGCTATCTGCGTGGTCGTGAGCCCCTTCGCGCTCGCGCCTGTGCAGCCCAGCTCTTCGATCTCGTGCGCGACGTTGACGCCGCAACGGCGAAGCGTCTCGCGCACGATCTTCGCGACGGCCGGTTGGTCGGGCGCGCCCGCACCGAACGGCATCTCGTCGATCGAGCGGGTGTCGGGAGGAATCGGATCGGCGTTCGTAGCGGTCATGTCAGGCTCCTTTACCAGTTTGTTCGACGTTGGAATTGGTCGTATCCGCTGCCGGTCGGATGTCTCGGCGCATCGACAGCACGCCCACGACCGACAGGTTCGACGGGCTCGGCGGTCGCGCGGCGGGCAGCTTCGATCGTCTTGTTGAGATAGCGCGCTCCGGATTCTCTGTACTTCATGATCCCTACGGGCTGCGTCTCATATACCCAGTGGATCATCTCGTCGGGACAGCCAACGCGCACGAGCGCGCACACAACGACCCAGTCCGCCTCTGACCGCGTCACCTGTCGCTCGGAAAACGCGTTCTTTTCGCCTGTGTCGATGATGTCGAGCACGCCCTCTGGAAGGCGTTTGCGCAGCTCCAACCAGTTGACGGGCGGGTTGACGGGAACGGGGATCCCTTCTTTCGGCGGTCGCGCCGGCCCTGCGCCGAGACGATCGAGCGCGCTGTCGATTTCGTCGAGACTGTACATACGATCCGGATAGATGTCCGACGCCAGCATGAAGCACCAGCGCGGTGGGTTCTTCCAGTTCACAGATCCCGGCAGCCGTGCGATTCGGTTCACCGAGAAGACCGGATCGCTACCGGTGAAGCGACACAGCCGCTCCCACACGATCTTCGCCTTCTGCGGATCGGCTGGCGGCGAGAGCTTCAGATACATGTGGTAGCCGTTTCCCGACGTGACCGTGATCGTCGGTGAGATTCGCCCAAGCGCGAGGCGCCGCCTGACCTCGTCAATAGGATCGACACCCGCGGTCAGCGCGAGGCGTTTCGTGACCTCTGCCGGCTGGAGATCGAGGAAGAGTGCCGTCACGCACGGCACGTCGCGCTCGAATCCACTGAACGCAGAGCGCGGGTTCACATTCACGAACGCCGACATCCCTTGAAGGTTCAGCTCGATGGCGTGCTGTGCTGCGATGGCCGGGTCGGTGAGGTAGCGCTTCATCGGATACTTGCCGCCCATCGCGGTGATCTCGATGAGCGACGCCTCACACGCACGAGGGTGGAGCAGCGAGATCAAGTGGTGCGCTTGCGCAGCCATTGCGACGGGGTCAGACATGCGTCCTCCTAAAACAGCTTCTCCAGACACACACCAGCCGTCTGCTGCGCACGCGTGATCGCCGTATAGGACCACCGCCGTCCTTCTTCTTCATCGAGACGCACAGACGGTTCGATGACCACGAGCACTCCCGGCCACTGCGAACCTTGCGCCTTGTGCGCCGTGTACACGTAGCCGAAGTTCGCGTGCACGTGCGTCGCAACTCGATCGTTAGAAAGCACGTTCTCAGTCCGCGCCCAGCGGCTCGCGGCGATCTCGATGGAGACGGGTCCAGCGTTCAGGCGCCCGTGCAGCTCCTCGATAGACAACGTGGCGGTGGCGTCATCCACAACGATCGACCCGCCGAAGCGCGTGTTCTCCTCGACGTTCTTCCAGCGGTCGAACACGCGCGTGTACTGCGCAGGCTCGTGCGTCCAACCGCTGAAGGTGATCGACTCGCCGTTGACGAGCCCAACCTCATACGCGTTCTTGAGCACGAGCAGCGGCTCACCTGGTTGTGGCATCTCGTCGTAGATGCCGAGCGACTGCCGGAACATCGCGTTCAACTGATAGCGCGTCGCGTTCCGATGGCAGATCGTGACGCCACCCCACTTGTGCCCATTCAGCGCCCACTGGCCGAAGTTGTTACGGTCGCACTTCTCCAGCTCGCGAAACGCGTTGACGCCCCAACCGGCACGAAGCGCCATCGACGCACGAATGACCGGCGAGTCCTGCGCTTGCCGAAGCACTTCAGTCATCTCGATACGCTCTGCGCCAAGCTCTGCGGCAAACGCCGGCGTCAACACCGAGAACGCGGGGGCGTCTCGCGGTTGTACTGGTGGAAGCTGGAAGCCGTCGCCGATCACGATGAGCTTGAGTTCGTGTTGATCGCAGACCTGGCGCACGTCCTTCCAGATCTCCGGACCGATCATCGACGCCTCGTCGAGGATCACCATGCGCGAGCGTGGGATTTCGAGGTCATTTCCCTCACGGCGCGCGAACTTGAGCACACCCGTCTTCGGGTCTACAACCGGCTTGTAGATCCAACGGTGGATCGTCCGCGCTTGCAGGCCCGTCGCTTCGCGCACGCGAAGTGCCGCCTTACCTGTTGGCGTCACGACCATCGGGGTGCCGTGCTCGTGCCCGAGCACCTTGATGAGCGTCGTCTTCCCGACACCAGCAAACCCGACGATGATCCCGCAAGCGTGCCCCTCCACGCGAGCGACCCGCCTCGACATCTCGAACGCCTGGTCTTGTCCCTGCGTGAGCTTGAACGGCAGTACGAGTGGCGGCTTCGGCTCGGGTGGGGGAGGGGGCGGCGCCGGTTCGCTGACCTCGACCGTCGCACGCCAGAGCCGTTGTTCGAGCCGCTTCGCGAACGCGACGAAGCCCAGTTCGTGAAGACGAAACATTGCCGCGCGCAGCTCGTCGCCCCGAAAGATCTCACCCGCGATGGCGTGGATGATCGTGGTCACCTCGATGCGCTGGCCGTCGGTGAGCGCCGAGATGTGCCGATAGTTGTACTGAGCCCTGCAATCAGGACCCATGCCGAGCGTTTGGCTCAGCTCGTCGGTGAGCTGCCGCCCGCACGCCGCGCAGTACACCGACGAGAGCGGGTGAGGGAGCGTCGGGAGAGTGAGCTGCTCCATCACCACCGCTTCCCCGTTCCTGTGACGTACACCTTCCCGCGAGGGTCTTCCCCGTTCGCGAGCCGCTCGTCGATCATCTCTCGCACGAGCGCATCAGCGACGTTGAACGTGCAGATCCCTTGTCGCTGCGCGATTCTGAACGCACTCCCCGTGCCCCCGCCGCCCGGCTTCACTGGGTTGAGCGCACCGAGCACGAGGTGCGCCTCCTCGACGATCATTGCGTTGCGCGCGTGAAGACGAAGGGCGCCATCTGTCAGCCGCGCGAAGCTTGGGTGCGTCGCCTGCACGAGCGCGACGTAGCGCAGACTCTCCGCGCTTTTGAACACCCGCACCACGTTGCGACCGTGAATCGCGCTCGACTCGAATGACTCCCACGGCAGACACAGCTCGACGCGCGTCGGGTCTTGCGCGTTGCCACCGCGCGCCCACGCCTGATCGGAACCTGGCGCGTTGCCGCTGACGAGTGTGTAGCCGGCACGGACGAGCGCCGCACCCGTCGTTTCCATCCACTTGAGGACGACGTGGGACGCCTCGCGCGATCCGATGCAGGCGATTCGTTCGTTCACGCGTCTGCCCTCCGAAGATTGAAACCGTGATCGATCAGCGCCGTGACGAGCCCGACCTTACCCGCCCACGCCTTCGAGCTGTGGAAGATCTCCATGCGCTCGTCGTTGGTCGCTTCCTTGTTCCACCACGTTGCCGCCGCAGACCATTGGCGACACAGCTCTGGAATCGCTAAATTGTGTTTGCCGGCTTCGGCATTGAACTCCTTGCCACCACGACGGATCGTCACCACGACCTTGTCCGCAAGCGGACGGAAGTAGATGTCGTCGGGAGAGAACGACAACGTGCGGAAGCTCTCGTGGAGCGCGAGCGCTTCGCGGATCGCTGGATGGAGATCTTTGCTTGTCACGCTGACACCACCGATCGCACACTTCGTCGCCCAGCCGTGAACCCTTGCGCATATGCGATCCGCCGTGCGCGTTCGATCTCGCGTGTCGTCGGGGTCTCACCAGGCACGTGGATCATCGCGGCCAAACGATCGTCGCGACGCCATTTCCACCACCCGTAGCAGTTGATCGCCATGAACGAGAGGTGATTCGCGAGCAGCGCCCACGCCGCGGTGTAGACCGAGTACGGCAACCAACACAGATTGCAAGCGATGCGCACGAACCAGCCGCGCGAACTCTTCGTCGCGAGCGCCAAGTTGCCCCACACGTTCAAGATGAACGCGAGCCAGCCGAGAACGGTCCAGAGGTGGTCGAGGGTCACTGCCACACCGCCTCCAGCGCCGCGATGGCCTCGCTGATTGGCCGCGCCCACGCGCTTTCGGGCAGCGGCTTCTCAAACGCGTGCACGATCGGCTTTCCGTACGGCGCCAAGATTCGCGCGGGCGTGTCGTCCTGATTCGACTTCGTGACTAGCGTGACTGTCACGCCTGGACCGAAATTCGTTCCGTGAAATTCGCGTTTCGGGAACTTGTACGCCCACCCCGCGGCAACCGTTGTCACGCGCGTGGTCAATGAATACCGTTCGGGCAACGCTGTCGGCGCCGCGTGGTAGTCGACTAGCCGCTCCGCCCCTTGCTTGTTCGCTTCCGCCGCCGCGCGCGCGTGCAGCACCCGATGCGTGCTCCACGCTCCAGCCGCCGACTCCTCCAATCGATGCTCCGCCTGGTGTACCAAGCCCGTGAGCACGAGGCTGTAGAGATCGAAGCGGTGGTCGTGAAACAGTCCGCTCTCCTCGATGCCCTCCCGGCGCAAGCTATCGTGCCAGATGTGCACACGCAGTTCCTCCGCCTGACCTTCGAGCACGTACGCCTGGAGCATCCCAAGCCCCGAGTGGCGCCACGTCAACACCGGAATCACGCGAGCGACAAGCGCGCACGTCGTGCGGTACTCCTCTCGGTCGATTCTGTAAACGGACGTCGGCATCAGCTCACCGCCTTCCAATCGGTTCCCACCTTCGGTTGCGCAGGAAAGTTCATTCGGCCGAGCGTCTTGCACATGACTTGCCCCACGAGGCGCTTCACGCCCTCCGCTTCGTGCTCCGCGCACTCGGTGACCGTCTGGTCGTGCCCATTGACGATGAGCCCACGGTGATTGACGTAGTCGAACGGGTACGCCTTAGTCAACGTGATGATCGCGTCGTTTTGCATCTTCGCTGACGAGCCTTGCACGTCGTGGTTGCCCATCTCTGGCGCGCGCTCTCCACCGATGAAGTACCGCTTGCGACCGCCAAGCCGCGTGGCGATGAAGTGCGTCGCGCGCCAGCCGTGAATGAGGTGCTTCTTCCACGCGGGAACCGCCGGGTGCAGCTTCCACCACAAGTCGAAGAGCCGCTCGACGGCTTGGAGCGTAATGTCGGGGAAGAGCGGGTTCAGGTTGTCATCCCGGAGCAGCGAGAGCGTCTGGTAGATGCGCGGCGGCTCAGCGTCGTACGACAGCGCGTAGACGAACCGCTTGATGAAGTCGCGCACCTTGTCCGTGACCTTGTCCGGCGTCGTGTTGAATACGGTGCACGCGTTGAAGATGTGCACGTCGGGGCCGCGCCCCTCGTCGAACGCCTTGAATGCCTCGATGAGCGGCTCGTCGTTCGCGAGCCACGCGATCATTCGCAGCTCCACGGCGCTCATGTCGGCCGCGACGAACACGTTGCCGGGGGCGGGCTTGAACATCGCTCGGAGCTTCTTCGGGATGTTCTGCATGTTCGGGTCGTTCGATCCCCAACGGCCCGACCTCTTGCCCGGTCTCCACGTGCCGCGCATGCGACCGTCTCCGTGTACGCGCGGTCCGCCCACGAGCGTCCCGTCGGGTTGGGGATAGCCCGTGTACGTGCCGAGGATCTTGTCTGCTTCACGACATCCGAGAATGCCCTGGATGATCTTGCGCGCGCGTTCGTCGACGCCGAGAGCCAACAGATCGAGTAGCGTCGATTCGTCCGTCGACATCTCGCCCGAATCCGTCATGTGATTGTCGAGCGCTGGCAACCCAAGATCGTGGTAGAGGAGCTTCTGCACCTGCTTCGGCGAGTTCGGATTCACGTCGCGGCCGCAAATCTCCAGGAACTCGCGGTGCAACCGATTCGCCTTCTCCTGGTACTCGCACGCGAACTTCCAGCGCGCCTGGAGATCGATGTAGATGCCAAGCGCGCTCATCGAACGGCCAATCCGGAACAGCTCGGCGTCCTCCGCATAGATCTGCCCCTGCTGCGCAGCGATGAGATTCTGCTCGACGTACGGCTCAGCCTGGTACGTGACCGCGATGTCGAACGACAGGTACTTGTCGAGGATCGTGTCTTCCTTGACCGTGCTGTGCTTGAACGTGTCTTTCCAGTGCGGCGCGTCCGTGTACATCGACCCCAAGAAGTCGAGGCTGTGAGGCAGCTCGGACGTGAAGCCGATCTGGTGCCCGACCATCGTGTCTGCACATCGAGCGTCCGGAAGTGGCATTCCGTGTCGCCAGAGCACGATCGAGTCGAACGCGATGCCGTTGTGCAGCCCCGCCCGCGGCATGCGCTGGAAGTAGGCCGCGATGGCACGGCTCTGCGCCTGGATCTCGTCCGCGCTCAAGAGATAGTGCCCGCGCACGGACAGCGGCGCGTAGATCATGACCTCGCGATCGGTGCCGATACCGATCCGACGCAAGTTGCATGACCACGCGTCCTTACCGTCAGTCTCGACGTCGACTGCAACCCGTGGGCGCTCGACAGCCAAGAAGTTCTCGACCTCGGCCGCCGTGCGCGGGACGAAGTACCACGGATCTTTCCACGTGCTGCCGCTGCGGTAGAGGCGCACAGCCTTCGCGATGTCGGCGTGGAATATCGGCCGAAAAGTACGTCCCTCGTCGCGCATCACGAACGCAGCGTGTGGGGTCGCGAGCGCAGGCACACCGGCGGGCAGCGTGATCGGCGTGCCCCGCACCTTCATGACCGACGTGCCCGACAGCCCCGCGCCCGTGAGGCTCGCGCCGCCCATCAGGAGCACGAACTTCGCGTGGCCGATCTCGTTGTCGAGCCGCGGGCGACAGCAGTCGATCGGGCTTTCGAGCCCCTGCTTCTTGATCTGCGTCAAGTAGCGCTTGAGATCGCCGCCTTCCGGTTGGCACAGAATCGTGTTCGAAAAACCGACCCGTGACAGGTCCATGCCGGCGTTCGTGAGCGCCGTGCGCAGCTCGCGGCCTGACGCGCCGATGAGCGGGCGCCCGTGCTCGACTTCGGTCCCTCCGGGTGCCTCCGCTAGCACGAGCATCTCGTACTCGGCGGGGAGCGTCGGCATCACAGGTCCACGATGGCAGTCGAGCAACGGGCAACGCCAACACTCGGCGCCGGACATCGCGGCGGCGACGTGCTTCTCGGGAAGCTGTGAGGCGACCGCGGTCACGCTCACCCTTCGAGCAGCAGTCGCTTCGTGTCGACGCCGAGCGTAAGGTTGCCGAGGTTCATCGTCGCGCACTGCTCCAACAACGCGCGTGCGCCGACCCGGTACTGCTCTAGCGTCAACCAGCCGCGCATCAGCCGATAGCGCAGCAGGAGGAACGCAGTGCGCACGGCGTCCGAGCAGCAATACGCTTCGATCTTCGCGATCTCGCCCCGCTGGTACATCCCGTTCACCTTCGAGCCGTCGACGTCCGTCTTCCCGGGCAGCCCAACGACCTCAGACATCGTCGACAGCTTCATCCCGGACTGCGGCACGGCGCCGTACTCAGTCAGCACGTCGAACAAGTCCACGTGGTGGTCGCCGTACCGCTTTCTGTATCCTTCGTCTGCCCAGCTCTGCGAGATGCCGTGGCGGAGCGCACGGAGCCCGAGTACAGGCACGTCGAACGAGCGACCGCGCCACGACACGACTGTCGGCTGTTCGTGCCGGACGAAGTTGTTCCACCCTGTGAGCAGCGCGGCCTCGTCGTCCTTGAACGTCGACGTACCGACGCAGCCCATCCCCTTGAGCTGCGCTTGCCCTGCGTCGAGTTCGAGCCACACCCAGCCGATCGCGATCACGCGATGGGCGTTGAGCGGCGCGAACGGGTCCTTGGCAGGTTCGCCGTTCGCTTTGGGCTTGGGCGCGCGCGGCTTTCGTGGCTTGCGCTGGCCAGCAGGTGGAATCTGGAGCGTGAAGCCGGCGGTGGGCGCCGTCGTGATCTGCCCCGTCGGCGGCACGGACTGGAGCATGGGCGGTTGGGGCGCACCTGGGAGCCCGAGCTGACCGGGCAACGGCGCGCCGGGCGGCGCTGGATCCGGCGCGGGGGCGGGTGGCGTCCAGAGCGAAAGGTCGGGAATCGTCTCGATGTCGAAGATCAGAAAGCTCATGTGCGTCTCCTTCAGGGCCGATTGACCGCGTTGTTGATCGCCGCGTGCAGCTCGTCCGCATCGACCGTGATGGTTTTCTCCTGCCCGGCGATACGCAAGTCCACGGCGCCGCGTCTCCTGTCGCTCGACGTCACGTATAGCGTCTCGGCGTCCATGCTCTCGCCGTTGACGAGACGAATAGGAATCTCGCTAATCACTCTCATCTGCCTCGCCCTCCCGAAAAGTTGCCCCGCGACGGACAGTCCGAAAATGGTCCTCCTCTCGGAGGGTGTACGCTTCGCCCTGTCCGTCGCGGAGGCTTGTTAGCCTTGCCCCGGCACGGGGAACGTCGACGCGAGACTGGCTGCGGTGGGCGGCGGCTGCGGAGTCGCTGCGCCGTTCGGCGGGAAGCTCGGCGGCTGCGCGAACGAGAACGGCGTAGTTGACGGGGGAGGGGGAGCGCCAGGAGGCGCCGCGAACGGCGTCTGTGGGGGCGCGAACGCTGGGGGAGGCGCCATCATCTGCTGCGGAGGAGCCGGCGGTGCGTAGGCGGGAGCCTGCGGCATCGTGGGCTGCATCGGCGCGGCTGGCGGCTGGGGTGTCGTCGGCATCGTCGGGGCCGCCTGCTGCTGCGGCACCGTAGGCGCTCCCGGCAATCCGCCGCCCGTCGGCAACCCTCCCGTCATCGGCGTTCCGGGCAAGCCTCCCGCTTGAGGGAATCCACCAGGCAAGCCGCCTGGCAACATCCCGACGCCGGCGCCCGGCGCTCCGCCTTGACCCTTGGGATGCGGCTTCCAGCGATGGCTGTTGGCCTTGTACGCGGCTTCCCATTCGGTCTTCTTCGCCCACGAGTCGATGCCCGTGCGCATGGCGCCGCTCTCGCGGTCGATGTACGCGCCGGTCTTCACGTACACGTACTGTCCGACGAACTGACCGACCTGGTAGCTCGCGCCTTGCTTGCCCGCGTTCAGGTCGCCGTAGATCGACATCAGCAACCCGCGCCACTGGTGCCACGTGTCCTTCTGGGTCGTGCGCGAGTCGTTCAGGAAGCGGTTGAGCGTCTTGCCCTTCGCGTCCTGGTCCTGGACCACGAGCGTGAACCACACGCCAGGCTTGTCGCCCTGCCGAAACGACTCCTTGGTGATCTGGCAGCAGTAAAAGCCGTCCATCTCCAACACGTCGGTCTGCTCGAAGGGCTCCCAGCTCATGTCGGGAGGGATCACCATCGAGAACGTGGTCGGAGCAGCAGCCTGCTGCGGGGTTGCTCCCACGCCGGGCATCCCGGGCATCGGGAAAGGCATTCCTGGTGTCATTGTCATGATTGATCCTCTTTCTTGGTTGTTGTCGAATCGGATGAAGCAAGAGAAAATTCGCGCCGCGCCACTTCGGTATCACAGCCCTCCATACGGCGGGTTTCGTGCACGCAGGTACGCGCCGAGGTCAGCGGGTACGACAGCCTGGTTCACGCCTTCACGGTTCTTGACCTGCCACGCACGCCAGTCCCCCGGCGGTGGGTACGTGACGCCGAGGTCGCTCGGCCAGACGTTCCCGCCTGTGTGGTACACGCGAACAGGTGGGTTTCCTGGAAGCGGTGAGTTGATGTAGTCGACGCGCAGCACGGTGTCGATCAGCGCGTAGTAGATCGCCGTCATCGATCTCGGCAAGAGCAGCGGCGCGCCTGGATAGAAGACCGTGTCCTCCACCGCAGGCGGCTTTGCGTGCGCGATCAGCACACTGTGCATCCCGAGATCCATGAGCCACTGCCGCAACATGAACAGCGAGTTCCGCACGGCGACGGGGATGTCCCACTTGCTCTTGGTCTTGAGCGTGTCGGTCGCTTCCTTGTACAGGTTGTTGGTCAGCGCGCTCAGCCCGTCGAGGATGCACGCGTTGTAGTTCGCACGATGCTCCGCGAGCCAGTAGATCGACGCCTGGAGCTGCCCCCACGTCTTGACCGTGTGCTTGACGTGGTCGGGTGTCGGCATGCCGCGCGCCGGGATGGGCTTGAGCGCGTTGTCCTCGCACGGGATCACGAACGCTGTGCACCGTCCGTCCTTCATGAACGCGGCCGCCGCGTCTGTGCTCTTCCCCGTCCCCGGTCCACCATAGAGCATGATGTTCGCGGGTTGCCCCACGACGTTCGCCTGCGCGGCAGCTCCCGTCACGATCTCAATTGACAAAGCCACCTCTGTTCTCGCGCTGGGCCAGTACCTTGAGCGCGCTGTGGAACGCCGCGTGTGCCTCGTCTTCGAACGCCGCACAGCTATCGTGTGTGTTGCTGACGACAGCGCGGCCCGCGGCGACCGCGATGAGCGCGTTGACGACGTCACGCGGGGTGCACTTCGACTTGCGGATCGCGCGCGAGATGGCAAGCGCCAACCGATCCGCGTCCGTCATGTGTCTTCGCGCTGCCATCACATCACCACGTGCGCGATGTAGCCGACCCCACAGAGGACGATCGTTCGCCAGAACCACGCTGCAAGAAGCGCCGATATTGTCGTCTGCACCTTACTGGCGCGAGTGTGCGGAATCGCGACACGCGCGAGCACGTCGATTCCACAGCCGTGCGCGACGCCAATCGCACGCACGCCGAGAGGCACAACGAACCACTTCCACAGCTCGCTGATGACCCAGCCATCGACGATCGTCATGACCACGACGACCGCGAGCGTAGCCAATATCGTGCGCGGGTTTTTGTTTTCGACTGGGTCCTCCAAAATACTCGTCGTCATCACGTCCTCTTCACGTATTGGATCAGCTCTTGCTGACCGTTGGTGCAGACGTCCCAGAAATCGCAACGCCCGTACTTCCGCAAGCACGAGTCCCACGACCGCGGACGGTTGTTCGGGTCCGGGTAGCGCTTCCGCACGTCGTTCATCTGCTGGAGCACGTACGCGGTGTCCGCACCGAGCCGGTTGTACGCCTCCGTGGAGATCGGCACCTCGAAGCGCGCGAATCGGGGCTGCGGGTACTCGCGCGACATCGCGTTGATGATCACGCGGTTGACATTGAACCCGTGCGCACGACAGAGCGCGAGACCCGTGAGCATCTGACGATCGGCGCGGTAGCTCGCTCCGGTGTGGTTGGTGAGCTTCGTGCCCGACTTGTGGTCGATGAGCCACAACTCGCGCCCGGTCGGCAGCGTGACCTCCGCGAGCAGATCGATCCGCGCTGTGTACGGTTCCGAGCTGCCATCAGGCATCGTGAACCCGACCTCGAACTGATGCTCGACGAGAAGCGGGCGGAACTGCGCCGCTGCGCCGCTCGCGATGAGCGGATCCCAGTACGCACAGTACGCGTCGTAGATCCTGAGCGCCTCCTGCGCGAGGTCGAGGCGATCCTGCCCGCAGATCCAGATCGCATAGCGGGCGTCTGGGTAGACTAGCCAGCTAGGGCGCTGCGCGAGCTGGAAGCCATACCGGTAGGCGAGCCCGACGTGCACGAGCGTGCCGATCTTCGTCGCCTCCTTCTCGATCGCGGGGCGAAGGTTCAACTCGTAGCCGAAAGCTTCGAGCTGCGGGCAGATCGAGAAGGCACCGACGCGATGTGGGCCTTGTTTTGAACTCCCGCCCGGAAAAATTACGCCGTTGTTGATGTTGCCCGAGTGCGTATCCGGCATCAGACACCTCCCCAGTTTCGACCGGCGCGGAGGCTACGCACATACCGCGCGGAGACCCCGTAGCGGCGAGCCAGCACAACGCTCGACAACCGCGAGGTACGGATTCTGCTAACGGTGGTTCTTGTCAGCTTTGCGCCTGGATGATACTCGCCTTGCAAGCTTGCCGGCTTGCTCAGCGCGCGCTGCATTGACCAACCAGCCTTGACGCGTCTCCAAAGCGTAGCGCGGGGAACTCTTGCGGCGGCCGCCCACTCACGCAGTGTCTTCGTCCGACCTCGGTACGTAAGCTTGATGGTCGACGGTTTGTTGTCGGCCTGCTGCTGTCGTGTAGCCCATCGACAATTTTTCCTGCTGTACCCCTTGTTCGTGTTCCTGCGATCGAGCGAATGTGCTGGAGAAGGCCGTGTGCCCATGTCTGCTAGGAACGCGAGAAAGTTGTGCCTCCAGCGACGGCACACGCGAATGCCACGACCGCCATACCTGTCGTAGTCACCACCATTGCGGTTGTAGCAACGCTTGAGCATGTCGGTCCAAGCCACGTAGGTCGGCGTATAGGTCATTCCGTGAGTACGCATCTATTCGCTCGCCTCCCCCCACGCCTTCAACTTCGCGAACAGCGTGTCCACGATCTCCTCCGTCGACTTCCCTCCGAGCATCTTCGTCAGCTCGCCGGCGTCCTCTTGCTGGCCGAGCGCTTGCTCGATGATCGGGATCTTCTCGATCACGGACTCGGCGATCCCCTCGTCGATCGTCCCCGTCGCGATCATGTACCGCACGAGTAGACGATCGACCGAGTCGAACCGATGGCCGCGCTTCTCCGCCTGGAGCAGCTTCCACGGCTCGGGCACGAGATCGCCAAAGATCATGAGCTGTGCGCCGACGAGCGACAGCGCCACGCCCATGGAGTCGATCGTCGCAACGAAACACGCCGGTGCAGTCGACTCCCGAAACGTTCGAGCTTGCGCGTCGCGACCGTCGGGGGACAAGTCGCCGTGCACGCACATCACGTTGCAATCGACGTGCTTGCGAATGTCCTTCGCGATGGCGTCCGCTTGCTCGCGCATGTACACGAACACGACGACCTTCTGCTTCGCTTGCAAGGCTTCAACGGCCGAACCGACCACAGCCGAGCGCTTTGCACGCGCGGTGTAGCGGAGCGCATTCGCGACGGCGTTGCTCTTGCTGAGCGCTTTGTTCCCCTCCGCGACCGACGGCGCCGACACCTGCACGTCGACGCGGTAGATCTCGCGGCGCTTCTCGGGCAGCTCCAGATGAACGCCCTTCGCGGTCCGACCAAGCGTGAAGAACGCCAGGCGGCCTTGCAGCTCGTCGACCCGTGACGCTCCCGTGTCGACCCAGCCGTACTGACCCTGGTAAGCCCCGCAGTACGCCTTCGCCCATTCCCAATACGAGTAGCCCCACAAGCCATTCGAGATCGTGTCGACCAGCGCGAAAAGATCGCGGATGTAGTTCGGCATCGGCGTGCCCGTCAGACCCCACACGACGGGGACCTTGGCGAGCGCCGCCTTTGTCGCCTTCGTGCGCAAGGCACCGCGCCCACGAAGGATGTGCGCCTCGTCGCAGATCGCGATCAAGAAGCGGCCGGACAGCGTCGGGCCCCAGCCAGGCTGCGTGGCAACTGCGTGCATAACTCCTGCGGCGTCCCGTTCGCGTCCGCCGAACAGGATGTCGTAGTTGCAGATCACGTACCGCGTGCAGACCTGTCCGGGGTCCGGGGTGCGTGTGTCGAGGATGACCGAATCGTGTCCTGCCCAGCGTTTGATCTCGCGCTGCCAGTGGCGCTTCGCGAGCGCGGGGCAAATAACCAGCACGGCGGGTGCGTTCCGGTCAGGAACCACACCCAGCGAGAGCCGCGACTCCGCCGCGATGATGGCCTGCACGGTCTTGCCGACGCCCGGCTCGTCTACGAGCAACCCGTAGTCACGCTCTGCGAGGAATGCTGCGCCCTCTTGCTGAAACGGTGCGATCCCCACGTGTCGACCGAACGCGATTGCGCGCTCGCGCACACCAGGGACACCAGGCCAGATCTCTGGTCGACGTCTAGGAGCGCCGAGAACCCGTTCGACCAACCACGCCGCGTCGATCGCCGCGCGCGTCTCGGTCTCTGCCTTGTTTATCAGCACGCCAGGCGCATGCCACTCGTCGATCTTGCCGCTGAAGGCGAAGTTCCGGACGCCCCGCGCATAGATGCTCGGCTGGAGACTCGGGCGCGCAAGTGGAGGCGGCACCGGAAACGGAATGACCTGTGCGTCAGGCATGACGAAGCGTACGGTGGACAGTTATCGGCTCGGTTGCTGGCTTTGTCCAGAAAAAAATTTCTCGCTGGACGAAAACAGAAACTTGACCTCGTCCGCTGAACGAGCGATACCAGACAGCCCGCGATGCTTCCCGATCGGATCTCGCAAGCGATCCCGCAAGGGCAGGGGTTCATCCGTAGCTATTGCGAGTACGCAGCGACGTGCTCCGACGCCCCGGAGATCTTCCACGTCGGCGTAGCTCTTACGGTTCTCTCCGCCGCCGTCGCCCGGCGTCTCGCCTGTCCGTACTCCTCGGGCAGCTTGCTGGTGCCCAACCTGTACACGTTGCTCGTCGGTCCGTCACGCAGCGGCCGCAAGTCGTCGTGCATGGACACGGGCATGAAGATACTACGGGCAGTGCATGCCGACTCGGTCATCCCCGTCCCTGGTAGTTACGAGGAGCTGATCGCGCAGATTCGATCAACACCGGCGGGCGTCCTGTCGATGCGTGAGTTCGGGCACTTCCTGAAGACCACGCAGCGCGGATACGGTGAGCCGATCCGCACGGTGCTGATGGACCTCTTCGACCACCCCGTCGATCAGCCGTACACGCGCAACCTGCGCAAGGCGAAGACCGTGATCGAGGGGCCGATCTGCCTCTGCTTGCTGAGCGCGTGCAGCGACGAGCTTCTGTTCAGCTACAGCACGAGCGACGAGTGGATGGGCGGTTTCTTCGGCCGAATGCTCATGCTCTACGGCGATCGTGACGGCTTCCGCCTCCCGAACACGTGGCCGCAGGCGCACGACTACCTCGTCACGATGCTGCACCAGTATTTCCACGGCAACCTGCATCGCTGCGCGGGCTTCTCGCCACCTGCGTGGCAGGAGTTCGAACGCTGGGCTCAGTGGCGCGATTCGACTGCGAAGGAGGCGCCCTCCCGCGTGCAGTCGTTCATCTCGGGATCGCAGACGCTCGCCGCGAAGATCTCGCTGCTCTACGCCGCCGACGCTGCGGAGCCGAACGCCGGGGACGGCTGGCTCGTGTCACACGAGGCGATGCGTCGCGCGATCATGTTCGTCGAGCAGCTCTACTTGCCGAGCATCTTCCACCTCGGTGAAACGCTCGCGCTCGGCATCTGGGAGCGTGACCGCCAGAAAGTGCTCCGCGCGATCGACTCCAAGCCGAACGGGATCGAACGCCCCGAGTTGCTGCGCCGCGCGAAGGTGTCGAGCGAGTACCTCGAAACGATCTTGACCACGCTCAAGGACGAGCGGACGATCGTGCAGGGCATGAACGCGAAGGAACCGACGTACCGACGCGTGAAGCACGGAGACCCGGGAGGCACCCCGAGCGGTGGGAATGTCGTCCCGATCAGACAAGGGATGTGAATGCTCGACGACTGGCTGCCGTACCACCCAAAGTCGCGCGTCGCGCTCACCTACGTGTCGATAAGTCTGTCGGACGATCCGTACCTGATTCACGCGGAGATGACCGGCACAGCACGCACAGATCAACGCCGTGCATTTGCGCGGGGCGAGGGAGTCTGGTGGATTCGAGGACACTACGATGCCAGCAGCATCGAAGGGCAAGCGCTTCTCGCCGCGCACGCTCTTTCGCAGGGGCGCGCAGCGTGACGCCCGGCGAGCCCATCACGTACGTCACTGACGTCGATATGGGACCCCGGCGGACGGGACCCCGACAGTTTCGCAAAGGGCTCGCCCATTCCGAAGTCGACGAGGTGCTCAGCTACGAAGTATTTCTCGTCGCGAAAAACGGTTCGCCTTTCCTCGGCCCCGACGAGGAGGGTGTTCGCTGGATCCGTGGCCGTCACAGCGAGAAAAGCGAAGCGGGACAAGCGCTCTTGGCCGCGTACGCACTCTCGCGGAGCATCGTAGCGTGAAGGTCGGCGGCTGGTTCACGTACGTGCAACCAGGAAACGGCGAGCTTGCGTGCGCGCAGGTCGACTACGTGGAGCGCCACTATCCGCAAGGAGCATTCGCCATCCACACAATCGGGGGGTCCGGTATGTTGTGGTTCTACCCTTCCGATGAAAATATTCGTTGGACGCGTGCTGTTTGTGGTGAGGATCTACTCGCGCTTCTCGCCGCTTCTGCCCTCGCTGATGCTGTAACTCCATGAGCACGTCGAGCGACATCTGGGAGGTGATGGCTGAGGAGATCGGCGGGCGCGATCACAACCCGCTCGAATCGTTCGTACGCAATGGACGCCTCGCTGGTGTCCGGTTCTACGCCGGCCCGAAGCGCCTGGCTCCCGAACCCGTCGAATTCGAGATTTGTGCCATCACGCTATCCGAGGCGCTCGCGATGGAGACGCGCGGCGAGGGGGCCGTAAAGTTCATCGGCGGCGTTCCGGTGTGGTTACACAGCGCTCCAACGCCGCGACCACGAACGCTGCTAGACCCTGCGGAGCCACTCGCTCCAAAGATCCTGGACGTATCACGTCTGCGACACGCTGGATGAGCGCAACGACCGCGTCGACGCGCGCGCAGAACTGTCCCGCCGTTTTGATGTCGAGCGCCTGCGCCAGTTGGGTAAGGCGCTCTGCGGGAACGGACCACTTCCCGTCTTCGAGACGCGCGACGGTCGGCTGTGTCACACCGAGCTGCTTCGCAAGCGCCTCCTGCGTCAGCTTCTTGCGCCGCCGCTCGCGCGCGACGATCGCACCGAGCGCGGCGTAGTAGAGCGACCGAGTCATCGTCCACGCCACCACCAAAGCAGCACGACAGTCGCGAAGTTTGCTACTGATCCCAAGAGGAGGCTTCCCGTTGCGAGGCTAACTAGAATCCCCGCAGTCACGATGCACAGAATGTCTGTGACCAACGCAAACAGATATCCGCGACTCATCGGCACAGCTCACAGCCGGGACAGCAGCACGGCGCCATGTGAATCGCGAGTTGCGCTGCTGTCATCTTTCGCACGACTTCGGGCGTGAGCCCTGCGCACGGATTGTCACGCGCCTTGTCGTGATCCGCCGTCGTGTGGTGCCCAGCACAATTGCACTTCTTGCAGGGCTCCGCCACGGCGCTACTCCCAGCCGGTATCCGCTAAATCGCCGAGCCCAAACTTGATCCCGGCGAGCGCACGCAGCTCCGCCTTCGCGTTCGGCGACCCGTAGAACTTCTGCACCTTCGTCGTCGGGTCGATACCGAGGAAAGCGAAGGACGGGATGCCAAGCTGCTGCGCGATCGGGCCGATCTGCGCGATGAACTTGTCGAGGACAGGAGAGGCGTCTGGTGCGTTGGCCATGCCAGCAGTTTACCGCGAGTCACGCCGGCTTGACGAGCTTCGACTGCTCCGGGGCTTTGTGCGCCACGGCAGCCGCGATAACCGCTTTCGCTACGAGCCGATGCGCTTCACGAATCGGTTCGGGGAGATCGTCCCACGTCACCTGCGCGTCCTTCCCGGAGATGCCTTGCTCCAGCTCGTGGCCCGCGCACACCACGAGAGAGCAGAGCGCGACCGTATTCGTGTTGTCCGGGTCCGTGCCGTCCTCCGCTACTGGCGGTGTCAACCGGCACGCGTGCAGCGCGATGGCGGCCGCTTCAATCGCGCCGTCTTGAATCGCGAACACGCTCTTCGCCATCACTTCCGCCCCGTCACGATTCGACGCGACGGCTGCCTGCGTCCCGTGCCGAAACACAACGCAGGTTTCGATCCCGCGTCCCGCCATCGCTTTGAGAAAGCTTCCGACGAAGACCTGTGTGGGGATTGCATTCGGATCGATCATGTGGACCATCGGCTCCTCCTTGGACACTTGTGCGCTTCGAACTCGATCACGTTGAGCCTCGCGCGGCCTCTACGAGGCGCCGTCGGTGGGCGTGGAGCGCACGCTTGCCGTACGCCTCACCACCTACGATGGGTGGTCCGGCTCCGATGTAGACAGCGCCTTGGTCGGTCACGCTGATCGCACCTAGTGCAAGCACCAGCTCCTTGTGCTTGAAGCCATGATTGCCGATGAATTCGCGCTCCTCCCGCTTCCACCGCGGATCGCTCGGATCGGGCATGACGATGTCGCCGATGTGCGGGGGCCCAAGCGCCTCTTCAGCTTCCCGCGCAAGCCGATCGACGCGCAACCGACGGCGTAGGCGCACGTTGTCGATCGCCATCGAGACGGCGCCGAGGACCAGGACTACGTCTACAATCACGCCGGCACGTGTCACGTCGCCGACTCCATCCCTTCACGCAGCTCGTCGACGTACGTTGACCACGGTGCTCCGTCGCGCAGTCGGAACATGGAGTCGAACTCTACCGCCTTGAATGTCTCGAACGCCCAGCGCGCCGCTTTGGGTGGGAGTAGCGCGAGCACGCGAGGTGCTTCGTAACCGTACTGCGCGGGGGAGATCTCACGCTCCTCGACTTTCGCTTCGGCGCCGTCGACTGCGTTTTCATCGAGCGCGACGGGACCATCCACGAGCGGGCTGTCCCAGGAAGTGTCGTCGCCCCCCACCTGTCCGTAGCCCTCGACGTACACATGGCGTGTCTGTGCAGGACGGACCAGGCGTCGGCGACACGGGACGTTGAGTGCGAACAACTGCAGCCCGTGCGCGGCATTGACGTACTCCAGTTCGAGCGCGAGCCACGCCGCTGCTCGATCCGGCGCGTAGTCGTCATCATCGGTGACTTCGATTCTCTGTATGTGGTTGCGCTGGGGCATCACCGCTTTACCTTGAGCCGCTTTTCCAGCAGCTCCAGCGCGACGTCGATGACGCTCAGGTTCGACACGCGCTCCTCCCGCACGACGCCGACCGCCGACCAGCCGTGCTGCGAGAGCGTGTCGGCGAGCCGATTGAGCCGCTCAAAGCCCGCATCGCGGACCTTGACGTTGTGGTAGCCGGGGCGAGACGCGCTCATCGATTGAACACTTCCGAGGGCACGTACGTGTCCCCTTGCTTCACCATGAGTCCGCGGCCTGTCAGCTCGCGTTTGTAGTTCGAGAACGTCCCACTGTTCTCCATCGCTGCGGCCGCACGCAGCTCGTCATCCGTGGCGCTGCCGTTGTTGACCACGAAGTCGAGCATCGCCACGACCTTCTCCGTGCCGATCTCATGCTTCCAGTAGGCGAGGAGGCCAGCACGATCCTCCGGCGGCATCTCGATATCCAACGGGTAGGCCCGGCCCTTGTCGGTGAGCTGCACGGCCTCCTTGCCGATCATGTACCCGCCTTGCAGCAGCAAGCGCTTGCGGTTCGACGTCGTGCCCGAGTTCGGCGCCACGCCAGCGATGATCGCGACGTTCTTGAATGGCATCGCCTTGAGGCCCATCGCTTCGCCTTGACGGAGCGCCGCGAGCATGCGCTGACACTTCTCGGGGATGTGCTCGTGCGCGGTGTCATCCGCGGGGCGAGACACTGTCACACGTGCGACGCCGTTTGGCTTGTCGACCTCGCGCCGGCCCGGCGTCTCGTTGCGGATCGGGCGCGGAGCGTTAGCGACATTCGGCGCGTCGGCCGTCCAGCGGCCCGACCGCTTCACGATTGCCGCGAGCGTGTCGACCGATGACACCACGGTCTGCTGCGCTTGCGCCACGCGATCGACCGCATGCGCGATCAGCTCGCCGAATGCTTTCTCGTTCTTGACGAGCTTCTCTGCGAACCGCTCGATGCGCTTCAGATCGGCCTCGCGGATGATCGGCACCTCGACAGTCTTGGTCTTGCCGACGCGCTCGACGACGGGTGCGGGCTGCTTCGCTAGCGCGCGCTCCAGCTCGACGATCCGCGCCTTGAGCACGCGCGGATCGTTCTGCTTCGCCTCCTCAACCGCCTTGCCCATCGCCAGCTCCAGCGATGCGAGGTCGAGCCGCTTCGTCTTGACAGCGGCGCGGGCATGAAGCGGTGTGGCGCCAGCGTCGTAGGTCTCCTTCTTGCGGATGTCGAACCGGCCGTAGGTGTCGCGGTTTGGCGACCACACGATGGCCTGACCGCGATCGAGGCCCGGAAGCTCGTCGTGCACCTCCTTGCGACCCTCGGCGCCTTTCTCTTGCACCCACTCGCCGATCGCCTTGCGTTCGAGCACGCCGTTGCTGCGATATGCGAACACCGTGTCAGCGAGGTTGAGCACGTCCTTGTTGATCTTCTGTGGGCGTTGCGAGATGAGATGGAGACCGATGCCGTAGTTGCGGCCGACCTCAGCGATCTCTTCGAACGCGCCGAGCATCCGCTCTAGCCCTTGCCCTGCGAAGAGTTTCTGTGGCACGTACCGCTGCGCCTCTTCGAGGAGAATCTGCACAGGCCCGGGATGGAGCTTCTTGGTGCGGAAGAACGCCTCGGCGAAGTCGGCGGCGAACCGACAACGGTCGCCTTTCGAGAAGCCCGAGACGTCGAGCACGGCGGAGGATCCTGACTGCGCGAGCGCCTCCGCGACCACCGCCCCAGTCGAGGCCACGAGCGCGATGTCCCCGTGTTGGCCGCCGAGCACGGCGATCTTGTACGGTGACGAGTGCTTGCCGGTCTCGTCGAGCCGCAAGGAGAACCAGATTCCTACATGGTCAAGCACGATGACCTGCACGTTGGCTTCGAGCAGTCCTTCAGCGATCACGGCAGCGCCGTTGCTTTTCCCGGAGCCACGCTGTCCGAGCGACGCGACGACTTCGGTCGCTAGCTCGGCGGCAGGGAGGGTGAAACCACGCGCGAGGTGGATCGTTTTCATGTCGCCACCGCCCACTCTGCTGCCTTGATGTCGACGGTGATCAGGCGCCCGTCACGTTGGTAGCCGTCATCCGCGTATGTCCACACCCGCCCGTTGACGTTGATCTTGCCAAGGTACTTCAACGCAGGCTTTTCGTATGGCAGCTTCGGCACCGCGCGTTCGATCTTCGCCGCGACGGGCAACGCGAGCGCGCCCATCAGGAAGAACCGACGTCCGCGATTCGCGAGGCGCCCGCACACACCGCGCTCGAACGGGCACTCGTGACAGTTGGGGCACCTCATTCGTCCCTCCATCGATACCAGTAGTCGCGGCGCCATCCACGCTTCGCGCCGCCCGGCTCCTCCCGCCGCTCGATGAGATCGTCTGCCGTGAGCTTGTGCAGATGCTTGTACACGGACGGACCGAACATCCGGCGCAGGTCATACGCGCGCACCCACCTATCCCCGTCGTCATTCTCGACTGTGCTGAGATAGTTCTCGATGGCCGCGCGCAACGCGATCCCCGCGTCGTAGTCGGCCCAGAGCGCGAGCAACAACGCGCACAGGATCGAGACGTGATCGTACCAGTGCATCAGTCGCCGATCCTTTCGAAGCGAGGCACGCGATGGGAAGGTCCACTGTCCGCGCACGGCGTGGTGACGTCTTCCTCGAACTCTTTGAGTGGCCGCGCGGAGATGCGGCCATCGTCGTAGAGCGCGACGTAGATGACGACGGGCTCTTCCCACGCCAGATCCCCGCCGTTACCGCTCCACTGCGCAGTCATGAACGCATTGGGGGAACCTGCGTCGATGAAGATCCCGTCGCGCTTTGCCGCAGGTGCAGCGACGTGGATCTGAAGCGGCTGACTAGCGACGAGACCCTTGAACCCGCTGTATGCGCGCACGACGCAGAGCACACGGTAGTGCTCTCGATTCCGATAGTGCTGATAGAGGCCCGGGGTGATCATCCTGTCACCACCCTCTCGCACGCTCTTCACGACGCCGATCCCGCAGCTCCTCCGCGCACCACGATCCCATCCAACCGCCAGGACGCTTACGCCGCGCGAAGCGCCGATGCAGCGTCGCGATCTCTTCTAGCTGATCGGTGCAGAGCCCCCGCCAGATGTCGAAGTAGATCGTGTCCCACGTCGTGCCGATTGGCGGCGCCCACGTCAAGATGTCCGCGTTGACGATCGTCAGCCGACGCTTCGGGAGCTGCGGGCGCACGAGAGCGATCACGTCGGCGTGCTTCTCCACGACGGTGACCGACGTGACCTCGGGCTTCTTCAAGATCGGCAGCACGATCATGCCGAGCCCGAGACCCGCGATCAGCACGTCACCCCGTGCCTCGCGGACCACTTCGTAGTTGGTCCGCTGCTCCCAGGGCGTATCCGACATCATCAGCTCACCGTCGACGCAGAGCCGCACGTACTTGCCGGCGTCGACTCCCTGCCGCGGGTTGAGCACTGTCTCCAAGCGCGCTTTGGACTTCGACACGGTGTACTTCTCCAGCTTCGCGTTGCCCCGCTCGCCCGCGCGCAAGATCTTGTGCATCGGCACGAACGCGTTCACGGAGAAAGCTCCACGCCCACAGTCGGAAAATCGTGCGGCCGCCATTCATGCCCGCAGTGCTCACACAGGTGGGTCTTGTGCACGCGTGTCGTTGCCCACTCGCCGCGATCGACGTGCCGCCCTCCGCACTTCGGGCATGCGAGGAACATTGGGACTGGCGCCGCTTCGATCTTCGCGTCTTTGGTCATGTCGCGGCCCTCGGACGCAGAACGTCCAGCACGCCTTCGCGTCTGCGGCGCGCGGCGGCTTGCTGGTAGAGCCGCACGTAGCCTTTGTGGAGCACACCGCGCGCCTCGCGTTCCTTCGCTTCGGCGATCGTCATCACCGTCTCGCCGCCGCGCCGCCACTGCCCAACCACATAGCCACGGAGGAAAAGGCCGACCTGCCAGCAGTTGTACACGTGGCGCAACGCGCTCGCTTTGACGAAGCCTTCTTTGTGTCCGCCGCGATCCCACGTCTTGCCGCAGAACGGGCAGCGGAACACGGAGAAGCCAACGGCGAGCCCCCGCCACTCGAACACGTCTCTCGCGAATCTAATCGGCTGCGCCACGACAGGGGCTAGTGGTAGCACACTGTCGAATCACGAGTCAATTAGTTTCCTGGCATTCGAAACGTCACTGCGGAATCTCGACCCACGCGCCAGGACTGCACTCGGCTTGCCCCGCCTGCACGGAGTGCGGCTTCTTGTGCACCGAGCAGTGCACGAGCCGCGTGCGCACAGCCGCGTTGATCGCCGCCCAGTCCGTGAATTGCGTTCCTGGTTCGACAGGCAGGGGTGCAGGCGGCGTGTCGAGCGGTGATGCAGCAGGAGCTTCGCCGAGAATCGCTGCCGCGAACGTGTCGAGCGAGGGCAACACAGGTGGCGGCGCGATCGGTGCGGGGGTGATCGGAAACTCTGTCGTCACTTCGGGCGCCACTTCGTGCACGCTCTCGCCGTACACGGTCGTCGCCTCGCCCGGCAGCGGAGCGTTGTTCGTCGGTAGCGGCACGAGCGGCGCGGGCTCCACGGGCGGATGCGCTTCGTGCCACCGAAACGCCGCCTCGCGCGCGGCCGAGAACACGGCGTCGAGCTGGTCGACCTTCACAGCTCGGAAGTCGATCACGATTGCGGAGGTGTCGAGCGCGCGCACGCGATCCGTGAACGCCGTCCACTCACGCGACACGGAAGCGCCGAGCTGATCGAGCGCGTGCGCGACTGCGCCGTCCGGCACGACGGCCACGACGCGCGCGGTGGGAGTGAGCTGCGCTTCGACCTTCCCTTCGAGCGGCGGTGTGCCGAGCAAGAAGCACTCGGCCGGCACGGCTTCCAGGTTGCGGTGGCCCCACGCGTCCTCGAAGGCGGCCGCGATCACTTCCACCTGCTCCATCGTCAGCTTCACGCACGCGCAATCGGGGCAGGGGTCGGTGTGCACGGGCGTGCCAGCCTTGCGCGGCACGTGGAGCGTCCAGACCGAGCACGGCTCTTCGGCGATGGCGGAGGGCATCCGCGACTCGCCCGGCTTCGCGGGCACGGGCAACATCCGCCACTGGATCTTCTTCCCCTCGAACGCTGGCACGAGCGAACCGCGGCGGAGCCACCGGTAGCCGTACCGCACGTCGTCGTTCTTGAGGACGTCGAGCACGGGGCGGAGCCGAGCGGCGTAGTTCTCGCCGCACCAGCGCCAGTACGCGTTCGCCGCCGTCCTCTCGACACGGTGCACAATCGACTCGGGCACGTTGAGCCGCCCCTGCCGGCGCAGCCGCGCGACGAGCCGCACGTAGTAGGCGGCGTTCGGCGGCGACACCTTGCCGCGGGCGATCAGCGCAGTGAGGAAGCCGTGCGCCTCCGGGAACCCTTCGAGCGACCGCCGGGTGAAGGTGAACGCCTCGCCATCGACCGTGAGCGTGACGGTTGGACCAGTCGTTTTCGCCATGATGAAAGTGATACGGCAATAGAAAGTATCGCGTCAAGTATTACTCCTCTCGCGCGTACGTATAAGTAGTGTTTGGACGGTCAACTATATTACTGAACGATCATAGATCTTACTGTCCATTCACTACTTATCGTACGTGCGCGCGCCAGAGGGGTAGTTTTGGGATACCGGAGCCGGGCTGTGCTACCTTGCTGGTTGTGCTAGCGCCGCCACAGCCGGGAGACCGAGTCGTCGTGCTGTTCCGGGAGGGGGAGAGCGCGTTGATGGCGCGCGCGGGGCTCGGGACGGTCGTGCCGAACCGGGACAACGCCGGGATCGCTTCCCCGTCGTTCGTGTGGTTCCGCGCGGGCGCCAGCAGGATCCTGTGTCGCCAGCTCGACGAAGAAGGGATCGAGTGGGCTCGCGTCACGGACGTGCAGGCGGAGGCTGGCGTGTGGACCGACGTCGTGCCCGCGCTGGTCGCGGCGCGCCAGCTCGCGGGGACGGGCGAGTGACGGCGCCCCCGAAGGACGGCGAGCATGTGCTGGTCTTGGCGGCGAAAGAACGAGGCACCACCGCGTGGTGGGTGATCAGGCGAGCCGTCGCGCGTCGCGCCAGCGCCTACTGCACCATGGCGATGGCGCAGCCGCTCGGCCTCGACATCCGCGTACTTACTCCGGCCGACGAGGGGATCACGTGGTGCCGCGGGTGGTCGCGGGAATCCCGAGATGCCCTGGCAGCGGCGTGGAAACTCTACCAAAGCTCGACTTGACAAGCACGAGGGGCGACCTACACACTCTCGGCATGCCCAACACCCCTGTCTCCACCCCGCTCGGCGCCGAGCTGCGGCGCGTGCGCCTGTCGCTGGAGATGACGCTCCAGGAATTCGGCGAGCACGTGGGCGTGCCGTGGCAGACGATCGCCGCGTACGAGACGGGCCGCGTCGTGCCGCCGTCTGATCGGTTGCTGGCGATATTTCACAAGACGCGGCGCGCACCAGAGTCGTTCCGCGTGGACCGCGTCGCACGCGAGCTGGCGAAAGCAGCGGCGTGACAGCGGCGATCGTGTGCGCGTGACCGATCGCATCTGCGTCTGCGGGCAAGACCCGAGACACACGCACGTGTGCCACATCTCCGCACCGCTCGGCGTCTTCACGCCTTTGCCCGCTGCCGAGTTCGAGCGGCTGATCGCGAAAGGCAGCGAGTCGGCGCGGGAACTCGACGCGCTGATCGCTCCGATGTTCGTGATGGGGCCCGAGGCGCACCTCATGCTACGCTGACCCGCGATGATGCTCGAAGACGAAGTGGAGCTGGCGCTGCTGGCGACGCCATCGCCAGTCGTGATCGACATTCGCACCGTGCGGCCGTGCAGCCGCACGCACTGTCATGGGCACCAGACGCAAGCCGAGCTGGTAGCCGTTCACGACGCGATCGACTCGTGTTACGCTCCGCTTCGTGATTGAAGCCGGTGACGCATGCTCCGCGTGATCGACGCGCGGTCCGGCGACGACGTGACGATCGGCCAGACCGTCGTGTATCCAGAAGGGAGCGGGTGGACGCTGCTTAGCGTGAACGATCGGTTCTTCACTGCAACAGCGCGCGTGCGCTCGTGGGACCCGTCCTTGGGAACGGCGCCGCACGAGCACGACCAACCACTAGCGGTGCGGTTCTTCCATCCTGCGTTCTTCCTCCAGCGCATAGGTTTCTTCCCGTCGTGAGTGCGAGCCCGACTGAAGATCGTACGACGCGCTTGTCGACGCTCGGTCCGAAGGGCTGGTACGCCGACCACATCGCACGATCCGACGCGTGTGGCTGCACCACGACGGCGCCGGATCAGGCGTGCGATCAGGGAGTCGCGCTGTTTCGCCTCGCGAAATCGGCGCGGGAAGACGAAAAACGGCGCAAGCAGCCGTGATACACTTGTGTAGGTGACCACGCGGGACACCATCCACTGCCTAGCGTGCGGGCACGACGTGAAACCCGAGACCCTTGGGCTAGGTGAAACCGGCGCGTACGAGCGCACCGAGGTCCACCCGCTGCAACTGCGCCGGCGCCACTTTGGTGGTCGCGCGCGTATCACGGTGGAGCGCCTTCCGCTCCCGCTGCCCTTCGCGTACGGGATGCGCAATGCGCTGAAGGCGGCGCTCGCTCGCGTGAACGCTGAGATCGCAGAGGCCGGTGGCGAGCCCGACGTTGACGAGTGAAAACGGGTGATGCTATATTGCTGGCATTGTGAAAGTCGGCGATCCGGTGACCGTCGTGAGCGGAATCGACGGAAAGCCCCACCGATGCACGATCGCTGAGGTGCACGACGACGCGCTGCCCTTCGCCTGGTTCGAGGCAGTAGACGGTGACGCCGCTGGTTCGTTCGGTCGGCGATTCGCTCGCTACCTACACGAAGAGCATCTCGACTGGGCGCATGGATGGGACACGGTGGACGCGGTCGCGCTGTCGGCATTTGCAGCGCTGGAAGGCTCGCGGTGAAGCACGTCGTGCGTGACGGCACCAGAGTGCTGTTCCTGGCGTCTGAGTTCTCCTCAGCAACCGGCGCGCACAGCTTCCATCCTGTGCGCGCGTTCGCGATCGGCGAGCACGCGGTGATTCGCAAGCACACACTGCTACCCGAGGACGACGAGCCGTTGTGGGTAGCGTGGACGATCGGATATCTGCGACCGGGATTCGAAGGCGTGCGCTGGTGCCGCGGCTGGAAGGGGAAGTCTGCGAGGGCGTTGCTGGCACAGCTCGCGCTGGAGAATTCGCGGTGAAAACTCCAAGCGTCGGCGCCGTGGTCACCGTCGTCCTGTACTCGCGTGTCGTACGCGCGACGATCCGTCGAAGCTACAAGAAACGGTTCATCGCGGCCACGTGGGTGCCTAGCGCATGGGCATTGCTCGACGACGAGCGCGTGGGCTTGGGGCGCACCGAAAGCGGTTCGTTCGAGCGCAGCGACGAAGGACGAACGTGGGTGCGGGGCTGGGACACGGTAGATGCGATTGCGTTCCGTGCGGAGAAAGCGCTGGCGGCGTGCCAATGAGAAAGCCGCGAAAGGGGTCGCCGATCGTGGTCGTCGTGGAGAACCCTACTCGCCCCGTTCGCGTGTGGCGCACGGTCGTTCTTCGCACTGGACCGCGGACGTTGACGCCTAAGATCGGACCGCTCGTCGTACGGCTAGACGCCGAGAACATCACGTGGGCGCGAGGGTGGAAGACACCCGAAGCGCTCGCACTGCTCGCGACGGCTATGCTGGATAACAGTCGATGACGAACAAGCCCAAGCTCCATCGCGGGGACGAGGTCACCGTCTGCGTAGCAGACTGGTCGGGAAGAATCATCGGCATCAAGCGGGGGCGCGTCGTGCGCAGACGCGGGACGCGCGTTCGGGTGCGCGCGCTCGCGGATCGAACGCGCCTTGCTCCAGGTGAACGCATCGCGACGCTGTTTCTGCACGAAGAAGGCGTCGACTGGGCGCGTGGCTGGAACACAGTCGACGCGCTAGCGTTCCACGCTGAAGTCGCGCTTAGGCTGTCACGATGAGCTTGCCCAGCGTAGGAGTGACGGTGTCGGCTGTCATCCACGACTGGGACGACATGGACCCGGTCGCAGTGATCGGTAATGTCGTCGCCGGTCGCAACTGGGGAATTGACGAAACGGTCGATCCGCACATCTTGTGGGAACCTGTGACGCGTGACTTTAGAATTACGCTGATGGGACGCGAGGAAGGGGTCACGTGGGCACGCGGATCCAGCGTGGAGGTCAGAGCTGCGCTTCTAGCCGCGTACGCGCTCGCTGGTGGAAGAGGCGCGAACGCGCTGAGCGGAGAACCTTAGCGCGGCCGCTCGTTCGGCGTGACTTCGCCCGACTCGGTCAGCGCAGGTTCGACGCCTTCCTGCCCGCCGCCCGCGTCGTCGACCAGCGCTTGGATCGCGGTCTCGCGCAGCCCCCATAGCACGACGCCCTCGAAGATCGGTGTGAGGACCATGGCGGCAAGTTGCGCACCGAAGAATCTCAGCCCGGTCACCCACCAGGGCACGTTGACGAGATCACCGAAGGGATGGACGCCGCCCAGCGTGACCAGTCCGCCGAGCCAGTAACCTGAACACGCTGGGCAGCGCAAAAGCTTGTCTAACCATCCGCTCGCGCGAGACCAGAGGGGGCGGGAGATTTCGGAGCGCGCGATCAACCAGTGGAGCGCGGTGGAGAAGACCCCGAGCAAGAAGAGCTGATCGAGTGCGAGCTTCACAACGCGTACTCCGGTAGTCCGAGTCCGAGCGCCGACCAGTTTTCCATGAAGATGCGCTTCCCCTCGGAGCAGAGCGCTTGCCAGGTCACCGTGCGGCGCGCGACCATCTCTCGCGTCAGCCGTGCGAGCCCACGAGCTGCGCCGAGCGCGTACCCGGCGCGGCGACACTGCTCGCAGCCCTTCGCGTGATCGTCGAACGTCAGAACGTCCGCCACGGCCCGCGCTTCGCTGGCTGCGATGTCACGTGAAGCGCTCGGCACGTCCGACACCAGTAAATCGATGGGCTCTTCGCATCCGTACTCCAGAAGAGCTTGCGCGCTGCCGAGCGAGCCTGGCGTGACGTGCGATAGCGCTTCTTCGTGCACGCGGGCGGCTCGGGCACGCGGACTCACCGCGGTGCCTTCAGCTTTGGTAGCTCGTGTTTTGGGCAGATCAGAAAGCGTTGCGGCCCGACACCATCCATGAAGCCGCGTGGCCCGAGCATCGGTGGCGCGTCTTCGAACATCGCCTTTTTCGCCCGCGTCCGAGCAAGTTCGTCCGGTGGGCGCACGAGAATCGACCAACCGGCGGGTGCGAGCATCGCCATCGGCAGGTCGACACCTGCTGGCGCACGCTCTTCGCATCCGATCACATCACAGACGACTTCGAAGCTCACCGGATCCTCGACGCCATCTCGCTCGCCGTGCGGACCTGCACCCAGTCGGGGCACGTGGCGAGCATGTCGACGGGCATTGTGAAGCGGCGACAGTAGCCGTATTGATCGGGGTGGATGCGAAGCGACTTGCGGCCCTTGAAGTCGCCGACGATCGGCGTCTCGAACGATCCGTCGGGCATCGGCTTGAGACCGTTCGCGAGAAGATGGTCGACGAGCCGCTTCCTGTCGTGCTCGTAGCTGCGGCACATCATGCACGGGTGCTTTTCCGTGCCCGTCGCCAACTCGATCCGACCCGCGGCGTCGTGCTCACCGTCGCCACCGACGACCGTGATCGGGCGCCAGGTGTCTTCGTCCGCCATGCGCCAGCACTTTAGCAGGGAAAGTCATTGACGTGAATGGGTAACCGCGAGCAAGATTCCTGGCATGGCTGTCACTCCCGCTATGCCGCTGCTCAAATCGCAGCCCGACATGAGCAAGCTGAACGCGTTCGCGGGCTACATGGTCAGCGTGACCAAGCATCTCGGTCCGAAGGGGACGCCCGGCACCGCCGTGGTTCCCACACAGAAGATGGAGAAGGACAAGTTGCTGGCGTTGCAAGTGCACTTGCCGCTCCAGTACGGCGCCGGCTACTACCAGTTCAACGTCACCGACGAAGGGGGCACTGGCTCCGACGAGTGGATGGTCAAGCTCGGCACTGAAGTCACGCCAACGCAGGAGGGTCTCCCGATGGGTATGCAACCGCCGTTCAACCAGCCGCCGAACATGCCGGGCACGCCGCTCGACCCGGGCGTCACGCAGATCATGCCAGGCTGGTTCTACAACGAGGCGGCAAACCTCTTGATGGCGCCGTGGAAGAAGACGTACTCGTGGAAGATGGGCGACCCGATGCCCGATCCGCCGCCGACGGGGAGCCACCTCTCGCTCGTGCCGCAGAACGCGACGCCGTGGAGCTGGCCGGGGCAACAGCAGCCGTGGCAAAGCGGGTGGGGCGGCTATCCGGCCACCGAGACGAAGTCACCCGAACTCGACGTACTGAAGCAGCAGCTCGCGGAGGAGCGTGAGGCGCGGAAGGACGCGGAGCGCCGCGAAGCCGATCGCCAGCGCGAGGAGCGCATCCGTGAAGAGATGCGGCGCGACCGCGAGGCGGCCGACGCGCGCTTCGAGAAGTTGTTCGCGGCGCTGTCGACGAAGCCCGCGGGACCGAGCGAGGCCGAGCAGCGACTCCAGCGCGAGATAGAAGAGACGCGTCGGCGCACTGAGGAATCCGAGCGGCGCGCATCGGAGGACCGCAAGGAAGCGCAGCGCCGAGAAGAAGCGCGGATCGCCGACGAGCGCCACCGTGAAGAGATGCGGCTCGTGCGCGAGGAGATCAAAGCCGCGACCACGAACAAGACGGACCCGATGATGACGCTGTTCGGGACGATCCTCCAGACGCAGAGCGCGAGCGCCACCGAGACCGCGCGGATGATCCGCGAGACGAGCGCGGCAGCGCAGGCGGCGTCCGAGCGCAGCACCACCCAGGTGCTCGAACTGGCGCGGTCGCAGCGCGAGAGCGCGAGCGAGTCGAGTAAGACCGTGCTCGAAGGGATGAAGGGGCTGATGGAGATGCAGACCGGCGTCTACAACCAACTCCTCGAAGTGTCCGGCTCATCGGGTCAGCCGTGGTACGCAGGCGTGCTCCAAGAGGGCGTTGGCAAGATCGGGCTCATCGGTCAGGCACTCATGGAGCGGAACCAGCAACCGCCACCGCCCCAATACATGCCGCCGCAGCAGCGGATCGTGCAGGGCCGCCCGGGACAGCCGCCCATGCGTGTCGTTCCAGGACAGCCGATGCCGCAACAGGTGGCCGCGCCCGCGGCACCGGTCGGAACGGGCACACGTCCGCCAGACGCCGACTACGATCCAGTCAAGGAAGAGTTCGTGTTCCCGGACGGCTGGCGCGTGCCGCAAGACGCCGTGCAGAAACAGGGATGGGTTGCCGTGCTCAAGAAGCGGCCTCCGCCGAACGTGGTCGCGGCGCCAGCTCCAGCGGTACCCGCGAACGGCGTCAACGGCGCGGCCGCGCCCATCGCGACGGCAGCTCCACCGCCAATCGCACCCGTGGTCCCCGACGCGGTCATCCCGCCGCCATCCGCGAAGCCCGGCAAGGGAGCCAAGAAGAAGCGTGGCGCAGCGGCCGCTCCACCGCCCGAGCCCGAGGCAGAGTCAGGTGCGCTCCCGCCACCTGCGAACGGGAAGGGGTACTCGCTGGAGGAGCTGCGAGAGTTCGACACGGATCAGATCCTCGAACTGATTCGGCCTCTCGACGACACCGCGCTCTTCGGGGCGATGCTGCAGTACGTGAACGACTTGCGCGTACGCGCTGCGAATGGGCTGCCGCACGCCAAAGCGGCGGAGTTCATCCTTGGCACGCGTCAGTACATCCACTCATTCGGCGCGTCACCGCCGCCAGCGTTCGACCTGCTCGCGTCGGAGCATCTCGAAGCGCTCACCGAGCGGCTGCTGCCAAACGCGCCCGAGGAGTACCAGGACGCCGTCATCGACATCATGGAAAAGCAGATCGCCGCCGAGAACCCGGAGCGCGCCAGCGCCGCAATCGAAGCGCAGTAAGCCGTGGGGTTCGGGTCGAACGGAGGCGCGCTTGATGAGAATTCGATCGACGACATTCTCGCCTTCGAAGCCGATTGGAGCAGCCGGATGGGCGGTGATGCAGCGCAAGACCTACGAACGCTGATCGGCTTCGCGATGTACCAGATAATCCACAGGCACGGTGTCCATCCTCGCGCGCTAGCCGATTACCTTCGAGAGGCGCTTCGCATAGCCGAGCCCGACAAGTTCGACGCGTCGATGCCGTGAACCTTCCCTCGCCCGAGCGCCCGGACGCAGACGACATCCTCGTGCGGTGTCGCAACTGCGGGCACATCGAAGACTTCCACGCGGCGGGAAACCCGGCACGCGGTGAAGATCGATGCTGCCTCGCGCTCAACTGTGGATGCGGCGCGTGGGATCCAGTGCCGATCGCCCGAGTTCACGCTGCGGGCAACGCGTGACGGTCTTGAACCTTCTGGATCAGCCCGCGTAGCTTGTTCGGGTTGCACGCGCGGCTGACGGCATCGAAGCCGTAGGTCGCTTCGAGCTGATCGAGTAGCGCGGCCGCCTGGCTCGCACTTGTGGGATCTCCGCGGTTGGCTGCGCGAATCAACGCGCGAATCTGTGCGACGTGCGGCCCGAGATCGATGGGTGGCGACGCGCCGAAGCTACGCTGTGGACTCTTGTCCCGTGTGACCGCCCAGACGATCCAGGCGCCAATCGAAACGCCTGCGAGCACGGAGAGCACGGTGATGATCATCTCCGTGGGACCCCAGCGTTTTGGCTCGTCGTCTGCCACGGTTTCCTTCGAGCGTACCACTGGTGTGCGCGCGCCCCAAGTTGACACGCCAGCAACACAAGACGTATCCTCGCAAACATGTCGGTATACGCGGTTCAAGGGACCAAGGCCACCACCGCCCAGACCGCACTTGTTGTGGTTTCGACGGCCGCAATCCGGCCTCGCATCATCGAGTACAAGTCGTCGACGACAGGCGCGCCGAACTCGGATGCGTCGTACGAGATCCAGGTCAAGCGGTTCACTGCCGCGGGCACGACGACGGCGCTCACGCCCGCATCGACCGACTCTGGCGATCCCGCCGCGACGTTCACAGCCGGCTCAAACGCGACCATCGAGCCGACCTACACGGCGAACACGACCATCGACGACTACGGCGCAAATCCGCGCGCGACGTTCCGCTGGGTCGCCTATGACCAGCGGGCGGAGATCATCCTCCCGGCGACGGCCGCGAACGGCGTCGGCTGGCTGGTCAACCTGCTCGGTGGCGCGAGCACCGTGCTCGTCGACGCGAAGGTTCTCCAGTGATCGCGTGTGCGCTCGGCTGCGGCAAGAGCGTTGACGAAACGAAGAAGCCGCAAGATCTCGCCGAGTGGGAACAACTCACGGTCACGGCGACACGCAACGGCGGGTCCGCGCATCTCCTGTCGGTCATGGTGTGCCCGATGTGTGCGCCGGATCCAGGCGGCGTCGTGCTGGCGATAGCGAAGCCCAAGAAGTAACGCGGCACTCTCTGTGCGCTTCGCTGGGACGTGCGCGCAATTCGCTGTCGTAGACACGCACGCTCTGCGCGAGTGGATATCCGCTATCGACTTCGCGGAGTGGCCTCAGCAGCACCGGCTAGCCGACCGCAAGATGCGCCCTGCGATGGTTAGCGACGTCCGCTGGCACGGCTTCGGTGCCACGGTGGAAGGCGTGACCGCGGCGTCGCTAGTAGAGCTGCGCAAGGTTTACCCACGCGTCATCGATAGCTTCAACCCGTTGCTGTCGGTGGTCATGCCGGGCCACGAAATAGCAACGCATCGAGACGCCCAACCGCCCGATTGGGTTGGGCGCGTGCACGTGCCGCTATTCACCAATGACAAGGCGCTGATGCGAATTGACGGCGGGGTGCACCACATGGCTGTGGGGTACGCCTACCTGGTGGACACGACTAGGGAGCACGCCGTCGAGAATTTCGGTGACGCACCACGTGTGCACTACATGTTCGACGTCAGGTTCGGTTGACGCGCTGGTGCTGACCGCCGTATCCTGGCAGGCGTAATGCAGGGACGCCAGCGGGGTTTCGCGCAGATCTCGGGGCCGAACGGCGTCGAGGAGTACGAGACATTCACGTGCGGCCACTGCGGGGCGATCGTGAAGGTCCCCCATCGGGCCGCCCCCGAGCAGCTCGGCGGGATCTGCAAGTTGTGCATGTCGATGACGTGCGCGAAGTGTGTTGAGACGGGGAAGTGCGATCCGTTCGAGAAGAAGCTTGAACGCATGGAAGACCGCACGCGGTTTTTCAAGCAGGTAGGCGTGTGACATGGGTGATACGACTATCATCCTCAACCCCGGCGTCGGCGGCGACACGACAGACGCAACGGACAGCTCCACGCCCACACAGGTCGATCCTGCCCCTACGCCTCTCAAGCGCGAGCGCGTTGTCCTCGGAGGTGACGCTCCACAGGTGGCGTTCGTTCCTCCGCTCTCGGCGCCCGAGACCGAAAACCCCGCGCGTCAAGCCGTGCTCGACCTACTGCTGAAAAATACGGTCTACGTCGTCCCAACTAGCGACTTCGCTTTGCGATCGGAGATTGTTCCGATTTTGCAAGACATCCGTGATTCTCTGAATGAGCTGGTGCGCCTTCAGGGAGGCGTGTAAGTGAGATCGGACATCTACCATGGCTAACGAGATCAAGCTGGTTGGTTCAGGACCGAATGGCGATCTAGAGGCGCAGATCGATCGCACGCATCGCGCACTGCGTGTGAGCGTGCGTCCGTGGGAGCACGACGCTGGCGGTCACTATCGCATCGCTGGCCGCTCCGGAGCGCTCACAAGCGCTACTGTCACAGCAACGGGACCGCTATTCTCGCTTCGCTGGAGCCCGACAGGGAACATGCTGTTGGCGCTGCTCCGGCTGAAAGCGTTCTACATTCCGACGACGGTCTTTACTGCCGCGCAGGAGTTGGGCCTCGATCTAGTTCGCGTCACCGGCTTCACAGCTAGCGATTCTGCTGGCACAGCGATCATCCCGTCAGCGTTGCGTGACAGAGCCATGCCAACGAGTTCGGTTATGGATTGCCGCATAGCTCCTGCCACCATCCTCACCGCGGGCACGAGAACGGTCGACACGACATCCGTTCTGGAGATCGGCGGCGGTCTCGTCAACGTGGTCAATGCAGCGGCGGCTACGGCGTACGTCAATCCAACGACGGGTGGTCCTTTCCAGTTCGGTTTCGACTACGACCCGCTCATGCGTGGTGAGATGCCGTTGATCTTGTCCAAGGACGAGGGTTTCTTGGTTCGCAACACCGTCGTCTTCCCTGCGGCCGGTGTTGCGACGCTGGTTGTCGTCGGACACATCGTGGAGTTCCCGAACAACTCTTCGCTGATCCTCGCTCCGTGATGAGATGCACGGGATGAGCCGTGCCTCTCGTCCAACAGATACAGCAGGATCTCCAGTCCGATAAGGGCTGGCTCAGCGACAACCAGCTCCCACGTCAACCGCGGCCACGCGTAGATACGAATGCGCTCTGGACGCTGGCGCCGTTCGTCGTCGCCGCTGCCAGTACGCTAGCCGACGTCCCGGATCCACCGCGGCCGCAGCCCAAGCCTCCTGTTGTCAGCGAGCCGTGGTCGCTTCGGCCGGTCTCGCTACCACTTGCCCCCGTCGACGCGCGCGAGCAGGGCGTTTCTCGGCGGCGGTTCGAGGTCGAGCCGTGGGCGCAGACGGCGCTCTCGGGGTCAGCAGCGCCGTGGGCGACGGCTGACCCGCGCCCGAGTTACGTCAAGCCGAGACCGATCGACGAGCCATGGTCGCAGCAGGTCTTCACGCCAGTCTTCACGCCTGGGGCATGGTTCGAGGCCACACCGGCTGCGCCTGTCACGCCTCGTGCGCCGCGTATAGCCGAGCCGTGGTCGCAGCCGCCTGTACGTCTTGCACGTGACGACGCAAGCAAACCCGATCCTGCGTACAAGAAGCCGCGCCCGATCGATGAGCCGTGGGCCGAGCCACCCGTCAGAACGTCGGCTGCGCCGTGGGCAGCTCCACAACCAGAACGATCGGCCTACCGCCCGCCCCGCCAGCCGGATGAATCGTGGAGCAGCAAGCCGATCGCGCTCGGGCGTGACGACGCGAGCAAGCCAGAGCGGAACACCTACAAGAAACCGCCACCGATCGATGAGCCTTGGGCAGAGCCCCCTGTCAGAACGTCCGCCGCGTCGTGGGCTGCGGTGCAGCCAGCGCGCTCTGGCTATAAGGCGCCGCGCCAACCCGACGAACTCTGGACTCAGCAGCCCATCAAACTCGGCCGCTGGGACGCCGCGCAACCAGAACGCAACACCTACGTCAAGCCGCGCCCGATCGATGAGCCGTGGGCCGAGCCGCCAGTCGTCGTCTCCGTCGCGCCGTGGACGCAACTAGAGAACCCTGATCGGCCGTCGTATCGCCCGCCACGCCAACCTGACGAGCTATGGACACAGCCGCCTGTCAGGCTCGCGCGTGACGACGCCACTAAGCCGGATCGGAGCGGCTACACCAAGCCGAGACCGATCGACGAGCCGTGGAGTGCCCCTGCCGTTCGGACATCCGCCGCACCGTGGGCCGCTCCGCAGCCTGACCACACCGGATACCGCCGTCCAGCACAACCCGGCGAGCCGTGGTCGCAGCCTCCCGTCGTGGTGGCGCCTGCGTGGGCCACGCGAGATCCATATCCGTTCTACCGGAAGCCGCGCGCGATCGACGAGCCTTGGGCGCAACCCCCTGTTCGTGTTTCGGGCGCGGCATGGGACGTGTTCCAGCCAGAACACGCACGCGCGCGGCCGTGGGCAATCGACGAGCTATGGACGCAGCCTCCCGTCGTCGCGTCGACAGGGGCGTGGGAGGAGCACGACGCTCCCATCCGATCGACGTACGAGAAGCCGCGACCGATCGATGAGCCGTGGTGGAACAGCCCGCTGGTTACTCCGCCTCCCCCGATACCTCCGCCGATACCACCGCCAAGTCCAAACCCGGGGCTAGTTCCTAGCTTCGGGCCGTCGCGGATTCTCCGTTGGTACGCGATGGGCGTCGTCGGAGGTGTGGCGCCTGCACCCGAGTGTGACCCGCTGGTGGAGCTGTGCCCGGTCGACGACGAGCCGGCACAGACGCCACCCGAGCTGCCGCCCATCGCCGTCGCGCCCGCGATAGTCGTTGACGAGGCGGCAGCAGTCGAAGCGGCGTTGCTCGAAGACGAGCTTGACGAGGCAGCAGGCCAGGAAACAATCGACGAAGACGCGGCGCTCGAAGCCGAGCTGGATGACGACGATCTGGCGTGATTTGACGGCGGGCGCCGCACCGGCGTACGCTCGTCTCCATGGCACGACATCGTCGATCACGGAAGCGCAGGGCATCAGGCGTCGCGGCTCGCGCGAAGAACGCCCCGAAGCACTGCAAAGTCTCGCTCGGGTCTTGCATGCGAGGAAGCGGCGGCCGGGCGAAAGCCGGGAAGTGCATGCGAGGCTACTGGGCCTGCATCCGCCACGGGTGAAGCGCGTGGCGCGCCGTCGACACCGCGGCTTCGGCTCCGCCGGCGGCGACTGCGCCGTCTACGTGGGGACGAAGAACGACGTGAACGGGAACCCGCGGCGCGGGTGGCTCGTCGACGTCGGCAGCACCACCGTGTTCGTGAACGAGGGCTACGTGGGTCGGGCGGCGCTGAAGAAGGCGTGCCCGACGGCCGTCGAGCGCTTCAGCCGGATCGAGATCACCCCCGGCGAGTACCGCTCGCTACGGAAGCTGCCCAGCGCGTGCTCGGGCGGTCGAGCGCTGGACGGAGCACGCCACCGGAGACGGCGCCGGTGAGAAAGCTCCTCGGCTTCCTCGCGGCTGCGGGCGCGGTCGGCCTCGGCGCCTGGGCGACGTTCAAGCGTCACGGCAGTCCGCTGTCTGGCGCGCGCCGCCGGCACAACCTGCGCGGTGAGCACGAGGCGCGGGAGCTGCTGCTCACGTGCGAGAACGACGGGGACCTCTACCGGCAACAGGTCCAGCCGATCGAGAAGAACTTGACGCGCAAGATCCAGAAGGGCGTCTACGACCACGAGAAGGCGAAGAAGCTCTGGATGTATCTCGCCGACAACTGCGCGCGAAAGTACGCCAAGGAGTACGGCGACGGGCGCCCGTGGCACAAGATGTTCTCGACCGCAGACCGGCGCGAGGTCGCCAAGAACTTCGCCGATCACTTCAAGACCGAGTACGACATCCAGCACCGCACCCTGCACGGGAGGCGGTAGCGCCGTGGCGAAGAAGCGCTACAACGCCATCGCCCAGCTCGTGTGCAGGGTCAGCGGCGGCTATCGGAGTTCGCACGGTCTGACGTCCGTGGTCGGCATCCGGGCTGCAACGAAAGCGAAGGCCACGAAGGTCGCGAAGCGCGTGTGGCGCATGCGCAAAGAGCTTCCCGCGCCAGGCTGCAAGATCCACCTGTCGGTCGAGGAAGCGTACTGATGGCTCGTCGCTTCTTGAACCGCCAGCGCCTTTGGACCGTCTACGGCCCCACGGGCAACTCGAAGCGGCCGCTCAAGCCGATCGCCTGCGTGCGCGCGAACGCGAAGTCGATCGCCGCGGGAATCGTCGTTCGCAAGGACCCGCGCCTTGAGCACTACTACGAAGACCTGAACGTGCTGCGCGCGAAGAGAGGTTCACTCGTGGTCGTGGAGGGGTGTTTCGCTCCAGGTCCGGTGCTGCGCGGCGGACTGGGCACGCACAAGCGCAAGTCGATGACGGCCGCGCAGCTTCGTGACAAGCTCGCTTGCAAGATCTTCGGCGGGAAGGCGTGTCGGTGATGGCCGTCAAGCGCAAGATCCGCAAGGGACTCGCGACGAACGTCCTGTGTGTTCTCAGGAACGAAGGCGCCGCGCCGGACGACTGGCTCGCGCGACGGTTTGGCCATTCCGAAGAGACGCTTCGCCGGACGATGGAATCGCTCGAAAGGCAAGGCGTGGTGCGCTGGAGCATGATGCACAACGGCTACGCGCTCACGAGTCGCGGCCACAGCGTGATGTACCGAGCAGGTGCACGCGTATGCCCGACGCCGAAGCGCTTCGCAGTCACGCGAGCGTACTCGGATCGGCTGTACGTGCCGATCGGAAGGGCGCGACGTCGATGAAGCTCATCGACTTCGTGCTCGGCTGTCTCGTCGGCTACGCGCTCGTGCGCCGTCGGCCGCCAAAGCCGATCCCGCGGCACTTGCTCAACTAGCCGGGCTTCTTTTCGAGCTTCTGCGCGGCCAAGAACGCGGCGGCAGTTTGGACGAGCTGGGCGCGCAGTGGTGCAACGAGATCGTGGAATGCTGTTGCGACAGGATTGTGTGTCAACGCGACCGTGTGCCTGTAAATCTGTTCGTCGCAGTCTCGACAGAGTAGCGTGTGCTCAGTTTTGCCTAGATGCTCCGTAGCGTTCGCGTCCTTCGGTCGATGCACTACCACGATGTATAGGCCGCGCTCGGCGACGTGCCCCGCGCAGCAGTCTCGGTTGCACAATTCGCAAGCGGCAACTGCGGGGTTGTTGCACTTCGCGTGATCGCAAAGGCGTGCTTCGCGGATGCTCATTTGAGCACCGGGAGCAGCGCGCGTAGTGCTGCCTGATCTTCTTCGGTGTCTACGGCGGCGCCGAGGCGAAGAGCCGCATCGAAGGTCGCATACGTGGTTGGGTCGGCGATAAGGCTCGTCGCTTTGGCAGTACTGATAGGAAACAAAAGGCGCGTCACGGTAGCGAGCCGCTCTAGCACTAGCCAGCCTTCCGGCGGCGTGTGCTGGCCGTTGTCGTCCTCCCACGGTAGTCCGTGATGCGCGAGGATCGAGCGGGCTTCATCGTACGTGAAACTGACGTCGACTCTGTCCGTGGCTCTGTCCGAGGTGATTAGGGTGACGCGCCCGACGCCACCTTGCCCGCCCCGCACGCCAGATTCTCGCCAGGCGCTCATCGCAGCAGCGGCCACACGAGGGTGCGGAGATCGTCCACGCTGTGGACGGCGAAAAGCTGGTCGCACTGCTGGGCGCGCGCCAACAGCTCCTCGTACACTTCGGCCTCTGCCGTCATCATCGGCGAGTCCCGCCCGATGAGCTTGGCTGCGGCGCGGAGCAGATCTGCTAACTCCATGGTCAGTTCCTCTTCTCGTTCAGCTTCTTGAGCGCACCCTTCACGAGTACTTCGAACGGCACGCTCGGATCCATCCCCTTCACCAGCGGCTCGTACTCGTGCGCCTTGTATTGGAGCTGCTTGAGCGCCGCGCGCACGTCGTCGAGGCGCATTCGCTCAGCCGGCGACACGATCTCGCCCGAGACGACTCCCTCGGGCTTCGCCTTCCCCGCGAGCGCCCGCTCCACCGCGCGCTCGACTAGCCGCCCGATGATGTCCTCGTCCATCTCACGGACGACGCGCTCGACACGCGTGTCGCGGCTGTGCGTGGTCCAGCGGAAGAACCGCCCGATGGCGCCGGCCGGGACGACGAGCACCACGCCTGCGGTGAACATCAGGACAGCGGCGACCGCGGCGCCCCGCTGGCCGAACAGGTAGCCGAGGAACTGGGCCATGATGTGGCCGATCACGCCGTCCTGGAGCGTGAACAGGAACGTGGCGGCGAGAAGCGCGAGACCGACGAGGAAGCGTTTGCGATTGTTCATGACAGGTCTCCTTGCAGGGTTGGTGCCAGTAATCTAGCGCCCCAGATCGTACCCGTTGAGCAGCCACGTGGCGCGAGCGCGCATCCCCGGGTAGTTCTCGTCGAACTCGGCCAGATACGGAGCTGGGTCCTCGCCGTCGGGCGCTGCTGTGTCGCCGCGGAAGAACACGAGCGAGCAGTACGCCTCGTCGGACGCGGGCCGCGCCACCACGGCATGGTCGGCGGTCAGGTCGAGGCGGAACGACCACGTCGAGCCGTCCGCCCACGTGACGCGGACGTCGCACTTGTGGTACGAGCCGTCAGCAGGCGCGGTGAGCGCGGCGCGCCGGATGCGGTTGTTGAAGTCCTCCCACGAGAAGAACGCGCGCGGACCGCACTCGTGCGTGTAGCCCTCCGCGCGGTTGAAGTCGATGCGCACGATGCGGATCGGGGTGGTGGGCATGGCGGCGGCGGTCATCGGTTCCTCGTTTCTGCGTTGTGGCGCGCCTGCGCGTACGAGGCCAGCTTCAGGTAGCGCTCCGCTTGCTCCAGCGCGGTGAGCGCGAGCAGAAAGAACTGCTCGGCGTTGACGTCAGCACCGTCCGTCTCGACGTCGCACAGGAGCGTGCCGACGCGGAACTTCGATACGGTGTTGGCGAGTGCTTCAAGCACACGCGGCTCGAAGTCGGCCGCAGGGGCATTGTCGGACGCCGCAGCGGCAAGCTCGATCGCGTCGTGGAGGTCGGCACGCATGCTGTCGACGTGGTCCTGGTTCAGGTGCGCAGGCGCCGTCTTCAGCGCGCCAGTGTCGATCACAGCGCGCATCGCGGCTAGGGAAGCGACTAGCGCCTTCTGCTCGGCGGTCATCGCGAGACCTCGGGCGTGACCGGGCGACCGTAGAGGTCGCCATCAGCACTCTGCGCGATGACCACCAACTCGCGTGCGGCGAGCGCGCGAATCGTTGACGCGGCTACCGTCCAGTAGCCGCCAGGGCTGGACTCGTTGCCCTTGCCAGCGAACACAGCGCCGTTGCGACGCGCCAGTTCTAGTGCCTTCCTCATCGTTTCAGTTAGCGGCTTGGCCATGTGCCAGGAAGATAGCATGCCGTGTGCCACTGCGCCTACCCCCAGAATCGCACGGCCGGAAGCGTCATCTTCCTGGCGTGTGCCTCGGGGTCACTCCTCGACGTGAATCGGCACACCCTCTTCGACAGGCGCCGCCAACGTCGATCCGCATCCGTAGCCGCACAGGCGCCACTCGAACAGCACGTCGCCAGTCTCGTCGAGCTGGACGCCAGCGGGGGTCGTGTGCCGGCGGAGGCGCACCGGGTTGGCTTTCAGGACGTCGTGCAGCTCGGGAGTGCAATCGTTTGGCATTGTCAGATCCTTCGTCAGGTCACGGGACGTCTTGAGTTAGCATCACGTGAATGCGTCGCCGTTTGCGCGCGCGCTCCACACGCTTCTGCCAAGCCTGCGCAATCGACCGGTCGGAGCGATTCGGGTTGCGGCGCCGCGCGGTCGCCTCGAACTGCTCTTGCGCACCGCAGACGCCGCTGATCGCGAGGATCTCGTATAGCGCGTCGAAGTCGGCACCGAGTCTTCGGTGCACGTCGAACTCGATGAGCACAGCGCGCTTGTCGACGAGCCGCCGTGCCGCTTCTGGGATCACGACCATCATGTACTTCGCGGTCTCGTTCACTGCACGCAGCGTCGCTTCCACTTCAGGCGTCACGCAGATCCACGGCTTCACGAGTTTGGTCTTCGATGGCACGAGCTTGTAGCCGAGCCCAAAGATTTTGCAGACGGCAATCGTGCCGACGCGGTTCGTGTGCCCAATGCTTGTGGGCGCGGGTGGCGAGACGGCGATCAGACCGCGCTTTCGAATCTCGGCCAGCTCACGACCTATGCGGCATCGGCTCGATCCGTCATGGTGGCTGCCGTCGTATGGGATGTCGACGCCGCACTCGGGACACGTACGCCTTATCACTTCGGCTCCTCGTTGAACAAGCCCCCAAGCAAGATCCGTTGCAGCTCGAATGTTCCCGCGCCGAGCCGCCGCGCGCTGTCGAACTCGCGCCATGTGTTCTGGCGCTGCGCGAGCATGATACCGGTCTCGCGAAACTGCTCCGACTTGAGCCCGAGGAGGTGGTGTGCAAGCGCGACAGCTTGCATCGTCTCTATATCGATGTTCTGCCCCGGAGCGCAGTTGCGTGGATCGAAATCGAACGCCCGAGCGACGTCTTCGAGGTCGCCACGGGTGACGTGAAGGTGGCCTCCGTCGAAGTCGAGTTCGGTGCGCTCGTTCAAATCGTACTTGTCGGTCACGTCGATCGCTCCAGCGCCATCTGCGCCCAGCGCCATCGGAACATCTGCTCGCCGAGCTTCGTGAGCTGGACGAGACGGCGGGGCTCTAGATGGGGTGGCGAAACGGTATCAGCGCCGCGTTTGTCCTCAGTCACATTCCCTCGGTAGAGCGCATCGATGTGGCTGCACGTGCCAGTAGCGCGGAAGCCGTTGGGGTGGCCGAAGCTGTCGTACCCGACGCCTTGTGGGCGATCTACTGCTCGACCTCCGGCGGCACACGAACAGTGAAGCACGCGCTTCGGACCGAGCTTGATGTCGATCCACGTCGGCTGCTGACCGCGATACGGTTTGGTCGTTGCGCCTCGACCCACGCGCATCCTAGCCACGAGCTTCCACTTCAATAGAGCGACCCTCCCAACTTCTTCGCCGCCTCACATGCGCCGAGATGCTCCATCCACGACTTGAACGCCTCGCGCGCCTCCGCCGTGGACGAGCGCTCGGACAAGTGCATGAGCGCAGCAGTCGGTTGCTTGCCGAAGACGGCTGCGAAGCATGCGCCACAGATCTCGAATAGCCTGCCGCCGCCGAAGTCGACGGCGTACTGGGCTGGGGAGCCGTCGCAAAGACAGCCACCGTGCGTGCCGCGCGGGATGGGGTGGGCTTTCATTCGGCTCGCTCCCATACGCGCTTGCCGGCGAGACGGCGTTCGGCGTCCCACGCGACGAGCTGGTCGTAGCGGTGCGCGATGGCATGCTGGACGATGTCGGCGACCTCGTCCGCCTTACAAGTAGGACACGGCTTGCCTAGCGTGCAGTAGTTGCCGTCATCGTCGCGGCTGTCTTCGGTGCATGGAATCGCATCAGGGCGGTGCGCGGGACAGAGGAGATGCCCAGAACTGTACCCGGTGCCTGGCACGAAGTACCACCCGATCGCAGTGAGGCCAATCGCGCCGCCCGTCCCGACTGCGGACGACGTGCACCCTTCGTAGTCGCAATCCCACTTGTTCATCGCTGCTGCTCCAGTACACGTGCAGCGAGAAGCGCTCCGCGAGCTTGCGGGCCGTGGCCGCGAACCCACTCGGTGCCCTCGCTGATCGAGAACACGCGGCCGTAGCGGATGCCGCACTTCCATTGAATCTCGGCGCCAAGAGTGTCGCGCGCGTCAGGTGGACAGCCGGCATTCGTAACGAACGCGCGTAGCAGCCTAAGCGGCGTGTCGTGCCAGGACGCACGGCTCGATCGACGCTTCTTTGGTGTAGACGGCCGTCCGTCTTTTCGCTTTCGCCAGACCTCGTCGCTGCTCGGCCCCGGGTCGACGACTGTGATGCCCGCGCCCACGCATGGTAGCTCGCTCACCGCGACGACTCCAGTCGGCGCTGTGCTTCCGCCGCGAACACCTCTGGGGGCATCTCGCCAGCAGGCGGCGTGGGGTTGATGGGCGCGTCGTCGAGCCTTATGGTTAGGCTGCGCACGCGTCTAACGATGAGTAGATCTGACTCGGGAGCTGCGCCGTGGAGCCAGACATCGTTGTTGTAGTTCCACAGCAGCGAATCAGGACGAAAGCTACGGAAGCGCTCCTGTACGTGCCGGCGCTCGTTGTCCCAGTCTGCCGGGAGAAGACTCGTGCGCACGTACGTCTCTGCTAACTCTTTCGTGTCGAAGGCCGCGACGATGTCGAAGTTCTCTGCCTTGCCGTGCACCGAGTTTGCGACGATGACCCAGCACTCGGGTGGGTCGCTGAAAACCTCTGCTTGTCGTGCCAAGAACTCCGCGACGCTCACGGCATCACCGAGTTCTCGCGCAGTGCCTTCTCGGCGAGAATCGCCTTCTGGAGCTGCACGCTCTTCTTCGCCTGGCGGAGCTTGGTGGGGAGATGGCGACCGATGGCGACGGCCCATGCGGGAGCGTAGAGACCCGACTGGGTCCAAACGGATCCGTCAGTCTGTGGCACCTTGTGCACGAGTTTTTTGGTTGGCACTCCTGCCGCCGCGAAGTCGACGAACGCGTCC
>Ga0307470_10000026_pt1 | contig 110026 bp, 105 predicted proteins | sample atmos_gasesAM3C__FD_204565 | JGI IMG/M metagenome (GOLD analysis project Ga0307470, IMG submission 204565) | Hardwood forest soil microbial communities from Morgan-Monroe State Forest, Indiana, United States - atmos_gasesAM3C_05 | ecosystem: Environmental > Terrestrial > Soil > Temperate... | reverse complement strand
CCGCCGAGTTTCGCCAGCTCCTGAGCGGCGGCGCGGCGGTCGTCGGCGTCGCTGGTCGGGTCGATGGCTAACTGGTGAAGGCCCTCAGCGGCTTGGGAACGATGCACGCTGCCCAGCTTCGCCAACTGCCGTCCTGCCCAGAGGCGCTGGTTCGAGTAAATGGTTGGGTCAGTGGCCATCTGGTTCAAGGCGTCGGCAGCACGTCGGCGGGCCTGGCTCCCGAGCTTGGCTAACTCCTGCGCAGCATCGCGGCGTAGGTATCCCTCCACGCACGGGTCGACCGCCAACTCATACAACGCGTCAGCCGCCAGCCGACGGTTATCGCCTCCGAGCTTGGCCAGCTCCTGCGCCGCTGAACTCCGATGTCCAGGATCGATGTTGGTACCTACGGCAACGTGCCACAGAACATCGGCAGCTTGAGTGCGGTCGCCACCATTGAGTATGGCGAGTTCTTCAGCGGCCCAGCCACGCTTCCATGTGTTGACGATTGGATCCTCGGCAATTTGCTCCAGTGCCCGGACGGCGTGGATGCGATGCTGGCGACCCAGCTTGGCCAGCTCCTGGGCGGCCTCCCGGCGGTCGAACGCATCCACCATCGTATCCGTGGCCAACTGCTGGAGAGCCTCAGCAGCCCGATCGCGATGCCCACCACCGAGCTTCGCCAACTCCTCCGCAGCAAGACGACGATCTCGCGCCTCCGCCACCGGGTCCACCACCAGCTCAAACAGGACTGCTACGGCAGGTCCCCTGTAGCGGTTACCGTGTTTGCTGAGCATTACGGCGGCGTTGCTGCGTATATTAATGTCGAAGGTGGGTTCGGTGGCCAGTTGGTGGAAGGCGTGGGCGGCGTTGCTGCGGTGGTCGGTGCCGAGTCTCGCCAGCTCCTGTGCGGCCCAGTAGCGATTCCAGGCGTTGATGGTGGGGGTGGTGGCGAGGTGGTGTAGGACTTCGGCGGCCTGGGTGAGGTGTTCGCCACCGAGCTTCGCTAGCTCCTGCGCGGCTTCGCGGCGTAGCTGGGGGTCGACGGTGCTGTGGGTGGCGAGGTGGTGGAGCAGCTCAGCGGCCCGCTGAGGTCGGCGTGGCTCAAGCTCAACCAGCGCGATGGCGGCATGTAGGCGTTGTCGGGCATCTAGCGTTGGAATGTCAGCGAGGTGGTCGATCACCCTGGCTGCGAGTGTCCGACTGTCGGGCTTCAAGGCACTGAAGACCATGGCGGCCAGGACGCGATCCGATGGTGATGAGAAAGGATCGGCCAGGAGCGTCTCGGAGAATGCAGCCATTCGCTTGAAGTGTTGAGCGCCGAGCTTTGCCAGCTCCAGCGCGGCCAAGCGCCGCTCGTCAGGGTCGACGGTGGGGTCGGTGATGATCAGGTCTAAGGCCTCGGCAGCCTGGGCTCGATGGTCGCCGCCGAGTTTCGCCAGCTCCTGAGCGGCGGCGCGGCGGTCGTCGGCGTCGCTGGTCGGGTCGATGGCTAACTGGTGAAGGCCCTCAGCGGCTTGGGAACGATGCACGCTGCCCAGCTTCGCCAACTCCAGCGCAGCCGGTCGGCGCTCCCAGGCATAGAAGGCAGAATCGAGGACCATCTGGTTCAAGGCGTCGGCGGCGCGTCGGCGGGCCTCGCTCCCGAGCTTGGCCAACTCCTGCGCCGCATCGCGGCGTAGGTATCCCTCCACGCACGGGTCGACCGCCAACTCATACAACGCGTCAGCCGCCAGTTGACGGCGCTGAGGCTCAACGAGAGCGGAAGTCGCTAAGGCGAGAACTTGGTCCCCGGGGCGCGTGGTTGGATCGACGGCCATCTCGTGCAATGCCTCGATTGCCCGACTGCGATGCTCGCCACCGAGTTTGGCCAGTTCAAGGGCACTGACACGGCGATAAAGAGCCTGAACGGTAGGATCAGCCGCCAGCTCACGTAGTACGGCTGCGGCCTGAGTGCGGCGTTCGTCACCCAGCTTGGCCAGCTCCTGAGCGGCCTCCCGGCGGTCGAACGCATCCACCATCGTATCCGTGGCCAACTGCTGGAGAGCCTCGGCAGCCCGATCGCGATGCCCACCACCGAGCTTCGCCAACTCCTCCGCAGCAAGACGACGATCCCGCGCCTCCGCCACCGGGTCCACCGCCAGCTCAAACAGAACGACTCCGGCTCGTGCGTGGTGCTCATCACCGAGTCTGGCGAGCACCTCGGCCGCCTCCCGACGCAGATCAGCCGGCTGGCTGTCTGCGACAAGTCGATGAAGCAACATGATTCCGTCGCGGCGGACATCTGGGAGATGTTCGTGAAGGAGACCAACGACCCGCACCTTGGCGCGTGGGCCGACGTCGTCGAGACCGAGAAGGGTGTGCAGACGGCTGCGCACTGTTTCGTGGCGGGTTAGTCCTCCCAAGGCTAGGTCCTGATCTGTCCAGATGCCGGTGATGACCTTGTCTTCCACTTGCGTCATGTGAGCATCAATCTGAGCGTCGTCACATGGTGCGCCTTGGACAACCAGCCGTCCGGCGGCTCGGAATCCAGCACGGCTTCCCTGCTGCAACCATGTCAGCAGATCGCTACTTGGGCCGTGCAAATGTAGGTAGTGTAGCAGTACCCGTCCGGCGCTCTCGTCCTCCAGCAGAGAGCTGCTGATCAGCTCGTCCCATTGCGGGTGCTCCGGGTTGAACTTCTGTGGGAGAGCCCGGGCACGCATGGTCGCAGCAAGGTGCTCCGCGAACGTTTGATGTAAGAAGCGAAGCCACCTGCCGCGACGAGCCAAAAGGCCAGTTCCACATAGCCAGTCGGCCAGGGTGTCCTCCCAGCCTGAGGGTAGACTGTCGGGCATCCTAACCCTGTCCATGACGATACGTTGCGCAATCTCAAGCAACGGATCTTCGCTGGTCGTGTAGGCTGTGGCCAGACCTTCCAAAAGCTCGGCGCGGTGTTCCTCCAGCCACCCAACCAGGTTTGCCGTGTGGGGAACCTGGCCGAGAGTATCTGAGACGTCAGATCCTCCCCGCGCGCGAGCGTGCGTGAAATAGCCAATGTAGTCCTCGTACAGTTCATAACGGCTTGCGGGCAAAGGGCGGCCGCGACGAAGTTGGTGCACGTGAGCAGCCACAGTGGCGAGCAACGGCACTCGGACAATCGGTCCAAGTCCGGCCAAGCGGATCTGGTCAAGGAACTCCGAAGCAGCCACCGCGCCTGCTGGTGTGTCATCCGGGTCAAACCAGCGGTCGGCGAACCGCCTGAGCGCCTCCTGATCCCATGGCTGTAGCTCGTAGAACCCGACCCGCGGCCCCTGCAATCGAGTGATCTCGCCCGGCGACAACGGGCGGGTCGTGATCATAAACCGGACCGGACTCTCAATAGTTGACATTCGTACAGCCAAAGCAGTCAGCAGCCTTTCCCGATCTCCCCTCTCGGGAATCTCATCCAACGCATCAACCACGACCAACCACCGCAGCCCCGCGACAGCCTCGGAAAACAGCCGCGCCGATACTCGTCCATCAGCGAGCATTCCGTACTCACTAGCTACGGACGCCTCGAGCGCCTCGCCCCACGTGCGGTGCACATGGGCGGCCAGCGCCCGCGCCGGCACGACCAGCGGCAAACAGACACCGTGCGACGGAAGCCGATTTGTCGGATCAAGGAGGACATCGACGAGCCGAGCCGCCAAGCGGTGACCAAGGGTTGTCTTGCCTAGCCCAGCTGAGCCTTCAATTATCAGGTGATCATGCTGGTCGAGAACATCCTCAAAAGGTTGGACGAGACCGGACAAGCGTCGATCTTCCTCGACCCACTCAACCTCGTCGGCCTCTTCAGCCCGCGAGCTTTCATCCTCTCGTGGCCGTGGGGTCCGTAGTCGACGTGATTCCATTGGTGCCGCAACCGACTGGCGCACATAAACACTCGACAACGACACCCACTCGCTACCACGCAACCCATAAGGGAGGTCGTCACTCACCTGCCGAACAGACCGTAGCAACGCCTTCAACTCCTCCGGTAGCGCCTGCGGGTCAGCAGCCTCCTCGGGTCCTAACGTCGGTGGCAGCGGGCGCGCAGCCTCACGTGCCCGTCGATACAGCTCGTCCAGCTCCGCGCCACTCCCAGGCAGCTGAGAGGCGATCCGCCTCGCCATCTCGGCCGATGGCAGCCGCCTGCCAGCGAGAACCTCGGACAGGTTCGACTCAGAAGTCGGCACCTTGCCCGCGAACTGCCGCTGCGACAAGCCTGTGGCGCGTACTGCTTGCCGCACCGCCTCGCCGTAGCGCACCAGCGGCTCCAAGCGTCGCCCGCGCCCTTCGTCACCCACCTGTGCCCTCCCACGCCGACCCACGGCGAACGTACTTCCTACCTGCTTCCGGAAGCTTCCCACACCTGGCCGGAAACGGAGACCAGCAGGAACGCTCGGTTCAACACGTCGGAGATGCCGCGTATGACGAGGAGGCTCTCATGCCGGAAACCCTGTTCCACGTACTCCATGCGAAGATCACCGAACCGTCGGCCTGGATCCTGCTGGCTGGAGCAATAGTCTTCCTCGGTCGTGACGCCATCCGACTACTCATATTCGTCTGGGGTCTATCCATTGCTCTACATGGAACCAGCGGACCAAACCGCGCCTGCGTCCTGAGCGCGTACGCCACATGCAGGGCGATCGAACCATCCGCCAAGCATTGTCGACATATCAAGAACAGGACACCCTGCCATGCTGATACGTGCTGGACTGACAACACATCGCCTGCAGATATCTAAGCCTACCATCCCGCCAGATACTGCTCCTGGCTCCAGCCAGATGTTGTAGTGAGCCTGGCTTAGGTACTTCCGTTCCCGAGCTATCTCGCGGCTACAACCACAGCGGTAAGCAGTTTTCCTCTCGGCCGGTGTAGCTAACACCGGAACGTATGAATTGAGCGGTTGTCTGTTCGAGATGCCCTCGATTAGAGGCGGGCGAGGTTGATTGTCTTGTCGTTCGGGGGGCACGGCAGATGGTTCTTTCAGCTTGTCCGCCGTGCCCCCGTTCACCCGTGCCGGACGGTGGGTTGCTCGGCCGGCCGGGGAGTCGTTCAGGCGCCGCTATCGGTGTGTTTCCGTATGGCGGTATCCGACCTGGCGTCGGCCTGGGGTGGGAAGGTCCCGGCGGGTAGTCCGCTTGTGGCAGCGAGGTAGTCCCGGACACGGCCGCTGTGGTCTGCGGTGGCTCGCTGCGGTCCCATTGTCGTGGTCACGCTTTCGGTTGCTGGCCGTGGGCTTTTGGGTTCCTCCGTCATGCTGGTGTGTGGCCTGCGGCTGTGCGGTGTCGGGTGGTGTCGTTGTGGGGGCTGGCGTAGCGTTCGGCCTCTTCGATCCGGGCAAGGTAGCCGGTGTGGGCCTGTTCGGGGGTGGTCCCGAGGGCCTGGGCGATCTGCTGCCAGGTGGCGCCGTGTTCGCGGGCGTCGCGGATGGCGTGCCATTGCCAGCCGGACAGCAGGGTGATGAGCTCGTGGTTGGCGGCCAGTGCGGTCAGGGCGTCCACGTGCGGCTCGTGGTCGTCCAGTGCCTGGGCCAGCATCTGTGCTGCGCTGGTGTTGCCGCTGCGCTGGGCGTTGGTAAGGGTGGTGCGCAGGGTGTCGGTGTGGCTCCACTGCTGCCAGGTGGCGAGCAGGTCGGCCAGCGACGGCGGTCCGGCGGTCACGGCTGGATCTCTGCGGGCTGGCAGCTGGGGTGTGCGGTCCATCGTGGTGCCTCCTGTGTAGTTCTGCGCGGCCCGTAGGGCGGGGCGGCGGCTGTGCCCGTCGCCCTTCACGGCGCCGGCACGGCCCCGGAGGCTCGCGGGCAAGGAGGAAGGCAAACGATCATGAGCGCATGTTCTTCGCGGTCATGATGGTTTGCCGCCTTGCCCGCGAGGTGGGGCCGTGCTAAGCCGGGTCGCGCAGCGGCAGCAGCACAGCGCCCGACGAAGGAGGGCACCCGATCCCAGCCGTCAGGCCGGGGAATCCTTGCTCCTCGTGGCCTTGGACGTGGGACGAATGGCTGGAGGGGGCCGCTCACCGGCCATTGGCTGCGTCAGTTGGGGGTTGCCGGCAGTCGCACCAGCAGATGCCGACCTGGGTTGTCGGATGTAGCCGGCGAGTTGGAGTAGTCCGGAACACGCGGTTGACGTCGTGTCGGGCGAGCGCGCCGCGCATTTCCGGCTGGTCCCAGATCTTCGGGTCGGGTCGTCGTGGCAGGTGCATGGTTCGGCCAGTCCGGCGGTTACGCGGGTGATAGGCCGTGGGGACTAGAAGGGGACTAGTTGCGGACTAGCTCCGGGACCGGCTGTTCGGGGTTGTTTCGCCGTTTGATTGGTGTGTGCCGCCGTAGCGGCGGTGGCAGGCCGAGAGAACGAGGAGCACCGGACCGTGAAGCTGGAAATCAGGACTGACGGTGTCGAGTTCGTGGTGTCCCGCGAGCCGTTGGCGAAGAACGACAACGAGGGCCGGCAGAAGGCCGACCGGGACACCGGGGAGCTGCTGTACACCACTGAGCTGGTGGCGATGGACGACTCCGGCGCCGAGGTGATCAAGGTGACCACCGCGGGCACGCCGAAGGTCGCCAAGCGGCAGGCCGTGCGGGTGTTCGGCTTGGTGGCGAACCCGTGGAACGTCGACGGCCGGGGCGGGGTGGCGTTCCGCGCCGACTCGATCACCCCGCTGACCGCTGGCGCCACGGCGGCGGGTGCGAAGGCGGGCGTGTGATGGCCGCGTCGACCCTGACCGAGCTGGCCGGGTGTGAGGCGACCTTCAACCGCGCCGAGCTGGGCCGCCGGGAGGCCGCGGAGGCGGAGCGGGCCGCGTACCAGCGGTGGCAGGACGCCTACGCCGCGTACGAGATCGCCCGCGACGATGCCGGCGCCGCGTGGACGGCGTGGGCGCAGGGGATCGGCGGCCTGTAGCCGCGGCGCTCGGCCGGCTCGGGCCTGGAAACCAACGGGCCGGCCGGGCGCCAGTCACCCCAACCACATGCGTGAGGACTGGAGCTAGGTGATGAGCGTACGGCGAGTGGATGACGCGCGCCTTGAGGCGGCTGGGTGGACCGTGACGGTCGACCGGCCATGGCTACGGCTGGCCGCAGCGGTCACCCGGTGGGCGCGGCGGCCGGTGAAAAGCGATGAGCTAGCGGTGGGACCAGCGGCTCGGCCGGCCCGCGGTGTCGGGCCGGTGGGTGGGTGGTCCCGGTGAGCCGGGAGTACCGGGCGCTGGCCCGGACGCTGCGGCCGGGGTTCGACGTGCGGCCTCGGCGGAGCTGGGTCGCGCGGGTGGCGGGGTGGGTGGTGCGGCACCTGCCCGAGCTTGTGCTCATCCTGCTGGTGGTCCGGGCGTGGCAGGCGGCATCTGACCGGATCGGTCCACTGTGGACAGAGATGGTGGCGGTCGGCCTGGTGGCGGTGCTGGTGGGGTGGCCGCGGTCGCGGCGGTGGCTGCTCGCGTTGGCCGGGTGCATGGTGACCCGGGCCAGGTTACGGGCGGCGTTCGCCGAGCTGCGGCTGTCCCGCCGCACCGGGCGGTTGCCGTTCACCGTGGCTGTGGTGCCGACGGCGGTGGGGGAGCGGGTCTGGCTGGTCTGCCCGGTCGGGGTCTCGGCTGAGGACCTGGCGGATGAGTCCGACCGGCTGCGGGCGGCGTGCTTCGCCCGCGACGTCCGTATCACCCGGGACCGGCGGTTCTCCGCGCTGGTCGTGGTCGATGTGATCCGCCGCGACACCCTCGCCGCGCACACCCGGATCACCTCCCCGCTGGCCGGCTGGGACGGTCATGCCTAGCCCCGGCCGGCGCCGGTCGCGGCGCGGCGCGGGTGGGGTGGGCCGGTTGTCGATCTGGGCTCCGGTCCACCTCGGCACCGACGAGTACGGCCGACCGGTCCGTGTGAGCCTGGCCGAACGGAACCTGCTCCTGGGAGGCGAGCCCGGCGCCGGCAAGTCGGTGGCGCTGAACCTCATCGTCGCGCACGCGGCGCTCTCGACCGACTGCCGGCTGGTGCTGGTGGACGGCAAGCGGGTCGAGCTCGGCCTGTGGCGCGGCTGTGCCGAGGTGTTCATCGGCCCGAACATCACCGACGCCATCGGGCTCCTGCGGCGGCTTCAGTCCACCATGGACGAACGGTACGACGAGCTGCTCGGCTCGGGCCGTCGCAAGATCACACCCGGGTCCCGGCACCCGGTGATCGTGGTCGTCTTCGACGAGCTGGCCTACTACTCGGCCACCATCGGCGAGACCCGGCAGCAGAAGGAACTCGTCTGCCTCGTCCGGGACCTGGTGGCCCGGGGCCGGGCGGCCGGGGTGATCGTGGTCGCGGCGACGCAGCGGCCGTCGGCGGACATCGTGCCCACCTCGCTGCGGGACCTGTTCGGGTACCGGTGGGCATTCCGCTGCTCCACCGACGCCTCCTCCGATGTGATCCTCGGCCACGGCTGGGCCAACCAGGGCTACACCGCGGCCGAGATCGACCCCGGCGCGCGGGGCGTCGGCTGGCTGATCGCCGAGGGCGGCGTCCCGCGACGGATGAAAGCCGCCCACCTGACCGACGAGCAGGTCGCCGCGCTCGCCGAGCACGCGGCTGAGCTCCGGGCCGCGCTGGCGCTGGACGCCGGGGGTGCGGCGTGACGGCCCACAACCGGGCGACCTTGACCTGCTGCGCGGCCGGCGGGTCCGTCGCCCGCTCCGCACCGACCCGCCGGTAGCTGTGTGCCCCGGCTGCGACCCGGCCGTCCCCGACACCTTCCGCAGACAGGAGACACCACGATGAACGCCGGTCCCCTGCCGATCCTCGCCCCGGCCGGCCCCTGCCCCCGGTCCCCGGACGAGGGTCCGCACGCCTGGCAGCTCGGCGACATGGCCGACCTGGTCTCCCACGGCCACCCCGACCACGGGCTGACCGTCTGGCTCGGCCGGTGCCAGCACTGCACCACCTCGCTGCTGGCTGTCACCCGGCTGGATGCCGAGGACGCCGACGGGGCACCCTGGTACGAAGTCACCGGATCCGAGCTATGACCGGCCCGGCCACTGCGCTCGGCCCGCAGACGGTCGAGGAGATCATCCGCCGGGCCGGACGGCGCGACTTCCACCGGTGGGCCAAGCAGGTCGAACGGTGCGGGCACTGCGCCCGACCGGTCCGCCTGCGCGGCCAGGTTGAACACCGCACCGCCAGCGGCCGACGGCGGGTCGCCTACTCCACCGATGCCGAGCCGGACCGGGTGCTGCTGGTCCGGTGCGGCAACCGGCGGGCGGCGGTCTGCCCGTCCTGCTCCTATGAGTACGCCGGGGACATGTGGCAACTGCTGTCCGCCGGCGCGGCCGGCGGCAGGAAAGGCGTACCGGAGTCGATCCGCTCCCACCCGCTGGTCTTCGCCACGCTCACTGCCCCGGGGTTCGGCCCGGTCCACACTACTCGGACCGGCTCCGGCTCGGCCCGGTGTCGACCGGTGTCAACTCGCGGCAGACCACGGGTGTGCGAGCACGGCCGGCCAGCCTGGTGCAACACTGTGCACGCCGAGGACGACCCGCGGCTCGGACAACCGATCTGCGCCGGCTGCTACGACTACCCGGCACACGTCGCGTTCAACTGGCACGCACCCGAGCTGTGGCGCCGGTTCACCATCGCCCTACGCCGCACACTCGCCAAGCGGGCCGGGTTGACCGCAGCCGAGCTCAGCCAGCGGTGCCGGGTGTCCTTCGTCAAGGTCGCGGAGTTCCAACGCCGGGCGGTCATCCACTTCCATGCCTTGATCCGCCTGGACGCGCCGGGTGAGGAGTTCACGCCTAGCACGGTGTCGCTCGATGCCGCCGACCTGGCCCAAGCCATCCGACAGGCCGCCGCGCACGTCCGCCTGGTCGCAGACCTACCGACCGGGCTGGTCGCGCTGCGGTTCGGTGACCAGATCGACACCCAGACCATCAACGGCGGCCCCGCCGAACTGACCCCGGAGAATGCGGCCCGCTACATCGCCAAGTACGCCACCAAAAGCGCCGAAGACTTCGGCCTCGGCGACCGCCGCATCACCCCAGCCGCCGTCCCCGGATTGGGTGTCTCGGCGCATGTTACCCGGCTGATCGAAACAGCCTGGGAACTCGGCGAACACGAAGCATACAACGGGCTACGCCGATGGCTGCACATGATCGCATTCCGCGGACACTTCGCCTCTAAGAGTCGCCGCTACTCCACCACCCTCGGCGCCATCCGCGGCGAACGCCGTGCGTACCGGCAACACCAGGCTGCCGAACACGCACACGAACCCGGCACTGACGAACACGACACCACCCTCATCGTCGGCCGATGGGAGCTCACCGGACTCGGCTACCTCACCTCGGGTGATGCCGCGCTCGCCCTCTCCGCCGCTGCACGCGCCCGGGAACGGCGCCAGGCGGCGCGCGACGCGGCGGCAGAAACCCGATGAGCTGAGGAGATTATCGACGATGAGCACGCTCACCGAGTACGACGACCGACCAGTGTACACCGTGCCCGAAGTGGCCCAGTTATTGACGTTATCGAGGGGTGGCGCGTACGCGCTCGTCCGCGATGGCACCATTCCCGCGCATCGGCTCGGCGGACGCTGGGTTATCCCGAAGGCCCGGTTCCACGCATGGCTGGACAGCCTGGGCGGAGAGGGCTGACATGGGTCACGTTGTGCCCACGCCGGCCGGCAGCTACCGTGCGAACTGGCGTGACGCTGCCGGCCGGCAGCGGTCGAAGACGTTCAAGACCAAGCGGGAGGCAAACGCCTTTCTCGCCGAGACCGAGACGGCGCTGAACCGGGGTAGCTATGTCGACCCGCACGCCGGCCGGCTGAAGTTCGGCGCGTACGCCACGCGCTGGCTAGAAGCCAGGAACGACGAGATCACCACGGCCGCGCGTGATGCGTCGATCATGCGCAACCACGTCGTTCCACGGTGGGGAGCAACGCCGCTTGCCAAGATCGACCACCTTGCCGTACAGCAGTGGGTGACGAAGCTCGGCAGCCGGCTGTCCCCGGCGACCGTGGTGGAGTGCCACCGGCTTACCTCAGCTGTCATGCGCTCCGCGGTCAGGGACCGGCTCGTCGGTGCGAACCCGTGCGAGGGCGTGCGGCTGCCCAAGCGCAGGCGCAAGGACACCGACGACCAGGTGATCAGCCGCGCCGAGCTGACTGGGTGCCTGTTACCGGCCGTCCCGGACCGATATCGGGCACTGGTCGCCCTGGCTGGCGGCACGGGGCTGCGATGGGGAGAGTGCGCGGGTCTGCGCTGGGATGCGGTGGATCTGGTGGCGAGGGTGGTCCGGGTGGTCCGGGTCGCGGTGGAGGTATCCGGACGGGTGTCCGACAAGTCGTACCCGAAATCGCGGGCCGGCCGCCGGACCATCCCGCTGCCCGGCTTCGTAGTCGAGCTGCTGGCCGAACACCAGCGGCGCTACCCGCCCGGGCCGGCCGGCCTGGTGTTCACGTCTCGCAGCGGCGCGGCCGTCCGGCGTACGACGTTCCGGGCCAAGGTCTGGCGGCCGTCGCTGGTCCGGGCGGGGTTGCTCGGCAAGGTGGTCAAGGCCGGGCCGTACAGGTACCTGGCGCACTGGCACGACGACGCCGGCTGCGAGTGGTCGAAGGAGTTCACCACCGAACGCGACGCTGTGGAACACGTGGTCCGGCACGCACACGGCGGGCTGCGGTTCCACGACCTGCGGCACTCCTACGCCACCTGGCTCGTCTCGGCCGGCGTCCCGATCAACGACGTGTCTGCGGTCATGGGGCACGAGCAGACCTCGACCACCCTGGACCGATACACGCACCCGTCCCAGGACCGGGACCGCAGGGTCCGGTCGGTATTTGCTGACTTTTCGCTGACCCCAGACACTCAACCGACCTCCGAGACAGACCAGGAGCCCGACGATGAGGGCTCCTGAGCTGGGAAAATGGCTGTCGGGGTGGCGGGATTTGAACCCACGGCCTCTTCGTCCCGAACGAAGCGCGCTACCAAGCTGCGCCACACCCCGGTGGTGCGCGGGCCAGTCTAGCCGATGCCGCGCGGTGCTCGCGCAGGGGAACCGTCCACCGGTCGCCCCCGTCAGGTACAACAGAGAGAACGAGTGTCGCATCCACGACCACCCCTGCCGCCCATGATCCTGTGCCAGGAGGTCCCGAATGACCGCCAAGCCACACCACGACGCCGTACTCACAGCACCTGACACGACTCGGCGTCCGGTCCCGGGCGACCCCGGCCTGCCGCTCCTCGGCAGCACCCTGCGCGTCCTCCACGACAACGACCTGAGCTGGACACGCTCCCGCTACGACCGGTACGGCCCGGTTTCCTGGACCAACATGTTCGGCCTGCGCATGGTCAGCCTGCTCGGCCCGGACGCCGCCGGCACTGTCCTGGTCAACCGCGACAAGGCCTTCTCCAGCGGCGAGGGCTGGGGCTACCTGATCGACCGGTTCTTCCACCGCGGCCTGATGCTGCTCGACTTCGAGGAGCACCTCCAGCACCGCCGGATCATGCAGCAGGCCTTCACCCGGGACCGCCTGGCCGGCTACCTCGACGGCATGAACCTGGTCATCGAACGGGTGCTGGCTGGCTGGCGGCCCGGGCCGCGGTTCACCGTGCAGCCGGTGATGAAGCAGCTCACCCTCGACGTCGCCACCGAGACGTTCGTCGGCGCCCGGCTCGGCCCGGCCGCCAACCGGGTCAACCGGGCGTTCATCGACGCCGTTCGCGCTGGTACGGCGATCCTGCGCTTCCCGGTGCCCGGTGGCCGGTGGCGCCGCGGGCTGCGCGGCCGGCGGGTCCTGGAGGACTACCTGGCCGCGTACCTCCCGCGCAAGCGGGCGCACGACAACCCTGACCTGTTCAGCGCGCTCTGCCACGCCCGGTCGGAGGAGGGCGAGCGGTTCACCGACGAGGACGTCGTCAACCACATGATCTTCCTGCTGATGGCCGCGCACGACACCTCGACCATCACCCTGACCGCGATGGCCTATTTCCTCGCCAAGCACCCGGGCTGGCAGGACCGGGCCAGGGAGGAGTCCCGCGCACTGGGCACGGCCGTCCTCGGCTTCTCCGACATCGACCGGCTGTCGGCGTTGGACCTGGTGATAAAGGAGTCGCTGCGCCTCATCACGCCGGTACCCGCGGTGATCCGCAAGACGGTCAAGGACACGGAGGTGCTCGGCCATCTCCTGCCGGCCGGCACGATGGTCCAGGTCCTGCTGCGGTTCACCCACCAGATGCCGGAGTACTGGCCGGAGCCGAATCGTTTCGATCCGGATCGTTTCGCTAATGACCGCCGCGAGGATCGCGTGCACCCGCATGCCTGGGAGCCGTTCGGGGCGGGCGTGCACAAGTGCATCGGCCTGCATTTTGGCGGGATGGAGGTCAAGGCGGTGCTGCACCAGTTGCTGCTGCGCTACCGCTGGTCGGTCGACCCGGCGTACCAGATGCCGATCGACTGGACCTCGCTGCCGAGGCCGCGGGACGGCCTGCCGGTCCGGCTCGAGCCGCTGGAACGGTCCTAGCCGGGTCGCCGACACAGGTCAGCAGGGACGCCGCGCCAGCGCAGGGTCGCCGGGTCAACGAGGTCGCAGCGTCAGCAGGGTCGCCTCGGGTGGGCAGGCGAAACGGTACGGAGCGTACGGCGAGGTGCCCAACCCGGCCGATACGTGTAGCCAGACACCCGGCCGCCACGTATGCAGCCACCGGGACCGGGGCCGGTCGATGCCGCAGTTCGTCACCAGCGCGCCGTAGAACGGCATACGCACCTGCCCCCCGTGCGTATGCCCACACAGCAGCAGCTCGTACCCGTCGTCCGCGAACCGGTCGAGCACCCGCGGCTCCGGCGCGTGCACCAGCCCGATCCGCAGGTCGGCGGCCCGATCGGCCGGCCCCGCCACCACGCCGTACCGGTCCCGCCTCAGGTGCGGATCGTCCACCCCGGCCAGCGCGATCCGCCGGTCCGCCACGCTCAGCTCGGCGCGGCTGTTGCTCAGGTCTGCCCACCCTGCTCCGGCCAGCGCGTCGCGCAGCTTCTCCCACGGCAGCGGCGGCCCCGGCACCCGCGTGTGGTTCTTGTCGAAGTACTTCAGCGGGTTCTTCGGCAGCGGGCCGTAGTAGTCGTTGCTGCCGAGCACAAACGCCCCCGGCCGCTCCAGCAGCGGCCCCAGCGCGTCGATCGTCGCCGGTACGGCGTCCGCGCCGGCCAGGTTGTCGCCGGTGTTGATGACGAGGTCGGGCTCGAGCCCGGCGAGCGACCGGAGCCACGCCTGCTTGCCGCGCTGGCCAACCGTCATGTGGATGTCGGACAGGTGCAGCAGGCGCAGCGGCTCGGCGCCGGCCGCCAGCACCGGGACGTCGAACCGGCGCAGCGTGTAGCTCCGGCGCTCGACCAGCACGGCGTACCCGGCGGTGGCCAGCCCGCTCCCGAGTATGCCGGCAGCCAGGCGGGAGAGTCGCACCCGGGCCAGGGTACTGGCAGCACCAGGGCGCCCGGCGACGCCTGCGTGCTACCACATCGACAGCAGGTCGATACCGTGGCCGGTATGACGTTGAAGGCCCGGCTGCACGCCGACATGACCGCCGCGATGAAGGCCCGTGACGAGCTGACCCTGGCCACGCTGCGGATGGCGCTGGCCGCGGTGACCACCGAGGAGGTCGCCGGCACGCAGGCGCGGGAGCTGTCCGACGACGAGGTGCTCGCCGTGCTGGCCAAGGAGGCGAAGAAGCGGCGTGAGGCGGCCGAGGCCTTCGCCGGTGCGGGGCGGGCCAAGCTGGCCGAGCGCGAGCGGGCCGAGCGTGGCGTGCTCGACCGCTACCTGCCCGCGCAGCTCCCCGACGCCGAGCTTGCCGACCTGGTCCGGGCCGCGATCGCCGAGGCAGGCGCCACCGAGCTCCGGCACATGGGCCAGGTGATGAGGGCGGTCCAGCCGAAGGTCGCCGGCCGGGCCGACGGCCGGCGTGTCTCCGCTGAGGTCAAGCGCCAGCTCGCCCGCTCCTGACCGAACGGCCCGGGTAGCCCGGGTGGTCGGTTACGGTGGGAAGAACGGCGGCCAGGTGGGATAAGTGGGCACACCGCCGCCAGGACCGCCGCCCCCAGGACCACCTCCAGGACCGCCACCACCGGGCGGTAGCGGTGGCTCCGGCACGGTCGGGAGCGGCTGCGGCTTGGGCTGGCCCGTGCTGGGGTACAGGACGACCTCCTGGCCACGCACGCCCCGGTCGTGCGGCGACTGCTCGGCGACATAGTCCTTGGGGACGTTGCTGTCGACCGGCGCGCCGACGGTGGCGGAGTACCCGGCGGCCCGCAGCGTCGCCACCGCGGTCGCCAGGTCCATCCCGATCACGGATGGCAGCGGGGCTGAGTCGCCGTTGACGACGAGCGGGTCCTCCGGCGGCCATGACACCGCCTGGTACCGCTGCATGATCGAGCCCATCGCGTCCCGCCAGATCGGCACCGCGATCCCGCCGCCGTACAGGTGCGCGCCCTCCCGGCCGGGCACGTCGTCGACCCACTTGCTGGGGGCGCTCGGGTTGAACACGGCCACCGACGCGGACAGGTTCGGGGTGAAGCCGATGAACCACATCGCCGAGTTGTCCTGCGCGGTGCCGGTCTTGCCCGCGGTGGCGTAGCCGGGGATGTACGCACCGGACGCGGTGGCGCCGCCGGCGTCCACCGAGGTGTCCTTCTCCAGCACCCGGGTCGCCGTGTGCGCGATCTCCGGGCTGAGCACCCGCTTGCACGGCTCCCGGGTAACCGGGACGGCCCGGTTCAGCGAGTCAACGATCCGGATGACCGGCGTGGCGGGGCAGTGCACGCCGTTGTTGGCCAGCGTGCTGAACGCCGAGGCCATCTCCAGCGGGCTGGTCGGGTCCGGGCCGAGGGTGAAGGAGATGCGCTGCTCGCTGATGGTCCGCTGGGCCAGCGGCTTGAAGCTGTCCAGCCCGAGCCCGAGCGCCATGTTGACCGGCCCGGTCAGGTCGCACTGGAACCGTTGGTCGATCAGCGCCTCGAAGAAGGTGTTGGACGACTGGTATGTCGCGGTCTCCAGGTCCAGCGTGTCCCGGTACCGGCCGGCGTTGTGGATCTCCGGGGCGTTGGGTCCACAGTTCCGCGGCTGGTAGGAGTTGTTCGGCGTGGTGAGCGTGAACGCGCGCAGCGGCACCTTCTCCACCAGCGCGGCGAGCATGGTGAACACCTTGTACGTCGATCCGGCCCCGGCCACCGCCCGGGCGCCGAGGGGCAGCGTGGTCTGGTTGGGTTTGGTGCCGTACTGCCGGCTGACCCCCATCGCCCGCACCGCACCGGTGGACGGCTCGACGACGTCCATCACGCCGACCGACCGCGGGGCAGTGCCCATCCGGTTGTTGACGCTGGCCTGGACCTTGCGCTGGATGTCCGGGTCCAGCGTGGTGACGATCTTGTAGCCCCCGGTGTAGATCTGGTCCTCGGTCATGTGGAGCTTCGTCGTGGCGTAGTCGATCACGTAGTCGCAGAAGAAGCCGAGGTTGAGGTCGGCGCCGCCGGAGACGTTCGCGCAGCCCAGCGACTGCGACGCGGAGGCTGGCCGCTTGGTCGGCAGCCGCTCCCCGTCTGCCCGCAGCCCCTGGGCCACGGTGATCTTGCCGTCACGCACCATCGCGGACAGCACCTCGTGCCGGCGGGCGGCCGCCGCCTTCGGGTTGTTGAACGGGTTGTACCGGGTCGGGCTCTGCACCAGCCCGGCCAGCAGCGCGGCCTGGCCGATGGACAGGTCGGCCGGTCGCTTGTTGAAGTAGATCTTGGACGCGGTCTTCACGCCGTACGCGCCGGCCCCGAAGTTCGCGATGTTGAGGTACCCGGTGAGGATCTGGTCCTTGCTGAACTTCTTCTCCATCTCCAGGGCGCAGCGGGCCTCGATCAGCTTGCGGCCGGCGGTCTGCTCGATGGCGGCGTTGGCCGCCGCGTCCGTCTTCGCGCCGTAGAACTGGAGCTGCTTGACGTACTGCTGGGTCAGCGTCGAGGCGCCCTGGGTGTCGCCGGTGGTGGTCCGCACCACGGCGCGCAGCAGGCCCTGGACGTCGACGCCGTGGTGCTCGTAGAAGCGTCTGTCCTCGATGGACACGATGGCCTGCCGCATGATGGCCGGGATCTCGGTGGCCCGGGCGATGTCGCGGTTCTGCCGGAACAGGTAGGTGATCGGCGTACGGCTGTCCGACGCCAGGATCACGGTCTTCTGCGCCGGGGTGGCCGTGGCGAGGTCCAGCGGGCACTCCTGGCGGTTGAAGCCGTTGGCCACCGTACGGGCCGCCATCCCGACGCCAGCGACGAACGGCAGCGCGATGCCGGCGACCAGCGCGCCGGCCACGAGCACGGCGCCGAGAAGCTGCCCGAGGGTCCGGTTTCGGGTGTCCGTGTCAACCACGGCAGCTAGCCTACGATGAAGGAACCGAAACGCCCACCCGATCGGCCATCTGGCGTAATTGATGAGAACGCCGTATGGCCTAGCTTCCGGCCCCTGTGGTTTTAGTCAGGGCTAGCTATCGCGTAATGATCCGTTCGGGGTCTGTTGCGGGCACTGTCCGGTTTTCTACCGTGTGCGCGTTGCACGGTGGATGCAGGGACACCGTCGGGGCCAAAGGATTAACGAATGACCGTTGATTGGGTTGCGAAGGCCGCATGTCGTAGTAGCGACCCGGATGCGCTTTTCGTGCAGGGGGCTGCGCAGAATCGCGCCAAGCTAGTGTGCATGGGTTGTCCGGTGCGGACCGAGTGTCTGGCCGACGCGCTGGACCACCGGGTCGAGTTCGGGGTCTGGGGCGGGATGACCGAGCGGGAGCGGCGTGCACTGCTGCGGCGCCGGCCGGATGTGTTGTCCTGGCACAGCCTGCTGGACAACGCTCGGCGGAAGTTCCAGCCGGTCGCCAAGGCGGTGTAGCTGGGCGGCTGGCTAGGCGTGGGCGCGCTGGCCCGTCCCGGTGGGGCGGGCCAGCGCGGTCCCGATCTGCCGCAGCCCGGCAAGGTCGTGGACGTCGGAGGCCATCGCCGGTATCTGCGCCACCGCCACGTCGGGGTGTGCGCTGGAGAACCGTTGGCGCAGCCGGGTCTCCCGGGCGGCCAGCGCCATCCGGTCGGCGTGCAGCCGGAGCACCGCCGCGGTCAGCGGATGCACGCCACCCTCCTCCAACTGCTCGGCCGCCGCCTCGGCGCGCTGCGCGGAGAGCTGCGGTACGGCGCTGACGTGCACCCGGTTGAGCACCAGGCCGGCCAGCGGCATCTCCTCGGCGGACAGCCGCTCCACGAAGTACGACGCCTCGCGCAGCGCGTCCGGCTCGGGCGTGGACACCACGAGGAACGCCGTACCGGGCCGGCGCAGCAGGTCGTAGGTGATCTGGGCACGCTCCCGGAAGCCGCCGAACATCGTCTCCAGCGAGGCCACGAACGCCGCGATGTCGGTGATCACCTGGGTCCCGATGATCCGGGTCACCGCCCGGGCGAACAGCGAGAAGCCGACGCTGACGACCCGCAGCGAGGCCCGGCCGCCCGCCTTGGCCGGCGCGGCCAGCAGCCGGATCATCCGGCCGTCGAGGAAGTTGCCCAGCCGCTGCGGCGCGTCCAGGAAGTCCAGCGCCGAGCGGGACGGCGGGGTGTCCACCACGACGAGGTCCCAGTCACCGCGGGCCCGGAGCTGGCCCAGCTTCTCCATGGCCATGTACTCCTGGGTGCCGGCGAATGAGCTGGACAGCGACTGGTAGAAGGGGTTGGCGAAGATTTGTCTGGCTTTCTCTTCGGTGGTATGAGCCAGCACCACCTCGTCGAAGGTGCGTTTCATGTCGAGCTGCATGGCGTGCAGCTCGCCGCCGTTCCCGTCCTTGTCGCTGCCGGTGGCTCCGGCCACCATTCTGGGGTGGTTGTCCAGGTGGGCCAGGCCCAGCGCCTGGGCCAGCCGGCGGGCCGGGTCGATGGTGAGCACGACGACCCGCCGCCCGTGCTCCGCCGCCCGCAGCGCCAGTGCGGCGGAGGTGGTGGTCTTGCCGACCCCGCCCGATCCGCAGCACACCACGATCCGGATCGCCGGGTCGCGCAGGACGGCGTCAACGTCCAGCTCCGGGCTGGTCATGGTCCCGCCGCCCTCCGTCACGGTGCCACCGCCTTCGTCAATGTGCCACGCCCTGCGCGGTGAGCTGGCTGGACAGCTCGTACAGCGCGCCGAGGTCGACCGGCCCGGCCAGCAGCGGCAGCTCGTACGTCGGCAGGGCGAGGTCGGCCACCACGGACCGGTTGGTGCTCTCCAGGGCCACCCGGGTCGCGTGCTCGGCGGCCTCGACGGCCAGGCCCGTGGCGTGGTCCGCCGGCAGCCCGACGACGGCCAGCCCGGACCGCAGCTCGGCCAGGTCCAGCCGGCCGGCCGCGGCCCGGTCGTGCGAGCCGGCGGGCAGCAGCGACGGGCGGGTCATGTTCACGATCACCGAGCCGACCGGCAGCTTCAGCTCGTGCAGGTCGGCCACCGCGTCCACCGTCTCCTGCACCGGCATCTCCTCCAGGAGGGTGACCACGTGTACGGCGGTCTGCGAGCTGGTGAGCAGCGCGGTCACCGCCTCGCTCTGGTGCTTGACCGGGCCTACCTTCGCCAGCCCGGCGACCTCGCTGGTGACGTTGAGGAACCGGCCGATCCGGCCGGTGGGCGGGCCGTCCACCACCACGGCGTCGTACACCCGCCGGCCGTCCACGACCCGGGTGGTGGCCTCCTTGACCTTGCCGATCAGCAGCACGTCGCGCACGCCGGGGGCGGCCGTGGTGGCGAAGTCGATCGCGCCCATCCGCTTGAGCATCCGGCCTGCCCGGCGCAGGTTGTAGAACATCTCCAGGTACTCCAGGAGGGCCTGCTCCGGGTCGATGGCCAGCGCCCGGACCTCGCCGTGGCCGGGCGCGACCGCGATCCGGCGTTCCTCGTAGGGCAGCGGCGGGGTGTCGAAGAGCTGCGCGATGCCCTGCCGGCCCTCGACCTCGACGAGCAGCGTGCGGCGACCGCCGGCGGCCAGGGACAGCGCCAGCGCGGCGGCAACCGTGGTCTTGCCGGTGCCGCCCTTGCCGGTCACGACGTGCAGCCGGGCGGGTGGCCAGTGCGTGTCAGCCATCGGGTCAGGGTAGTTGGCGAGCCCAGCGTAGTTGGCATGCCCAGCGCGATACGGTGCGGCCATGCAGAAGTGGGAGTACGTGACCGTGCCACTGTTGGTGCATGCCACCAAGCAGATCCTGGACAACTGGGGCCAGGACGGCTGGGAGCTGGTGACGGTGCTGCCCGGGCCGAACCCGGAGAGCCTGGTCGCCTACCTCAAGCGCCCGCTCGGAGCCGCGTTGTGACCGACGTACGCGGCAAGCTGGCCGAGCTCGGTATCGAGCTGCCCGCCGTGGTCGCGCCGCTGGCGTCGTACCTGCCGGCGGTCCGCGCCGGCGATCTGGTCTTCACCGCCGGCCAGCTCCCGATCGTGAACGGCGCCCTGGTGGCGACCGGCAAGGTCGGCGCCGAGGTGTCGATCGAGGACGCCGCCTGGCATGCCCGGACCTGCGCCCTGAACGCGCTGGCCGCGGTCGACGACGTGGTCGGGATCGAGACCGTCCGCCGGGTGGTGAAGCTGGTCGGCTTCGTGGCCAGCGCGCCTGGGTTTACCAACCAGCCGCAGGTCGTCAACGGCGCCAGCAACGTGCTCGGGCAGATCTTCGGCGACGCCGGCCGGCATGCCCGGTCCGCGGTGGGCGTCGCCGAGCTGCCTCGCAACGCGCCGGTCGAGGTCGAGCTGATCGTCGAGGTGGGCGGCGCCGGGTGAGCCAGCCGGCGTACGGGGTGCTGCGGCCGGTGACGCCGTACGCCGCCGTGCTGCTCGCGGCCAACCCGTCGCCGATGACGCTGGACGGGACGAACACCTGGCTGCTGCGCCCGCCCGGCGGCACGCCCGGCGAGACGCCCGCGATCGTGGTCGACCCCGGGCCGGACGACCCGGCGCACCTGGCCGCGGTCGCCGCGGCCGGGCCGGTGGCGCGCATCCTGCTCACCCACGCTCACCCCGACCACTCTGCTGGCGCCCGAACGCTGCATGAGCTGTCCGGCGCGCCGGTGGACGCCCTGGACCCGACGCACCGGTACGGCGGCGAGGGGCTGGCTGAGGGAGACGTCGTGGCCGCGGCCGGCCTGGAGCTGCGGGTGCTGGCGACGCCAGGGCATACCGGGGACTCGCTGTGCTTCGTGGTGGGGGACGCCGCGCGCCCCGACGCCGTGCTCACCGGGGACACCATCGTGGGCCGCGGCACGGCGGTGGTGGCGCACCCGGATGGTCGGCTGGCCGACTACCTGGCCTCGCTGCGCCGGCTTGCCGCGCTCGGGCCGGTCCCGGTGCTGCCCGGGCACGGGCCGGAGCTGCCCGATGCCGGCGCGGCAGCGGCGTACTACCTGCGGCACCGGGCGGAGCGGCTGGACCAGGTGCGGGCCGCGGTGGACGCGCTCGGGCCGGCGGCGAGCCCTCGGCAGGTGGTCGAGGTGGTGTACGCCGAGGTGGACCCGGCCCTATGGTGGGCAGCCGAGCTCTCCGTCCGCGCCCAGCTCGACTACCTACGCGGCCGCTGACGCCCGGCTCAGACGCGGGCGCGGCGGGCCAGGCGTTCCCGGTCCATGATCACCACGCCCTTGCCTTCCAGCCGCAGCCAGCCTCGGGAGGCGAAGTCGGCGAGGGCCTTGTTCACCGTCTCCCGGGAGGCGCCGACGAGCTGGGCCAGCTCCTCCTGGGTGAGGTCATGGGTCACCCGCAGGTAGCCACCCTCGACCGCGCCGAACCGCTGCGCGAGCTGCAGGAGCTGCTTGGCGACCCGGCCGGGCACGTCGGTGAAGATCAGGTCGGCGAGCATGTTGTTGGTCCGGCGCAGGCGTCTGGCCAGCACCCGCAGCAGCTTCTCGGCGATCTCCGGCCGATCGGTGATCCACTGGCGCAGCGCCTGCTTCGGCATCCGGGCCAGCCGCGAGTCGACCACGGCGACCGCGGTCGTGGTACGCGGGCCAGGGTCGAACATGGACAGCTCGCCGAACTGGTCGGAGGGGCCCATCAGGGCGACCAGGTTCTCCCGGCCGTCCACCGACCTGCGGCCTAGCTTGACCTTGCCGGCCAGGACGATGTAGAGACTGTCACCTGGCTCGCCCTCGTGGAACACCACCTGGCCGCGCTGGACGTCAACGTACTCGAACTGCGCGGCAAGCGCCTCAGCGGCCCCCGGCTCGACGTCCTGGAACAGGCCAGCCTTGGCGAGCACCTCGTCCACGTCTTCCTCCCGCCGCGGTTGACCATGCGCGACAGCGCAGTCTAGAGCCTCAGTTGCGCCGACTGGGCGTTCTCACGGCGAGTCTGCTACGGCCGTCTGCCACCGTTGATCCGGGTGGGGATCGGCAGGATCCGGGCCAGCCGCTGGCGACGTTCCCGCCACCGCTCCAGCGCCCGGCCGAAGCCCTCGCGGACGAACGTGTCAACCTCGTCGGGACGGGCGGTCTCCAGGAACTCCTCGACCTGCGTCTCCACCGCCGCCTTGCGCAGCGGCGACTCCACTCGCTCCATCAGCAGCATGAACGCCATCAGAAGCAGTGGGAACAGCAAAACCAGTAGTCCAACCATGGCGGGGTCCATCGTTGCCCATCGCGTGCGGGGTCCGCCACTCGCGTACCGCGCCGCTCCCGCGGCCCTTGTCCGGCTTGTCAGGGAGAATGCCGGCAAAGAGGACGGCGGAGGTCCGATTTCCGCGACAAGCCGTGCCCGCCGGCCGGGGTAGGCTGGCCGGCGTGGTCAGCGCGGCGAGCCGGATCGAGGCCGAGACATCACGTGCCCGCACCCGGCGCGCCCGCCGGATGAACCGGGTGCTCGCCGAGACCTACCCTGACGCGCACTGCGAGCTGGACTTCAGCACCCCACTGGAGCTCGCGGTGGCCACCGTCCTGTCCGCGCAGACCACGGACCGGCGGGTCAACGAGGTCACCCCGATCCTGTTCGCCAAGTACCGTACGGCGGCCGACTACGCCGGGGCCGACCGGGCCGAGCTGGAGGGGATCCTGCGGCCCACCGGCTTCTACCGGAACAAGACCAGCTCGCTGATCGGCCTCGGCCAGGCCCTGGTCGAGCGGTACGACGGCGTGCTGCCCCGTCGGCTGGCCGATCTGGTCACCCTGCCCGGAGTCGGCCGCAAGACCGCCAACGTCGTGCTCGGCAACGCCTTCGGCGTGCCCGGCCTCACCGTCGACACGCACTTCCAGCGGCTGGTCCGGCGCTGGGCGTGGACCGCGGAGACCGACCCGGTCGCGATCGAGCTCGCGGTCGCCGGGCTGATCCCGAGGCAGGAGTGGACAATCCTGTCGCATCGGGTCATCTGGCACGGGCGCCGGATCTGCCACGCCCGCAAGCCGGCCTGCGGCGCCTGCCCGCTGGTGCGCGACTGCCCGTCGTACGGCATCGGGCCGATCGACCCGGTGCAGGCGGCCAAGCTGGTCAAGACGGGGTCGTCGACCGAATGAGCCGGCGCGTCCTCGGATGTGCGCTGGTCCTGGCCGCCGCGCTGAGCGCGGGCTGTACGGCGGGTCAGGCCGGGCAGGCCCGCGAGGACGGCGCCGGTCCGGCCGCCGAGCTGGCCGCGGCCAGGGCCACGGCGAAGCTGCCCGGCTGCCCCGTGCCCGTGGCGACCGCGGGCACCGCGAGCGACCAGCCGGGCGGCCCGGACCGGCTGCCCGAGCTGACCCTGCCCTGCCTGGCAGGCGGCCCGGACATCGCGCTGCACCGGCTCGCCGGCGTACCGATGGTGCTGAACGCCTGGGCGAGCTGGTGCGTGCCCTGCCGGGCCGAGCTGCCGGTGTTCCAGCGGCTGGCGGACCGGACCAGTGGTCGGCTGCAGGTGCTCGGGGTCGACTCCGAGGAGCCGTCCATGCTGGCCGCGCTGGACTTCGCCGCCGCGCGCGGGGTGCGGTTCGCCAGCGTGTACGACGAGCCCGGCCGGCTGCGGAGCGTGCGGGCCATCCCCGGCCTGCCGTTCACCCTGTTCGTGACGGCGGCCGGCCGGGTCGCGTCCGTCCACATCGGACCGATCACCGACCGCGCGCTGGCCGACGGCGTGCGCCGGCACCTCGGGGTGCGTGTCGATGGCTGAGCCCGAGCCTGCCGAGCTTGCCGAGGCCACCGAGCCCGCCGCGACACGAGAGCCGCCGTACCCGGCCTGGCTGCACCGGCTGGTCGAGGCGGCCGGCCAGGTCCAGGGCGAGCAGCTCTCCCCGTTCCTGCCGCCGGACGAGGGGGGCCGTGCCGCGGCCGTGCTGATCCTGTTCGGGGAGGGACCGGACGGGCCGGACGTGCTGCTGATCGAGCGGGCCGCCACGCTGAACAGCCACGCCGGCCAGCCGGCGTTCCCCGGTGGCGGCGCCGACCCGGGCGACGACGGGCTGGCCGGCACCGCGCTGCGGGAGGCGGCCGAGGAGGTCGGGGTGGACCCGGCCGGCGTGCGGGTGCTGGTCGCGCTGCCGGCCCTGTACATCCCGATCAGCGGCTACGACGTGACGCCGGTGCTGGCCTGGTGGCACACGCCGGTCGCGGTCACCCCCCTGGACCCGGGCGAGGTGGCCGCCGTGGAGCGGGTGCCGATCAGCGAGCTGGTGGACCCGGCGAACCGGTTCCGGGTCAGCCACCCGCTCGGGTACGTCGGCCCGGCGTTCACGGTGCGCGGGATGCTGGTCTGGGGGTTCACCGGCGGGCTGCTGGACAAGGTGTTCGAGCTGGCTGGCTGGGCGCGGCCCTGGGACGTGACGGACGTCCGGCCACTGCCACCGGATGCGTTCAAGCGGCCGCCCGGTAAGGTCGATCGATGATCCGCCCCCGCCGTGCTTCCGCCGTGGGCCGCCGAGCCGCCGCGTTCGTCCTAGGCTGGCGTGTCCTGGGCTTCCTTGCGCTGGGCTGCCCCGCGCTGGTGGGCTGCCAGAGCTCCCAGCCGGTGCAGGCCACTGCTCCGCAGCAGGGCGAGGTCACCGTGACGCCTGGCCCGGACGGCGTACAGGCCGTCGAGGTGGACGCGAACGACCAGTACCGGTTCATCCCGGCCACCATCGTGGTCACGGTCGGCAAGGTGCGGATCACCGTGAGGAACATCGGCGGCACCCCGCACAACCTCACCTTCCGCGACCTCGTCGCGGGAGGACCCGGGCCGGCGGGACATAGGGTCGCGGTGCCCACCATCCGGGGCGGTGCCGAGCAGTCGGTCGACTTCTCTGTGACCACCCCGGGGCGGTACCGGTTCGTCTGCACGATTCACGAGTCGCTGAACCAGACCGGCACACTGGTGGTCACGAGGTAGCCGACGACCAGTTGTCCGGCGGAAGGGCAGGCCGTGTTCAGCGTGGTTGACCTGATCATCGTCCTGCTTGCCCTGCTGTTCGCGGTGAACGGGTTCCGGCAGGGCTTCGTGGTGTCCGCGCTGTCGTTCGTGGGCTTCCTGAGCGGCGCCGCGCTCGGCTTGCAGCTCGCCTCCCCGATCGCGAAACGGCTGGCGAGCGGCACCGGGCAGGTGGCGGTGGCGGTGGCGGTCGTGGTGATCTGCGCGTCGGCCGGCCAGGTCGCCGCGGTGTACCTGGGCAACCAGGCGCGGCAGCGGCTGACCTGGCGGCCGGCCCGGGTGGCCGACTCGGCCGGCGGCGCCGCGGTGTCGGCGCTGGCCGTGCTGCTGGTGGCCTGGATGGTCGCCCTGCCGTTGGCCTCGGCGCCGTTCCCCGAGCTGGTGAAGGCGGTCCAGCGGTCGGGGGTCATCCACGTCGTCGACAGTGTGGTGCCCGGCCCGGTGCGCGAGCTGTACCAGTCGCTGCGCGACACGATCCGGCGCGGCGACTTCCCAGAGGTGTTCGGACCGCTGGTGCCGACCCAGGTGCCGGACGTGCCCGTGCCGGACAGGCGGCTGGCGAACAGCCGGGTGGTGGCCAAGGCCCGGCCGTCGGTGGTCAAGATCGTCGGGGCGGCGTACTCCTGCGGGAAGCGGATCGAGGGCTCCGGCTTTGTCTACGCCCCCGAGCGGGTGATGACCAACGCGCACGTCGTCGCCGGGGTGGGGCACCCGGTCGTGGAGACGGAGTCCGGGCAGCTCGACGCCCAGGTGGTGGTGTACGACCCGGACACCGACGTCGCGATCTTGCGGGTGCCGGGGCTGGCCACCCAGCCGTTGCGGTTCGCCGCGCGGGAGGCCGCCGCCCGGCAGGACGCGATCATCGTCGGCTTCCCGGGGGACGGCCCGTTCTTTGTCGGTGCGGCCCGCGTCCGCAACGTGCAGAAGATCCGCGGGCCGAACATCTACCGCACCAGGACCGTGATCCGGGAGGTGTACGCGATCCGCGGCCCGGTGGTCAGCGGCAACTCCGGCGGCCCGCTGCTGGCTCCCGACGGCACTGTGTACGGCGTGATCTTCGCCGCGGCGCTGGACGACCCGGACACCGGGTTCGCGCTGACCGCGCAGGAGGTGAGGGCGGCCGCGGTCTCGGGGTCGCAGGCGACCGAGCCGGCCGGCACCGGCCCCTGCGACTGACCGGCCCCCGCGACTGGCTGGCCTGCGACTGGCTGGACAACACCCGGCTACCGGCCGCGGGACGAGGCCGAGTTTCTCCCGGTGTGACGACGATGACCCGGGTGGCACTCGCCATCCGAGGCTCTGATGGCCATAACATCCGCGTGTGCCTGAACTTGAACTTCGCCACCTTCGCGTCATCTGCACCGTTGTCGACGCCGGCAGCCTGTCCCGGGCGGCCGCCCAGCTCGGCGTGTCCCAGCCCGCGCTCACCGCCCAGTTACAGCGGATCGAAAGGCAGATCGGCGGCCGGCTGTTCGACCGCACCCGGGAGGGTGTCACGCCTACCGAGCTCGGCGAGTTCGTGGTGGACGGCGCCCGGGTCGTGCTGGCCGACATGACCCATCTGCTCGACGGGGCGGCGGAGCGGGTCAAGCCGAGGCAGGCCGACGGCCCGGTCCGGATCGGTGGCTCGGGCGTCATGCCGCCGCTGTTCGCCTCCCGGCTGCGCGACGTCCTGGGCCTGCCCGAGGTCCGGCTGGAGGATGAGCCGGTGGCACGCACGCTGCTCCGGCTGGTGGAGTCCCTCCGGGTGGACTTCGCGATCGTGGAGACGTTCCGCGACATGCCGGTGCGGATCCCGGAGGGCGTGCGGACCCGGCTGCTGGTGGTCGAGCCGGCGTTCGTGGCGCTGCCGGAGAGCCACCGGCTCGGCGACCTGGACGCCGTACCGCTGTCCGCGCTGGCCGACATGGACTGGGTGGTCGACCCCCCGAGCGAGAGCGCCGAAGGGCTCGCCGTGCAGCGGGCCTGCGCAAGCGCCGGCTTCAGCCCGCGGATCGTGCACCACGCGGCCTTGGTGGCGACCGCCCGGGAGCTGGTCCGGGCCGGTGCCGTCACGCTGGCACACCCGGCGTCCAGGCAGGGCGACGGGGTGACCGTCCGGCCGATCGCGGGCAACCCGCTGCTGACCCACCAGATCCTGGCCTGGAACCCGGCCGGGCCGCTTGGCCAGCACGTCGACACCGCCTACCGGTGCGCCGCCGAGGCGTACCTGTCGGTGGTCCGGCGCAGCGAGATCTACCAGCGCTGGTGGGACGAGCACCCCGAGTCGCACGCCGATCTCAACGCCGCCCTGGGCATCACCTGACGGCCGAGCCTCCGGCTGGCCTGGCAGCCGACGAGGTCAGCGAGGTCAGCCCAGGGCGATGACCCGCACACGGCGGCGGCCAGGCACAGTGCCAGTGCGTAGACGTACTGATCGGCGCGTAGGTGCGCCTGAGACACCACCCGGGACGCCATCTGGTTCCCGTAGCCCAGCGCCAACAGTGCGGTGTGGTCGAACACCACCGCCGATGGCGGCGCGATCACCCGGCCAGCGAGGAGGGATCCGACCTGCCCCCAGCTCCTGCCAGAACCGCTCACCCGCGGCCAGGTCGTCGTCCGACAGGTCCGGGCAGAGGTGCTCGCGGATGTAGGCGGTCGCCGCGGCGTGCCGGGTGACCAGCTCCTCCCGGGTCGGCGGCCAGCCGGTCCCGGACCGTGCTGTCGACCTTGATGGTGGTGTCGGACATGTCGGTGAGGGTACGGGTGATGAAGGGGCAGCGGCGGGGACACGCCCGGCTAGCCGCCCGCTGCCGGCGATGTCAGTGCTCCTTTGCCCAGCGGATGAGCTCACCGGTGACCAGCTCAGGCACCTCCTCGTGCGGGAAATGCCCGATCCGGTCCAGCAGCCGCCATTCGTACGCCGCGGCGACGTACCGGCCGGAGCCCTGCGCGGTCCGGGCCAGCAGGCACGGGTCGGCCGCGCCGTGCAACTGCAGCGTCGGCGCCGTCACCGGCTGCTGCATGAGCCGGGCGAACCGCAGGCCGTCCGGCCGGGCCAGCGAGCGGACCGCCCAGCGGTAGTACTCCAGCGCGCAGTGTGCTGTGGCCGGGATACGCATCGCGTCGGCGTACCGGTTCGCGGCGGCGGCGTGGTCGGTGGTGCGCCGCCAGCCCGGCCCGGACCATTCCCACAGCAGCCGGGCCACATGGTTGCCGTCATGTCTGGTCAGCAGGGACTCGGCGTAGCGGGGAAGCTGGAAGGTGAGGGCGTACCGGCTGGCCCGGAGCTGCCCGCGCGGCTCGGTCAGCAGCCCCGCCCGCAGCCGCAGCGGGTGCGGCGTGCCGAGCACCGCGAGCCGCCGTACCACCCGGGGATGCAGTGTCGCGGCGGCCCAGCCGAGCAGGCCACCCCAGTCGTGCCCGACCAGTACGGCGTCCCGCTCGCCCAGGGCGCGGACCAGCCCGGCAATGTCACCGGCCAGCGTGTAGGCGTCATACCCCCGCGGTGGCTTGTCTGAGGCACCGTAGCCGCGCAGGTCCGCGGCCACCGCTCGGAAACCCGCCTCGGCCAGCCCGGCCAACTGGTGCCGCCAGGTCCACCAGAACTCCGGAAACCCGTGCAGCAGCAGCACCAGCGGGCCGGTGCCGGCCTCGGCAACGTGGAGCCGCACGCCGTTCGCGCTGATCTCGCGGTGTGTCCAGGGACCCTCGACGAGGATGGTGGCGGCGTCCGGACCGGTCACCCGGTGCCTCGGCGGAGCGCGTGCGCGGTCTCCTTCACGGTGCTGATGGTGCGCTCCGGCTTCTTGATCTTCCTCAGGTTGCGCAGGCCGAGCAGCACCAGCGCCCCCGCGACGAGCACGAAGAAGACGAACACGACCAGGTAGGACAGCCAGCGCCACAGGCCGGCCGCGACGAGCCCCTCGGCGACCGCGACGAACAGGAACGGCAGCGACAGCAGCAGCACCGCGCCCGCTGCCGCGAACATCGCCCCACCCAGGCCGGCCCGCTTCAGCGAGGTGCTGATCTCCAGCTTGGCGAGCTCGAGCTCGGCGCGGACCAGGGTGGAGACGCTCTCGGTGGCGTCCCGGACCAGCTCGCCGAACGACGCCTCCGGGTGCTGGCCACTGTCGATACGCAGCCCGGTCTGGTCGGTCACGGCGTCCTCCTGAGTGCTGTGCGGCAACGGCGATCATCGTCCACCCAGCAGCCCGGCCGGTCCACTCGACCGGCCGGTTTATTCCTCGGCGGGGGCGCTGGGCAGCCGCTCCTTGATCAGGTCCATCACCGTGGAGTCGGTCAGCGTGGTGACGTCGCCGAGCTGGCGGTTCTCCGCGATGTCACGCAGCAGCCGCCGCATGATCTTGCCGGACCGGGTCTTCGGCAGCTCTGGCACGACCATGATCTGGCGTGGCTTGGCGATCGGCCCGATCTCCTTGGCCACGTGCTCACGCAGGTCCTTGACCAGCGCCTCGGGGTCGTCGGTGCCCTCACCGCGCAGGATCGTGAACGCCACGATCGCCTGCCCGGTGGTGGGGTCGGTGGCGCCGACCACGGCGGCCTCGGCCACCCTCGGGTGCGACACCAGCGCGGACTCGACCTCGGTGGTCGAGATCCGGTGACCGGACACGTTCATCACGTCGTCCACCCGGCCGAGCAGCCAGATGTCGCCGTCCTCGTCCTTCTTCGCGCCGTCGCCGGCGAAGTAGAGCCCGTCGAAGCGGGTCCAGTAGGTGTCGATGTACCGCTGGTCGTCACCCCAGATCGTGCGCAGCATGCTCGGCCACGGCTCGGTCAGCACCAGGTAGCCGCCGCCGCCGTTGGGCACCGGCTTGCCGCTGTCGTCCAGCACGTCCGCGCCGATTCCGGGCAGCGGGCGCTGTGCCGAGCCGGGTTTGGTCGTGGTGACCCCGGGCAGCGGGCTGATCATGATGGCGCCGGTCTCGGTCTGCCACCAGGTGTCCACGATCGGGCAGCGGTCCGAGCCGATGTGGGTGCGGTACCAGACCCACGCCTCGGGGTTGATCGGCTCGCCCACCGACCCGAGCAGCCGCAGCGAGGACAGGTCGAAGTCGGCCGGGATCTGCTCGCCCCATTTCATGAACGTCCGGATCGCGGTCGGCGCGCAGTACAGGATGCTGACCCGGTACTTCTCGATGATCTCCCACCAACGGCCCCGGTGCGGGGCGTCCGGCGTGCCCTCGTACAGCACCGAGGTGACGCCGTTGGCTAGCGGGCCGTACACGATGTAGCTGTGCCCGGTGACCCAGCCGATGTCGGCCGCGGTCCAGTAGACGTCGGTCTCCGGCTTGACGTCGAACACGGCGTGATGGGTGTAGGCAACCTGGGTCAGGTAGCCGCCGGTGGTGTGCAGGATGCCCTTGGGCTTGGCCGTCGTACCCGAGGTGTACATGACGTAGAGCGGGTGCTCGGCGTCGTGGGGCTGCGCCTCGTGCTGGTCCGGGGCCGACTCCACGACGTCGTGCCACCATACGTCGCGGCCTTCGGTCCACGGTGTCTCCTGGCCGGTACGCCGGACCACCAGCACGTGCCCGACGCCGTCGTACCCGGTGAGCGCCGCGTCCACGGCGGGCTTGAGCGCGCTGGCCGCGCCACGCCGGTAGCCGCCGTCGGCGGTGATGACCAGTGTGGCGTCGCAGTCCTCGATCCGGCTGCGCAGCGCGTCGGCGGAGAAGCCGCCGAAGACCACCGTGTGCGGCGCGCCGAGCCGGGCGCAGGCCAACATCGCGATCACCGTCTCCGGGATCATCGGCAGGTAGATCGCGACCCGGTCGCCCTTGCAGACGCCGAGGCTGGCGATGGCGTTGGCCGCCTTGCACACTTCACGGCGCAGGTCGGCGTAGGTGATCGTGTGGGTGTCGCCCGGCTCGCCCTCCCAGTGGTAGGCGACCTTGTCGCCGTTGCCCGCCTCGACGTGCCGGTCGACGCAGTTGTACGCCACGTTGAGCTGCCCGCCGACGAACCACCTGGCGAACGGCGGGTTGCTCCAGTCGAGCACCTGGTCCCAGCTCCGCGCCCAGCTCAGCCGCCGCGCCTGGGCGGCCCAGAACGCCTCCCGGTCCTCCTTTGCGGCGTCGTACGCAGCCGCCGTGGCGTTCGCGTCCGCCACGAGGGCGGCGGGGGGCGGGAACCGACGCTCCTCGTGCAGCAGGTTGGACAGCGTCGTGGGTGCGCTCTGCTCGCTGTGAGGTGTGTCGGACACCGCGGTTCCCTCCCGATCCGTGCCGGCCGCACGCCGATGGTCGCCTGACCGCGACCTTACGACCCCGGACGGCCGCCCGCCGCCCACCCAACCGACTTGCCGCACAAAGGTCACCGGCCGAGCGGCTGGTTCCGGTGACCTTTGTCCGGCAAGTGGGCAGGGCGTACACGTGGTCTGGGGCGGCGAGGGCGCGCTCCCGGCGTAGGCTGGCAGACCGTGCCCCCTGATGCACTCGCCGCGCTGCTCGACCTGCCGGGAGTACGCGACGCGGCGGAGGGGTCCCGGGTCGCTGTCGACCGGCTGCTCGCCCATCGGGCGCTGCGCCGTTCCTCCGCCGCGGTGAGCGCCGAGTCCGCGCTGAGGGGCGCCCGTGCCTCGGCCGCGCTGGACGGCGTCGACGTTCCGCTGGCGGACGTGCGGGCCGGCGTCGTAGCGGACCCGGTGGTGCAGGGCGCGCTGCGGGTCAGCGCCGAGCTCGGCCGGCTCGCCGGGACCTGGGTGCGCGCGCCGCTGCAGGTGCTGGCCCGGCTGCATGTGCTGGCCGCCGCGGACCTGCTCCCCGAGGCCGAGCTGGGCCGGCCGGTCGCCGGGGTCGAGATCGCCGTCCGGCTGGACGGCCTGGCCGGGCTGGTGACCGCGCAGTCAGCCGGACCCTCAGCCGGACCTGCGGTGCTCCTGGCCGCCGTGGTCCACGGCGAGCTGCGCGCGCTGGCGCCGTTCCGGGCCGGCTCGGGCGTGGTGGCCCGCGCCGCCGCCCGGTTGACCACCATCTCGCGCGGTCTGGACCCGAAGGCGCTGGCGGTGCCCGAGGTTGGGCATATGGAGCTCAAGGGCGAGTACGACGAGACCCTCGCGGGGTATCTGACCGGCGAGCCGGACGGGGTTGCCGCCTGGCTCCGGCACTGCTGTGCCGCCGCCGAGCTGGGTGCCCGCGAGGGCCTGGCGATCTGCGAAGCCGTTCTGCGAGGTTAGGGGTGCCGTCATGGCCGAGGTGGCCAGCGAGCAGAAACGGGCACCACGACTGGCCGCTCCGTCGGCGGCGGCGCTGCGGGACGCCTTCCTGCTCGACCCCAACTGGACCTATCTCAACCACGGGGCCTTCGGGGCCTGCCCGCGGCCGGTCTTCGAGACCTACCAGCGTTTACAGCTTGAGCTGGAGCGGCAGCCGGTCGAGCTTCTGGAACGGACCTACCCAGCCCGGATGGACGCTGCCCGGGAGCGGCTGGCCGGCATCGTCGGTGCCGACCCCGAGGGTCTTGTCTTCGTCCCGAACACCACCACCGGGGTCAACACGGTGGCCCGCGCCATCGACCTGCGGCCCGGCGACGAGGTGCTGCTGACCGATCACGAGCACGGCGGCTGCCGGTTGGCGTGGCAGGCCGCGACGGCCGCCCGCGGTGCCACGGTGGTGACGGCCGCCCTGCCGCTGCCGTTCACCGACCCGGCCGGGGTGTTGGCCGCGCTGGAGGCGGCGCGCACGCCGCGGACCAGGGTGGTCTTCGTCTCGCACCTGGCGGCGGAGACCGCTGCGGTGCTCCCGGTGAGCGAGGTCTGCCGGTGGGCACGGGAGCATGGCGTGCTGTCCGTTGTGGACGGTGCCCATGCGCCCGGCCAGCTCCCGCTGCACGTCACGGCGATCGACCCGGACGCCTACGTGGGCAACTGCCACAAGTGGCTGTGCGCGCCGAAGGCCACCGGGTTCCTCTGGGTGCGCGAGACGCTGCGCGACGACGTGCCGCCGCTGGTGGTCACCTGGGGCTGCGTGCCGGGCGCGTCGTTCGTCCAGCGGCACAGTTGGACGGGCACCCACGACCCGGCCGCCGCGCTCGCGGTTCCGGCCGCGATCGCCTTCGCCGAGCGGCACAACTGGCCGGTGATCCGGGCCCGTGGGCACGCGCTGGCCGCCCGGTTGGGCGCGGAGCTGTCGGAGCGGTACGGCGAGCCGGCGCTGTACCCGCCCGGCACGAGCTGGCACGGGCAGATGGTCAGCGCGTCCGTCCCGTGGGTCGGTGACCCGAAGATCCTGCAGCGCCGGCTGCGTGAGGAGCACCGGATCGAGGTGCCCGTGCACAGGTGGCGCGACCGGGTCCTGGTCCGGGCGTCGTTCGGGCCGTACAACGACTCCAACGACCTCGCCCGGCTGCTGGACGCGCTGGGCCGGCTGATCTGACAGCGCTGGAGTTGCGAACGGCGCTCCTCGCCGGAGCGCCGTTCCCTTGTCCGCACGGGCATCCGGGTTACCAAGCGTGCACCTTTTTCGACGGCGACGGGCCTCTATGGGTCCATCCCGTACGTGCCTCCCGCGGCTGGTCGCGCGTGGGTGCCTGGTGTCCGTGCACGGAGGCCGGTCCTTGCGGCCGTCCTCCGTAGCTCTCTTTGTACGCCGTACGCGCATCGATGGGAAGACCTGGTTCGCGACGAGCCGTCAGCCTCGACGGCGTCGGGTGGCGTACCAGGCCAGCCCGGCGGCCGCCATGCCGGCACCCACCGCGGCTCCGGCTAGAGCCGGCGAGGGGCGCAGCCGGGAGCGGAGCGGAACCGTCCGGGAGAAGGTGAGGATCGGCCAGTCCCGTTCGACGGCGAACCGGCGCAGGGCGCGGTCGGGGTTGACCGCGGTCGGGTGGCCGACCGTCTCCAGCATCGGCAGGTCGGTGGCGGAGTCACTGTAGGCGTGGCACTGGCGCAGGTCCCAGCCGTGCTCCGCGGCCAGCGCGCGGATCGCGGTCGCCTTCTGCTCGGCGTAGGCGTAGAACTCGATGTCGCCGGTGTAGCGGCCGTCGCGTTCGACCAGCCGGGTCGCGATCACCCGGTCCGCGCCGATGAGCTCGCCGATCGGTCCGACGATGTCCGCGCCGCTGGTCGAGACGACGACGATCTGGTGACCGGCGGCGCGGTGCTGCTCGATGAGGTTCGCGGCCTCGGCGTAGACCAGCGGTACGACGACCTCGTGCAGGGTCTCCCGGACGATGTCGCGCACCTGCCGCACGTCCCAGCCGGCCACCAGGGCGGTAGTCTCCGCACGTATCCGGTCCATCTGGTCGGCGTCGGCGCCGGCGATGACGTAGACCAGTTGCGCGTAGGTGGCCTTGAGCGCGGCCCGCCGGCTGATCAGGCCGTTGGCGTAGAAGGGCCGGCCGAAGGCCAGGGTGCTCGACTTGGCGATGATCGTCTTGTCCAGGTCGAAGAACGCCGCGGCATGGGTCACCGTCGCAGGATATGCAACCTGTGGCGCTGCCTACGCCACGAGCCGCGTATGCAACCTGTGGCGGCGCATATGGACCTGTGGCGGTGCGTGATCGGCGGGGTGTCACTCCACGGGATGCGGGTGCCTAGGCCGAGTGGCTGAAGTTTGGGATGGTAAAAGGGCGGGTAGCTATCGCCAGACGGGTGCGTGGGTTGTAACGTGCACCCGAGAGAAGCGTCCGGCTCAACCCCCCGGAGCCGGACCTCAGACGGCCCCCGTCAGCCCCCCAGACGGGGGCCGTCCCCTGTCCCGACATCATCGGCGGGTCAGCGGCGCCACTCGGGCGTCTAGCACTTTTCAGGCGATCTGGCAACCGGTTGTCCACAGGCTCGGCAGTTGTCCACAGCCGTAGTCCTGCCCCTGTCATGGGCATCCGTTGGGCGGCAGTCTCGGGGTCCTCCACCTGACTGAGAGGACCGCTCATGCCGACCCGCCCACTTGTGGTTACCGAGAACGACGACCTGCTGGAGGACATCCTGCGGCTGTCGGCGGTCGCCGGGGTCGAGCCGCTGGTGGCCGACCCGGGAGCGGCGCGGGCGGCGTGGCGTGGCGCGTCGCTGGTCCTGGTTGGCGCCGACCAGGTCGGCGCGTGCGCGCACATCGAGCCGGTCCGGCGGTCCGGCGTCGTGGTGGTCTGCCGCGGCCAGGCGGAGCTGCCGGTGTGGGTGAGCGGCCTCCGGCTCGGCGCTGACCAGGTGCTGGAGCTGCCGGCCGCGGAGCGGACGCTGGTGGAGCTGCTGGCCGCTGCTGGCGCGGCGCCGACTGGGCCGCCCGGGCCGGTGCTGTGCGTGCTGGCCGGGCGTGGCGGTGCCGGCGCGAGCGTGCTGGCCGCGGCGCTGGCCGTGGTGGCGGCCCGGTCCGGTGGGTCGCCGATGCTGGTCGACGTCGACCCGCTGGGCGGTGGGCTGGATGTGCTGCTCGGCGCCGAGGGCGTCGGTGGGCTGCGCTGGACCGATCTGGTCGGCTCGGCCGGGCGGCTGTCGCCGGCGGCGTTGCGGGCCGGGTTGCCCGAGGCAGGCGGGGTGCGGATGCTGTCTGCCGGGCGGGACGGGCCGATCGAGCTGCCGGCTGTCGCCGTCCGGGCCGTGCTGGAGGCTGGGCGGCAGTGCGCGGACCCGGTGATCGTGGACGTCTCGGGCGCGGTCGGGGCGGCGGCCGAGGTGGCGCTCGGCGAAGCGGCGCGAGCGCTGCTGGTCGTGCCGGGTGAGCTGCGGGCGGTGGCCGCGGCGGACCGGATGGCGGCATGGGCGCGGCGGCACACCGGCGAGCTGGGGCTGGTGGTGCGCGGTGGGCCGACGGGCTCGCTGGCGGCGGCTGAGATCAGCCAAGCGCTCGGTCTTCCGGTGCTCGGTGAGCTGCGGGACGAGCCTGGGCTCGCTGGTGCGCTGGAGCGGGGCGAGCCGCCCGGCCGGCGAGCGCGCGGCCCGTTGGCTCGGCTGTGCGGCCGGCTGCTTGCGGAGCTGCCTGAGCGGGCGCTCCGGTGAGCGACGTGATCGAGCGGGTGCGCCGCCGGTTGGCAGGCTCGGGGCAGCCGGTGACCGCGGCCGCTGTCGCGGCGCTCGTGCGGGAGGAGGCCGGTGGCCTGGTCGACGATGGCGCCCTGCTGGAGCTGGCCGGTCGGGCCCGGGCCGAGCTGGTCGGGGCGGGTCCGCTGGAGCCGTTGCTCGGCGATCCGGAGGTGACCGACGTGCTGGTCAACGGTCCGGGCGAGGTGTGGGTGGATCGTGGGCGAGGGCTGCAGCGGGTGCCAGTCAGCTTCCCCGACGAGGCCTCGGTCCGGCGGCTGGCGCAGCGGCTGGCGGTCTCGGCCGGACGCCGGCTGGACGATGCACGGCCCTGGGTCGACGCGCCGCTTCCTGACGGTTCTCGGCTGCACGCCGTGCTGCCGCCAGTCGCGCCGGACGGCACCGTCCTGTCGCTGCGAGTGCTGCGGCCGACGGCGTTCACTCTCGCCGAGCTGGTTGACCTGGGCACGCTCACCCCACAGGCGGCCCGGCTGGTGGCGGCCGTGCTGGCGGCACACCGGTCGTTCCTGGTGTCCGGCGGGACGGGGTCGGGCAAGACGACGCTGCTGGCCGCGCTGCTCAGCACGGTCGACCCGGGCGAGCGGCTGGTGCTGGTCGAGGACGCACCCGAGCTGCACCCGGCCCACCCGCACGTGGTCCGGCTGACGGCCCGGCCGTCGAATGTGGAGGGTGCCGGCGAGATCACCCTGCGTGATCTGGTCCGGCAGGCGCTGCGGATGCGGCCGGACCGGTTGGTCGTCGGTGAGGTGCGGGGTGCTGAGGTGGTCGAGCTGTTGGCCGCGTTGAACACCGGACACGAGGGCGGCGCGGGCACCGTGCACGCCAACAGTGCGGGCGAGGTGCCGGCCCGGCTGGAGGCGCTGGCGGCGCTGGGCGGCCTGCGGCGGGATGCGCTGCATAGCCAGCTTGCCGCCGCCGTTCAGGTGGTCCTGCATCTGCGCCGCGACCGGGAGGGGCGGCGGGTGCTTGACGAGGTGTGCCTGCTCCGCCGGGAGGGCGAGTGGGTGCGGCCGGTCCCGGCGTGGCGCCGGGACGGGCGGGCCTGTCCTGGTGCGGCCGAGCTCGCCGCGTTGGGCGTGGCGGTATGACCTCGGTCGCGTTGGTGCTGCTGGCGGCCGCGGTGCTGGTGTTGTGGCGGCCGCAGGTTGGTCCCGAACGGCTGGTGGCCCTTTTCGGTGGGGGCGGTCCGGATGTCCGGACCCGACCCTGGTTCAGGGTTCCAGGCAGGTGGGCCGCTGGCGGGCTCGGCCTGCTGGCCGGCGTCGTCGGCCTGGCGGGTGGTCTGGGGGCGGCGCCCGCTCTCTCCGCCGTCGCGGTCGTCACGGTGGGCGTGGGGATGGTGATGAGCTCCGCCGCACGGCGGCGGGACGGGTTTGAGGGTAGCTCGGTGGTGGAGGCAGTGGCCGTGCTGGCCGCCGAGCTTCGGGCCGGTCAGTCTCAGGACCGTGCGCTGGCCGCGGCGGCGCAGGCCGTCCGGGGTGGGCCGGCGGCGGTTCTTGACGCCGCGGCTGCGGTGGGCCGGCTCGGTGGGTCGGCGGCGGCGGTGCTGCGTGCCGCGGATGGTTGCGCGCAGCCCGCGGCCGGGTTGCTACGTCGGGTCGCGGCGGGCTGGCAGCTCAGCGAGTCGGCCGGTGCCTCGTTGTCGACCGTGCTCGACCAGGCCGAGCGGGCGGCCCGCGATCGGCAGCGGCACGACCACCAGCTCGCGGCCCTGCTGGCCGGCCCGCGGGCCACGGCGGTCCTGCTCGCGGCGCTGCCGGTGGTCGGGCTCGCGCTCGGCGTCGCGATGGGGGCGCATCCGCTGGCGGTGTTGCTGGGCACGGCTGCTGGGCAGGGCGCACTGGTCGCCGGGGTGCTGCTCGAGATGGCGGGCCTGGCCTGGACCGAGCGGATAGTGCGGTCGGCGGGGGTGGCGCGGTGACCAGCATGCTCGCGTTGTCCGCGCTCGCGGTGCTGGCCTGCCCGGCGCCGGCCGCCGGTCTCGCCAGCCAACGGCTGCGGGGGCTCGCGCCCGCACCGGTGGGTCGGCCCCGCGGCGCGGCCGGAGAGCTGGTGCGGCGGCATGCGCACCGGTTCGGCCCCGTGGGAGTCGGGCTGGCTGTGGCCATGATGGTCGGCGGCCCGGTCGGGCTCGTGGCCGGTGTCACGGCCGGGCTGGTGTCCAATCGGCTGTTCCGCCGGGTCGAGCCGGCGGCGGTACGACGGGCTCTGGCGGAGCGGTCGGCTGAGCTGTCCGAGGTGCTCGACCTGCTCTCCGCCGCGCTCGCTGCCGGGTTGCCGGCCTCCGCCGCCCTGTCGGCGGTCGCCGCCGCGGCTGGCGGGCCGCTAGCAGCCGACCTGAGCAGGGTGGGGCAGCTCTCGGCGCTCGGGGCCGGTCCCGCGGCCGCCTGGCAGGAGTACCTCGACGATCCGGTGCTCGGCCCGGTGGCGAGGGCCGCGTCCCGCTCGGCCGACAGCGGCATCGCCTTGGCCGACCGTTTCGCCCGGATGGCGAGCGACCACCGGGCTGAGGGGACATTGCGGGCGGAGGCCGCTGCCCGCCGGGCCGGAGTGCTGGCGATGGCTCCTCTCGGCCTCTGCTTCCTGCCCGCCTTCATCTGTCTCGGCGTGGTCCCGGTCGTGCTCGGGATCGCCGCCGAGGTCCTGCCTTGAACGAGCCGTTGAGTGTCCCGTTGAGTGTCCACAGTGGAGGAGAACCATGCGTACCCTGATTCGCCGGCTGCACGGCAGGGATCGTGGCATGATCACGGCGGAGTACGCCGTCGGAACTATCGCGGCGATCGCGCTCGCCGTCGTCTTGTACAAGGTCGTGACCAGCGGAGCGGTCATGAGCGCCCTGACCGCGCTCGTCACCAACGCTCTCAAGGTCCACCTGTGAGGCACGAGCCTACGCGGGACCGTGGCTCGGCGAGCGCGGAGCTGGCTGTCGCGCTGCCGACGTTGATGCTCGTCATCGGGTTCGGCATGGGTGCGGTGTCAGCCGTCGCCGCACAGCTTCGATGTGTGGACGCGGCCCGCGAGGCCGCCCGCGCAGCGGCTCGAGCCGAGCCGGCCGGAACGGTTCGGGAGCTGGCCGCTGAGACCGGGCCGGCGGGCAGCCAGGCTGAGATCCGCTCGACCGGGGATCGGGTGGTGGTAACGGTCCATGCGCCGGTTCACCTGCTCGGCGGCATGCTGCCGGACGTCACGGTGTGGGGGCAGGCCGTGGGTCTGCGGGAGCCGGGTGTGCCGTGATCTCGGGTTGCGGATCTTCTAGGTCCGACCGCGGCAGCGCCTCGGTCTGGTTGGCGGGGTTGGCCTGCCTGGTGCTGCTGGCCGTGATGGCAGGAACGGCTGGAGGGCTGGCGGCGACGGCGCGACGTCGGGCTGAGACCGCTGCCGACCTGGCCGCTCTCGCCGCAGCAGCTACCGCGCTTGGTAACGCGCAGGGGGTCTGCCCGGCCGCAGCGGAGATAGCGGCAGCCAACGGCGCCCGGCTGGTGGCATGCCGGCTGTCTGGGCCGGTGGCCGAGGTTGTGGTTCGGGTGGTAGTGCCGCTCGGCCGGCTGGGCGCCTTCGGGGCCACGGCTCAGGCTCGCGCCGGCCCTGTCGGCCAGCCCGAGCGCGCGGCTGGTGCTGATCTCAGGGGCAAGGACTTCCAGGGGGTGCGACGAGATGGGTTAGGAGCCCGGGCGGGACCGTCGGCTGGCCCACACCGAGGTGTCCTTTTCCTCGTGATAGGCGGCGTCGTGATAGGCGTCGTCCGGGTAGGAGTGCTGGCCGTAGCCGGTGTCGGCCTCATGCGCCCAGCCGGTGGCCTGGTGTCGAGGACCCCGGCCCTCGGCTGCGGCCAGCTCGGTGTCGGCCGTGTCGCCATCCGGTTCACTGTCAGGTCGCTGGGTCAGCCGCCGGTACTCCGTCATCAGTGCGCGCCGTTCCCGACGTCGACGGCTGGATCGCTTGATGCCACCCAATGTCATGAGCAGGCCGAGCAGGCCGACAGCTCCCACGGCCATTCCGGCCGCGAAGACCCCGCCGGCTGAGAGGTTTGAGACGTGTATGCCCCACGCGTCCGCGTTGACCGTACCGGAGCTGCTGGCGGTGACCGCGACGACGGACGCCGACGCCGCAGTGAGAAGCACCAGACCCAGTAACAGCATCACTGGTTCCTCCTCGAAGGGATGTTCGACGTTGTGAGTCCCATACCCGCACCCTGGCGGCCGAACCTCGCCGGTCCCGGGTTAGGCCCGTTCGGTCAGTGGAGGCGGCTGGTACGACGACCGGACCACTCAGCCAGCGGACCCCCGAACAGCCGTCAAGACGATGTCGAGCAGCAGCACCGCGCCAGCCTTGTTGAGCGGCTCGTTGCCGTTGCCGCATTTTGGCGACTGCACGCACGACGGGCATCCGATCTCGCACTCGCAGGAGGCGATCGCCTCTCGGGTGGCCGCCAGCCATGCTGGGGCGGCGTCGAAGCCGCGGGCCGCGAAGCCGGCGCCGCCCGGGTGACCGTCGTAGACGAACACCGTGCACCGTCCCGTGTCCTCGTGCATCGCGGTGGACACGCCACCGATGTCCCAGCGGTCGCAGGTGGCGAACAACGGCAGCAGACCGATCGCCGCATGCTCGGCCGCATGCGCCGCGCCGGGAAGCTCCGGCCGGGCCAGACCACCGTCGGCCAGTGTCTCGGCGGCGACGGCGTACCAGACCGCGCGGGTGCGAAGCTGCCGTGGCGGCAGATCCAGCGGCACCTCCTCCAGCACCTCACCGGTACCCGCGCGGCGGCGGAGGTAGGACACCACCTGGTTGGTGACGTCCACCGTTCCGTAGTGCAGGGCAACTGGGCCAAGCACACGCTGCCGCAGCGTCTCGACGACCCGGATGTCGGTGATGTCCCGAGCCGCCGTCGTCCAGTCCGGCTCCTCGGCGTGCACGACGGCGGCCACGGCGGCCAGGTCCAGGTCGGCCAGGTCCAGGGTGTCCACGACGTAGGACCGGCCCTGGTGCAGGTAGACCGCGCCGGGGTGGACCATGGCATGCGCCGATCCGGCGTCGACGGTGCCGAGCAGCCGGCCGGTGTCGGCCTCGACCACCTGCACCGGCTCCCCGCCCGCGCCCCGGATGTCGACCTGGGGGCGTTGCCGGGAGGTCCAGTACCATCCGGTCGAACGGTGTCGCAGGAGACCCCTGCGTACCAGGTCCGGGAGCAGCGTGCGGGCCGCCTCCGCGCTGAACAACGGCAGGTCCGCCTCCGTCAGCGGCAGCTCGGCCGCCGCGCAGCACAGTTGCGGGCCGAGCACATGCGGGTTGTCTGGGTCGAGGACGGTGGCCTCCACCGGCCGGCCGAAGACCGCCGCCGGATGATGCACCAGATACGTGTCCAGCGGATCGTCCCTAGCCACGAACACCGCGAGCGAGTCCTGGCCTTCACGGCCAGCCCGCCCAGCTTGTTGCCACAGCGAGGCGATCGTGCCCGGATACCCCGACAGCACCACGGCGTCCAGGCCGGCGACGTCGATGCCCAGCTCCAGCGCGTTGGTGGCGGCAACCCCCAACAGTGCGCCGGAGTCCAGCCGAGCCTCCAGCGCGCGGCGTTCCTCAGGCAGGTAGCCGGCCCGGTACGCGGCGACCCGGTTGGCCAGCTCCGGCGCGACCTCGGCCAGCCTCCGACGGGTCGACAGGGCGACCACCTCAGCCCCATGCCGAGACCGCACGAACGCAATCGTCCGAGCACCCTCGACCACCAGATCGGCCAGCAACCGAGCCGTCTCCGAGACCGGCGAACGGCGTACCGGGGCGCCGTTCTCGCCGCTCATCCCGGGCAGCAGCGGCGGCTCCCACAGTGCGAAGGACAGTGCTCCGCGGGGGGATCCGTCGTCGGTGACCTCGGCAACCGACGCGCCGACCAGCCGGCTGGCGGAGCCGGCCGGAGCAGCCACTGTCGCGGAGGCGAGCACGAAGGTTGGCGTCGCGCCGTACTTGGCGCAGACGCGGCGCAGCCGGCGCAGGACGTGCGCCACGTGCGAGCCGAAGATCCCTCGATAGCCGTGGCACTCGTCCACCACGACGTATCGCAGCCGGCGCAGGAAACCGGCCCACCGCCCGTGCGCCGGCAGGATCCCCCGGTGCAGCATGTCAGGGTTGGTGAACACCCAGCTCGCGTGCGCGCGCACCCAGTCGCGCTCCTCCGGCAGGGTGTCGCCGTCGTACTGCGCCACCCGGACCGCGGCCAGTGCGAGGTCACGTACGCCGCGAAGCTGGTCCGCCGCGAGCGCCTTGGTCGGGGCCAGGTAAAGAGCGGTGGACCTGGGCTCGCCGAGCAGGGTGGCGAGCACCGGGAGCTGGTAGGCCAGCGACTTGCCCGACGCTGTTCCAGTCGCGATCACCACCGACTCGCCGGACCAAGCCCGTTCGGCTGCCGCGACCTGGTGCTGCCACGGCGTCTCGATGCCACGCAGCCGGAGCCGGTCGACCAGCAGCTCGGGCACCCAGTCCGGCCACTCGGCGTGCCGGCCGGCTCGGGCGGGCAGGCGCTCGACGTGGGTTACTGGGCCCGGGCACCCGGTGCCGTCCGTCCAGTCCGCCGCCCAGCCCGCGAGCACCCGCCGTAACAATGCGTCGCCGCGGCTCGGCGCGGCCTCGGCGGCCCGATGCGGTGTGGTGGGACGGGCTGTGCTCACCCTCATAGGGTGCACTGGTGTTAGATCGGGGCGAACACCAGTCTGACCACTCCATCGGAGGTACGTGGTGGACCTCACGCTGAACACCCGTGCGCAGGGAGAACGGACGATTCTCGAAGTAGCCGGTGAAGTCGATGTCTACACCGGCCCGACGCTCCGGGACCGCATCTCCGATCTGCTCGACGGCGGCGCCCACGACCTGGTCGTCGATCTCAGTCGGGTCGAGTTCATCGACTCGACCGGGCTGGGTGTCCTCGTGGGAGCGCTCAACCGGGCGCGCGAGCTGGGCGGCAGCCTGCGGCTGGTGGTCTCCCAGGAGCGGGTGCTCAAGCTGCTCCGGATCACCGGGCTGGATCAGGTCTTCGCGGTCCGCCCGTCCTTGGTCGACGCGCTCGCCGACACCGTGCCCGCCGAGCCGACCACACCGGCCCCGGCCGACACCGGCCAGGCCGCCTCCAACGCCTCCACCGCTGGCGACGGGTCGACCGGCGACCAGTCCGAGGCGAGCTGATCAGTATGGCGAGGGTGACGCTGCGGTTGTCTCCGCAGCGCGCGCATGTCCGGACCGCGCGGCTGGTCGCGGTCGCGATGGCCCGACGCAGCGGTGTACAGGAGGATCTGCTGGATGAGGTGCGGTTGGCTGTTGGCGAGGCCTGCGCCCGTGCGGTCCAGCTACACGAACGCTACGGCGTACACGAGCCGGTCGTGGTCGAGCTGATGGACGGGCCCCGGTTCGAGGTGGTGGTGCAGGATGCCACGCCCACCCGCACGACACCCGACGACGCGAAACCCGACGACGTGGCCACCCACGACCTGCCGAGCCCACGAACGCCCACCAATGCTACGGACGGCAGCACCGAAGACCCTGTCGCGGCCGACACCCTCCCGACCGCGACTACGGACGGCGGCCCGTTCGACACCGCTCCACCGCACAACTGGGAGGAACCACTCGATACCGGCATTGGGCTAGCCTTGCTCGACGCGCTAGTCGATGACATCACCATCGAGCAGCCGGCATCCGGCACTCGGGTCAGGATGTGCTGGCCCACTACATAGTCTGGCCCACTACACAGTGTCGCGAGTCACGTAGGTATGGTGGGTGACCCTGTTGGGTAGCCTCTTTGGCTAACGTAGACTCCGCGAGTTCTCTCGGGCGGGCACGACGGCTCGCTCTACTTCTTTCCACGACAGCTCCGCGACCGCATGGGCGTTTCGTGGCTGTTTGCTGTCGGCTCATTCTTAGGAGGACGAATGCCTCTCGCGGAGGCTCCGGGTATCACCGGGGGCGAGAAGGTCTGGGTCGCCCTCATGGTGGTGATCGCACTCGCGGCGCTCGGGTACGCCTACATCCTGGTCAAGGAGGTCATGGCGGCCAGCCAGGGCACGGCCAAGATGCAGGAGATCGCCAGAGCGGTCCAGGAGGGCGCCCGGGCGTACCTCAACCGCCAGTTCAAGACCCTGACCGTGTTCGCCGTCGCGGTCTTTATCCTGCTCATGCTGCTGCCAGTGAACGACGGCGGCGCGACGGTCCGGATCGGTCGGACGCTGTTCTTCCTGGTCGGCGCCGCGTTCTCGGCGCTGGTCGGGTTCATCGGGATGACCCTGGCGACCCAGGCGAACGTCCGGGTCGCCGCCGCGGCCAGGGAGACGGGCGCGGCGGACGGCTTCCGGATCGCGTTCCGCACCGGTGGCATCTGCGGCATGATCACGGTCGGCCTCGGCCTGCTCGGCGCCTCGCTGGTGCTCCTCATCTACAACGCCAACGCCCCCGTCGTGCTGGAGGGCTTCGGCTTCGGTGGCGCCCTGCTGGCGATGTTCATGCGGGTCGGCGGCGGCATCTTCACCAAGGCCGCCGACGTTGGCGCCGACCTGGTCGGCAAGGTCGAGGCCGGCATCCCCGAGGACGACCCACGCAACGCCGCCACCATCGCCGACAACGTCGGGGACAACGTGGGCGACTGCGCCGGCATGGCCGCCGACCTGTTCGAGTCCTACGCGGTGACCCTGGTCGCCGCGCTGATCCTCGGCCACGTCGCGTTCGGCGCGAAGGGGCTGGTCTTCCCGCTGATCATCGGCGGCATCGGCGTGATCAGCTCGGCGATCGGCATCCGCACCACCAGGCTGCAGACCCGTGACCGGTCCGGTCTGGTGGCGATCAACCGGGGCTTCTTCATCTCCGCCGCGGCCTCGCTGCTGCTGGTCCTGGGCGCGGCGTTCACCTTCCTGCCGACGTCGTTCAACGACATCGCCGGCCACCCCAAGGACGCCACCGGCAGCCCGGCGCTGATCGCCTTCCTCGCGGTGCTGATCGGCATCGTGCTGGCGGCCGCGATCCAGCAGCTCACCGGCTACTTCACCGACACTCACCGCAAGCCGGTCAAGGATGTCAGCGCGACCTCGCAGACCGGCGCGGCCACGGTGATCCTGTCCGGCATCTCGGTCGGCCTGGAGTCCGCGGTGTACTCCGCGCTGCTGATCGCCGCTGGCGTCTACGGGGTGTTCCTGCTCGGTGGCGGGTCGCTCGCGGTCAGCCTGTTCGCGATCGCGCTGGCCGGCTGCGGCCTGCTGACCACCGCGGGCGTGATCGTGTCGATGGACACCTTCGGCCCGGTCAGCGACAACGCGCAGGGCATCGCCGAGATGTCCGGTGACATCGACGAGCGCGGTGCCCGCATCCTGACCAGCCTGGACGCCGTGGGCAACACCACCAAGGCCATCACCAAGGGCATCGCGATCGCCACCGCTGTGCTGGCCGCGACCGCGCTGTTCGGCTCCTACAACACCGCGGTGACGGATGCTGGTGGGTTCGACCCGACGGACTTCCTGATCTTCCAGCCGAACAACCTGGTCGGCTTGATCATCGGCTCGGCCGTGGTGTTCATGTTCTCTGGGCTGGCCATCAACGCGGTGTCGCGCGCTGCTGGCCGGGTGGTGTACGAGGTGCGCGAGCAGTTCCGCACCAAGCCGGGGATCATGGACGGTACCGAGAAGCCGGACTACGGCCGGGTCGTGGACATCTGCACCAAGGACTCGCTGCGCGAGCTGGCCACGCCGGGCCTGCTGGCCGTGCTCGCCCCGGTGGCGACCGGCTTCCTGCTCGGCGTCGGCCCGCTGGCGGCGTACCTCGCCGGTGCGATCGGCACCGGCGTTCTGATGGCGGTCTTCCTGGCCAACTCCGGCGGTGCCTGGGACAACGCGAAGAAGAACATTGAGGACGGCCAGTACGGCGGCAAGGGCAGCGAGGCGCATGCCGCGACGATCATCGGCGACACGGTGGGCGACCCGTTCAAGGACACGGCCGGCCCGGCGCTGAACCCGTTGATCAAGGTGATGAACCTGGTCTCGGTGCTGATCGCTCCGGCCGTGGTCAAGCTCACCGTCGGTGTGCACGAGAACACCGGTGTCCGGATCGTGATCGGCCTGCTGGCGGTCGGTGTGATCACCGCCGCGGTGCTGATCAGCAAGCGCAAGGCCACCGCGCTGGGTGTGCAGTCCGCGCCGCCGGCGGAGATCGTCCGGTAGCCGGCCAGGTCGCACCACCCGCATGGAGGACCCGTGTGGGCCCCTGTAGTTGTGCCGGCACGACGTGTGGTCACCTCTGCGCCGTGTGGTGACCTCTTGGGGTGTCAAGGCAACGACAGGTGCCCACACGGGCATGAGGTGACCACATGCGAGAACACATGGGAGACGGAACCGCCTATACAGTCACAGCGTGCGTAGCCAGCAACTGTCGTTCCTGTCGGTCGGGGTGCTCCCGGCCGTCATCGACGACCTCGAAGGGCTGCTGCTCGGCCCCGGCCAGGTGGTCCGGATGGGGGGCACGGCCCGGCTGTCCGCTGTGGTCAACGCCGAGTGGCGGGCCGCCGCCCTGCTCGCCGAGCTTGTCGCGCGCGGCCTCACCGGGGAGCGGACCACGGCAGTCAGCGGCGTGGTCGCGGTGCGTACCCAGTTCGTCACGGCGCTCGGCCCGCTGGCTGCCCGCTGGGTCCGTGGCGCGGTGAAGGCAGCCCCGCCGGAGCTCGCGTTGACCGGCCCGCGGCTGCGGCTGTGGCTGATCGGCAGCGGCCGGTACGACGGCGCCGGCTACCATCTGGGCTTGGCGCCGCACGATCCTGGCGTGTGGCCAGCCGCCGGAAGGGCTCTGGCCGCAGCCGGTCTACCCGGTACCTTCCAGGAGACGCCCGCCGTCGACCCGGCGTACCGGATCACCGGCCGGCGGCGGCTCGCCCGGCTGGCCGAGCTGGTCGGCGACCCACCCCCGGGCGCCGGCCCGTGCGACTGGCCGGCCTGACCCACGGCCGCCGCTCAAACGGCTGACATCCTCACAGGTTGGCACATGGCAGGATGCCGGCGAGTTGACAGAGTACGGAGGGTACGTCGCACACTGCCCGCCGTAACCGAACAGGACGCCGTCAGAACTGCCGAGCTGGAGAACCGTGGCTAGCACTAAGAGCGACACCGGCACCCGACTGGTCATCGTCGAGTCACCGACCAAGGCGAAGAAGATCTCTTCGTACCTCGGTCGCGAGTACGTCGTGGAGTCCAGCATGGGTCATATTCGGGACCTGCCACGCAACGCGGCCGACGTACCGGCGAAGTTCAAGGGCGAGGCATGGGCGAGGCTCGGGGTGAACGTCGACGACGGCTTCGAGCCGCTCTATGTCGTGACCCCCGACCGCAAGCAGCAGGTGACCAAGCTGAGAAAGCTGCTGGCCGAGGCCACCGAGCTCTACCTGGCCACGGACGAGGACCGCGAGGGCGAGGCCATCGCCTGGCACCTGGTCGAGACCCTCAAGCCCAAGATCCCGATCAAGCGGATGGTCTTCCACGAGATCACCGCGCAGGCCATCCAGCAGGCCGTCGACAACACCCGCGAGCTGGACCGCAACCTCGTCGACGCGCAGGAGACCCGCCGCATCCTGGATCGGCTGTACGGCTACGAGGTCAGCCCGGTGCTGTGGAAGAAGGTTATGCCGAGGCTGTCGGCCGGTCGGGTGCAGTCCGTGGCGACCCGGATCGTGGTCGAGCGCGAGCGGGAGCGGATGCGGTTCACCGCCGCCGGTTTCTGGGACATCGAGGGCACCTTCAGCGCGCACCCGGCGGACGCGGACGTCGGCCCGGCGCCCGGCGAGCCGACCGACGCGGACGCGGAGGCCGCGGCGGACCCACCGGCGTTCACCGCCACCCTGGTCGCCGTGGACGGCCGGCGGGTGGCCACGGGCCGTGACTTCGACCCGGAGACCGGCCGGGTCCGCGGCGGCGCCCTGCATCTCACCGAGGACGCCGCCCGGGCGCTCGCCGTCGGCCTGGAGGGCGCCAGCTTCGCCGTCACCAGCGTGGAGGAGAAGCCATACACCCGCCGGCCGTACGCGCCGTTCATGACCTCGACGCTGCAGCAGGAGGCGTCCCGCAAGCTGCGGTTCGCGGTCGACCGGACGATGCGGATCGCGCAGGCGCTGTACGAGAACGGCTACCTCACCTACATGCGGACCGACTCCACCACCCTGTCCGAGACCGCGCTGGCCGCGGCTCGCCAGCAGGCCCGCGACCTGTACGGCCCGCAGTACGTGCCGGCCGAGCCACGCCGCTACCTCCGCAAGGTAAAGAACGCGCAGGAGGCGCACGAGGCGATCCGGCCGTCCGGCGACACCTTCCGCACCCCGGCGGAGGTGGCCAAGGAGCTCTCCGGCGACGAGCTCCGGCTGTACGAGCTGGTCTGGCGGCGCACCATCGCCTCCCAGATGGCGGATGCCCGCGGCCAGACCGTGTCGCTGCGGCTGGCCGGCACCGCGGCGTCCGGCGAGCTGGCCGAGCTCGCCGCCAGCGGCAGGACGATCAGCTTCCCCGGCTTCCTGCGGGCCTACGTCGAGGCGGTCGACGACGGCGACGCCGACGACGCCGAGCGCCGGCTGCCGGTGCTGACCGAGGGGCAGGCGCTGGACCCGCTCGGCCTGGTGCCCAAGGGGCACACCACCCAGCCACCGGCCCGCTACAACGAGGCGTCGCTGGTCAAGGCGCTGGAGGAGCTGGGCATCGGCCGCCCGTCGACGTACGCCTCGATCATGCGGACGATCGCTGACCGCGGCTACATCTGGAAGAAGGGCACCGCACTGGTGCCCACCTGGGTGGCCTTCGCCGTCGTCCAGCTTCTGGAGCTCCACTTCACCCGGCTGGTCGACTACGGCTTCACGGCCAGCGTCGAGGAGGATCTGGACGACATCGCCAACGGGGGCCGGCCGTCGCTGGACTGGCTGACCAGGTTCTACTTCGGCTCGCCCGAGGGCAAGGCAGGCGGCATCGCCCACGCGGGCGGGCTGAAGAAGCTGGTCAGCGAGCGGCTCGGCGACATCGACGCCCGCGGGGTGAACTCGATCCCGCTCTACGGCGGCGTGGACGGCGGTCCGGACAGCGGTCCCGACAGCGCCCCCGACAGCGCCCCCGACGGCGGCCCCGATGGCGGCCGGGGCAGCGGCCCGACGGTGGTCCGGGTCGGCCGCTACGGGCCGTACCTCCAGCGCGGCGGCGACGACGGCGAGCGGGCCAGCCTGCCCGAGGACCTGCCGCCGGACGAGCTGACCCCGGCCAAGGTAGCGGAGCTGTTCGACCAGCCGTCCGGGGAGCGCGAGCTCGGCACCGACCCGGCCACCGGCGAGGAGGTCGTGGCCAAGGCCGGGCGGTACGGGCCGTACGTGCAGGCCGGTGCGCGCACCGCCAGCCTGTTCCGCGACATGTCACCGGAGACGCTGAGCCTGGACGACGCGCTGCGGCTGCTGACGCTGCCGCGGGTGCTCGGCGCCGACCCGGGCGGCGAGGAGGTCACTGCGCAGAACGGCCGCTACGGACCGTACGTCAAGCGCGGCGCCGAGTCGCGGTCGCTGGAGTCCGAGGAGCAGCTTTTCACGGTGACCCTGGACGAGGCGCTGGCGCTGCTGGCCCAGCCGAAGGCGCGAGGCCGGCGGGCCGCCGCGGCGCCGGCGTTGCGCGAGCTGGGGGCGGACCCGGCCAGTGGCAGGCCGGTGACGGTCAAGGAGGGCCGGTTCGGTCCGTACGTGACCGATGGTGAGGTCAACGCCTCGTTGCGCAAGGCCGACTCCGTGGACGCCATCACCATCGAGCGCGCCGCCGAGCTGCTGGAGGAGCGTCGGGCCAAGGGTCCGGCCCCGAAGAAGGCCAAGGCGGCCCCGAAGGCGGCCCCGAAGAAGGCCCCTGCCAAGAAGGCCGCGGCGAAGAGGACACCCGCCAAGAAGGCCACCTGACGTCGTCCGTACGGTCAGCTTGGCGCGAAGATCCGGCACGCCCGCGAGTCGTGCCGGATCTTCGCAACAAGGGCGGGCGGGCCTAGGCGGCCGGCACGAACCCGGTGAGGTGCAGTGACACGGCCCGGATGCTGCCGCTGTCCAGGGTCGTCGTGGCACGGCCCTGCTGCTGGCGCAGCTCGACGGGCCAGCCGGCTGTCCACTTCCGCTCGGCAGGCGACAGCGACGTCTTGATCTTCTGTAGCGGGCGATCTGGCCGGCGCCCTGGTCGTTGATCTGGCCGCCCGACTGGCTGGTTGGCTGTGCCTCGACCGGCACCGCCAGACTAAGGCCCGCGGCTGCGAGGCTGGCTGTGACCGCGATCATCTTCCGTCGGATACGGCGTTTCTGCGTACGCTCACCCGACACCTTCCCCGTGTCAATGCCAGACTGCCGGGATTCCCCAACCATCGGCCGAACATAATTCGTACATAATGGCCGGAGGCAGCGCCCGTACGGGTAAGCGAGATTTTCGCCGGTCGATTTCCGGGTGTTCCGGATGATTAGTTGGTCGGGTCGCGTGGGTGAGCTGGCCCATTCGCCTGGGCGCAATGTGATTTTTCGGAGCTGACGGAGCTGACGGAGCTGCGGATGCTGAGCAGTTGGGGTGGCACGTGGTCGACCTGCAGCGTGCTGTGGGTGATGCCGTGGTCGCGCAGCACCCGCTCCAACCCGTGCCGTACGGCGTGGCAGTCGGCGCCGTCGACAACCAGCACGTGCGCCGAGGCTGCCGGCTGGCCCGAGGTGATCTGCCAGACGTGCAGGTCGTGGACCTCGGCGACGGCGGGCTGGGTGGCCAGCCGGGCACCGAGCCGGCGAGGGTCGATCCCGGCCGGCGCGGCCTCCAGGAAGATCCGGCCGGACTCTCGGACCAGCCGGTAGCCGGCCTTGGCCATCAGCGCCACCACGACCAGCGAGGCGATCCCGTCCGCCCTGGCGAAGCCGGTGGTCACCATGACCAGCCCGGCCACCGCCGTGGCGACGAAGGCGGCCAGGTCGGTCACGATGTGCTGGAAGGCGCCGTCGACGTTGAGGCTGGTCCGGTTGGCTCGGCTGATCAGCCCGACCGCGCCGAGGTTGACCGCGATGCCAGCCAACGCGGTGGCCAGCACCAGGCCGCCGGCGACGGCCGGCGGGGTGATGAGCCGGCGGACAGCCTCGTAGCCCAGCCAGCCGCCGAGCAGCAGCAGGGTCAGGCCGTTGGCCTGGGCGGACAGGATCTCGGCGCGTTTGAGGCCGTAGGTGTACCCACCGCGCGGCGGCCGGGCGGCCAGCCGCATGGCGACTAGGGCGAGCAGGATGGACACCGCGTCGGTGAGCATGTGTGCGGCGTCGGAGATCAGCGCGAGCGAGTGGGCCGTGATCCCGACGCCGACCTCGACGGCCATGAACGTCGTGATCAGACCCAGCGCGAGGGTCAGCCAGCGGCGGTCCGCGTCCGCCTCGACGCGGTGGGCATGACCGTGGGGGTGCCGGTGATCAGGTCCGGCGTGGACGTGGTCGGTGGCGGCCATGCCCAGAGGGTAGGCCTGCCCACCCGGCTCGGCGAGATCCCGGATGAGGTGACCACAACGCCGAGTGGTGACCTGTTGGGGTGTTTGGAGAACGACAGGTCACCACAACGCCGAGTGGTGACCACACCCGGGGTGCCCGGGAGTCAGGGGCGCTGGGCGACCACGAAGATTCGCCGGAACGGGAAGACCGTGCCGTGCACGGCCGGTGGATAGGCCTCCCGCAACGCCGCAGCGTACTCCCGGCAGAACCGCGCGCCGTCTGAGGCCGACAGCGCGGCCAGCACCGGGCGCAGCGCCGTACCGCGACTCCACTCCAGCACCGGATCCGGGCCGGACAGCACGTGCAGGTACGTCGTCTCCCAGGCGTCCACCCGGCAGCCCAGCGCGGCCAGCGTGTCGAGGTAGCCGGCCGGCTCCAGCACCCGGGTGGCCGGCACGTCCGGTACCCGGCCACGCCACCGGGGTGCGCGGACCTGCGCCCGGAGCAGGTCGAACGCCGGGGCCGCGTAGTTGCCTGGCACCTGGAAGGCCAGCCAGCCGCCCGGCGCCAGCCCGGCCACCCACCCGACCAGCAGCTCAGGATGCCCCGGCACCCACTGGAGCGCGGCGTTGGAGACGAGCACGTCGACCGGTTCGGCCGGCCGCCAGCCCGCCAGGTCACCGAGCTCGAAGCGCAGGCCGGGCCGGTCCCGATCGGCGATGACGGCGACGGCCGCGGCCAGCATCTCCTCCGAGCTGTCCAGGCCGGTGACCCGAGCCGCCGGCCATCGGTCGGCCAGTGTTGCCGTCAGCTCGCCGACGCCGCAGCCCAGGTCAACCACCACGTCGGGCGCCCGCGCCCCGATCCGGCTGGTCAGCTCGCCGAACGGCCGGCTCCGCTCGTCGGCGTACCGCGCGTACTGCTCCGGATCCCACATCCGCCCTCCCGGCCACTCCAGAAGTCGATCATCGAGATGTTGTCGCCGGCAGAGATCCACTGACGGCAACAACTCGATGATCGTCGCGATGGGGCACGCCCGATACAGTGACGCTAATGGCGGGGGGACGGTTCGACATGGCTCGGGGGCGGCGTTATCGGCACCGATCGTGGCGGTCGGCGGGACGCGCGGCGGGCGAAGGAGCCTCCGGCGCGCGGCGATGCCGACGGCCCCGAGCCCGCTGACCTGGTCTCGGCCGGCAGCAAGATCCGCAACGTGCTGCGGGTGCCGGACTTCCGCCGGCTGTGGATCGTGCTGTCGCTGTCCAGCGTCGGCGACTGGCTCGGCCTGCTGGCCACCACCGCGCTGGCCGCCGAGCTGGCCACCAGCTACGCGGGGGCGAACTACGCACTCGGCGGTGTGCTGGTCGTCCGGCTCATCCCGTCCGCGCTGCTCGGCCCGCTGGCCGGCGCGTTCGCGGACAAGTTCGACCGGCGCTACACGATGGCGATCTCCGACGTGTGCCGCTGCCTGCTGTTCGCCACGATCCCGATGGCGCACTCGCTGGTCTGGCTCTACATCGCGACGTTCCTGATCGAGTGCGTGACGCTGTTCTGGACGCCGGCCAAGGAGGCATCGGTGCCCAACCTGGTCCGCCGTGACCAGTTGGAGCCAGCGAACCAGCTCTCGCTGGCCACCACGTACGGCCTGGCCCCGGTCACTGCGGCGTTGCTGTTCTCGCTGCTCGCGGCGGTGAGCCGGACACTGGCCGACCGGTTCAGCTTCTTCCGCACCAACCAGGTCGACCTCGCGCTGTACCTCAACGCAACGACGTTCATCGTCTCCGCGCTGACCGTGTTCACGATCCGGCGGATCAGCGAGTACGGACGCAACGGCGGCGCTGGCTCGGCCAGCATCTTCCGGCTGCTCAAGGAGGGTCTCGGCTTCGTAAGCAGCACGCCGATGGTGCGTGGGCTGGTCGTCGGCATCCTCGGCGCGTTCGCCGCTGCCGGGGCGGTGGTCGGCACCGGTCGGACGTACGCCGAGAGCCTGGGCGGCGGCGACGCGGCGTACGGCCTGCTGTTCGGCGGGGTGTTCGTCGGGCTCGGGGCGGGCATCGTGCTCGGGCCGCGGGTGGCACGGGACCTGTCCCGGCGCCGCCTGTTCGGGCTGGCCATCGTCCTGGCCGGGATGTGCCTGGCCCTGGTGGGGCTGATGCCGCACCTGGCGCTGGCGCTGGTCATGGTGGTCGGGGTCGGCTTCGGCGGTGGGCTGGCCTACCTGTCCGGCACGGTGCTGCTCGGCGCCGAGGTGGACGACGAGGTGCGCGGCCGGACGTTCGCGTTCATCACCTCGATGGTGCGGGTGGTGCTGATCCTGACCCTGGCCACGGTGCCGTTCCTGGTCGGGCTGGTGAGCAGGCGCCGGCTGACCGTGCTCGGGGTCGACTTCGTCGTGGACGGCAGCCGGATCGTGCTGGTCCTGGCCGGGCTGCTGGCCATGGCGGTTGGGCTGGTGTCGTACCGGCATATGGACGACCGGGCGGGCCTGCCGATCCTGGCCGACGTGCTGTCGGCGCTGCGCGGTGACTCGACGGCACGACGGCGGCTGCGCCACGGCGGCGTGTTTGTGGCCTTCGAGGGCGGTGAGGGGGCCGGCAAGTCCACCCAGATCGCCAAGCTGGCGAGCTGGCTGACCAAGCAGGGCGTGCTGGTGCACGTCACGCACGAGCCGGGGGCCACCGACGTCGGCCGGCGGGTCCGCTCGATCCTGCTCGACGGACCGGCCGGTGCGCTCACCCCGCGGGCCGAGGCGCTGCTGTTCGCCGCTGACCGGGCGCACCACGTGGACACGGTGATCCGGCCGGCGCTGGACATCGGCGGGGTGGTCCTGTCCGACCGGTACGTCGACTCGTCGCTGGCGTACCAGGGCGCCGGCCGGGCGCTGCCGCTGGAGGAGGTACGCCGGCTGTCCCGGTGGGCCACCGACGGGCTGGAGCCGGACCTGACCGTGCTGCTCGACATCGACCCGGCGGTGGGGCTGGCGCGGGCACGGGACCGGTCGACGGCGGACCGCCTGGAGCAGGAGTCGATGGACTTTCACGAGCGGGTCCGGCAGGCCTTCCGGGCGTTCGCGGAGGAGCGGCCGGACCGGTACCTCGTGCTGGACGCGAGCCTGCCGGCCGACGAGCTCGCCCGGACCGTGCGGGAGGAGGTCGGCGCGTTGCTCGCCCAGCGTGACTCGGTCCGCCGCGGCTCGATGTCGGCGGAGACGGGCACAATGCTGCCGTGATGGGGGCACGTGATGGGGGCAGGGCAGCCGAGATGGGGGGAGCAGCCGTTGACGGTGTGGGACGAGGTCGTCGGGCAGCCGGAGGCGGTCGCCGTACTACGGGAGGCGGCGTCGGGCGCGGCCGGGATGACGCATGCCTGGCTGTTCACCGGGCCGCCCGGTTCAGGGCGGTCGGTGGCAGCGCGGGCGTTCGCGGCGGCGTTGCAGTGCGCGACCGGTGGCTGCGGGACGTGCGTGCACTGCCGCACGGTGCGCGCCGGCACCCACGGGGACGTGCACGTGGTGGCGCCGGAGGGGTTGTCCATCGCGGTGCAGGAGATGCGGGAGATCGTCCGTACGGCGGCCCGCAAGCCGTCCGCGGGGCGCTGGCAGGTCGTGGTGATCGAGGACGCCGACCGGCTCACCGAGGCGGCGTCGAACGCGCTGCTCAAGGCCGTCGAGGAGCCACCGGAGCGGACCGTGTTCCTGCTCTGCGCGCCGTCCACGCACCCGGACGACGTGTCGGTGACGATCCGGTCGCGGTGCCGGGTGGTGCCGCTGCGGACCCCGCCGCCGGACGCGGTGGCCGCGGTGCTGGTGGCGCGTGACGGGGTGCCGGCGGCGGACGCGGAGTGGGCGGCGCACGCGGCACAGGGGCATGTGGGGCGGGCCCGGCGGCTGGCCCGGGACGCGGCCGCGCGGGAGCGGCGCCGGGCGGTGCTGTCGGTGCCGGCGTCGCTGCGCAGCCTGGCCGACTGCCTGGCCGCCGCGGACGGGCTGGTCGGGGCGGCCGAGGACGAGGCCCGGGTGCTGGCCATCGAGCTGGACGGGCCGGAGACCGAGGCGCTGAAGATCGCGCTCGGCGCGGGCGGGACGGGCAAGGGTACGGCGGCGGCGACCCGGGGGATGGCGGGTGCGGTCAAGGAGCTTGAACGGCGGCAGAAGTCGCGGGCCACCCGGGCGCAGCGGGACGCGCTAGACCGGGCGCTGGTCGATCTGGCCGGGTTCTACCGGGACGTGCTGGCGGTGCAGTTCGGGGCGCGGGTGCCGCTGGCGCACCCGGACTTCGCGGCGGATGTACGGGCGGTGGCGTCGGCGCTGAGCCCGGAGGGGGCGCTGGTGCGGCTGGATGCGGTGCTGGCCTGCCGGACGGAGCTGGAGCTCAACGTGAAGCCGCGGATCGCCGTGGAGGCGCTCGCGGTCGCCCTCCGGTGACCAGGCGGGCCGGCGGGTGTCTCGGCGTAGGCTCGGCGGATGGGCATGTTGTGCGCGGTGAGCTTCGAGCGGTACGGGCGGCTGTACTACGCCGACCCGGGTGAGCTGCGGCCGGCCGTGGGCGACCGGGTCCTGCTGCCGACCGAGGACGAGCCGGTGGTCGCCGAGTGCGTGTGGGGTGCACAGTGGGTGGACGACGACACGGCGGGGTTTCCGAGGCTGGTGGGGCTGGCAGCGGTCGAGGATGTGCACCGGGACGCGCAGATCCGGCGTCGGAAGGCAGACGCGAAGGTCGCGGCCAAGCGGCTGATCCGGGCGCATGAGCTGCCGATGAAGGTGGTCGGGATCGACTTCGTGCCGGAGCCGAACCGGGTCACCGTGTACTTCACCGCGCCGCACCGGGTCGACTTCCGCTCGCTGGTGCGCGACCTCGGGGCGACGTTGAGATGCCGGGTGGAGCTGCGGCAGTTGTCGGCCCGGGACGAGGCGCGGGTGCAGGGCGGGATCGGCTCGTGCGGGCGGGACCTGTGCTGCGCGACGTTCCTGCGCGACTTCGACCCGGTGAGCATCCGGATGGCGAAGGACCAGGACCTGCCGCTGAACCCGCTGCGGATCTCGGGGGCATGCGGGCGGCTGATGTGCTGCCTGAAGTACGAGCACCCGTTGTATATGGAGTTCGCCGAGTCGGCGCCGCCGGTGGGGGCCGAGGTGGACACGCCGGAGGGCGCCGGGCGGGTGGTCGGGCACAGCGTGCCCTCCGACTCGGTGGTGGTGCGGCTGAACGACGGCGGCGGGCGGTGCGTCTGCACCCGGGCGAGCGTGTGTGGCTCGCGCCAGGCGTACGAGGCGAGCCCGGCCGCCGGGAGACCGGTGGGGGGCGAGTAGCCGCAGGCTGGCTGGCGGGTGTACGGGCTACACTGTCCCGGCCACGCCGCGAGGCGGCACGCCACCTTAGCTCAGTCGGCAGAGCGGCTCACTCGTAATGAGCAGGTCCGGGGTTCGACTCCCCGAGGTGGCTCCCTTCCTAACCAGCTACCCGGAGTGGATCTTTGTCCAACAGTTCGTCGGGATACTGCTCTACCAGCTCTCGCTCAAGCTCCGCGGCCGACATGAGCAAGGAGGGGTAGCATTGCCGGTCGCCGTTCAACGCGGCCGTTGCCTCGCCGATTGTCCGCTCAAGGTCACCCGATCGTACGGCGACCACGGCAAGGGCCACCCGTGCTTCGGCCGTTCGCATGGGCCAACGGTCCGAGCCGTCCGGCATACGGCCGACTCTCAGCACCTCCGTCGCGTGTTCCGCTGTCAGCTCGTTCATGCCTGTCACGCGGTAGCAGTCCATCGCGTAGAAGTTCCACTTGTCGGGGTCGATGACGAAATGGTGCTCCGGGTGCGCGGGCGCGGGTTTGTTGTCCAGTGCGCGCCGACCAGCATCAAGCACCGCGCGCATGCCAGGTTCGTCACCGAGACGCGCACGGGCTTTTGCCTCCTGCGCCTACGATGCTCACCGAAGATCCTCGCAACCGCGGTCTCCTCGGTCTCGCCCGGCAGGAGCGGGCTCGCGAACACGCTGAGGTGGAACTCGCCATTCCAGTTCCGAGGTCTTCCCGTTCAAACCTGTCGTCCGCCCCCTCCATGACGTCCTCTACCGGTCTCCGCTTGCCCTCCCGCACGACGAGCGAGCCAGGTGGGGGAGGCTCGCCCGGGCTGCTCAATCGCAAGTCGCCGCTCTTGGGTTACTGCGTGTGGAAAGGTGCGGCAGGGCGTCCGGCGGCTCCCACCGCGGGCCCGCCGTGTTCGGGTTGGTAGGCGGGCAGGCCCAGCCGGGTCCGGATCTCCTGCTGTACGGCGACCTTGCCCGGCCGGGCGTCCACCGTGACGACATACTCCTTGCGCCGGAACAGGGCCAGCACCGGGTTGGTCTTCTCGTGGTAGTCACGCAGCCGCGCGGCCAGCGCCGCCTCGGTGTCGTCCGACCGGCTGACCAGCTCGCCGTCGCACACGTCGCACCGGCCCTCGTTCGCCGGGCGGTGCGCGATGAGGTTGTAGTCCATGCCGCAGCGGGAGCACAGCCGCCGGGCCAGCACCCGCCGCCGTACCTCCACGTCCGGGAGCTGCAGGTGGATCACTCCGTCGATGTCGTAGCTCTCCAGGAAGAACTCCGCCTGCCGGGCGTTGCGCGGGAACCCGTCCACCACGAACCCGTAGTTCCAGTCATGCTGCTCCAGCCGCTGCCGTACGACGGACTCGACCAGGTCGTCGCCCACCAGCTCACCGGCGGTCATCACCCGGCGCACCTGGGCGCCGATCTTGGTGTGGTGCTGCACGTGCCAGCGGAAGATGTCGCCGACCACGATCCGCGCCAGGTCGAGCCCTTCGGCCAGCAGGGCACCCTGGGTGCCCTTGCCGCTGCCCTGCACCCCCATGATCACGTACTTGCGCATGCCCGCACGGTGACACAGCCGCCGCCGCATCAGCCACCCACCCCACCTGTCGCAGCAAGGTCACCAAAGTTCGGGGCCACGGTGGTGACCTTGGTACGACAAGTACGGGGGCGGGGGCGGGCGGCTCAGCTCGGGCCTGGGCTCGGGGCCGGGAGGACGAAGACGCGCGAGGCGGTGCGGTTGCCGTTGGCGTCAGTGGTGGTGGACACCACGACGGACTTGCCGGCGGTCACGTCCTTGGCTGCGCCGGTGGTCGTGGTGGTGACCGCGACGGTCGACGGCATCGTGATCGTCACCGTGCCGGCCCGGGTCTCGACGGTCAGGGTGGTGCCGTTGACGCTGGTCACCGTGCCGTTGACGGCGCCCGGCCCGAACAGGCCACCCAGCGGGCCGCCACCGAACCGACCCCCGCCGTTCGGCCCGCCTGGGAACCCAGGAGCCCCGCTGGGGAAGGGGCGGCCACCAGGGAAGCGCCCGTTGGCCTGGCCGGCCGGAGTGGTGTCGGCCGAGGACGCCGTCGCACGGCCGATCAGCACCCCGCCGGCGATCAGCACCACAGCGGCGACCACCGACCCGCCGATCAGGACGATCCTGCGCGGCGGACCCTGCCGGCCCGGCGAGCTGACCAGGTCGGACAGGTCCGGCAGAGCCGGCGGCGGGCCCGCCTGCGCGGGCGGCGGGCTGGACGGCGGCGGGGCGGCCGGCTCGTGCGCTGGCGGCGGCTCGTACGGTGTGCTCACGGCGTACTCCTGGATGACGTGCCGCGGACGTGCCGCGGACCAGCGGACCTCACTCGTGGTGGATTTCACTCGTGCCGGAGGGCCTCGACCGGGTCGAGGGCGCTGGCCTGCCGCGCTGGCCAGTAGCCAGCAGCCACCCCGACGACCAGCGCCGAACCGAACGCCAGCCCGATCCCGGCCAGGCTGGGATGGGCAGGCACGTTGACCGCGCGGCCGACCGGCCCGGTCGCCAGCACGCCGGCCAGCACCCCGACCAGGGCGCCGCCGAGGCTGACGATCACCGCCTCGACCAGGAACTGCCGGCCGATGTCGCGACGGCGAGCGCCGATGGCCTTGCGGGTGCCGATCTCCCGGACCCGTTCGCGGACCGAGACCAGCATGGTGTTGGCGATGCCGATACCGCCGACCACCAGCGCGATCGCGGCGATGCCGATCAGGAAGTTGCGCAGCGTCTTGGTCTGGTCGGCGGCCACCGCGAGGAGCTGGTCCTGGCTGGCCAGGCTGAAGTCGTCCGCCGCCGACGGCGCCAGCGAGTGCCGCTCCCGCAGTGTGCTGGTGATCAGCGCGGAGACGTAGCTGAGCTGGCCCGGGTCGGCGACCGAGACCCCGATCGCCCGCAGCGTGCCGGCCCCGGTGAACCGCGACTGCACCGCCGTGATCGGGGTGAAGACGGTGTCGTCGGCATTGGCCGCGCCGCCCTTGGGCTGCGTCACCCCGACCACCTCGAACGGGATGCCGTTGAGGGTGGCGGTCGTGCCGATGATCTGTTCCGGCGTCATGTTCAGGTCGGCCACCGTGCTCGGGCCGAGCACCGCCACCCGCAGCCCAGCCGCCACCGCATGGTCGGTGAGGAAGGTGCCGACCTGTACGTCGTACCCGCGCACGTACGCCTCGGCAGCGGTGGTGCCGGTGACCTGGGTGGTCGTGTTGGCCCGGCCGGCGACCACGAGCACGTTGCCGACCGGCATCTCCGGCGCCACGGCGGCCACCCCGGGCAGCCCAGCCAGCGCGGTCGCGTCGTCCCGGGTGAGCGTGGTCGCCGAGCCGGCCGCACCACGCACCCCGCCGGAGAAAGCCGCGCCCGCCTGCACGCTCAGCAGGTTGGTGCCGAGGCTGCTGATCCGGCTGGTCAGCCGCTCCTGGGTGCCCTGGCCGACGGCGAGCAGCGCCACCAGCGCGCCCACGCCGATGATCACGCCGAGCGCGGTGAGCATGGTGCGCAGCCGGTTCGTCCGCAGCCGGCGCAGCGCCAGCCGCAACGCCTCCAGGTAGCTCACGCCGCCTCCATGATCCGGCCGTCCGCGACGTGCAGCACCCGCTGGGAGTGCGTGGCGATGGCCGGGTCGTGGGTGATGGTGACGGTGGTGAGGCCGGCGGCGTGCAGCTCGCCGAGTACGGCGAGGATGTCCGCACCGGCCGCGGAGTCGAGGTTGCCGGTCGGCTCGTCGGCCAGCAGCAGGGCCGGCCGGGTGACCAGTGCGCGGGCGATCGCGACCCGCTGCCGCTGCCCGCCGGAGAGCTGCGACGGGTCGTGCCCGAGCCGGTCGGCCAGCCCGACCCGGTCCAGCGCCGCCCGGGCCCGGTCCAGCCGCTCGCGGCGGTGTACTCCGGCGTACACCAGCGGCGCCGCGACGTTCTCCAGCGCCGTCTCGCCGGAGACCAGGTTGAAGCTCTGGAAGACGAACCCGATGGCCCGGTTGCGCAGGATCGCCTGCCGGTCGTCGGACAGCGCGGCGGTGTCGACCCCGGCGAAGTGGTACGTGCCGGCGGTCGGCCGGTCCAGCAGCCCGAGCACGTGCAGCAGGGTTGACTTGCCCGACCCGGACGGACCCATGATCGCGACCGCTTCGCCGACCGCGACGGTGAGGTCGACGCCGCGCAGGGCGGCCACCTCGGTCCCGGTGATGCCGCGACGATTTCGTCCCATCCGGTACGTCCGGGTCAGTCCGCGGGCCGCGAGGAGCGAGGTCGCGCTAGCGCCCACCGTTGCCACCGCCTCCGGGGAAGCCCGCGCCGCCGTTCAGCCCGCCGCCACCACCACCGAACCCACCGCCGCCGAACCCGCCGCCGCCGCCGAACCCGCCGTTGCGGCCGGTCGTCGTCGTACCCGTACTGGCAGCCGGGTTGACAACGCCGGTGATCACCGTGGCGCCCGGCTGCAGCCCGGCCACGATCTCGGTCCGCTGCTCGGTGGACAGCCCGATGTCGACCGCGGTGGCCTGCGGCCTACCGTCGACCATGACCTGCACGGTCGGTTCGGTGGTGCTGCCCTGGATCGCCGTCGTGGGCACCGTCAGCACGTTGCTGCGCTGCGCGATAGTGATCGTGACCTGTGCCGACATGCCGGGCAGCAGACCCGTCGGCGTGCTCTTCAGGATGAGCGTGACCGGGAAGGTCACCGCGCCGGCCGCGCCGGTCGTCGAGGCGTTCGCCGCCGTGGGCAGGCTGGCCAGGGTCGCCGTCGAGGTGCTGCCCAGCGCGGTGAAGGTGACCTGCGCGGCCTGGTTCGCCTTGAGCTTCGGCACGTCCTGCTCGGCGACCGACGCGGTGACCACCAGGGCGTCGGACCGCATCGCAATCGCCGCGCCGGACGGCGGCGGCAGCCCAGCCGAGATGTTCACCGCGGTGACCACGCCAGCCACCGGGGCCTTGAGGCTGGTCGCGGCCACCGCGGCGGTTCCTTGGGTGACGGCGTTCTTCGCCTGGGTCACCGAGTTCTCGGCCTGGGCGACGGAGCTCTCGGCCTGGCTGACCGAGGTTGTCCCACCGCCGCCTTGGCCCGCCGTCGTGGCCGGGCCGGCGCCGTTGGCCTGCGCGGTGGCCAGCGTCTCCTGGGCGGCGGCGAGCTGGGCCTGCGCGGCAGTGAGCTGGGACCGGGCGGAGGCTAACTGGTCCTTCGCGTCGGTGGCGTCGATCGTGGCCAGTACGGCGCCCGCGGCCACCCTCTTGCCCACGGTGGCGGTGACGGTCCTGACGACGGCCGAGCCGCTGCTCACGGTCTGCGCCAAGCCACCCGACGCCCCCGACGACGCCCCGGACGAACCGGACCCGCCCGAGCCGGTCGTGCCCGAGCCACCGGACCCGGCCGACGTACCGCTGAACGCCAGGGAGAGCTGGCTCTCCGGCTGGACCGTCCCGGTCGCCGCGACGGTCTGGGTGACGTCGCCGCGGGCGACCGTCGCGGTCAGGTACCTCGCCGGTGCGGCATCCGAGCCCTGCCGCGACCACCACACCCCGCCGCCAGCCGCCACCGCGACCACCACAGCCGGTATCACCCATCGACGCATGGTGATGTTCGTAGGACCCGGACCTGAAGGGAACCTGAACCCAGCCAAACTCTTAGCGGCTTCTCAGCTCCCCTTTCGACGGCCCGGCTCCCCTTTTCACGGCCCGGCCTCGCCGTCGAGCGGCGGGATCGTGAGCTCGGCGACGGCTCCACCGTCCGGATCATTGCGTATGGCGACCCGGCCGCCGTGGCTGGCCGCGACCTGCGCGACGATCGCCAGCCCGAGCCCCGAGCCGGGCAGCCCCCGCGCCTGGTCGGCCCGGAAGAACCGGTCGAACACGTGCGGCAGCGCCTCGGCCGGGATGCCCGGCCCGTGGTCGCGGATGGTCAGCCGCCCGTCCGCCGCCAGCGTCACCGCAACCCTTCCGGGCGGGCTCTCGCCGGGCACGCCCGCCCCAAACTTCGCCGCGTTGTCCAGCAGGTTCGCCACCGCCCGGTCCAGCCGGCCGGGTACCGCCAGCACCAGCACCGGCTCCGTCCGTACGTCGAACGCGATGCCCGGCCAGTGCCGCCCGGCCCGGGCCGCGGCGTGCCGCACGATCGGGTCGAACCGCACCTGGGCCCACTGCTGCGCCGGCTCCTCGCCGCGGGCCAGCTCGACCACGTCTCCGATCAGGCCGGTCAGCTCCTCCACCTGCCCGACGATCGCGGTGAGCACCTGCTCGCGGGTGGCCGGGTCAAGCTCGTCCACCCGGTGCAGGATCTCGACGTTCGTGCGCAGGCTGGCCAGCGGCGTACGCAGCTCGTGCGAGGCGTCGGCGACGAGCTGCCGCTGCGCGCCGACCGACTCCTCGAGCGCCTGCAGCATGCTGTTGAAGCTGGCGGCCAGCCGGCCCAGCTCGTCGTGCCGGGTCACGGCGATGCGGTGGGTCAGGTCGCGGGTGGCGGCGATCCGCTCGGCCGTCTCGGTCAGCTCGCTCACCGGAGCCAGGGCCGGGCGGGCGACCAGCCGGGCGAGTACGACGGCGGCCGCCAGCCCGGCCACGCCGAGCGCCACGAAGGCGACCGTGAGCCGGTTGAGCTGGGCCGTGACGCCGTCGATCGGCAGCGCGACCTGGATCGCCGTGCCCGAGCCCGCCGGGCCGGCCACCGTGACCATGCGCACCGGCACGTCCGCCACGGTGGCGTTGCGGATCACCCGGTCCAGCCTGCCGGCGGCGACCGCGCGGTCGGCGTCGGTGACCGGCAGGGTCACCGTCTGGTCGCTCGGCTGGCCGACCGGTCCGGACGTGCTGGTGACCTGCAGGTAGGCGCCCGGGTCGCCGAACCGGGGCCGCAGCGGGGGGACCTGGCGGGCCGGTGGCAGGAGGTCCGCCAGCCGCCGTGCCCGGTCGGCCTGCGCGGTGAGCTGCCGGTCGACCTGGCCGAGCAGCTCATGCCGCACCACGAGGTAGCCGACCGCGACCACGCCGCTGACCGCGAACGCGACGGCCACCGCCGCGGCCAGCACCAGCCGGGCCCGCAGCGTCGGCCTCATCGCCTTGGCCTCCATGACGCCGGCCTCACGACGCCAGCCTCACGACGCCAGCCTCAGGCCGGCGGCCGGAGCTGGTAGCCGACCCCGCGCACGGTGTGTATCAGCCGGGGTTCGCCGGCCGCCTCAGTCTTACGCCTGAGGTAGCCGACAAAGACCTCCAGCGAGTTCGACGCGGGCTCCATCGCATAGCCCCAGACCCGGTCCGCGATGACCTCCCGGGTCAGCACCCGGCCGGTGTTGCGCAGGAGCAGCTCCAGCAGCGCGTACTCCGTCCGGGTCAGCTCAACCAACCGGCCGCGCCGGCTGGCCTGCCGGGTGTCCGGGTCGAGCTCCAGGTCACCGCAGGTGAGCAGGGTGTCCGGCGGCGCCGGCTCATGACCGCGGCGGACCAGCGCCCGCAGCCGGGCGCGCAGCTCGGCCAGCGCGAACGGCTTGGCCAGGTAGTCGTCGGCGCCGGCGTCCAGCCCGGCCACCCGGTCGTCGACCTCGTCCCGCGCGGTCAGCACGAGCACCGGCGTACGGTCGCCGGCCGCCCGCATCCGCCGGCATACCTCGACCCCGCCGACGTACGGCATCATCACGTCCAGCACCATCAGGTCGGGCCGCAACGCCGGCAGCACCTCCAGTGCCCGTGCGCCGTCCGGCACCGACTCGACCCGGTACCCGTCCAGCCGTAGCGCGCGGATCAGTGCGGCCCGCAGCTCGGGGTCGTCGTCCACGACCAGCACCGTGATCGGCACCGTCCGAGCGTGCCACCCCCGCCTGAGAGTTACCTGAACCAGCGTCTGGGTGCTAGAGGCTGTCCGGCACGACGAAGCCGTCCCGCCGCCAGAGCGGTACGCCGAGACGCTGCCGACCGCCGCCGGCGGCCCGGGTCGCCAGAGCGCACCAACCGAGCGAAGGAGGACTCCAGCTCGTTCGCCGGCTCGTCGTCGGCCGTCGCCTCGTCCGGAGACCGGCTGCCAGCCAGCACGGATATGTCCGAGCCGGGTGCCGCGGGCGCTCTGATACACACGGACAACTGATACGAAAGTCACGCCCGCAGACCGCTTGCGCCAGCTACCAGCGGGTAATATCTTTCTTGTTACCGACGAGTAATGACTGTTCTGCCGGGGAGCTTGGCGATGGGCCACTACAAGAGCAACCTTCGCGATCTCGAGTTCAACCTCTTCGAGCTGTTCAAGATCGATGAGCGGCTCGGCAGCGGTGCCTTCGCCGAGATCGACACGGACACGGCGCGCAGCTTCCTGCGGGAGACCGAGCGGCTGGCCAGCACGGTGCTCGCCGACTCTTTCACCGAGGGCGACCGCAACCCGCCGGTCTTCGACCCCTCCGCCAGCACCGTGACCATGCCGACCGGCTTCGCGCGCTCGTTCCAGGCCCTGATGGACGCTGGGATCTTCAGCCTCGGCCTGCCCGAGGAGCTGGGCGGGGTGCGGGCGCCGCAGTCGCTGGGCTGGGCGCTTGCCGAGCTGGTGCTGGGCGCGAACCCGGCGGCGTTCATGTACGGCGCCGGGCCGTCGTTCGCCGGAGTGTTCTACGGCCTCGGCACGCCGGAGCAGAAGCAGTGGGCCAAGCTCTTCGTAGAGCAGGGCTGGGGCGCCACCATGGTGCTCACCGAGCCGGACGCCGGCTCCGACGTGGGCGCCGGGCGGGCCAGGGCGCTGCCCCAGCCGGACGGGACCTGGCACATCGACGGGGTCAAGCGGTTCATCACCTCGGCCGAGCACGACCTGACCAAGAACATCATCCACTACGTGCTGGCCCGGCCGGTGGGGGTCGAGGGGGCCGGGGGCGCGGGCACCAAGGGCCTGTCGCTGTTCATGGTGCCGAAGTACCTCTTCGACCCCAGGACCGGCGTGTTGGGCGAGCGTAACGGCGCCTACGTGACCAACGTCGAGCACAAGATGGGCCTGAAGGTCTCCACCACCTGCGAGATCACCTTCGGCGAGCGGCACCCGGCCGTCGGCTGGCTGGTCGGCGAGGTGCACAACGGCATCGCGCAGATGTTCAAGATCATCGAGTACGCCCGGATGATGGTCGGCACCAAGGCGATCGGCACCCTGTCCACCGGCTACCTGAACGCGCTGGACTATGCGAAGAACCGGGTCCAGTCGGCCGACCTGACCCGGATGACGGACAAGTCCGCGCCGCGGGTGACGATCACCCACCACCCCGACGTACGGCGGATCCTGATGCTGCAGAAGGCCTACGCCGAGGGGCTGCGGGCACTGTACCTGTGGACCGCGACGTACCAGGACGCCGCGCTGGAGGCGGAGGCCCGGGGCGAGCACGACGACCTGGCCGAGCGGGTCAACGACCTGCTGCTGCCGATCGTGAAGGGCTTCGGCTCGGAGAAGGCGTATGAGCTGCTGGCGCTGTCGCTGCAGACCCTGGGCGGTTCCGGCTACCTGCAGGACTACCCGATCGAGCAGTACATCCGGGACGCCAAGATCGACACCCTGTACGAGGGCACCACCGCGATCCAGAGCCTCGACCTGTTTTTCCGCAAGATCGTGCGGGACAAGGGCCAGGCGCTGACCGCGGTGGCCACCGCGATCCAGGCCTTCGTCGACTCCGAGGCGGGCAACGGCCGGCTGAAGGAGGAGCGGGCGCTGCTCGGCCGGGCGCTGACCGACGTGCAGGGCATGATCGGCGCGATGATCGGCCAGCTCACCTCGGCCCAGGAGGATATCCGCAACCTGTACAAGGTTGGCCAGAACACCGTGCGGCTGCTGATGAGCCTGGGTGACCTGGTCGTCGGCTGGCTGCTGCTGCGCCAGGCCGAGGTCGCCACCGCGGCGCTGGACGGCGGGGCGAGCGGCCGGGACAAGGCGTTCTACGAGGGCAAGCTCGGGGCGGCGCACTTCTTCGCGCACACTGTGCTGCCCGAGCTGTCCGCCCGTAGGAAGATCACCGAGGCCACCGACCTAGCCCTGATGGACCTGCCGGAAGAGTCCTTCTGACCCGTGTGGTCACCTCTCGGCCTTGTGGTGACCTGTCGTTCCGTCCGCCGCCCGTGTGGTCCCCTCTCGGCGTTGTGGTGACCTCTTGGGGTGCCCGCACAACGTGTGGTCACCTATGCGCCTTGTGGTGACCTCTTGGGGTCTGCAGGCAACGACAGGTCACCACAACGCCGAGAGGTGACCACACAGGCAGACTCGATGATCATCTCTATTGGGCCACGATGACGACGGTCTGGATGTTGACGAACTCGCGCGGCCCGAACGAGCCCAGCTCCCGGCCGTACCCGCTGCGCTTGACCCCGCCGAACGGCAGCCGCAGGTCGGACGCCGTCATCCCGTTGACGAAGCAGCTGCCCGCCGCCAGCTCGCCGGCCAGCCGCCTGGCCCGGTCCAGGTCGCGAGTCCACAGGTTCGAGGACAGGCCGTACGGCGTGTCGTTGGCCACCTCGATCGCGGTCCGCGCGTCCGGCACCCGCAGGACCGCCACCGCCGGCCCGAAGGTCTCCTCGACCAGCATCGGGGCACCCGAGCCAGCCTCGACCCGGACCACGGTAGGCGTGTAGTAGAAACCCGGCTCGGCCACCGCCACGCCGCCGGTCAGCACCACGCCGCCGGCCTCGACGGTACGGCGGACCTGACCGGCCAGCGTGTCGCGCAGGTCCGCGCGGGCCAGCGGGCCGAGGTCGGTGCCGGGCAGGGTCGGGTCACCGACAGTCAGCGCCTCGACCCGACGGACCAGCTCGGCCTCGAACTCCTCGGCCACCGGCTCGGCCACGATCAGCCGCTTGGCGGCGATACAGCTCTGGCCGGTGTTCTGGAAGCGCGCCCTCGTAGCCCACTCCGCGGCCCGCGGCACGTCGGCGTCGGCCAGCACGATGAACGGGTCGGAGCCGCCCAGCTCCAGCACGCACTTCTTGATGGCCCGGCCGGCGGCCGCGGCCAGCGTGGAGCCAGCCCGCGTGCTGCCGGTGAGGGTCGCCGCCGCGATCCGGTCATCGGCCAGCAGTGCCGGCGTCCGTGCCCCGGGCAGCCGCAGCGACTGGACGACGTCCTCACCCAGCCCGGCCTCGGCCAGCAGGTCGACGATCGCCCGGGCGCAGCCGGTGACATTCTCGGCGTGCTTGAGCAGCACCACGTTGCCGGCCAGCAGGATCGCGGCGCCGGCCCGAAAGAGCTGCCAGTACGGGAAGTTCCACGGCATCACCGCGAGCACCGGACCAAGCGGGAGATACTGCACGTAGCTCTCGGCCGCCTCGGTCGGTACCACCGTCGGGGCCAGCAGCCGCTCGCCGTGCTGGGCGTAGTAGTCGCAGGCCCAGGCGCACTTGTCCACCTCGGCCCGGGCCTGGTCCAGCGGCTTGCCCATCTCGGTGGTCATCAGGGCGGCGTGCTCGTCCCGCTCCTTGCGCAGCAGGGCGGCGACCCGGCCGAGGGCGGCGGCCCGATCTACCAGCGAGGTCCGCCGCCAGCCCTGGTACGCCGTCCGGGCGCGGCCCAGGATCGCGTCCACCTCGGCGTCGGTGTGCTCGTCGTACTCCGCGATGAGCTCACCGGTGGCCGGGTTGATGCTGCGCATCCGTCTGCTCCGTCCATGTCAACCTTGCCGTTGCGTGCAACCCGCTCAGCAGAAGGCCGCCACCCGGACGCCGACCCGGCCCAACGCGGCCCGGACCGCGGTGGCGATCTCGACCGCGCCGGGGGTGTCGCCGTGCACGCACAGCGAGTCCACCGCGAGCGGTACCCGGGCACCGTCGACCGCGCTCACGACGCCATCGGTGACCATCCGGGCGGCCCGTTTCGCCGCCTCGCCAGGGTCCGTGACCAGCGCGCCTGGCGCGGTACGGGCCACCAGCCGGCCGTCGGCGGCATACCCACGGTCGACGAACCCCTCCCGTACGACGCGCAGCCCGGCCTCGGCGGCCAGCCGGGCCAGCTCGCTGCCCGGCTGGCAGAGCACCGGCAGCGTGGCATCGTACAGCCGCACCGCGTCGACGACGGCCGCGGCATGCTCGGGGTCGTGCCTGGCCTGGTTGTACAGCGCACCGTGCGGCTTGACGTAACGGACCCGGGTGCCGGCCGGGCGGCACAGCCCGTCCAGCGCGCCGATCTGGTAGAGCAGGTCGTTGGTGAGCGACGGCCGGGGCACGGCGATGTACCGCCGACCGAAGCCGGCCAGGTCGCGGTAGCTCACCTGGGCGCCGATCGCCACGTCCCACTCCACCGACATGGCGCATACCCGGCGGATCACGTCCGGGTCGCCGGCATGGAAGCCGCAGGCGACGTTCGCGCTGGTCACGATGCGCAGCAGGCCGTCGTCGTCGCCTAGTGTCCAGGCGCCGAACCCCTCACCAGCGTCGGTGTTCAGGTCGACCACGGTCACCGGCTGGCGCCCCGCACCCGCAGGTCACCGAGGAGCTCGGCGGTCGCCGCGGCGACGGTCTGCACGGCTCGCTCGAAGGCCGCGGTGTTGTGCGCGGCGGGCGTCCGGAATCCGGACACCTTGCGCACGTACTGCAGCGCGGCGGCCTCGATCTCCTCAGCGGTGGCCTCGTCCTGGAACGGTGGGCGCAGCGTCTTGATGCTCCGGCACATGCCGTCATTCTGCGCGCCCCACCGCCCCAAGAGGTCACCACAACGCCGAAAGGTCACCACACGGGGCCGATGGGGAACGAGAGGTCACCACAACGCCAAGAGGTGACCACACGAGAGGCCGCGCAGGACCAGTGAGTAGAGCAGCGGGCTACGACAGTTTCTGGCCTTTGGTGCCGGATGCGCCAGCGCGTTCAGCACGAGTCGGGCTACGCCGGCCCGTCTACCCTTGGCCCATGCTGCCTGAACCGATTCTGCCGGCCGAGCCGCAGCGGGAACTCGATGACGGCTCGCTGCGCAGCCCACTCGGCAAGGCGGCGATGCTGGTGGTCGGGTACCTGCTGCTGCTCTGGACGATCGACCTGATCAACAACGCCCAGCACCGCAGGCTCAACACCGACCTAGGTATCGTCCCCCGCGACTTCGGCCGGCTGCCGGAGATCGCCACGGCGCCGTTCCTGCACGGCAGCGTGGCGCACCTGGCGGCCAACGCGATGCCGCTGTTCGGGCTCGGGCTGGTCGCGGCGCTGGCCGGCGTACGGCGGTTCATCGGGGTGACCGCGCTGGTCGTCGTGGTGAGCGGGCTCGGCGTGTGGCTGTTCTCGCCGTCGAACACGGTCACCGTGGGCGCCAGCGGCGTCGTCTTCGGGTACTTCGGCTACCTGGTGATGCGTGGGGCCATCGACCGCCGGCCGGTGGACATCGTGGTGGCGCTCGGCGTGGCGATCTCCTACGGTTACCTGCTCAGCGGCGTGCTGCCCGGCGCGGAGGGGATCTCCTGGCAGGGGCACCTGTCCGGCGTGGTCGGCGGCGTGCTGGCCGCCTGGGTCTTCCGCCGCCGTCCCCGCCCGGCCCCGGCGTCCGCCCTTGGCACCTCGACGTTGCCCCAGGTGGGCAGGACCTCGCCGCCGTACAGCGCGCCGTAGCGCTACCAGACCAGGCCGAGCTCCGGTTCGTGCAGCACGGCGGCGACGTCGGCGAGGAACCGCGACCCGAGCTGCCCGTCCACGATCCGGTGGTCGAACGACAGCGAGAGCTGCGTGACCTGCCGCGGCACCACCACGCCGTCGACCACCCACGGCATCGGCCGCACCACCCCGAACGCCAGGATCGCCGCCTCGCCCGGGTTCAGGATCGGCGTGCCGGTGTCCACCCCGAACACGCCGACGTTGGTGATCGTGATGGTGCCGCCGGCCATGTCGGCCGGGCTGGTCCGGCCGGCCCGGGCCACCTGGGTCAGCTCGCCCAGCGCCCCGGCGAGCTCGCGCAGGGACAGCCGGCCGGCATCCTTGATGTTTGGCACCACCAGGCCACGAGGGGTGGCCGCCGCGATACCGAGGTTGACGTACTCCTTGACCACGATCTCGCCGTTCGCCTCGTCCCACGACGAGTTGATCATCGGATGCCGGCGGACCGCGAGCAGCAGCGCCTTGGCCACGAACAGCAGCGGGCTGACCTTGACCCCGGCGAACTCCGGCCACCCGGCCACCCGCGCCCGCAGCTCCATCGTCCGGGTCACGTCGACAGTGATGAACTCCGTGACATGCGGGGCGGTGAATGCCGAGGCCACCACCGCCGCCGCGGTATGCATGCGGACACCCCTGACCGGGATCCGCTGCTCGCGGTCCGGCCCGAACGACGGCGTGCCCGCGGCGCCCGCCAGCGACGGCCCGGTCGACGACGGCTCGGCCTGGGCGGCGTCCACGTCGGCCCGGGTGATGGTGCCGTGCGGCCCGGTTGGGGTGACCACGGTCAGGTCGACACCGTGGTCCTTGGCGTACTTGCGCACCGGCGGCTTCGCCAGCACGGCGCCGGTCGCCGGCTCGACAGTCGGCCGGGCGGCCAGCCCGGTGAAGGAAGGCTGGGCCGACGGGACGGGCGTGCCGTTGCCGTTCTCCCTGCGTGGGCGGCGGGTGACACTGGCCGAGCGTGGCCCGTAGCCGACCAGCACCGACGTCCGACCGCCGGGCGCCGGGCCGCCGATCATCCCCGGCTCGACCGGCTCGCCCTCCTTCGGCACGCCGATGTCCGGCACCCTGGTCGAGCCCAGGCCGGACGGGTCGACGTCGACGGTGATGATCGGGGCACCGACGTCGACCGTCCCCCCCTCGGCGACGTGCAGCTCGGTGACCAGGCCGTCGTACGGGCAGGGCAGCTCGACCGCTGCCTTGGCGGTCTCGATCTCGACGATCGGCTGGCCGTCGTGCACCTCGTCGCCGGGCTTGACCAGCCACCGGAGGATCTCGGCCTCGGTCAGCCCCTCACCGGCGTCCGGCAGTCTGAACTGCTTGAACTCAGGCATCCGGATCTCCTCAGAAGCCCAGCGAGCGGTCGACGGCGTCCAGCACCCGGTCCAGGTCGGGCAGGTAGTCCTCCTCGACCCGGGAACCCGGGTACGGCGTGTCGAACCCGGTCACCCGGAGCACCGGCGCCTCCAGGGAGTAGAACGCACCTTCGCCGATCCGGGCCGCCAGCTCCGCGCCGAGGCCCAGGTTGCCTGGCGCCTCGTGCACCACGACACACCGGCCGGTACGCCGGACCGAGCCCAGCACCGTCGCCATGTCCAGCGGGGAGAGCGTGCGCAGGTCGACGACCTCCAGGCTCTTGCCCTCGGACTCGGCGGCGGTGGCCACGTCCAGCACGGTCTTCACCATCGGGCCGTAGGCCAGGACGGTGACGTCGGTGCCCGGCCGTACCACCCGGGACTGCCACAACGGGTCCGGGCTGGCGGTCGGCTCGAAGTCGGCCTTGTCCCAGTACCGGCGCTTCGGCTCGAAGAAGATCACCGGGTCGTCGGTGACGATCGCCTGCTGGATCATGAAGTAGGCGTCCTTGGGGTTGGCGCAGGCCACCACCTTCAGCCCGGCGGTGTGCGCGAAGTACGCCTCGGGCGACTCGCTGTGGTGCTCGACCGCGCCGATGCCGCCGCCGAACGGGATCCGGACCACGACCGGCAGCCGCACCGTGCCCTTGGAGCGGTAATGCATCTTGGCGAGCTGCGACACGATCTGGTCGAACGCCGGGTACACGAACCCGTCGAACTGGATCTCGCAGACCGGTCGGTAGCCGCGCATGGCCAGCCCGATCGCGGTGCCGATGATCCCCGACTCGGCCAGCGGAGTGTCGATCACCCGGTCCTCGCCGAAGTCCTTCTGCAACCCGTCGGTGACCCGGAAGACACCGCCGAGCTTGCCGACGTCCTCGCCCATCAGGAGCACCTTAGGGTCGCCCTCCATGGCCTTGCGCAGGCCCTCGTTGAGGGCTCGGGCCAAGGTGAAGGTTGCCATCAGTGTCCCCCCTCGACAGAGCTTCCGCCGGACGCGCCGACGAACGACTCCAGGTACGCCGCGAAGCTGGCCCGCTGCTGGTCCAGGTGCGGGGTGTCCTCGACGTACACATCCTCGAAGATGGACAACGGCGCCGGGTCGGGCATGCCGCGGCAGCCGTCCCGCACGTGCTTGGCGAGCCGGTCGGACTCGGCCTCGACCGAGTCGAGGAACTCGGAGTCGGCCAGCCCGTTGCGCACCAGGTAGGCCTTGACCCGCTCGATCGGGTCCTTCAGCTTCCACGCCTCCAGCTCGGCGGCCAGCCGGTAGCGGGTGGGGTCGTCGGAGGTGGTGTGCGCGCCCATCCGGTAGGTGAAGGCCTCGATCAGGGTGGGGCCGGAGCCCTCCCGGGCCCGGGCCAGCGCCGCCCTGGTCACGGCGAGGCAGGCGAGCACGTCGTTGCCGTCAACCCGGACGCCTGGGAAGCCGAAACCGTGCGCCCGCTGGTACAGCGGGATACGGGACTGCTTCTCGATCGGCTCCGAGATGGCCCACTGGTTGTTCTGGCAGAAGAACACGATGGGGGCGTTGAACACGCTGGACCAGACGAACGCCTCGTTGACGTCGCCTTGGCTGGACGCGCCGTCGCCGAAGTACGCCACCACGGCGCCGGGGTAGGTGCCGCCGGTCCCGCCGCCGTCGCGCTGGATGCCCATCGCGTAGCCGGTGGCGTGCAGGGTCTGCGAGCCGATGACGATCGTGTAAAGGTTGAAGTTCTTCTCTTTCGGGTCCCAGCCGCCGAGGTTGACGCCGCGGAACAGGCCGAGCAGCCACAGCGGGTCGACCCCGCGGCACCACGCGACGCCGTGCTCGCGGTAGGTCGGGAAGACGAAGTCCTCTGGCTGCAGCGCCCGGCCGGAGCCGACCTGGGCCGCCTCCTGACCGAGCAGCGACGCCCAGATGCCCAGCTCGCCCTGGCGCTGCAGCGAGGTCGCCTCGGCGTCGATCCGGCGGACCAGGACGAGGTCGCGGTACAGCCCGCGGCAGTCCTCTGGCGTGAGCTCGATCGCATAGTCGGGATGCTCGACCCGCTCACCCTCGGGAGTGAGCAACTGGACAAGCTCTGGGTCGGCTTCGGCCATCCGTCTGTCTCCTCGTGTCGACTCCGCGCGGGGTCGCCGTGGCGGGAGGGCCACCGCCGAGGGGTGAACGGCGAGGTGGTGCTGTCGACCCCAGAGCGTCAGGAGAGTGCCCGCTCCCGCTGGCCCTCATCGTGACAGACGGTCATGGCATCCGGCTGAACGCGCCGTAAGATGGCTATGCCGGACCCCGCAACCGGTGCCACGCCGCCAGCACCGGGACGCCGACGCTGGCGTTGCTTACCCGACCGAACGATCGGTCGGGTAATAGCACCCTAACTCGCGGTCGGCAGCCGCGTCCACGATACGACCGGGTCGAGAACCCGGCCATGGTCCTGGGGCTCCGAGGCCCGGGCCAAACCGCAAGATCAGTGATCTTCGGGTAGGGAGGCCACGGGATCGGTGATTTTCGGCGGTCGTGTGGGCTGACATGCTTCGGAGCTGCGCATCTATGATGCTTGCGTCTCCGCATCGCTGATGCCACACTGAGAACGTGCGTACGACTCTACGACTGGACCCCGATGTGGCGTCCGCCGCCGAGCAGCTCCGACGCGAGCGGCACATCGGTCTGGGCGAGGCGGTCAACGAGCTCGCGCGGGCCGGGATGCGCGCGCGCCCGCGGAGCAAGACCTTCCATCAACGCACCAAGGCGATCGGGCTGCGGGCCGACGTCTCCAATGTGGCTGAGGCATTGGAGTTCCTGGACGGCCTGGAGCAGGACGGGTGATCGTCGACGCGAACGTCCTGATATATGCCGTTGACACCAGTAGCTCGTTCCACCGACCTGCTCGGGAGTGGCTGGAAACAGCCCTCAACGGGCCGAGCCGAGTCGGCCTGCCGTGGCAGTCCCTGACGGCTTTCCTTCGCCTCTCCACACACGCGCGGATCTCCACTGACCCGCTGACACCGAAGGAGGCCTGGGGATTTGTCGCCGACTGGCTCGACGCGGAGCCAGCATGGATCCCTGTCCCTACCGCCCGGCACGCCGACGTTCTCCGCAAACTGCTGACCGAGGGTGATCTCCGGGGAAATCTGGTGACCGACGCCCAGCTAGCAGCGCTCGCCATCGAGCACGGGGTTGGCATTTGTTCGGTCGACTCCGACTTCGCGCGTTTCGATGGGCTGGAGTGGCTGAACCCGGTCACCCGCCACTGAGCCGATCGGCAACCCGCCCGTGGGTGCCAGCATGAGCTGTTGTCGTGGCAGGCTCGCGGGGTGACCAGCGGGACGGGCGCACCGAAAAGCGACAGACGGCAGGACGGAGCGGAGCAGCGGCGGCTGGCCTGCTCCCCGACCAGCGACGCGCCGTGGCGGCAGTGGGGTCCGTACCTCTCCGCCCGGCAGTGGGGCACCGTGCGGGAGGACTACAGCGCCAACGGCGACGCCTGGGGGTACTTTCCGTTCGAGCAGGCGCACGCTCGGGCCTACCGCTGGGGCGAGGACGGCCTCGGCGGGATCTGCGACCGCAACCAGCACCTCTGCCTCGCCGTCGCGCTGTGGAACGGTGCCGACCGGGTGCTCAAGGAGCGGCTGTTCGGGCTGACGAACGCCGAGGGCAACCACGGCGAGGATGCCAAGGAGCACTGGTGGGTGCTGGACGGCACGCCCACCCACTCCTGGATGCGCTGGCTCTACCGGTACCCGCAGGCGGCGTACCCCTATGACCAGCTTCGGAGGGAGAACGCCCGGCGCGGCCGGGACGAACGCGAGTACAAGCTGGCCGACACCGGTGTGCTCGCCGGCGATAGGTTCTTCGACGTGACGGTGACCTACGCCAAGGCCGCCCCGGACGACATCCAGATGGTCATCGAGGCCACCAACCACGGCCCCGGCCCGGCGCCGTTACACGTGCTGCCACAGGTGTGGTTCCGCAACACCTGGTCCTGGCACCCAGACCGAGCCCGGCCCGAGCTGTCCACTGTGAACGGCGGAGTGCGCTGCCGGCACCCTGAGCTGGGCGAGTACTGGCTCGCCGCCGACGGCGACCCCCCGATCCTGGTCACCGGCAACGACACCAACGCGGTCGCCCTGTTCGGCGCGGAATGCAACGCCGCGCCGTACACCAAGGACGGCATCAACGAGCACGTCCTGTACGGCGCGGCCACCATCGACCCGACCGGGCGCGGCACCAAGGCGGCGGCCTGGTACCGCTTCGACGCCGTGGGGCCGGGCGAGACGGTCCGGGTGCGGGTCCGGCTGTCCGCCGCCCGGCCGGGCTGGACGACGTTCGGGCCGGAGTACGACGAGGTGCTGCGCTGCCGGGCGGCCGAGGCGGAGGAACTCTACCGCGACCTGCTCCCGGACGGGCTGTCCCCCGCCGAGCGGCAGGTCGCCCGCCGGGCGTACGCCGGCCTGCTGTGGACCAAGAAGCGGTACCGGTACGGCGTGCGGCAGTGGCTGGCCGGCGACCCGGGCCAGCCCGCCCCGCCGTCCGACCGCCGGGCCGGCCGCAACGTCCGCTGGCGACACTTCGACGCCGGCGCCGTGCTGAGCCTGCCGGACGAGTGGGAGTACCCGTGGTTCGCGGCGTGGGACCTGGCCTTCCACACCCTGCCGCTGGCGCACGTCGACCCGGCGTTCGCCAAGGACCAGCTCGTGCTGCTGTGCCGGGAGTGGCTGATGCACCCGGACGGTCAGCTCCCGGCGTACGAGTGGGCCTTCGGCGACGTGAACCCGCCGGTGCACGCCTGGGCGGCGTTGCGGGTGTACCGGATCGACGCGGCCCGCACCGGCCGGCCGGACCGCGTCTTCCTGGCCCGGGTCTTCGGCAAGCTGCTGCTCAACTTCAGCTGGTGGGTCAACCGGAAGGACCCGGACGGGTCGAACCTGTTCGAGGGCGGTTTCCTCGGCATGGACAACATCTCGGTCTTCGACCGGTCCACGGCGGTGCCGGCCGGGCGGCGGCTCGAACAGTCCGATGCGACGAGCTGGATGGCGGCGTACTGCCTGGCGATGCTGCAGATCGCGCTGGAGCTGGCCCGGCACGACCCGGCGTACGACGATGTGGCGACCAAGTTCCTGGAGCATTTCGTGGCGATCGGGCTGGCCGCGCAGACGTTCGGCTCGGCGAACGCGACGCTCTGGGACGAGCGGGATGGCTTCTGCTACGACTCGCTGGTCAGCGACCAGGGCGCCGTGCCGGTGCGGGTGCGGTCGATGGTCGGGCTGGTGCCGCTGCTGGCCTGCACGATGCTGGAGCCGGACGCGATCCGGGCCGCGCCGGACTTCGCCAGCCGGCTGGGCTGGCTGGCCGCGCACCGGGCCGAGGAGCTGGCCCGGGTGATGGTCCGGCGGGCGGACGGCGCCATCCTGCTCACCCTGCTGGACGAGCCCAAGCTGGCCCGGGTCTTCCAGCGGCTGTTCGACGAGGGGGAGTTCCTGTCGCCGTACGGGATCCGCTCGCTGTCGGCGGCGTACCGGGGCGGGGCGAAGATCGAGGTCGACGGCGGCACGCTGGAGATCGACTACGAGCCGGCCGAGTCGGGGACCGGCCTGTTCGGCGGCAACTCCAACTGGCGCGGGCCAGTGTGGATGCCGATGAACGTGCTGCTCAGCGACGCGCTGGCGTGTTACGGGTCATACTTCGGGCCGGGGTGGACGGTGGAGCTGCCGGTTGGCTCGGGGCGGCGGGTCTCGCTCACCGACGCAGCCGCCGACCTCGAACGCCGGCTGGTCGCGCTGTTCCTGCCGGGGGCGGGCGGACGGCGGCCGAGCGACCCGCGCGGCACCGGCGATGGTCCACTGTGGACGGACCATCCGACGTTCTCGGAGTACTTCCACGGCGACACGGGCGAGGGGCTGGGCGCCTCGCACCAGACCGGCTGGACCGCCCTGGTCGCCGCCCTGCTGATGACCCGCTCCGGCGGTACCTGAGTCGTGGCTGCCGCCTGGTGCCACGCATTCGGGTGATGGAGCACGGAAGATCACTGATCTCGTGGTCTCGTAACCGCGAGATCAGTGATTTCGGGGTTGCCGCCCGATCCCTGAGCCCTCGATCCTCAGCGCGACAGTCGAGGTCGAGCCACGTAGGCTGCCCGGCTCCCGCTTTGCCCCGGCCGGGCCGGCGTCGATGATCCGTGCCAGCGCGCGCCGAGCCGGAGGGGGGTCTTGTCAGAGGTGCGGGCTAGCGTCGGGACACGCGGAGTGCTGGGCGGCGGACGGTCCCGAGACGGGCCCGCCCGGACCACTATGCTGGCCACGGCTCGCGATCGGCGATATCCGCCGCACGGTTTGTGACGAGTACCTGGGAGGTCGTGATCGTGCCTGGTGACTCCTTTGTGCACTTGCATGTTCACACGGAGTATTCCATGCTCGATGGCGCGGCTCGGCTGAAGCAGATGTTCGCTGAGTGTGACCGGCTGAGCATGCCGGCCATCGCGATGACCGACCACGGCAACGTGTACGGCGCCTACGACTTCTACAAGAATGCGACAAACACCGGTATCAAGCCGATCATCGGCATTGAGGCGTATGTCGCGCCGGGCAGCCGGTTCCACAAGTCGCCATTGTTGTGGGGCGAGCCGGCACAGCGGGCGGACGACGTGTCCGCCGGCGGCTCCTACACGCATATGACGCTGCTCGCGGCGGACGCGACCGGGCTGCGCAACCTGTTCCGGCTCTCGTCGTTGGCGAGCCTGGAGGGCTACTACCGCAAGTGGCCGAGAATGGACAAGGAGCTGCTCGCCGCGCACGGCACCGGGATCATCGCCACGACCGGCTGCCCGTCCGGCGAGGTGCAGACCCGGCTACGGCTTGGGCACTATGACGCGGCCCTCGCGGCGGCCGCCGAGTACCGCGACATCTTCGGCTCGGAGAACTTCTTTCTCGAGCTGATGGAGCACGGCATCGACATCGAGCGCCGTGTTCGGGACGACCTGGTCCGGCTCGGCAAGGAGCTCAACCTCGTCCCCGTCGTGACCAACGACTCACATTACGTCGCCAAGCCCGACGCGCTGGCGCATGACGCGCTGCTCTGCGTGCAGACCGGCAAGACACTGCACGAGCCTGGCCGTTTCAAGTTCGACGGCGACGGCTACTACATCAAGTCGGCAGTGGAGATGCGGTCACTGTGGGACGACCAGCTCCCCGGGGCGTGCGACACGACGTTGCAGATCGCCGAGCGGGTCAGTGACTACGCCGAGGTGTTCGCGTACCACGACCGGATGCCGCGGTTCCCGGTGCCGGACGGGGAGACCCAGGAGTCGTGGCTGCGCCGCGAGGTATGGGTCGGCATGCACGCCCGCTACCCCGCCGGGGTTGACGAGGAACGGCGCAGGCGGGTCGAGTACGAGCTCGACGTCATCATCCAGATGGGCTTCCCGGCGTACTTCCTCGTCGTCGCCGACCTGGTGCGCTGGGCCAAGGAGAACGGCGTCCGGGTCGGCCCCGGCCGTGGCTCGGCGACCGGCTGCCTGGTCGCCTATGCGCTGGGCATCATCGAGCTCGACCCACTGGAGCACCGGCTGCTGTTCGAGCGGTTTCTGAACCCCGACCGCGTCTCCATGCCCGACATCGACCTGGACTTCGACGAACGTCGGCGCGGCGACATGATCCGCTACGTCACCGAACGGTGGGGCGAGGACAAGGTCGCGCAGATTGTCACCTACGGCACCATCAAGGCCAAACAGGCGATCAAGGACTCGACCCGGGTGCTCGGCCATCCGTATGCGCTGGGCGACCGGATCACCAAGGCGATGCCGCCCGCCGTGATGGGCAAGGACATTCCGCTGTCCGGAATCTTCGACGCCGATCATCCCCGCTATCGCGAGGCCGGCGAGATCCGGCAGTTGGTGGAGGCGGAGACCGCGGTCAAGGAGGTGCTCGACACCGCCCGCGGCCTGGAGGGGCTGATCCGCCAGGCCGGGGTGCACGCGGCCGGCGTCATCCTGTCGAGCGAACCACTGCTCGACGTCGTACCCATCTGGCGGCGCGACTCGGACGGCGCGGTCATCACCCAGTGGGACTTCCCGACGTGCGAGTCAGTCGGCCTGCTGAAGATGGACTTCCTTGGCCTGCGAAACCTCACCGTCATTGAAGACGCGCTGGCAAATGTCAACGGCAACCGCAACGACGAGCTGGTGCTGGAGACACTGCCGCTGGATGACCAGCCGACGTACGAGCTGCTGGCCCGCGGCGACACCCTGGGGGTCTTCCAGCTCGACGGCGGCCCGATGCGGGCGTTGCTGCGCTCGATGGCACCGGACAACTTCGAGGACATTGCGGCCGTGCTGGCGTTGTACCGTCCCGGCCCGATGGGCGCCAACTCGCACAACGAGTACGCCGACCGCAAGACCGGCCGAAAGCCGGTAACGCCGATCCACTCGGAGCTGGAGGAGGCGCTGGCCGAGATCCTGGACGAGACATACGGCCTGATCGTCTACCAGGAGCAGGTCATGGCCATCGCCCAGAAGGTCGCCGGGTACACGCTGGGCAAGGCGGACCTGCTGCGCCGGGCCATGGGCAAGAAGAAAAAGGAGATCCTGGACAAGGAGTTCGTGCCGTTCTGCGACGGCATGCGGGCCAACGGCTACTCCGACGGCGCGATCAAGACGCTGTGGGACATTCTCGTCCCGTTCTCCGACTACGCCTTCAACAAGTCGCACACCGCCGGCTACGGGCTGGTCTCCTACTGGACGGCGTACCTCAAGGCCAACTACCCGGCTGAGTACATGGCCGCGCTGCTCACCTCGGTCCGGGACGACAAGGACAAGATGGCCGTCTACCTGGCGGAATGCCGACGGATGGGCATCTCAGTGCTTCCGCCGGATGTGAACGAGTCCGCCGCCGTCTTCACCCCGACCGGGGCGGACGTGCGGTTCGGGCTGTCCGCGATCCGTAACGTGGGCGCCAATGTCGTGGCCTCGATCGTGCGTACCCGCAAGGAGAAGGGGCGGTACGTCGACTTCTCCGACTTCCTGCGCAAGGTCGAGCCCGTGGTGTGCAACAAGAAGGTGGTCGAGTCGCTGGTCAAGGCCGGCGCGTTCGACTCGCTCAGGCATTCCCGAAAGGGGCTGTGCGTCGTTCACGAGCTCGCGATCGACCAGGTCATGGACACCAAGCGGGCCGAGGCGGTCGGCCAGTTCGACCTGTTCGGCGGGAGTGACCTGGACGGCGCGGCGGCGCTCACCTTCGACATCGCCGTGCCAACCGAGGAGTGGGACAAGGCCGAGCTGCTCGCCTTCGAACGGGAGATGCTCGGGCTCTACGTGTCCTCCCACCCACTCGTTGGGTTCGAGCACATCATGCAGAGCAAGGTGGACGGTCCGATCGCGGCGTTGGCCTCCGAGGACTACGCGGACGGCGACGTCGTGACGGTCGGCGGCGTGCTGTCTGGCCTACAGCGCAGAGTCACCAAGCAGGGCAAGCCATGGGCCAGCGCGTCCCTTGAAGACCTGGCCGGAAGCATCGACGTACGGTTCTTTCCCAGCACCTACGAGGTGGTCGGCATCCAGCTCGTCGAGGACAGCATCGTCGTCGTCAAGGGGCGGGTCGACAAGCGGGAGGCCACGCCGCAGCTCATCGCGATGGAGCTGACCGTCGTCGACATGACCGACACGACCGAGGACCGCGGGCCGCTGGTGCTGGTGCTGTCGGCGCCGCGGGTGACTCCACCGCTGGTGGAGCGGTTAAAGGAGATCCTGCGGTCGCACGCCGGCCCGACCGAGGTCCGGATCAAGCTGCAGGGCAACAGCGGCTCCATGCTTCTCACGCTGACGGACGGCTTCACGGTCACCCGCTCGGTGGCATTGATGGGCGACCTGAAAGCGTTGCTCGGCGTCGGCGGCATCGAGTGAGGCCCGGTGGCGCGTTTGATGGCAGGATGCCGCCATGGATCATGACGACCTGGTGAGACGAGTGCGGGCGTTGCGCGAGAAGGGTTCCTCGTCGAAGGAGATCGCTCGTGCGCTCGGGATGAAGCCCGCGGCGGTGGTGCCGATTGTCCGGGCGATCGCCGCGGCAGACCAGGCCAGCCTCGAGGCCAGCCCGGAGCAGCGCACGGTCGACTGCTGGGTCAGCCCGGGGTGGAGCGACGGCCTCACCGTCGACGGCCATCCCGAATGGATCGACATTGATGATCCTGGCTCCGGCACCTCGGGCCTCGTAGCCTTGGTGGTGGCCCGCGACACCGGACGCAGCCGGGTCCGCGTCTGTGGCTACCTGGTCGACGTCTACTGCCTCGGCGTGAAGAACACCATCGGGCCGCGCGTCATGGACCAGCATGGCCTGGCCGAGTTCGCCCGAACCTTCTTCAGCATGTACCCCGCTCAGCCGCTGGCCGTGCCGGTGGAGCTGGCGCGGCACCTCGTGTTCGGCGCCGTCGAGTACGCACGGACCCTCGGCTTCGAGCCCGCCCGCGGCTCGGACTTCGACAAGACCAGGAACCACCTCGGCCAGTGGACCGGGCCAAGCGCCATCACGTTCGGGAAAGACGGAAAGCCGCTATACATCCAGGGCCCCCACGACAACCCGAACCGCGTCATGAGGACGCTGGAGCGTTCCATCGGGGCGGGCAACTACGACTACCTCATCACCGTGTAGCTCCCCGTAGAGGCCCAGTCGAGGAGACGGTCAGCCCTTGACCAGCGGCCGTGCCATTCCCGACAGCGCCTTGGTGGCATCGTCGACATGGAAGTCGGCGGGGTCGAAGTCGTCGGCCGACTCCAGGCCAAGCCACTCGAGCTGCTCCGCGTGCTCCTCATGAGAGGGATCGGCGAGGATCTCCAGCAGATGCGCGTATCCCCAGATCCCGCCGCAGTCCTCCGGTGGGCAGGCCCGCCGGCCGCCGGTGCAGCGCGGGTAGGCCAGGCCGGGCTCGGCGGACAGCACAGCTTCGACGGTGATGTCGTGCTCCCAGTCGTCCCCGAAGTCATAGGTGTAGCGGATCCGGTCACCGGCCCGCGACGCGACGTCGTCCAGCTTCGTCGCGGCGGCGCTGCGATGGCCGAGCTCACGGTCGGTCACGCCGAACTCACCGGTCGGCGTGGAGAAGACCCACATGTGGTGGCCATCCCAGCCGAACGCCTCCTGGATGACCTCGTGCAACTGGAGCAGGGTGATCCCGGACGGCACCTCCAGCCGGCGCCAGATCGGCGGCTTGGAACCACGCAGCGTGATCTTCATCTTGTGCACGGTCCGGCTGGTCGCGGCCCGTGCCGGGCTGCGCCGCGCGGTGGTCACCTTGCCTGAGGCGACCCGCGTGGCCGCCGTACCCGCGGTGCCCTGCCAACCGTCGGGCAGCAGGGTCACCCGCTGCCGCAGCAGGTCCAGGTAGTAGCCGACGTCCTCGAGCTGGTCCGGGGCGACCGGGCAGGGCGGCCGGTCCAGCGCCCGCGCGAGGACCGCCCTGGCCTCGCCGGGCTCGTAGTCGCGGAAGTCGAGCCCGTGCCGCGCGGCGATCTGGCGGTACTCCGCGCGGATCCGGTCCGGGCGATCAGCGGGGTAGCAGTCCTTCACCCCGCCACCTAGCCCGTGGTCGATCAGCACGGCGAGCCCATGCGACTCGCGGCCGTAGCTGAACGTGACCACGAGCACCTCCTGCGCCCCGATGTCATCGGTATAGCCGAAACACGGGCCGACCCCTGGCGTGCCGAGCCCGCGCACCCACGGCCGGTCGGTCAGGCCACCGGCCGCGACCAGCCGGTCGGCGGCGTCGGCCGCCATCCCCCGTACGTCGCCGGGGGCGAGGACGGCGAGCACCCGCAGCATGGCCAGCGCCACGGGGCCGCCCACATCTTCGGCCTGCTCGACCAGGCCGGTGAGTATCGCGGGCAGCTCCGCCACGTCCGGCGCGGCCTGCCGCATGAGGCCGAGGAACTCGGACCCGGACAGCTCCGCGGTCAACTGGTCGCAGCTCCGGTCGAGCAGTGGCCGGAACCCCTCGAGCAGGTCGGCCAGCGACTCCTCCGGCGACGGCAACACCCCCGCCTCCACCAGCCGGGGGACGACCTCGTCGACGCTCTCCACGCTCGCCAGCATCGTCAGCACCTCAGCGGGTGCACCCGCGATGGTCAACATCTCCCGCAGCTCGGCCAGCTCGCCAGCCCCGGGCCGGGTGCCGGCGTCGATGACGGTGAGCGCCGCGCCACTGTTCCGCTTCGTACGCCGGGTCTTTGCCATGCGAGCCATCCTGGCACGCCACCCGGCCCGGGGTCGCGCGGGCCGTGCGCGTGTCGCGCGAGTCCTGGCGGCTGCTGGACCGCCTCGGGGTCAGGCGTCAAAGTCGACGACGACCCGGTCGCTGGCGGGGTGGGACTGGCAGGTGAGCACCACGCCAGCCGCGATCTCCTCCTCGGCCAAGGCGACGCCACGGGCCATCTCCACCCGGCCCTCGACAAGCCGCGCCCGGCAGGTGCCGCACACGCCGCCCTTGCAGGCGTACGGCGCGTCGCCGCGCAGCCGGAGCACGGCGTCCAGGATCCGCTCCCCGTCCCGAGCCAGCGGGAACGTCGTCGCCCGGCCGTCCAGCAGCGCCGTCACCTCACTGCTGCCCGGCGCGCCCGCCAGGGCGGCACCCCCCACGGCGGGCTCGGCCCCCCGGGGCTGCTCCTCCGCCTCAGCCGCATGGAACAGCTCGAACCGCACGTTCCGCGCCGGTACGCCGGACGCCGCCAGCACCTCCCGCGCCGTCCGGACCAGCCCCGCCGGCCCGCACAGCAGCCATTCGTCCACAGTGGACGGTGGCAGCAGCGCGGCCAGCAGCCGGGGCAGCCTCTCAGCATCCATCCGCCCGTGACACAGATCGACACCGGGCGACTCCCGGGACAACACGTGGACGAGCTGTAGCCGGCTGGGCCACCGGTCCTTCAGGTCGGCCAGCTCGTCCAGGAACAGCACCGACGAGCTCGTCCGGTTGCCGTACAGCAGGGTGCACCGGCTCTCGGGCTCTACGTCGAGCACCGTCGACAGGATCGACAGCACCGGCGTGATCCCGCTCCCGGCTGCGATCGCCGCGTAGTGCCTCGCCTGGCCCGGGTCGAGCGGCACGGTAAAGGTCCCTGTCGGCGTCATCACCTCGAGCTCGTCGCCCACCGCCAGCGACTCGACCGCGTACGCCGAGAACGTCCCGCCGGCCAGCCTCTTCACCGCTACCCGCAGCGGCCCGCCCACCGCCGACGTACAGATCGAGTAGTTGCGCCGCACCTCGACCCCGTCCAGCGTGCACCGCACGGTCAGGTGCTGCCCCGGCCGGAAGCGGTAGTCCTCAGCCAGCTCGGCCGGCACCGCGAAGGTGACGGCCACCGCGTCGTCGGTGAGCCTGTCCACCCGCGACACCCGCAGCCGGTGGAAGACGGCGTGCCGCCGGCGGGTCGCCGCGGCCACTCCCATCAGCGCCTCCCGGACGACGCGTGCACCCTGAACATCAGTGCACCCTGAACATCAGTGCACCCTGAACATCAGTGCACCTTGAAATGGTCGAACGGCTCCAGGCACTCCTCGCACCGGTACAGCGCCATGCACGCCGTCGAGGAGAACCGGCTCAGCTCCCGGGTACGCAGCGAGCCGCACCGCGGGCATCGCACCGACAGCGCGACCAGCGTGCTCGTCGACGGGACGACTCCGGTCGGCGGGGCGACCCCGAGCTCGGCCAGCTTGCGCCGGCCGGACTCGCTCAGCCAGTCCGTCGTCCAGGGCGGAGACAACACTTTTCGAACCGATACGTCTCGTATTCCAACTCGGTCCAGCGCGGTCACGATATCCGCCTCGATCGCCGCCATCGCCGGGCAGCCGGAGTACGTCGGCGTGATCGTCACGACTACCCGACCGGCACCGTCCAGCTCCACCCCGCGCAGCACGCCGAGATCCTCGATCGTCAGCACCGGGAGCTCCGGGTCGGGCACTGCCGCGACCGCGGCCCGCATCTGCTCCACGCCCACCGCGGTCACCACGTCGCCGCCTCCGGGTGTGACCGCCGCAGGTGCTGCAGCTCGGCCAGCAGGTAGCCGAGGTGCTCGGTGTGCACCCCACGCCGCCCGCCGGTGATCCGGGCCGGCAGGTCCGGCACGGCGAGCGTCGCCTCGGCCAGCACGCCGCCCACAAAGGCCGTCCACTGTGGACAGAGCTCGGCCGGGTCCACCGCCACCCCGGCCGCGGCCAGCCGCCGGACCAGCGGGTCGCTCTCGAACAGCTCGCCGACGTAGGGCCAGCACCGCTCGACCCCGGTCCGCATCCGGGCGTGCGACTCCGCCGTACCGTCGCCCAGCCGCAGCGCCCACCGCACCGCGTGGTCGCGGTGGTAGGCCACCTCCTTGACCGCCTTGGCCGCGACCCCCGCCAGCGTCTCGTCGGCCGACCCGGCTAGCCGCTCGTGCAGCAGGAGCTGGTACGCCGAGAACAGGAGCTGCCGGGCGATCGTGACCGCGAAGTCGCCGTTCGGCAGCTCGACGAGGTGCAGGTTGACGAAGTCGCGCTCGTCCCGGAAGTAGGCCAGGTCGTCCTCGGACAGCCCGTGGAACGAGCCGGCATAGGTCAGCAGGGTGCGCGCCTGGCCGAGCAGGTCGAGCGCGATGTTCGCCAGCGCGACGTCCTCCTCCAGCTCGGGCGCCCGGGAGACCCACCCGGCCAGCCGCTGCGCCAGGACCAGCGCGTCGTCGCCGAGCCGCAGCGCGTACGCCGCGACATCCCCCGCGACATCCCTCGCGACATCCCCAGCGGCAGTGGCAGGACGCGTGCCCGTCACAGGTTCCGCACCCCGTCCGGCAGCTCGTAGAAGGTGGGATGCCGGTAGACCTTGTCCGCGGCCGGCGCGAAGAACGGGTCCTTCTCGTCCGGCGACGACGCGGTGATCACGGCGGCCGGGACCACCCACAGCGAGACGCCCTCCTGCCGCCGGGTGTAGACGTCGCGCGCGTTACGCAGCGCGAGCTCGGCGTCCGGGGCGTGCAGCGACCCGACGTGGACGTGCGCGAGCCCTCGCCGGGCCCGCACGAACACCTCCCACAACGGCCACTCCCGCTGGCCTGGCACCGGACCACTGGGCACCGGACCACTGGGCACCGGGCGGTCGGCTGTCATGCCACCGGCTCCCGCGCCCGCGCGGCCCGCTTCCCGGCGTACGCCGATGCCGCGTCCCGCACCCACCCGCCGCCGTCGTGCGCCGCCCGGCGGTGCTCCAGCCGCGCCTGGCTGCACGGCCCCTGGCCACCGACGACCCGCCAGAACTCGGCCCAGTCGATCGGGCCGTGGACGTAGTGGCCCCGCTCGTCGTCCCAGCGCAGGTCCGGATCGGGCAGGGCCAGCCCGAGGATCTCGGCCTGCGGCACGATCATGTCCACGAACCGCTGCCGCAGCTCGTCGTTGGAGAAGCGCTTGATCCGCCAGGCCGCGGACTGGGCCGAGTGGGTCGACTCGGCGTCCGGCGGACCGAACATCATCAGCGCGGGCCAGTACCAGCGATCCACCGCATCCCGCGCCATCGCGTGCTGCCGCGGCGTGCCGTGCGACAGGGTGTGCAGGATCTCGTAGCCCTGCCGCTGGTGGAACGACTCCTCCTTGCAGATCCGCACCATCGCCCGCGCGTAGGGACCGTAGGAGCACCGGCACAGCGGCACCTGGTTGATGATCGCGGCACCGTCGACCAGCCAGCCGATCGCGCCGACGTCCGCCCAGGTCAGGCTGGGGTAGTTGAAGATCGAGGAGTACTTCTGTCGGCCGGTGTGCAGCAGCTCCAGAAGCTCGTCGCGGCTGACGCCCAGGGTCTCGGCGGCGGCGTAGAGGTAGAGCCCGTGGCCAGCCTCGTCCTGCACCTTGGCGATCAGGATCGCCTTGCGCTTGAGGGAGGGCGCGCGGGTGATCCAGTTCCCCTCCGGCTGCATGCCGATGATCTCGGAGTGCGCGTGCTGGGCGATCTGCCGGACCAGGGTGGCCCGGTACGCCGGCGGCATCCAGTCACGCGGCTCGATCCTGCTGTCCGCGGCCAGGACTGCCTCGAACCCGTCGGCCAGCTCGGCGTTGTCCGGCATGCGGAACCTCCCGAACGTTCGGTCGGTTTGAGGGTACGGGGCCGTGGACACGCCCGGCAAGGTGGACCCGGCGCGCAGGCCCGTCCGAACGTTCGGTCGCTTACGATCAGCGGCATGCCCCCCGACACGATGCCCCCCACCACCGTGCCCCCCGAGATCAGGCCGCCCGAGGTCGGGCCCGCCGAGACCTGGGCCACAGCACCGGCCGCCCGGCGTGACCGGCACACCCCCGAGTCGCTGCTCCGGGTGGCGGTCGACGTCTTCACTCACCGCGGGTACGACGGCACCAGCATGGAGCACATCGCCGCGGCCAGCGGGATCACCAAGTCGTCGATCTACCACCACGTGCGCGGCAAGGAGGAGCTGCTCCGGCTCGCCCTGGAGCGTGCGACGGACGGGCTGTTCGCCGTGCTCGGCGAGGCGCCGGCCCAGACCGGCCCGGCGATCGGCAGGCTGGAGCACGTCGTCCGCCGTTCCGTCGAGGTGCTGGCCGCGGAGCTGCCGTACGTGACCCTGCTCCTGCGGGTGCGGGGCAACACGCCGACCGAGGTCTGGGCGCTGGACCGTCGCCGTACCTTCGACCGGGCGGTCGCCGTCCTGGCCGCCACGGCGGTGGCCGAGGGCGACCTGCGCGACGATGTCGACTCCCGGCTGGCCACCCGGCTGCTGTTCGGCCTGGTCAACTCGCTGACCGAATGGTGGCGGCCGGACCGGGGCAGCGTCGAGCAGCTCGCCGACGCCATCGTACACCTCGCCTTCGACGGCCTGCGCCGCTGACCCTCTCCCCGCGACCAGCGGCCTCCTTTCCCGGCGATGGCGGGGGCCTAGGTGAGGTGGCGGCGGGTCTGGATGACGCGGAACCGGTTGGCCACGAAAGCGGCGTCACAGTACGTCGCGTTGGCGGCCGGGTTGGCGCCGGTGCCATGCAGGTCGGAGAAGGCCGCCGTCTGGTTGACGTACACGCTCCCCGTGAGGTTCTCCGACAGCGCGACGCCGGCCTCGACGGCGACCCGTTCGGCGGCAGCGAGCACTTCCTCGTCGGTGGAGTAGACCGAGGCGGTCAGCGCCCCTCGCTGCCGCACGGTGCGCCGCCACAGCTCCAGCGCCGCGGCGGTGTCCGGGGTCCGCACCAGGAAGCTCACCGGCCCGAAGCATTCAGCCTGGTAGGTGGCCTCGTCGGAACTGTCCACAGTAGACACCAGCGGGGTGCGGACCACAGCGTCTGGGTACTGCGGGTGCGTCACCGGCCGGGAGTCCAGCACCACCTTGCCGGCGCCGCGGGCGGCGTCGAGCCGGCGCAGGACGCCGTCGTTCACGATCGCGCCGAGGATGGCAACCGCCCGTCCGGTGTCGCCGAGCAGCCCGTCCACCGCGGCGGCCAGGTCCGCGCCGAGCTCGTCGGCCGACTTCGGCCCCGCGTCGGTCTGGATGCCGCCCTCGGGCAGCAGGATGTTCTGCGGTGTGGTGCACATCTGGCCGCTGTACAGCGAGAGCGAGAACGCCAGGTTGGCGAGCATGCCCTGGTAGTCGTCGGTGGAGTCGACGACGACGGTGTTGACACCGGCCTTCTCGGTGTAGACCTGTGCCTGGGTGGCGTTGGCCTCCAGCCAGTCGCCGAACTCGGTGGAGCCGGTGTAGTCGATGATCGCCACCTCGGGGCGCAGCGCGAGGGTCCGGGCCAGGCCCTCGTCGGTGCCCTCGGCGGCCAGCGTGACCAGGTGAGGGTCGTGGCCGGCCTCGGCGAGGACGTCGCGGGCGATGCCGACGGTGATCGCGAGCGGCAGCACCGCGCGCGGGTGCGGCTTGACGACGGCGGCGTTGCCGGTGACCAGCGAGGCGAACAGGCCGGGGTAGCCGTTCCAGGTGGGGAAGGTGTTGCAGCCGATGACCAGCGCGACGCCGCGCGGCGCCACGACGTACCGCTTGGTCATCCGCAGCGGCGGTCGCTTGCCCTGCGGCTTCTCCCAGGTCGCCTCGGCGGGGAGCCGGGTCATCTCGGCGTAGGCGACGGCGACGGCCTCCAGGCCGCGGTCCTGGGCGTGCGGGCCGCCGGCCTGGAAGGCCATCGCCTGCGCCTGGCCGGTAGTGAACATGACGGCGTAGCCGATCTCGACGGACCGTTTGTTGACCCGGTCCAGGATCTCCAGGCAGACGCCGGCGCGGTGGCGCGGGCCGGCGTCCCGCCAGGCCGGGATGCCGGCCTGGGCCGCGGCCAGCAGACCGTCCACATCGGACAGATGCGGGTAGCGGACGCCGAGCTGGACGCCGTACGGCGAGATCTCGGTGGCGACCCGGCCGGCACAGCCGGGCTGCTCCAGCGGGAGGTCGGCGCCGAGGTAGGAGTCGAACGCCGCGCGGCCGGTCGGGTCGGCGTCCTCGCCGTAGGCCCGGGGTGACTCCGGGTACGGCGACCAGTAGCCGCGGTCGCGGAGGGCGGCGAGCGCCTGGTCGAGGGTGGCGGCGTGACGCTCGGCGAAGTCGGTGCTGGTGCTGGTGGACATGCGCTCAGGCTAACCGAACGTTCGGTCGGTGCAAGGGGTCACATCCGGGTGACGGAACGACGGCAGTGTGTCGGGCCGGTGGGGCAGTCTGCGAGGCTTCCGGCACAAGCGCGAAAGGAGCCCGAAACATGCGGCGGAGCACGCCCGGCGGGATCGTGGCGCTGCTCGCGCTGGCCTGCGTGCTGGCGGCGGTGGGCAGTCCGCGAGGGCCGGGCCGGTCGGGCGCGTTAGGCCCGGGCAGGTTAGGGGCGGGGACGGTCCAGGCCGTGCCGGTACGCCCGGGGGCGGGACCGGGCGCGCTGGGCACCATCGCCCAGCGGTGGCCGCACGGGATCCCGGTCGAGCCGATCACCACGCTGCGGGGTCGGGGGCGGACGATCACGCTGACGTTCGACGATGGCCCGGACCCGCGGTGGACGCCGGCCGTGCTGGACCTGCTCCGGCGCTACCACGCGCGGGCGGTGTTCTGCCTGGTGGGGATACACGTAGTGGCGCGGCCGGACCTGGTCCGGCGGATCGCGCGGGAGGGGCACGTGCTGTGCGACCACACCTGGACGCACGACGAGTACCTGTGGCGGCGGCCGATGGCCGAGATCCGGGACGAGATCGGGCGGACGGCGCGGGCGATCACCCGGGCGGCCGGCGTACCGCCGGTGTTCTACCGCGCGCCCGGGGGGAACTGGGGGTCGAACGTGATCGCGGTCGCGCGGGCCGGCGGGTTAGCGCCGTTAGGCTGGGCCGTCGACCCGCGGGACTGGGCGCGCCCGGGGACCGGGGTGATCATCGATCGGGTGCTGTCAGCGGCGCGGCCCGGGGCTGTGGTGCTGATGCATGACGGGTACGGCGCGCGGGGACAGAGCGTGGCGGCGCTGCGGGTCATCCTGGCCACGCTGGCCGCGCGGGGGTACCGGTTCGCCGTGCCGGGGCGGTGATCAAGCTGGGATCCGGCTGGGTCGCAGGCCGGCGGATGTCGCTTTGGAGCTTCCGGACGGGTCGCGTATGCTGGCGCAGCGCCCAGCGGAGGCGATCGGGTCTGTCCTCCCGCCCCCATCGTCTAGTGGCCCAGGACGCCGCCCTTTCAAGGCGGTAGCACGGGTTCGAATCCCGTTGGGGGCACGCACGACAGTTTTACAGCACCACGAGGCCCCGTAGCGCAGTTGGTTAGCGCGTCGCCCTGTCACGGCGAAGGTCGCGGGTTCGAGTCCCGTCGGGGTCGCCACGAACGATGGCCGGTCTGACCGGCCAGTGCACGGCCAGGTAGCTCAGTTGGTACGAGCGTCCGCCTGAAAAGCGGAAGGTCGGCGGTTCGACCCCGCCCCTGGCCACCCCTTGTGATCAGCGGTTATCTCATTCTGTAGTTGACACTTGAGCGTCAATGACGCCAGTAGTGACGCCGAGGCGACCCTGTACCTGCTGGAAGCCGAACGCTCGGCGCCGGAGGCGATCCGGTACAACTCGATGGTCCGTGAGCTGCTGCGTGAGCTGCTTGTCCGCGCTGGCGCACTCGACTAAGACCGCCTCATGCCCGACTACCTCGCCCTGGTGGCCTGCGGAGCGCCACTGGCCGCCCGAGCACACGATGTCGCCGCCCTCGCGGTCGAAGCGGGGTGGCTCGTCCGGGTGGTGGCCACTCGCTCGGCGCTGGACTGGATCGACCAGGCCCGGGTCGAGCAGGCGACCGGCTTTCCCGTCCTGGTCGACCAGCGCCAACCTGACCAGCCCAAGCGTTTCCCGCCGCCGGCCCACGTCCTGGTCTGCCCGGCCACGTTCAACACGATCAACAAGCTGGCCGCCGGGATCATGGACAACTACGCCGCCGGCCTGCTGTGCGAAGCCCTCGCCTCACACATCCCCATGACCGTCGTGCCGATGGTCAGCACCAGGCTGTGGGACCACCCGGCGTGGCGGCTGAACCTCGACACGCTCGCCGCCGCAGGCGTGACCTTCATCGACGTACGCACCGGCCGCGCCGGCAAGCCCGAGCCCGTCGAGTCCGGTACCGGTGGCGACGTGGTGGCCGCGTTCGACCCGTCCTGGCCGCTCGCCGCCGCGGGCCGACCCGCAGAAAAGTCCTAGTTCCAACCCGCGACCCGCAGCCTTCTGCGGGTGATACCGGCGTGCGTCCGATCCCTCCGTACCGGCCGTTTCCTTGAACCGGGAACGCCGTCGTTGCTGGAGGAGGTGCTCAGTCGTGGCCGACGCTGGGTGCCTGCATTTGCGCGAGCTGCGTACCGAGCTCGGCTGGACCCAGCAGCAGATGGCCGACCGGATCGCCCGGCTGGCCTGGATGCGCGGTGAGAAGAACGTCGGCGTCAACGGCGACATGGTGGCCCAGTGGGAACGCGGCGTGAAAGGCGTCAGCCCACGCTACCGCGAGCTGCTCTGCATCCTGTTCGGGGTGACCGCCGACCAGCTCGGCCTCGGCCCCGCCACCCGATCCGGCACCACACCGCGCAACGCCCCGCGGGTGGCGGATGAGTCGCTGGTGTCGCTGCTGGACAACGCCGCGCAGCTGCTCGACCAGCTCGGCGCCACCGGCACCCTGCTAGCCCCGCAGATGCTGCAAGCCTGGTAAGGACGCGGTCACCACCCGGCGCACCATGTTCGCCCTCCTGGACCAGACCACCACCGAGCCGGCCGCCCGCGCCCGGGCCACCGCGGCGACCCCGGCCGAGCTGGACGACCTGGCCGACCGCTTCGGCAGCCTGTACCGCACCGCCGATCCAGCCACACTCTTGACGCCGGTCGCCGCGCACGTCCGCATGGTCAGCGACGCCCTGACTCGCGAGCAGAACCCGGACGACCGCCGCCGCCTGCTCCGCAACCGCGCCCGCGTCGCCATCCTCGCCGGCCGGCTGGCCGGGGACGATCTCGGCGACTCGATGTCGGCTCGCGCGTACTACGCCCTGGCCGTCGACTCCGCGACCGAAGCCGGCCACCACGCCCTAGCCGCCATCGCGCACTGCTACGCCGCCGAACTCGCCGCCGCTGAACACCTGACCGCCGCGGCGCTCGACCACCTCGCCGCCGCTGACCAGCACGCCCAGCACGCGCCCGCCATCCGGTCCTGGCTCGCCACCATCGAGGCCACCGTCCATGCCGACCGCGGCGACCACCAGACCGCCGCAGAGGCCCTCACCCGCGCCCAAGACGCCTACGACCGCTCGACCACCGACGCCACCCTGGCGTGGTTCGAGGACGACCAGACCGCCCGGCTGACCGCCGCAACCGGCCACCTCCAGCTCCGGTCCGGCACGCACACCGCCGCCCGCGCCAGCTACGCCGAGGCCATCGCGCAGCTCCACCCCACCGACCGCCGCCACCGCGTGCAGTGCCTGATCGGCCAGGCCACCGCCGAGCTGCACGCCGGTGACCCGGGCGTAGCCTGCCGCCTCGCCGCCCAGGCCGCCGACCTCCTCGGCCGCACCCCCTACGCCACAGGCACCGCGAGCCTGCGCGCCTTCCGCGCCACCGCCGAACGCCCTCTCGGCACCCGCGCCCTCCGCGCCCTGGACCAGCAGCTCGCCCACCTCGCCGCCTGACGAACATTAAGCACCGGCCGGGTCAGAGCTTCACGCCCTCAGCCCTCGCGTCTCTCGAACGGCCAGTGAGCCGCCACCAGCCAAAAACCCGAGCACCTCCACCACTCGCCAGGCGTGACCGTGACGCCATGACGACCCACCAAACCCGGCACCAGAAGGCTACGGGCGTTCCGCGACGACGCGACACGCCACGTCGAAGGCCTTGCGCATCCTGGACGAGTACCTGGCCCACCCCGCCGCCTAGCCGCCGTCACTCGTAGCCAGGCCCGGAGAGTCACCGGTACGTAGCTCCGCGCACCTGACCAGGACAGTGCGATCGCCGCTGCCGGAGACGATGATGTCGCGGTCCCCGGCCCGGCCTGTCGCCACCGCGTACACCGGGCGGGTGTGGCCGGTCAGCGGGTCGCCGAGGGGCTGCCCGCTGAGCGCGTCCCACACCCGCACCGTCTCGTCGTGGCTGCCGGAGACGATGATGTCGCGGTCCCCGGCCCGGCCCACCGCCACCGCGTACACCCAGCCGGTGTGGCCGGTCAGCAGGTCGCCGAGGGGCTGCCCGCTGAGCGCGTCCCACACCCGCACCGTCGCGTCGCCGCCGCCGGAGACGATGATGTCGCGGTCCCCGGCCCGGCCCACCGCCACCGCGTACACCCAGCCGGTGTGGCCGGTCAGCGGGTCGCCGAGGGGCTGCCCGCTGAGCGCGTCCCACACCCGCACCGTCTCGTCGTCGCTGCCGGAGACGATGATGTCGCGGTCCCCGGCCCGGCCCACCGCCACCGCGTACACCCAGCCGGTGTGGCCGATCAGGGTGCGGTGCCCGTGTCCGGACCATGCGGCCCAGCACACCGGCCAAGGCGAGCCGAGCAGTGCGTCGCTGGCGGTGAGCAGGGCAGTGGCCCTCATCCGGGCGGCGTTCACGGCTAGGCGCTGGAGTCGGCCCCGCTGCGGGATGTCGTTCCACCGGTCGAGGCTGAGCTCGATGGCGGCCAGCGCGCGCCGGCCCTGGTCGGTATGGATGGTGTCGCGGTTGCCGAGCATGCCCTCGGGTTGGGCAGTGACCAGGAACCCGGGGTCGGTCACCAGCTCCTCCAGCCGGCCGCAGGCCGCAGCGTGACCGGCCAGATGCCGGACCGCGTAGCTGCCGCAGTCCTGCCACGCTCGCCGGCCGGGCTCGCCGGGCGGGACCAGCCCCGCGGTGATCGCCGCGTGCGCGCGCCGCGCTTGGTAGGCGAACATCTCCGCCAGCCCGGCCAGGTCTTCCCTGCCGCCGGGCTGGGCGCCGCTGAGCAGGTCCCGCAGGCTTTGATGCCGCACGCTGAAGCGGGTCTGCCCGTTGGTGGTGTCCCGGCTCAGGAACGCCCGCGCGGTCTCCTCCACAAACACCCGTGTCGCCTGCTCACTCGCCACGTCGGCGTAGCAGGCCAGCTCGGCCAGGCTCAGTGGCTCCCGGGCGGCTGCCAGCACCCCCAGCAGCGGCAGCCATACCTGCTCCCACCGGCTGCCTCCTCCGCCCGGGGGATCCTTGCTCCAACGCCGTACCTGCTCGGCGTAGTAGCCGGCCAGGTCAGCGGGCAACGCATCGACCTGCCCCGGGTCGCGATCACCTGAGCGGATCTCCTCCAGCACGTACCGTAGATAGATCCACACCCCCGCACACCGCTCCGCCAACCTCCGCCGGAACCACCCGGCGTCCACCCCGTGACATTTCAGCGCTGCGAGCAGCGCCGAGTCACGCTTGACCGGATCGGCAGTGATGTCGCGCAGGAACGCGGCCATGTCAGCGAGGTTGTCAGCCCCCTCGACCTCGATCTGCCGCCAGTCAGCCGGGTTACGCACACTGTGCAACGCCGCCTCGATCCCGAACCGGCTGGTCACCACCACAAACACCCCACCCGGCAGGCTCACCGGCAACCCCAACGGCAAGTCCGCGCCCGCGTCCGCGCCGGCCTCAGCCTCATCCAAGCCGTCGACCACCAGCACGATCGGCACACCCGGCTCGGCCGCGTCCCGCGCGGCAGCCGCCGCCCACAGCAGCCGGTCAAACCAGCCCGCGTCATCCGCCGCCCCCGGTAACAACCCCCCTGGCGCCCACTCCGCCAGCCCCCACCGGACGATCAGCTGGGCCGCCAGATTCTTCCGCGCCGCCTGCGGAGACCGGCCCCCCGGCAGGCGGGTGAAGTGATGCAACCACGGCCGGGACCACACCAGATGTGCCGCCAGGCTGCTTTTGCCGATCCCCGCCTCGGCCCGCACCACCACATACCCGCGCTCCCGGTCCCGCACGAAGGAGTCGATCTGGGCAATCAACGCCTCCCGGCCGGTGAACCGCGCCAGATCCAGGTCCCGCACCAAGCGCAGCGGATCGATATACCAATCCCGCAGCCGTTCCATGCTGCCCGCGAAGTGGTTATAGGTCACCGACCCGAAATAGTTGAGCTGCGTGTTGCGGTCGCCATACTGAACACCCCGCGCCGGAACCTGCTCGGCCGGCCGATCCCTGCTCACCTCAGCCCTGGTCGCTGCCGAAGTGGTTTACCTGCCAGTTCTGGCTCCCGACCTGAGCGCCCTGCGCCCCACGCAGATCCACCGCAGCCCCAGAGCCGCCACCACCCGGCCTCGACCCCCGCTCCAGCCAGTACGTCACCCCACCACCGACCAGCAGCAGGACGACGAAGACCACCAGCGCCCATGTCTGGCCGGTCAACTGGTTACCGACCACACCCGCCACCGCAGCGACCACGAACGTCACCGCAGCACCAACCGGCCTACGCGTCCGTGTCATCCCACCCGGCCCCCTTGTCACCGTCTCACGACAAACCCACGCCCAGCATGCCACCATCACCCGCCACACCCGGATGACTCGTCAATCCGCCGACCCGCCGCATCCTGTGGTGAGGAGTTTCCTTCCATCGGGTCAAGACCGGCGGCCTTCGGCCGCCGCGCGCGCTCGCCGGGCCGGTCCGGTCCTCGCTGCGCTGCGGGCGGCCGGCCCGGCGGCAGCGCGCATGACAAGGCCCGGCAACCCGAGGAGACGAACCTCATGGGTCACCGGGCCGTGGTCCGGTCTGGGGCAGCCGGTTGCGTCCGGTCCTGTCCTCTCCGCCGCCGATCCTGGTCACGGGCGCCCGCCACCGGTCAAGACCGCTGCGCGTCCCTGGCGGGATCACGCTTCGCGTGAGCCCTGACCGGCGACGGCCACCCGCAAGAACCGGCAGCTACGAGGGCAGGCCCTCAGACTGATCACCAGCCGGGTTCTCCGACGACGGAGTGATCAACGCAAGGTAGGCCTGTTCAGCGGTCACCTCCGAACATGCAGCGCCAAGCAGGGCGTAGGCGAGCTCCTGACCGCCGGAGGGTTCCGACAGCCACCAGGCGGCGGCATCGACCAGCGCCAGGCGCTGCACAGCCGACATCTCGGGCTCTCGCTCCGCCAGCACCGCCACCGCAGCCAGCCGCTGCCGGCTCGGGACGGCGCGGGTGCCGCGCGGAGCACGCAGCAGTGGCTCGTCGGTCTCACCGAGCGCCGCCGCAGCGACCTCCAGGGTGCGGGACAGCTCCAGCTCATCGAGCTGCGGGCGGGTCGGCCGGGTGAAGATCCGCGACACCGCCGACCACTCCTCCAACACCCGAGCCACCGCCCGCGCCCGCCAACCCGCGAGCCGCAGCACGACAGTCCGGGTCTCCTCGCCGTCCAAGACCAGCGTGCCGCCGTCCAGCTCCACCACCTCCCCATGGTCCAAGGCCACCCGCAGGCGCTCCGGGTTGAACTGCGTAGAGTTCGTCATCGGGTCTCCACCCTCCAGCAAGGGTCGGGGATCAAGGCCGAGGGCAGGTGCTCGCAACACCGGCCCTCGGCCGCCTACTCATCGGCGCGAGAAGGCCCCACCATCACACCGGGCACCACCTGCCCGCAGAAGGTCCCGCCGGTAGTCCCGTCCTGCCGGCCGTCACCGGTCCCGACAGGCCCAGGACTGACGCCAACCACGCCAACCAGGCCGACACGACGGCGACCAGCGCCACGACGGAGCAGCGAGGACGGCCGAACAGCGTCCGCCTTGCCCGAGCCTGAAAAGCGGAAGGTCGGCGGTTCGACCCCGCCCCTGGCCACCCGTTCTGAACAGCAAAGACGCGAGATCGTCCGAGGTGGGCGGTTTGCCTGGTCTCAGTCACTCGTCGTCGACCGGCACGTCCAAGACGGCCCGACGACCGGTCGGTTCGGATGCACGCACCGTCCGGCGTCATCGCCAGCCCGAATGTTGGCTAACGCCGCTCCTGGCGACTGCACGGCACATCGTGGTCGAGGCAGAACAGCAAGGACGGATGTGCTGCAGAGAAAGCCGGTCTCTCAGCTCGGAGACCACGAGAAGTTGTAGAAGATCGGTGAAGGCAAACAGCCGAACGGTGCGGCGAGGCCCAAGCTGATGAGAGACCGACGGGTGAATCAGCCCCGCCTTCTCCAATAGCCCAGCCGACGTATGGACACACCAGCAAGCCGCGCAGCGCGGTCATCGGGCAGCACGACGATGTCCTCCCGAGCAGCCACACTCGCCCCTTCTCGCCGAGTCCTCCGACCTCAGCCTACCGAGCCGAACGACAAAACGGAGGACACACCACCGGCCCGGCTCGCCCCATCGCCTCGCTGCCGGTCGGTCAGTTGACGGTGACGACGGATGCGGCCACGAGGAGCAGCGGCAGGGCGCCGTACTTGAGGATGTTGGCCAAGTCGCGGGCGGACTGTTCGGTGAACGTGCCGCTGATCTGGGTCGAGCCGGTAATGGCGGCCTGGATCAGGGGGACGGAGATCACCCGGTCGTCGAGGACGAAGGCGACCTGCTTGCCGATGTGCGCGGCGGTGTACTGCGCCCAGACTGCCTGGCCCTGGCCGGTGAAGCTGAGCAGGATCTGCCAGCCTGATGCGTACTGCTGGTCCGACGTCGGCTCGTCGTCCCTGATCGAGGTCCCGTCGAGGATGCTCGGATCGAGGAGGTACTTCACCGTGCGTCCTGGGTCGCAGGTGGCGATCATCTCGCCGGCCGCGGATGCCGTGGGCTGTGCCTTGGCGCAGTCCAGCGCGGTGAGCAGCCGCGACTGTTCCGGGGTGGCGCCCAGATAGGTGCCGGCCGGATAGGTGCCGGCCGGGAGTGGATACGCCTGGACGACCGGGTGGAGGCGGAGCTGGCCCGTGGTGCCGGCCGCCTTGACCGCGTCGACCTGGCCCGTGGACGCGGTGATCACGATGCTGGTACCTGCGACGACCACCTGTGCCGGCTGGGCGCCGAGGCCGGCCAGCCGGCGCCGGACGATGTCGCGGGCTTGGTCCAACGACTGCTGGCTCGGCGGCCGGCCGTCCACGGTGTGCGCCGTCAGCGTCACCAGCACGCGGCCGCCCGGCGGGGTCGCGGTGCCAGCGTTGGGGTTGGCGCCCTGGCCAGCCACCTCACGGGTGCATCCAGCCAGCCCAGCCAGCGCCACCAGCGCGGTCAGAGCGACCAATGCCGCCGTACCCTCCATCGAATGCGCACGGGCGCAGACGCTACGGCACCTGGTCGCACCGAGATCAGACATTACCGAGATCAGACATTCGCGGTGATGGTTGCTATTGCGGTGGATCGCCTGGGTTAGGATTGGCTTCGAGGGGGAGGACCTTGTCCAGACCGGTGATCCGCATCACCTTCAGGACCCGGGGCGAGGAGCCTCGGACGGTCAGATGGGCGCCAGTGTCGGTGGTCTGGTTGTTCAGGGCCACCAGGACAGCCAGGCCGGTGGAGTCCAGGAAGGTCACCTTGTACAGGTCGATAATCAGCTCGGTGGCGCCGGCGTCGAGGGCGATGAAGGCGGCCTGACGCAGCTCTCCGGCGGTGGCCAGGTCTACCTCGCCTGCGACGTACAGCGTGGTGGTCTGTCCGTCTACGACGGGCTGGATGCTGAACTCCACCGCGGCAGCCTAGAGGCACCAGGGCTCAACGGGCAGGTTCAACCCGGTCGATCGGGGGCAGGACCAGTCCAGGAGTCCCGTTCTGAGGGTGGGACGGAGGAAGGGATGGCTGTGTGCTGGACCCGCGAACGTCACCTCTCCTGCGTGGAGACCGCGCCGGAGGAGGCTCGACGGTTCGTCAGTCAACATCTGGCCCACAGCCTGGTTGGCATCACCGACCTGGCCGAGACCCTGGATGACAGTCAGCTTCTGGTCAGTGAGCTGACCTCCAACGCGGTCAAGGCATGCCGGCACACCATGACCCTCAGCGTCGAGGTTCACCACCGCTGGATCGGGCTCAAGATCTACGACGACGGTCCCGGCCTGCCCGTGCCCTATGACGCCGGCCCTCGGGACACTCGCGGACGCGGCCTTCGGATCATCGCCGCCCTCGCCTCGGCCTGGGGCGCGCACCCCGACCCGGCCGGCGGCAAGACAGTGTGGTGCCATCTGCCGCTGCCCGCACACGCCGCGGACCACCTCAGATGCGACGGGCCACCACCCGGCCACCACGCCATCGCCCCCTTGCCATGACACCGCCATCCGAGCATAGGTGGACCGTTGGGCCGTTCGGGGCGTCAACGCCACCGTTGGCGTGGCGATCGACTGCGCCATCCGGGCATGTCTTGCCGGCAGGCGCAAGCGAGGAAGAAAAAAGCGTTTGCTTCCGGAGACGAAAGGTACCGTGGTATGTATGGCGCCCGGACCGTACGATCTCCTCGAACCTCACGATCATGTCGTCAACTTTTACGACGGTGAAGAGGATCTCGTCGCTGAGCTGGCCCGGTACGTCGCAGAGGGGCTGCGGCAAGGTGAGGCGGTTGTCGTCGTGGCGACACAAGCCCACCGTGACGCCGTGACGGCGGGGCTCGCCCGGTACGGTACGGACGGGGAGAGGGCTCAAGAGACGGGCCACTACCGGTGTCTCGACGCGGCCGAGACGCTGGCGGCGTTCATGGTCGAGGGTGAACCGGAGCGTAGCCAGTTCAGGACTGTGGTCGGGGAGCTCGTTGCCCGAGCGGCAGAGGGCGGCCGGCCGGTTCGAGCGTTTGGCGAGATGGTCGCTCTGCTCTGCGCGGACGGAAACTTCTCGGGAGCGATCCAGCTTGAGGGTTTATGGAACGAGCTGGGCCGAGACTACCCATTCTCGCTTTACTGCGCGTATCCAATAGCGGTGCTGGCCGGACCTGGCGATCTCACGGCGGCCAGACAGGTCTGCGACCGACACTCAACCATCCTCGGGCCCCTGAGCTACACCGCGAGGGCAGCTCGTGCGCCCGCCATCGACGGCACGGCTGAACGTTCTGAGATGTTCGTTCCGGTGCCCACTGCCGTTCACGCCGTTCGTCGTTTCTTGAGCGACACTCTCGCCGCCTGGGGCGAGGACGACCTCGTCGCCGATGCCGCACTGATCGGATCCGAGCTGGCCAGCAATGCGGTGCAACACGCCGGCTCCCCGTTCCGGGCCTCGATCCAACGATCGGACTCGGTGGTTCGGATCGCGGTCCACGACCTCTGTTCGGTGCTACCCGTACGCTTGGACCATATACCCGACAGGTCGGGTGGACGCGGAGTCGCACTCGTGGCCGGGCTGTCGAGGAGATGGGGATCCGACGTGGTCCCAGACGGAAAGGTCGTCTGGTCCGAGCTCGCCAGATCGCAGACCTCCAGCCGCAGCATGTCGCCCACACCTGGTTGACGTTGACGCGCGGCCGCGCCCACGGCTCGTGTTGGACCGTGGCGCCGTCGAGCGACAGCTCGTGCAAGGCTTGATGCAGAGACGGTGCTAACCTGCCGGCGCACCGAGATTTCAGCAGCTCGATCGCCCGGGTCACTCGTTCTTTGGCCAATGTCGAACCGCCGGTCGCCGCCGATATCCTCGGTCCGGTGACGGAATGCCAACGCATAGGCGGTCTCAGCCGCGACCCGCGTACCGGTGGTCACGTCGTCGTCTAGAATAACCTGGTGCTGTCGGCGGCAGCAGACGGAGGACGGAGAATGGCGGAGCGGAGCTCGGCGAAGCCCCGTGCCCGCACCCTGCTCGAACAGCAGGTGTGGGCACGGCGGCAAACATTTGAGGAGTTTGCCGAGTTCGCCGAGAAGTTCGCCCGCGAACACGACGAGCTCGGTACCCTCAGCGTCCGGCACCTCCAGCGGCTCGCCGCCGGACAGCACTCCGACGGCAGCCCGCTCGGCCGAGTCCAGCCAGCAACAGCACGACTTCTCGAAAGAATCTTCGGCGTGAGCATTGGCGAGCTTCTCGCACCGCCCACAGCGCCTAGCTCCGCGCAGCTCTTCCACGAGCACGGCAGCGCCGGCCTGGTAGCCGTGCCGGCGAGTAATGCCGACGAAGATGACGAACGAGCGGCCATTGAGCTGGCTCGCCGGGTCAGCGCCAGCGATGTCGGCCAGGAGACGCTGGACCAGCTCGAAGCCGTGGTCGACGACCTGGCCGTAGCCTATTCGGTCACGCCGCCGCAGGATCTGCTCGGTCGCATCCGCATGCATCTGGGCTACGTCACCACACTACTTGATGCCCGGAAGACCCTGGACGAACATCGCCGCCTGCTCGTTGTCGGGGGCTGGCTGTCCTTGCTTGGCGCCACCGTCCACATCGACCTCAAACAGCAGAACGCCGCCACCGCTCGAGTCCGGACCACCGCCAGCCTTGCCAAACAAGCCGGCCACGACGAACTTTATGCCTGGTGTTTCGAGACCGAAGCCTGGCGCATGCTGACAGCCGGCAACTACGCGGAGGCCGTCAGTCTGGCGCAAGCCGCACAACAGCTCGCCCCACGCGGAAGCTCGGCGGCGCTCCAGGCGACCGCCCAGGAAGGCCGCGCCAGGGCGCGTCTTGGGCAGAGGCGCGAAACCTACGCTGCCATCTCCCGGGTCGCCCGGCTCGTCGCTCCGCTGCCCGAGCCTCACCGTCCCGAGCACCACTACCACTACGACCCTGACAAAGTAGCTGCCTACACCGCGACAACGCTCGCCTGGGTCGGTGACCCTGCCGCAGAGAACTACGCTCGGGAAGTCCTTGCCAAGCTCAAAGGCGCCGAAGACCTTGGGCGCTGGCCACGCCGCGTCGCTTCCGCCAACCTCGACCTCGCGCTGGCGCTCGTGGTGAGCAGTCGCCTTGACGAAGCGGTTGGTGCCGCGCACGAAGCCATCTCGTCGGGCCGCGTTGTGCCATCCAACCACTGGCGAGCACTGGAAGTTGTGCGGGCCGTTGAGGCTCGCCAGGTGCCCGAGGGCAAAGACTTGCGAGAAGCATACGAGGAGATGTGTTGGGGGGCCCGCACCCGGAGCCGCAACCAATGATCAGCATCGTCCCCGACCACGTGATCTTCAGTTGTAGCAAGCTCCCATCCGCTACCTGCCCCGGACGCCACGAGGAGGGCAAGCTCCAGCGCCGGCAGGTCAACCCGCCCGCCACCGCCCTGCCCTGCCCTGCCCTGCCCTGCCCGCAAGATCCTCTACGGCCAACGCCGCGAACTACGCCAGCCCGAACAGGGCAAAATTACTACTTGACTTTGCCTGGTACCTGACACAGTCTAGGTGGGTGACATCCGGCCACGACCCACAACTGCTCAAGGGCGTCCTGTCGTTGCTGTTGCTGCACATGCTGGCGGAACAGGAGTCGTACGGATACGAGGTGGTGCAGCGGCTGCAGGCCGTCGGCTTGGCCGACGTTCTCGAGGGCACCGTCTACCCGGCTCTGGCTCGGCTGGAACGTGAGGGCCGCGTGACCGCCCGGTTGGTCTCCTCCAGCGCCGGCCCCGCCCGCAAGTACTACCGGCCGACCGCCGCCGGCTACGCGGCCCTGGTGACGGGAACAGCTACCTGGACCCGCCACACCGCGATTGTGAACGCGGTCCTGACCCGTCCTGTGCCCACCACGCCAACCAGAGGATCATGACATGCCGCACTCCATCACGTGGATCGACCGGTTGCGCATCGAACGCGTCGTGTGGACTTTGGACCAACGTCTCTACGACCTGCCTCGCCGGTCCCGCATCGCCAAACGGCGGGAGCTGCGGGACAACATCCTCGTGGCTGCCCGGGATGTCGGGACATCACCAGCATTGCGCCGCCTCGGGGACAGCCGTCGACTGGCGGATGAGTACCTGACCGCCGAGCTCGGTGAGGGGCCACGCCACTCGTGGGTTGCCGCAATCCTGTTCGGAGGGACCGTACCGCTGCTGATCAACTATTTCCTGGGCGAGGCGGCGTCGGCATATGGTCAGGCCATCACCGCGACGGACCCAAATGCGACGGGCACCTTTGTCTGGGGAGGGGTCCACCACCTCCAGGAAACCGTCACCTACACCTTCACCCAGGGCCAGGCCAGCATCACCGGCGGTGCGTGGACCCCTGTGTGCTGGGCATTGTGGATCCTCGGAACCGTTCTCGCGGGCAGGCTCTGGCGGCTACTATCCCCGGTAGCGCGGCAACGCCGGGCCGCACCCACCGCCTGATCGACGCAGGGTTGTCACACGCAGGGTTGTCAAGGGCCATGGAGTCCTGCGCAGGGGCAGATCGGCCATCAGAACACCAGTCTGAACATGGTGAAGGCCCGTTCCCAGTGCTCGGTCGTCGGGTTGGCCAAAGTGGGGTCGATCACCCGAAACGACCGGGCCAGCGCGATGCTCAGCCCGCCGAACGGCTCCGGCAGCAGCCGCTCGGTATCCTCGGCGAACGTGACGTCCGCCGGTGGCCGTCGCACCTCCTGGCGCAGCAGCACGCGGATCTCCTCGGCCTCGTCGAGCTTGTCGAACTCGCGCATCCGTTCCTGAACGCCCCTTGGTGACCGGGATACCTGATGGATGGGTCATGCCGTTATATCCCGGTCATCGAAGCACTCACCACCAGCTCGACCCAGCGTCGAACCGACGGCATGCGGCCTTGTCGATCCATTCGGTCATCGGCTCGGTCAGCGGCCGATGGTGCCGTGGTGTCCGGCGGCCAGCCTGATCCTCGCAGGGCCAACTGCATCCCCGCGATCGACCCGCCAGGACGGCCCGCATGATGCCTTACGGACGTTCCGGGCGCGTTCGGCGTTGCTCCGACGGATGCAAACACCTGGGCAAGATTTGCACCGCTCAGGCCGAAGTGGGGCACCTCTGTCCTTGTCAGGATGGTCGGTGATCGGTACGTCGATCGCTGGTAGCGGGAGGAGGAGGTCCGCGGTGACCTCGGCGAGCGAGCCGCCAGGTGACCCGGAAGGACCGCCAGTGATCACGGGCATCGCGGTGGAACGGGTGGAGCTTCGCTGCCCCGACTCGCACTGGCAGTCCGTGGTCGACTACGACCTCGTGCCCTACGTCGAGGCCGACGGTGACACCTGGAGCTCTTCTCGGTGAACGGTGTCCCGGCCCCGTACACCATCGACGGGTCACCCCTGTGTCCCGTCTGCCACCGGACGGTGCCCGGAAGACCGGTTGCGCGACGCTACATCCCGGTACCGCCCGGAGACGATCGCAGACCACGGTGGCGTGTCCCCGATCCGCAAGCACATCAGGCACAGCGGCACGACGTGCCGTTGCTGTCCGGCACATCAACCCCTTGCTCCAACCAGTCTGCTGATCCGGACCCCAGAGGAGCACACGATCCCCCACAGTGACGGACGGGTCCCGGGAACGACCGCAGCCGGCATCGTCCTGATCTTCGACCCCAATGAAGATGTGGTCGGTCATGGCAGTACGCGACGCGCTCGCGACCCTGTTCGGGATCATGGCTCTGACCTGGCCGGACATCACCGTACTCGCGCTCGCGCTGCTGTTCAGGGCGTGGGCGCTGGTGGACGGCGTCCCACTGCTGATCAACGCCTTCCAGCAGGGCGAGCCCACGCAGGCTGGCGAGACTTGCGTCCCATGGCTGCTCGCCGGGCTGCTCAATCGAGCCGCCCTCGTCGATGACCAGTTGGACAAGCTCGTCCACAACGTCGGGGGTGCGCCGCACCGGGCGTCCACATAGCGGGCAGGTCTCGGCAGCTCGGGCCGGCCAGCGATCCTGGTCGCAGACCACGCCCGGTGCGACCGCTCCGTCCTGGACCAGGAGGCAGCTCACCGCGGCAACGCTCCCTGCCCACAAGCACGGCCGAAGACCGAGCGCGGCCAGGCCGCCGGCGGCCGATGTCTGAACAGCCTCGGGGACCATGCGCTCCTCCTCGGCGCGCTCGTAGCGGTCGACGATCGCGCTGGCCTGCTGCTTGATCGCGCCGAGGCCGAACCTCGCATCATCGTCCGCCGAGAAGGTACCGGCGACCCGACCGCGCAGGTCGTGGGCGAGGAAGTCGAGGAAGCGGGCAGCTCGGGCCGGTGACCGTCGACAACCAACAGCTCGAACCCGTCATTCCGGTATAGCTGGTCCAGCATGGTGACCACCTGCCGGAAGGCGCCGCTGAGTCAGCTCCTCGGCTTTGTCGTGGTTTTGGCCCGGGTCGGCCGAGAGGCGCAGCGTGCCCGTCTCACGCATCTCGTCCTGGTAGAGCTCCCAGGTCCGGGCGGTCTCCCGGTCGACCACCACGACACAGCTCCGGTGGTACTCGTCCAGCACCGCCAGCATCGGGCGGACCCACGGGTCTCGTCGACCATCACCCGGTCGCACGCCCGGGGGCAGCAACACCTCCTCGAAGAATCCGCGACCACTGCAGGTACAGACACTCATAGATCGTCTCGTGGGACACCCGCATAGTCTCATCGTCGGGATGGTCGGTGCGCAGCCGGCGACTGACCTGCTTCGGTGACCAGTCCTGCGCCAGCCCGTTGTTGACCTCCTCGTACAACCTCGCTGACGCCTGGAGCTTCCGCGTCTTGGGCCGCGCCCGCATCGCCTCGCACCGGGCCTGGGCATCAACCGCACGACACCCGTCTCGACCACCGTTACGATCGATCTCCCTCGACACCACCGAATGATGCCGACCCAGCACACTCGCAATAAACCGAGCCGAACAACCCCTGCTCAACTCCCGCGAGATAATCTCCCGCTCCGCAGACCGCAACAGCTCGTGCCGACTCATTCACCATTCCTGTCGTTCGACGCTACCAAGATCATATCGTGGCGTCGCTACGACCATTTGACCCCGCCCCGCTTCTTGCTCAGCGGATCGAGGCCGGCATACACCCGCACTCGCAGGGCGCCGCTCGGGAGCCGATCGATGCTGCCTCGCGCCCTCGCCTGGCCTTGTCTGAAGCACTCACGAGAGCAGCGTAGAGCCTCTCGCGTCACGCTTGATGTCACGAGCCTGGCCATAAAATCGTGGCCCCAGGTGAAATCCCAGTTCAGGAGGGGTGGGCCCCGTGGGACTCGAACCCACAACCCGCGGATTAAAAGAGCCCCCGATCAGGACAACTCGACCCACTACCTGCGACTTCGCCCCCACCTCCCGGCCCGGGATCCCACTCCGTCCGCGCTGGTACACACCACTTCGCGTCACGTTTGATGTCACGCCGGCCAGGCCGGCTGACGCGCCAGAAACCCGTGGACAGCGGATTCTGAATCCGCTGGGTGACCAGATCGGCTGGTCGAGGAGTCCAGCACGGTACAGCTCGGACCCAGGTGTGCCGTCGCCAGGTTCCGCAGGCCACGTCTCCCGACCGGCAGTGCATTGTCGCTAGGTGCTGTGCGCTGGGCGTAGCGAGGTTCGGGTGGCGGTGTAGATGAAGGGTCCGGGTTGGTCCAGCAGCGCCTCGATGCCTCGCCACTGGGTCAAGAGGGTCTCGAGCTGGTGCCAGGTGTCCTTGGCGTCGTCAGCTGCGAGGGCGACCATCCGGGCGGCGTGGGTACGGATGGCTGAGATCTCGGCTGTGTGGTCTTGGATATGCCGGTCTCGGGTGATGATCAGCCAGCCCGTGGCGGGCGGTCTCTGGTATCCAGACCGGGTCCAGGGTCGCTGGTGTGGTGATCGGGCAGGGGGGTCTGAGACGACCTCCCTTGACCCGACCTCCAGGGTCTCCGGGGTAGGTGACATCGCCTCTGACCTGAACGAGGATCTTGGCGAGACCAAGGACGTCGGCCTCGAGGTAGAAGCGGACAACAGCCGGCTTCACCGGCTGCTCACGCCGCGTGTGCCGCGTGTGCCGAGGTCTCGTAGGCCAGAGCCCAGCGCACCTGGTCAAGGGTAAGACCGAAGATCTCCGCGATGTCGGGATCGGCCTCGTCGGACTCGTGGTGCTCCCACACCGCCTCGGTGCTGATGCCACCGACTGCAGGGCGTCCGAAACGGAGGTCCGGCGCCATACGCACTGGCGAGGCAGGGTCGTCATGGGGCCGCCAGCCGGTGGCAGTGTCGCCGTCCCAGGTCACCCGCTGGAGGAAGGACTCGGCCGGCCCGGTGAGCACGTACTGTCCCCGGACCTCCGCCACCAGGCAGAGGTCCGGGTCCAGGCCAGCCTCATCCTGCGCCTCGGAGATCAACTGCCGGCCGAAGACGTACGGACGACGGTCAGCCAAGGGGTATGGCATATCAAAGCGAGCCCTAACGCTGTCGATGAAGTCCCGCAGCTCGGCCATCGGTACCTTGTGCGTGCGGCGGTACTCCCGGAGAAGTCCGGCCTCGATGAACTCCGCCCACGTCACCGGCGCGTGCCGACCGGTCGGCTCAAGCCTGATCACTGGCCGGTAGGTCCTGTCCGGCCGGACCATGCCCTCAAGCCAATAATGCAGCGTGCTCTGGGCAACCCCGAGCAGCCGCGCCGCTTCCGCCTCCGAGTACATCTCCCGATCCAAAACACTCAACCCGCCCATGATCCACAGTGTCTCATCTCGACTGCACCGCACGCAGCATCCACGCGAAACAGCCGGTGTCTGGATGTTCACCTCCGTGTCGCCCAAGAGATGCACGTCCGTGTTGCCCAAGAGATGATGGCTTCAGGTACGGCGACACGGCCACCCCAGGCCGGCAGCCTGTCGGATGAGCAGAGTGGTCGCGCCGACGGGGCCGGCACCGGGTGCGCCCAGCCCCGTCGGCCACGGCCGGCCTTACTGGGGGTCGATGTCGTCGCCTTGGTGGGCATCCTGGCGAGCGGTGCGGGCCAGGGTCGCGGTGGCGAACCTCAGGCTGGCGCCGAGGTGCTGGGCACGGATGACCCGCGTGGTCCGCCGGTCACCGGTGCGGTCGGTGTAGGCCTCGGTCCACATCGCCCCGGCGGCGATCATGGCGGCGCCCTTGGTCAACGTCTCGGCAGTGTGGGGTGCGGCCCGGCCCCACACGGTCATGTCGTAGAACTCGGCCTCAGTGTCGGCATAGCTGCCGTCGGTGGTCTTCCGGCGGGTGTTGACCGCGACCCGCAGCCGGCATACCGGTGTCCCATCGGGCAGGTAGCGCAGCTCGGGGTCTGCGGTCAGGTTCCCCTCGATCGTCACATACGCGCTCATCAGCGTGCTCCTCATCCATCGGATGGCCCTGGTGCGGGCGCGGGCCTGGTGCCCGCCCGCAAGGCCCCGCGGCCTGCCACGCCCGGAGAGGCTCACCGTCCAGGGCCGTCCCATCAGGGCCGGTCCTGGACAGGGGACGCGGTAGCGCCCTGGACGGTGAGACCGGGCGTGGTACGCGAGCCACCCCAACAGCCGGCACAGCCGCGCCGACCGGCGCGACCGGATCACCGCGTAGCGGGTGTGGCTGCTCATCGGCCGGTGTTCACCGGATCGGTGGGTTGGGTGGGATCGGGTTGGGTGGTGGTGGGTGTCGTTGTGGTTGGCCCTGTCGCGGGGCGCGTCTGCATCCCTGCTCAGGGGGGTGAGGGTGTCCCGGGACGGTGTCGCAGTGCCTGCCGGGTGGGCTGACCGGCAGATTCTTCTGTTTCGCGGCCGCCCCCTGTGTCTGAGGTGCCTCGTGCATTGCCGGACGGCATGACCTGCCGCGCGTTTTCCGGACACCTGACTATTTGGTTCTTCAGGCTGCCGTTCGCGTTCTGTAGTACTCGTCCATGACTTCCTGCGGGGTCTTGTACCCCAGCGTGGAATGAAGCCTGCGGGAA